>Ga0190265_10000143_pt1 | contig 69503 bp, 81 predicted proteins | sample Popmic124T_FD_133135 | JGI IMG/M metagenome (GOLD analysis project Ga0190265, IMG submission 133135) | Populus adjacent soil microbial communities from riparian zone of Indian Creek, Utah, USA - 124 T | ecosystem: Environmental > Terrestrial > Soil > Riparian zone | place: USA: Utah | collected... | reverse complement strand
CGGCCGGGGTGATCACGACGCAGCCGACGATGATCGCCGTCGCCGCGCCGACCGCCGTCACCTTGCGGCCGCGGATCAGGTCGAGCGCGAACCAGACGACGAGCGTGCACGCCGGCGCCAGCAGTGTGTTGACGAACGCCAGGATGCTGGCGTTGTTGGTCCCGAAGCCGCTGCCGCCGTTGAAGCCGAACCAGCCGAACCACAGGAGGCCGGCGCCGAGCACGACGTAGACCGCGTTGTGGGGAAGCAGCGCCTGGCGGCCGTAGTCCTTGCGGGCGCCGACGACCAGCGCCGCCGCTAGCGCGGAGAAGCCGGACGCCATCTCGACGGCGATGCCGCCGGCGAAGTCGAGCGTGCCGTTGGCGATCAGCCAGCCGCCGCCGAAGCCCCAGTGGGCGAGCACGGAGTAGACGAGCACCGACCACAGCCCCGCGAAGACCAGATAGGCGCCGAAGCGCATCCGCTCGACGACCGCGCCCGAGACGAGCGCGACGGTGATGATGCAGAAACTCGCCTGGAAGGCGAAGAAGACGAGGTGCGGGATCGTCGAGCTCTCGTCGCGCGGGGCGAAGTCGACCCCCTGGAGGAAGGCGTGGTCGAGGCCGCCGACGACCGAGCCCTTGTCGCCGAAGCCGATCAGGCTCCCGCTGGCGTCGAAGGCGATCGAGTAGCCGACGACCGCCCAGCTGACCGTCGCGACTGCCAGAGCGGCGACGCACATCATGAACGTGTTGAGCGTGTTCTTCGACCGCACGAGACCGGCGTAGAACAGGCCAAGGCCGATCGTCATCAGGATCACCAGCGCGGTCGCGGTCAGCATCCACGCCGTGTCGCCGGTGTTCACCTGCGCGAGCGGCAGGACGTCGAGCGCGCCCATCACTTGGCCACCGGCGTCACGGCGCCAAGGTCGGTCTCGCCGGTGCGGATGCGCACCGCCCGGTCGAGCGGCACCACGAAGATCTTCCCGTCGCCGACATCCCCGGTCCGCGCGCCCGCGCAGAGCGCCTCGACCGTGGCGTCGACGAAGTCGTCGGAGACCGCGATCTCGAAGCGCAGCTTCTCGGCCAGCCCCATCTTCACGGTCGTGCCGCGGTAGGTCTCGACGCGGTCGAGCTCGCCGCCATGCCCCTGCACCCGGCTGAGCGTGACGCCACGCACTTCGGCGCGGTAGAGCGCCTCCAGCACGTCGTTCGCCTTCTCTGGCCGGACGATGCCGATCACCAGCTTCATGGTCTCCCGTTTCCTAGACGCCTCTGAGCGCGGGCGAGCCTAGCCGGATCGAGTGGAAAAGGTCAAGCCAGCGGACTTCACCGTTAGGGTCCCGCCCGTGGACGTGATCGACGAGCTGGTCGCCAACAACGACGCCTTCGCCGACTCGCTGCCCACCCACCACCTCGACGTCAGGCCGCGCCGCCGGCTGGCGATCGTCACCTGCATGGACTCTCGCCTCGACGTCTTCGCCGCGCTCGGGCTCGAGCACGGCGAGGCGCACGTGCTGCGCAACGCGGGCGGCGTGATCACCGACGACGTGATCCGCTCGCTGTCGATCTCGCAGCGCCGGCTGGGCACGCGCGAGGTGATGCTGATCCACCACACCGACTGCGGCATGCAGACGCTGACCGACGACGGCTTTCGCGCCGAGCTGCAGGAGGCGACGGGCGTCGCGCCGGCATTCGCGGTCGAGTCGTTCGTCGACGTCGACGCCGACGTGCGACAGTCGATCCTGCGCGTCCGCCGATCGGCGTTCCTGCCGCACCGCGACCTCGTGCGCGGCTTCGTCTACGACGTGGACAGCCATCGCCTGCGCGAGGTGCACGTAGACGCCGAAGCCTGAGTCGTGGTGTGCGCGGCGGCGCCAGCGGGTAGGGCGCGGACATGCCAGAGCGGCTGAAGGAGGCCGAGCCGGTCGAGAACGCGGCTCCGCGCGAGCGTCCCGTCGAGGGCTACGCGGCGCTGATCGCGCTGTTCGCCGGGCTCGTCGTCGGCTTCTCGGCGTGGCTGCGCTCCACCGGGCGCGAGCTGCCCGAGCGCGTTCCCGCGAGCGACCTGCTGCTCGTGACCGTCGCGACCCACAAGGCCTCGCGACTGATCTCGCGCGACCGCGTGACCAGCGCGGTGCGCGCGCCGTTCACCGAGGTCGACCCGGAGGCCGCCGACGAGCGCCCGGCCGGCAGCGGCACGCGGCGGGCGGTCGGCGAGCTGGTGCTCTGTCCCTACTGCCTCAGCGTCTGGATCGCGACCGGCCTTGCGGCCGGCCTCGTCGTCGCGCCGCGCCCGACGCGCTGGGCGGCCGGCATCCTGACGACGGTCTTCGGCTCCGACGTCCTGCAGATCGCCTACGGGAAGGCCGAGGACGCGCGCTAGCGAACGGCCGGCTCGAGCGCGAGCTCGAAGCCCATCAGGCAGACGTCGTCGTCGCCGACGCCGTCGGCGGTCATCGCGCGCGGCAGCTCCTCGACCAGTCGCTCCAGCGGGGCGGCGCGACGCGCGTCGACCTCCTCGACGAGCTGGTCCAGGCCGTCGTCGAGCAGGCGATCGTGACGCTCGACCAGGCCGTCGGTGAACAGCAGCAGCCGCGTCCCGGGCGCCAGCGCGACGCTGCCCTCCGTCCTGGCGGGGGGATCGTCGCCGCCGGCGCCGAGCGGCGTCGAACGCCCCTCCCAGTGCAGGCGCGCCCGCTCCGGCTCGATGAGCAGCGGCGGCAAATGCCCGGCACAGGCGTAGCGCAGGCTTCCCTCGCCGACGTCGACCTCGGCGTAGAGAAGCGTCGCCATCCAGGCCGACTGGACCTGCCCGACGAACGTGTCGAGGTGCTCGAGCAGCTGCGACGGCGACTGTCGCGTCCCGGCCAGCGCGCGGACCGCGCTGCGCAGCTGGCCCATCGTCGCCGCCGCGTCGATGCCCCGGCCGACGACGTCGCCGACGACCAGGCCGATCCGGTCGCCGTCGAGGCGGATCGCGTCGTGCCAGTCGCCGCCGACCTCGAGCGTATCGACGGCCGGGCTGTAGTGGCTGGCGATCGCGAAGCGCGGGTCGCGCGGCGGGTCGCCGGCGAGCAGGCTCGTCTGCAGCGTCCGCGCGACGTGGCGCTCGCGCTCGTAGAGCGCCGCGTTCTCGTCGGCCAGCCGCGCCATCGTGCGCTGCAGCACCTCGGCGCGCTCGCGCGACTCCTGCTCGCGGTCGCGGGCGCGCAGCAGCTCGCGCTCGTACGCGCGACGGTCGGTCGCGTCGAAGACCGTCGTGCGGATCGCGACCGCGTTGCCGTCGGCGTCGGTCTGCAGCGTCGAGTTGACGAGCACCGGCAGCCGGCCGCCGTCGGCGCGGACGATCTCGAAGGCGATCGCGCGCACCGAGCCCTGCATCCGCAGCAGCGGCGCGTAGTGCGTCTCGTGGTAGATCCGCCCACCCGCGGTCAGCAGGTCGGCGAAGGCCCGACCGACGACCTCGTCGCGGCTGTGTCCGGTCCACTCGAGCAGGGTCCGGTTGACGCGGTCGACGGTCCCGTCCGGGAGCGTCGACAGGTAGCCGCATGGCGCGTCCTCGTAGAGGTCCTCGCTGCTGTCCCGCGGGGACGCCTGTGGCTCCTCGCCCGGCACCGACCCGGCGCCGCCGGTCACAGGAAGCTCTCGATCGCCTCGACCGTCTCCTCGGGCGCGCTGAGGTTCGGGCAGTGGCCGGTCGCGGAGAGCTGGACGAACCTGCTGTCGGGGATCTCACGGTGGACGTACTCGCCGACCGACCGCGGTGCGATCGGGTCGTCGGAGCACTGCAGGATCAGCGCGGGCACGCTCACGCGCGGCAGGTCGACGCGATTGTCGGACATGAACGTCACGCGCGCGAACTGGCGCGCGATCTCCGGGTCGGTCGCGCAGAAGCTGTTGGTCAGCTCCTCGCCGAGCTCGGGACGGTCGGGGTTGCCCATGATCGTCGGCGCCATCGCGCTCGACCAGCCGAGGTAGTTGCTCTCGAGCGACTCGAGCAGCTCGTCGATGTCGGCGCGGCTGAAGCCACCGACGTAGTCGCCCTCGTCGATGTAGCAGGGCGACGGGCCGACGAGCACCAGCCTGTCGAAGCGATCGGGCTCGAGGTTCGCGGCCAGCACGCCGATCATGGCGCTCACCGAGTGTCCGACGAAGACGACGTCCTCGAGCTCGAGCGCCGCGCAGATCTCCAGCACGTCGTCGGCATAGCCCACCAGGTCGGAGTGGCGCGCGCGATCGTAGGCGGACAGGTCGGAGCCGCCGGCGCCGACGTGGTCGAACAGCACGACCCGGTAGCGGTCCTCGAACGCCGGCGCGACGAAGCGCCACATGTTCTGGTCGCAGCCGAAGCCGTGCGCGAACAGCATCGGCTGCCCGCCCGGCTTGCCGCCGACGGCGACGTTGTTCCTGAGCAGGACGTTCACCACGACGAGACTAGACGCGCCGCCGCGTCGGCCGCGGGCGTCGCGGCCGTATCGGTGGCCGATGCGATTGGAACGCGACTTCTCAGGTACGGGTGGCCGCGGCGGTATCGGCATCGGGCTCGACGACCGCCTCGATGCGGTCCTTCGGCAGCCACAGCTGCGCCACGACGAACGTGACGGCCATGATGCCCGCCATCACGTAGAAGATCGTCTGGGTCGCCTGCGCGAAGTCGTGCTGGACGGCCTCGAAGGCGCGCTGGGCGGCGCGGCCGGTCGCGTCGCCGAACGAGCCCGAGCCGCCACCGCCGCCACCTGACTGGGACAGCGCGTCGGCGACCGCGTCGGCGCGCTGCCTCGGCACGCCGAGCGCACCGAGCGAGCTCTCGATGTTCGACTTGTTCTGCATGATCAGGATCGTTCCGAGCACCGCCAGGCCGATGCTCGCGCCGAAGTTGCGCAGCGTCTGGTTGATCCCGGTCGCCTCGCCGTAGCGGTTGCTCGCGACGCGGTTGAGCGCGTCGGTGCTCGCGGGGCCGAGCACGAAGCCGACACCGGCGCCCGCCATCACGATGTAGATCCACTGGTCGCCGAGGCTGAAGTCGTCGAGCACGCCGGCCCAGAGGTAGAAGCCGACGGCGGCGAGCGCGCAACCCGGGATCGCCGCCGCGCGCACGCCCCTGGCGTCGTAGATCCGGCCGCTCCACTGCGAGGCGACGCCGAAGCCGCCGAAGAACACGAGCAGGTAGAGCCCCGCCGCCGACGCGTCCTCGCCGAGCGATATCTGGGCGTACATGCTCGTGAAGAAGAAGACCGGGATGAAGACCATCATCAGCAGGAACAGCACCCCGTTGGCCGCCGCGAAGCCGCGGTCGCGGAAGATCCGGATGTCGATCACCGGGTGCTCGGCGCGCAGCTCATAGCGGGCGAACGCGACGATCAGCAGCAGGCCGGCGACGATGCAGCCGATCGTCGCGAGGTTGTCCCAGCCCCACTGACTCGACTGCTGCAGGCCGAGCACCGCAAGACCCATCCCGGCGGCGATCAGGCCGGTCCCGGTCCAGTCGACCGGAGCCGGGCTGCGCTCGTCCGACGGCTTCGCGCGCGCCGTCAGGATCAGCGCGACGATCGCCACCGGCACGTTGACCCAGAAGATCGAGCGCCACGTCCACTCGGTCAGGTAGCCGCCGGCGAGCGGACCCACCGCGGTCAGAGCGCCGGTGATGCCGAAGAACAGCGCGAGCGCCTTGCCGCGCTCGCCGATCGGGAACGCCGACACGACGATCGCCAGCGCGGCGGGGATCATCATCGCGGCGCCGGCGCCCTGGACGACGCGGAAGAAGATCATCCACGCCTCCGCGATGTCGCCGGTCGGCGTCGCACCGCAGAGCGCCGAGGAGCCGGCGAACGTGACGACGCCGATGACCACCATCCGCCGGTGGCCCGCGATGTCCGCCAGCCGCCCTCCGAAGGCGAACAGCGCCGATAGCGACAACAGGTAGGCGTTGACGATCCACTGCGTGCCGGTCGCCGACAGCCGGAGGTCCTTCTGCAACTCGGGGATCGCCAGCGCGACGATCGTCTGGTCGATGAAGGTCATCGACACGGCGAAGATCATCGCCGCGAGGACCAGCGCCTTACTGCCTCCGGACGCCATGGCGCGACCATACCGGCCGGTCGTGCCGGCTGACTAACGCGTGCACTCGACGACGACGCGCTGGCGCAGCACGTACCTGGCGTCGAGGCCGACGCCCTCGAGGACGAGGACCGGCTTGGTGACCAGCTTGCAGCCGGGTGGCGCGGCGGTCGGCGCGGGGCCCTTGGCGGGGGTCCCGCATGCGCGCTCGAGCCGTCGTACCGCTCGCCGGCGCTTGGCCTTGAGGCGCGCCAGCCGCCGCTTGGCGGCTCGGCTTCCGTGCCTGGCGCGCCGGGCGGTGCGCCGAATCCTCGCCTGGAGCTTGTTCGCGGTGCGGGTTGCGGCCGTGCAATCGCTGTCGGGCGTCGCGCCGCCACCGACCGGCCCGGCGACCGGGATCGTGCCCGGCCCCGCGACGTCGCTGTAGTCGACCAGCACCCCGGTGCCCGTGGCCGACTTGTAGAGCGAGACGATCCGCATCCGCACGCTCGCCGGACGCGGAACACCGAGGTCGGCGAGCCGCAGCGTCCACTTCACCCCCGCCGCGTCGACGCTTGCCGCGGGCACCGCGCCGGCCGTGAACCTGCCGTTCGCGGCGTCCCAGCGACTCGACTCCCAGGTCGTCTGGTCGCGAACCGGGATCGCGACGACCTTCGCATCGGCGCCGTCGTCGGCGAGGCTGCCGGCGCCCGGAAGGAAGTCGAGGTACCAGGTCACGGTCATGTTCGACGGCATGCAGATCCCGACGACGTAGTACGCGCATCCGCCCCAGCCGGCGGGTGGCGTGGGAACGATGCGCGTGTCGACGGCGAAGGTATCGTCGTCGCCGACGGTTACCGCGGTCTCGCCGATGTCCGGGGCGAACTGGGTGACGTCGCCGACCGGGTCTGAGATCGAGCCGCTCGTCGCGGCGAGAGCCGCTCCGGGAATCGACAGCACGGCGGCGATCGTCGCCGCCGCGGCGATCGAGCGCTTGCGACGCAGGCCAGCACGCATCGCAGCCATCATGCCATCAGAGCCGCGACCTGGCCAGACGCTCTAGCGCGGCTGCTTGACGATCCGCAACCAGGGGCGCGGGGCGTCCCAGCCGTCGGGGTAGGTCTCGCGCGCCTCGTCGTCGGACACCGAGCCGGCGATGATCACGTCGTCCCCGTCGGTCCACTGCGCCGGCGTCGCGACCTTGTGGCCGGCGGTCAGCTGCAGCGAGTCGATCACGCGCAGCACCTCGTCGAAGTTGCGCCCGGTCGTCATCGGGTAGACGAGGATCAGCTTGACCTTCTTGTCCGGGCCGATCACGAAGACGTTGCGAACGGTCTGGTTGTCGGCCGGCGTGCGCTCGGTCGGATCGCCCGACACGTCGGCGGGCAGCATCCCGTAGAGCTTCGAGACGGCGAAGTCGGCGTCGCCGACGATCGGGTAGTTCGGCGCGGTGCCCTGCGTCTCGGCGATGTCCCGCGCCCACTTCTCGTGGTTCTCGACCGGGTCGACCGAGAGGCCGACGATCTTCACGCCGCGGCGATCGAACTCCGGCTTGATGCTCGCCATGTAGCCCAGCTCGGTCGTGCAGACCGGAGTGAAGTTGCGCGGGTGCGAGAACAGCACCGCCCATGAGTCGCCGATCCAGTCGTGGAACCGGATCGTCCCCTCCGTCGTCTCAGCCTCGAAATCGGGCGCGGTGTCGCCGAGCTGCAAAGCCATCCTGCTCCTCTGGTCGCGGTTGTCGATACAAACCTAGAACACCGGCTACCAACCGCCCCAATGGCTCGCGCCCGAGCCGCCGGCCCAGAGCCGTGCCGCCATGCGGTGATGGGCGAGCTTGTCGGCGCTGTCGCGCACCGGCCAGGGCACCCGCCAGCCGAGGAACTGGTACGGGCCGAGGGCGCCGGACGACGCGTTGTAGGCGCCCCACGAGTAGCGCGACTCGCGCTGCACGATCGGGCACGGCACCGCGAAGCGGCCATGCGAGCCGCAATCGAAGGGGGCGACTCGGCGCAGCTCGAGACGCAGCACGTGATGTCGCCGGTAGCGACGGCTGTGCGCGCGGATCACCGCGGCAGACGCGCGCGGCCGCCTCTGGCAGCGCACGACGCGCGCGAGCGTCCGACGCTCGTGCCGGGTGGCGGCGCCACGACCGTCATAGGCCTTCTTGGCCGCCTCGTGGAAGTCCCCCCGGTCGTACTCGGCGGGGCACTTCGCGGCCTGGGCGGGAGCGGCGGCGAAGAGAGCGGCGGCAAGCGGGAATGACAACAGCAGTGGTCGGATCGAGACTCAACTCCAAGGAGACGGGGACTGGACAGGCCAGAGAGCCGCGCGGTACTCAGCGACTCGGGCCGCGGGGCGCACCAGTCAGGTCACGCCGCCGATTCGTCTTGAATGAGAACCCGAGGCTAAGCGGCTCGGGCGGCCGCGACTGTGACCGAGGTCACATGGGCCCCATGTCGCCGTGGAGCGATTTCGGGGCCCGATCGAGGGGTAACACGAGGTGATGCAGCGGCTTGGAGCGAGCGCGGCCCTCGTCGACGGCGCTTTCGTCGCGGGCGACGTGACGATCGAGGACGGCGTGGTGGTCGCCGTGGGCGTCGAGCCCCCCGGTAGGGCGGGAGTCGCGGTGCCCGGCTTCGTCGACCTGCACATCAACGGCGTGGCGGGGATCGACTTCCTCACCGCCGACCGCGCCGGCTATCGACGCGCGGGCGAGGCGCTGGCGGGCACGGGCGTCGTCGCGTACCAGCCGACACTGATCTCCTCGCCGCCCGACGCCTACGAGCAGCCGCTCGCCGTCGCCCGTGAGGTCGTCGGCGCAGCCGAGGCGGCGCTGCCGCGCGTGCTGGGCGTCCATCTCGAGGGCCCGTTCCTCTCCGAGCGGTGGGCCGGAGCCCACGACCCCGCCCTGCTGCGCGAGCCCGACCCGGCGCTGGCCGAGCGGCTGCTCGCCGGTGGGCCGGTCACGACGGTGACGCTCGCCCCCGAGCTGCCCGGCGCGCCGGCGCTCGTCGAGCGGCTCGTCGCGGCGGGCGTGGTGGTGTCCTGCGGCCACAGCGACGCCGACGCCGCCGCGGCCCACGCCGCATTCGACCGCGGCGCGCGCGCGATCACCCATGTCCACAACGCCCACCGTCGCTGGCGGCCGCGCGATCCGGGAGTCGGCGGTGTGGCGGTCGCGCGCCACGACGTGGCGGTCCAGGCGATCGTCGACGGCGTGCACCTCGCGCCCGAGACGGCCTACGCGACGTTCCTCGCGGCGGGGCGGCGATTCTGCCTCGTCACCGACGCGATCGAGGCCGCGCTGCTCGGGCCGGGCGACTACCGGCTCGCCGGCCGGCCGCTTCGCGTCGACGCGCGCAGCGCGCGTCTAGCGGACGGGACGCTGGCCGGCAGCCTGCTGACGATGGATCAGGCGGTCCGCAACCTGACCGCGGCCGGCGCGTCGCTGGAGGCCGCCGTGCATGCCGCCTCCACCGCGCCCGCGCGGCTGATCGGCAGCGACGAGCTCGGCGTCCTGCGTCCCGGCCATCCCGCCCACGTCGCCGTGCTCGACGAGGAGCTGCATGTCGTCCGCACGCTCGTCGCCGGCGTGGAGGCCGCGGCGCCGGGGGCGGGCTGACCGCGAGCGAGGCGGCTACTCGGTCCGCGTCACCTTGCGCAGGCCCGGGGGCTCGTCGGGATCGACTCCGCGCGCGCGGGCCAGCGCAAGCGCAAGCTGCTGCGCGCGCACCGCGGCGGGCATCGCGCGCAGCGCCTCGCTCGGGCCGCCGCGGTAAGGGAGGTCGGCGTCGGGCCGGTCGGCCAGGCGCAGCACGGGACCGCCCGCCCGCTCCAGCTCGGCGGCGAGCTGCTCGACGTCGGCCGCGGCGGGGCCCGCGGCGCTCACGGCCAGCAGCGGGACGTCGCCTTGCATCGCCGTCACGGGACCGTGGCGAAAGTCCGCCGCCGACCAGCCCTCGGCGCGCACCCCGGCCGCCTCGCGCAGCTTGAGCGCCGCCTCCAGCGCGACGCACATCAGGAAGCCGCGCCCGACGACGACCAGCTCGCGGGCATCGGCGAGGCGCTCGGCGGCGCGATCGGCGGGCTCGGCATCCGACAGGACGTCGGCCACCGCGCCGGGCAGCGCCTCCCAGTCGGCGTCCGCCCACGACACGCTGCCGAGCGCCTCGGCGACCAGCGCGACGGCGGCCAGCTCGGCGGTGAAGGTCTTCGTCGCCGGCACGGCGCCCTCGGGCCCCGCCTCGAGCGCGATCTCCGCCGCGGCCACCCCCGCCAGCGGGCTGTCCGGGTCGTTCGTCAGGGCGACGGTGCACGCTCCCGCGTCGCGATAGCGGTCCAGCACCGAGACGATCTCCGGAGTGCGTCCCGACTGGCTGATCGCGACGGCCAGCCAGCCCTCCACGCGCGGCGTCACTCCGTAGAGGTTGAGCAGGCTCGGCGCGGCGAGCGCGACCGGCGTCCTGGTCGCCGCCGCGATCACGTAGCGGCCGAACACGGCGGCGTAGTCCGACGAGCCGCGCGCCACGATCACCACGCCTGCCAAGGGCCGCGGGGCGACGGCGCGCAGGCGAGCGACGATCTCCGCTCGCCGCCCCGCGAGCGCGGCGAGGACCCGCGGCTGGGCCTCCATGTCGGCCGCCATCCGCGACCCGGCGCCCGATCCGTGACGAGTGGGCTCAGCGCCCATCGCCCGACCCCGTCGAAGGTGGCGCGTCGGCGCCCGCCATCGCCCGTCCGCGCGCCGGAGCCGCGGCGGCGAACGCCCGCGTGAGAGCGATCGGGTCGCCGATCGCCGTCCCAACCACCACCGCATGCGCCCCGGCCTCGAAGGCGGCCGCGACCTGCTCGGGCGTCGCGTACCGTCCCTCGGCGAGCACGGGGCAGTCGAGTTGCGCCGCGAGTCGCGCGACGAGGTCGACGTCGGGCTCGCCCGGGGCCGCCGCCCCGACGCCGCCCCGGATCGCTCCCGAAGCGGTCGCCGCGGTGTAGCCGGCCAGCGTGGTCGCGACCCCGAGGGCGCCGGCCGCGCGGGCCTCCACCCCGGCGGCGACGGTGTCGACGTCGGCGATGACCGGCACGTCCAACGCCTGCGCGAGCTCGGCGACGAAGCGCGAGGCGTCGATGCCGCCGGGACGCGCCCGTGCCGTCGCGTCGACCGCGACCGCGTCGGCCCCGGCTGCCGCGATCGCCAGCGCGTCGGCGGCCTCGGGGGTGATGTAGACGTCGCTGCCCTCGATCCGTCGCTTGCGCAGGCCGATCACGGGCAGCCGCACCGCTCGCCGGATCGCGGCCACGTCCGCGGTCCCCTCGGCGCGGATCCCGACCGCGCCGCCCAGCTCCGCCGCCGCGGCGAGCGCCGCCATGTGCCGCGGCGCGGCGAGCGGCGTTCCGGCGCGCGCCTGGACCGACACGACCAGCCCGCCGGCGATCGCCGCGAGCGGCTCGCCGCTCATGCCGACCTCCACAGGACCCCGGGCACGGGAGCGAGCGCGGGAGCAAGGCGGGCGAGCAGCCGCGCGCCCGCGAGCGCGTCGCCGGCCGGCGGCATCAGCTCCGCTTCGGGGCGCAGCTCGGCGAGCGCCCGCTCGAAGGGATCGGTCAGCGCCGGACCGGCTCGAAAGACGTTGCCGCTGTAGGAGACCGCGGCGGGCGCGCCGGGCTCGAACAGGCGGTCGAGCGCCGCGGCCGCCGAGACCGCCAGCTCATGTCCGGCGTCGTCGAGGATCGCGACCGCCATCGCATCGCCGGCCTGGGCGATCGCCGCCACATCGGCAGCGAAGTCCGCGACCGCACGCGAAGGCGACGGGGCTCCGTAGATCGCCGCCGGCAGCCGCTCGATCGCCCCGAAGCGTCCCGTGGCGGCTTCGAGCAGGGCGTCCGAGCCGCCGCGGCCGTCGGCGTGGCGCAGCGCGCTCGAGAGTCCGGCTCGGCCGATCGCGAAGCCGCTCCCAGCGTCGCCGAGCAGCGCGCCCCAGCCGTCGACGCGGGCGAAGCGGCTGCCGTCGCGCGCGAGCGCGACGGCGCCGGTGCCCGCCGCCACGACCGCGCCGGGCCGGTCGCCGAGCGCTCCGAGCAGCGCCGTGAGCCCGTCGCCGGCGATCGCGAGCGGGCCCGCGCCGGCCGCGCGCAGCCGCTCGGCGATCTCGCGCAGCTGCGACTCGGTCGCCGCCTCGAAGCCGGACAGGCCCAGCCCGGTCGGCGGCCCCGGGCGTGGCAGCGGCCCCACCCGGTCTATCGCCTCCAGCAGCACCGCCGCCACGTCGCCGGCCGTCGCGTCGCCCTGCATCCGCCTGACGCCGCCGGCGCTGGCCGGACGTCCGCCGCGCCCGTCGCCCAGCACCGCCCGGGTCGCCGTCTGGCCGGCGTCGATGCCCAGCTCGCCGCCGACGGCTCCGCCCGCGGCGGTCACTGCAGCCCGGCGTCCTCGCAAGCCGTTCGATAGCGCGGAGCGCAGATGTCGTCCACCTTGTGGAAGCCGTCCTCGACGACCGTCTCCTCGATGTTGCCCTCCTGGATCGCGATCGTCTCGAGCAGGACCGACGGAACCTGGCCGCTGCCGTTGTCGACCTCGGCGTCGGCGAGGCCGGCCGGCGGCTCCTCGCCGCGAGCGGCGGCGACCGCCAGCTCGGCCGCGCTTCCGGCGATCTCGATCAGCGGTTGATAGACGGTCATCAGCTGCTCGCCGGTGAGGATCCGCTGGATCCCCGCCAGCTCGGCGTCCTGACCCGTGACGAAGCGCGAGGCGGGGTCGATGCCCGCGCTCTTGAGCGCTGCGATCGCGCCGCTGGCCATGCCGTCGTTCGCCACGTAGACGGCGTCGAAGCCGTCGCGGCCGAGATCGGTGATCGACTGCTCCATCTGCTGCTGGGCCCGGTCGGGACTCCAGTCGGGCGTGTCGAAGCTGCGCACGATCTCGGCGCCGCCCTGCTCGAAGGTCTGGCGCGCACCGTCCTTGTAGGGCTTGGCGTTGCTGTCGGTCGGCGCGCCGTTGATCATCACGATGCGCGGACTCTCGACCTCTGCCCGCTGGAGCGCGTCGAGCTGCACGCGCGCCTGCTGGCGGCCGACCTCGAACGGGTCGATCGACACGTAGTAGTCGATCGGGGCATCCGGGATGAGCCTTCCGTAGGCGATCACCGGCACGTCCGACTGCTCGGCCCGCTCGACCAGCGCGCCCGCCGACGCGACGTCGACGGCGCTGATCACGATCGCGTCCGCGCCCTGGGTGATCGCGGCCTCCGCCTGCTGCTGCTGGCGAGCGACGTCCTGGTTGGCATTGGCGTAGATGACCTCGCAGCCCTCGCAGAGCTCGCGCACGCGCCGCTCGAAGTTCGGCCGATCGTGCTCCTCGTAGCGCGTCGTCTTGGTCTCCGGCAGCAGCAGCGCGATCTGGGCCCCGTCGCCGCCCCCGCCCCCGTCGTCATCGTCACCGCAACCCACGCCGGCGGTGACGGCGAGAGCAAGGACCGCGACCGTCGCCGTCGCCTGCCTGCCGATCTTGGACGCGCGCATCATCGCTCCTCTGGTCGCTCGAACTCGAAGCTGCCCAGACCGGTTACCCTGAAGGGCACCAGGTCATGCAAGCCCGAGAAACGCCGAAAGCCGCTTCACGAGTGGCTTCCTTAGGGTGGCGCGAGTTCGCTGACGCCAATTGGGCTGCCGCGCGCGACGCGTTCGCGACGACTCTCGAGGAAGCGCCCGGCGATCCCGAGGCGCTCGACGGGCTCGGCCAGTCGCTCTGGTGGCTCGGCGAGCGCGACGCGGGGATCGACCGCCGGCGCGAGGCCTATGCGGCCTACCAGCGCAGCGGCGACGCGCGCGGCGCGGGACGCCTGGCGATCTACCTCGCGGGCGAGTGCCGCATCGACGGCCAGGAGGCCGCGGCGGCGGGATGGCTGGCGCGGGCGCGACGCCTGCTCGCCGATCGCGACGCGGTTCCCGAGCTCGGCTGGCTGGCGATCGAGGAGGCCAAGCGGGCCGACGACCCCGCCGACGCCGAGCGTCACGCCGGTGCGGCCCTGGAGATCGCCCATCGGCTCGCCGATCCGGACGTCGAGTGCATGGCGCTGGCCCAGCTCGGCCGCGCCGTCGTGCGTCAGGGCCGCGTCGAGGAGGGAATGGCGCTGCTCGACGAGGCGATGACCGTCGCGCTCGGCGGCGAGACCAGCGACCCGCTCGCCTGCGGCGACGCCTGCTGCACGACCCTGGTCGTATGCGACGGGCTGGCCGACCTCGACCGCGCCGCACAGTGGTGCGAGGCGGTCGTCGACTTCACCGAGCGCCGCCGCTACGTTCCCGTCCAGTCGTGGTGCCGCGGGATCTACGGCGGCGTCCTCGTCAGGGCGGGCGACTGGGAGCGCGCCGAGGCGGTGCTCACCGAGGCGCTGCGACGCGAGCCGGATCGGCGACGGGGCGGTGGCCGGGTCCTGCCGCTGGCGGTGCTCGCCGACCTGCGGCTGCGCCAGGGACGCGACGAGGAGGCGGAGCGGCTGCTCAGCGGCCTCGACGAGCAGCCCGCCGCGCTCGGGCCGCTCGTACGGCTCGCGCTGCGGCGTCGCGATCGCGCGCTCGCTCACGCCCTGCTGGATCGGCGCGCCGCGGCCGGCGAGGACGACAGCGGCCTGCTGGTGCTGCGCGGCGAGCTCGCGCTGGCGGAGGACGACCTGGAGGGCGCGGCGGCTGTCGCCGAGCGCCTGGGTCAGATGGCGCAACGGCTCGTCCGCGTCGATCTCGGCGCCGAGGCGGCGCTGCTCGCGGGCCGCGTCGCCGCCGCCCGCGGCGACGGCGCGACGGCGACACGCGAGCTCGAGAGCGCCGTCGCCCGGTTCGCGGAGGTGCGGTTCCCGTTCGAGGAGGCGAGCGCCCGGCTGACGCTCGCGCGGGTCCTGGCCGCCGACAGCTCACCACTCGCGATCTCGTGCGCGCGGGCGGCGTGCGACGCCTTCGAGCGTCTCGGCGCACGCCGCGACGCCGACCACGCCGCCGCGCTGCTGCGCGACCTCGGCGCCGCGGGCCGCACCGCCGTGCGCGGCGACCGCGACACGCTGACCGTGCGCGAGCGGGAGGTCCTCGGCCTGCTAGCGGCGGGCCTCTCCAATGCCGAGATCGCCGCCCGGCTCGTCATCGCGCCGAAGACCGCCGAGCACCACGTCGGCCGGGTGCTGGCGAAGCTCGGCGTGCGCAGCCGCACCGAGGCGGCCGCGCACGCCGTGCGCGAGGGGATCTAGCGGATGCCGTTCCCGCTGAAGACCCCGTCGGGGTCGTAGCGGCGCTTGACCTCCACCAGGCGCTCCCATATCTCGTCGGCGTAGGCGTCGCGAACCGGCCGGCCGGCATCGAGCGCGTTGACGTAGACGCCACCGCTGGCGAACGGCGCGGTCGCGTCCCAGACACGACGCACCCAATCCGCCACCGGCCCGACGGGCTCGTCGGCGGAGCTGCCGATGATCCAGGTCAGGGCGCGCGCCTCGCGGTGCCCGAACGCGGTGTCGCCCGCCGCCACGTCGCCGACCGCGCCGCCCATCCATCCCGTCATGACGTGCGCGTGCGGGGTCGGGACGTCCTCGAAGCTCTCGAGCAGCGTGTCGATGAAGTCGTCGCCGACCTCGGAGAGGTAGTGCAGGCGGTCGTAGTAGTTCCCACCGGCCGGTGCGGTCTCGTCGAGCATCGACTGCAGGGCCACGTACGGCATCGGGCCGACGAGGTCGGCGGCCGGCGCGGAGCCCTCGCGCAGCGGTGCGAGGATCCGCTCGCCCTCGTCCGGATCGCCGCTCCAGGCGACGGCCACGATCGCGACCGGGCGGCCCTGCAGCTCCGGCGGGAACGGCTCCTGCGGCGGGGCGGTGAGGACGACGTCGAACACGGTCAGCTCGCGCGGGGCTCCGACCGCCAGGTCGCGGCCGGCGCGCAGCGCCTCCCGCGCCCGCTCCCACGGGTAGACCAGCATCCCTGCGAGAACCGTCGGGCCGACGCGATGCGCGCGAAACTCGAAGCTCGTCACGACGCCGAAGTCGCCCCCGCCGCCGCGCAGCGCCCAGAACAGGTCGGGATTCTCGTCCGCGCTGGCGCGCACCATGCCGCCGTCGGCGAGGACGACGTCCGCGGCCTCCAGCGAATCGATCGTCAGCCCGTGATGGCGCATCAGCCAGCCGAGGCCTCCGCCTAGCGTCAGCCCGCCGACCCCGGTGTGAGAGATCTGTCCGGCCGGGATCGCGAGCCCGTGGGCCTGGGTGACCGCGTCGACCTCGCCGAGCAGCGCGCCACCGCCGACGCGAACGATCGCGCGCACGGGATCGACGTCGACGGCGTTCAGCGCGCGCAGGTCGATGCAGAGCGCGCCGTCGCGCACCGAGCGGCCGGCCACCGAATGGGCGCCCGCGCGGACGGTGAAGGCCAGGCCGAGCCCGCGCGCGACGCGGACGGCGACGGCGACGTCGTCTGCGTCGTCGGCGTAGGCGACCCCGGCCGGCCGGCGATCGATCGCGCCGTTCCAGCCGCTGCGGGCGTGGTCGTAGTCGCGGTCGTCCGGCTCGACCAGCCGACCGACGAAGCCGCCGGCACGTAGCTCGTCGGCAAGGGGTGAGGTGGATTTGGCTGCTGTGGTCATGGCGACCACGATCCCGCCGATCGACCGGCTGGGCATCGGGGCTCTCCCCTATTTGGACCCCCTATCTCTCACCGCGGTCAGGCGGCGTCGAGGAATCGCTCAGGCGCGGTCGCGCACGCCCGCGGCGCCGGAGACGCGGGCACAGTTGGCGCAGCAGTAGACCGCGTCGCCCGCCTCGACGCCATGACCGATGATCCGGCAGCCGCAATGCTCACAGGTCGGCGCCAAAGCGTGGATCGCGCACTCGAAGGAGTCGAAGGTCTGCGCGTCGCCACCCGCGACACTGACCTCGATCGGCTTGTCGTAGTCGTTGCCGCAGACCTCGCAGGTAGCCATCGGTCAGTCCTCTCCTCGGCCGGCCGCAGCGTCGACCGGCTACCGATCTCCTGTCACCCCCTACCCCTCAGGCGCCGCCCGAAACGGGGCGCTTTGGTCAAGGAAGGGTCAGGACGTGGGCGCGTGTCGGCTCGACGCCACCCTCCAGCACGTCGAGGTAGGCGCCGCGGAGAGCGTCGAATCCCTCGCCGCGGATCGGCTCGAGCCAGCCGGCCGCCCAATCGCAGAAGGGATGCCAGGCGTCGACGACCCTGTCCTCGAGGCCGTCGCGGCCCCATTCGCGGGAGCGCTTGGCGATCCGGTCCGGGGCGAAGAAGAACACCGGCGACGGCCCGGGGAGCTCGCCGGTCCCCACCCGCAGCTCCTCCCAGTGGGTCATCCCGACCGCCATGCTGTTGACGAGCTGGCCGCGATAGTGCTCGTGGACGGCGCGGCGCACCGCGCCGTCGCCGGCGATGTCGACGAAGGTCGCGGGCCCTCGCTCGAGCGAGTCGATCGCGTCGTAGGGGACGGCTGCGTCGTAGATCCCCAGGCCCTCGACGAACTCGACGTTGCGAGGTGAGGTGAGCCCGACCAGCTCGACCTCCTCGCGCTGCGCCAAGAGGAAGGCCGCGGCGATCGCCGTCTTGCTCGAGGCGCTGGAGACGACGATCGGCCCACGCGCGGTCAGGCCGGCGTCGGCGATCTGGTCGTCGATCAGGAACGACGTGAAGAAGAGCGGGCGCAGCAGCATCTGCATCGCCTCGGTGTCGTCGCGGTGGAACGGATCGTTCGCGGCCGCCGCGTAGCGCTGGTAGACCGACGGCAGCGCCGCCCGGTGCGGCGAGCCGTCGACGAACCCGCCCGCGCCGGCGCGAGTCGGCGTCACGACGAGGTGCGACGAGGACGGCAGATACCCGTACAGCCGGGTGCCGGGCTCGACGTCCCCGACCTCGCTGCGCTCCACCTCGGCGAAGCCCCACATCGGCACGCGACCCCAGCCGTCGGCGGCCGGGAAGAAGTCCCAATAGGACATCGCCTCGCCGAACACCGCATAGGTGACGTTGTTCGCCGTCAGCCCGAAGCCGTCGACGCGAAGCAGCGCCTGGCCGGGCTCGATCTCAGGCGCGCCGGACTCGGCGACGCGACACTCCCGCAGCTCGTCGCGCTTCACCAGGAAGTCCGTCATGCCTGGATACTCTCACGCGGTTCGCGGACCTCGGGCTCGGCGTGGATCTAGCGCAGCGGCTCCAACACGAAGGACTCGATCGCCACGTCGGGCTCGATGTGGTTGTCGCTGAGGAACGCCCTGACCCGGCGGCCGCTCAACTGCTCGACGACGGCGATCAGATCGGCGCGCATCGTCAGCTGATAGGCGTGACGCGTGGTCAGCACGAGATCGCCCTTGCCGTCGGCGACCAGGCTGCGCTCGCCCGTGGTCAGGTTGTCCTCGAGGACGACCGTGATCAGGTCGTCGGTGATGTGCGCACGTGCCTGGGTCGGCCCGCGACCGGTGTAGTCGCGCAGCAGGCCGACCACGGCGTTGGAGATCGCGGCGCTCAGGGCGCCGATGCGCGGTACATCGATCTGACTGCTGGGCATGCGACTCCTCCTCCGCTCCCCTCCGGAGAAGAGTCGCCCGAAGTGGAGGGAAACGGACCGAGTCCGTCGGGGCGACCGCGTTTCCGACACCTGCCCACCGCAGCGGCCGAGCGTCCAACTCACGTGCTCCGAGTGTAGGACGCCCACGGCTCAGCGTCCAGCGCGAGAGCTCAGGCGCGGGTGCCCACGGCGAGCAGGTACTCCTGCTCGAAGTGCGCGCCGTCGGCGCTGCCGCGATTCCACTCGTCGCAGAACCGGTCGAGCGCCTCGTCGAGCTCGCCCTCGCGACCGGCCTTGGACGCATTGGCGCGCGCGGCGATCGTCGGGCCGTAGCGATCCTTGAAGTGCTCGCCGTACTCGCGCGGTCGCGCGAAGGCGGTGACCTCCAGCTGGTCGCGCTCCAGCGTGCGCCAGTCGACCCGGTCTCCGAAGAGCTCGCGCATGTGATCCTCGCTGCCCCACAGCGGCGGCGGCTGCGCTCCGGGCGGGGGTGGCGGAGCGAACGGGCCCATCGTGCGGAACAGCGCGCCGATCATCCCCTCGGGCGTCCAGTTCAGCATCCCGATCGTGCCGTCCGGACGACAGACGCGGACCAGTTCGTCGGCGACGTCCTGGTGGTGGGGCGCGAACATCGCGCCGATCGACGACATCACGACGTCGAACGCCCCGTCCTCGAACGGCAGGTCCTCCGCGTCGGCGGTGACCCACTCGAGCTCGAGCCCGCTCGACTCCGCCCGGCGCCGGCCCGCCTCGAGCAGCTCGGGCGTCAGATCGCTGGCGGTCACGCGCGCACCGCGCTCGGCCGCGGGGATCGACGCGTTGCCGGTGCCGGCCGCCACGTCCAGCACCTTCATCCCGGCGTCGATGCCACAGGCCTCGACGAGCCGCGGCCCCAACGGCAGCAGGAAGGTCTCGACCATCGACGGATAGTCGCCCGACGCCCACATCGCGCGATGGCGCGCCTTGAGATCGGAATCCGGCACGCTGGATGACATGAGGACCTCCGTCCCTTGCGATTGAGGCCCCGAACGTATCGCGAGCCCCGCGCGCTGTCCAGCGCGCCGTACGTCCCGCCCGCTATGGCGTCGTCCGGCCGTTGCGACGCAGGACGTCGATCGCTCGGAGCTCCGCGACGGCATCCAGGAAGCCCACTGAGAAGGCCAGCGTCGCCATGAAGTCGGTCGCTGCTGAGAGATCGACGGTCATGGCCCGATCCTCCTAGCGGCGACGGACCAGCGTCAGGCCGTCGGCGATGCCGAGCATCACCGAGTCGACGCGCTCGTCGCCCGGAATCCGGTCATTGAGCTCGGCGACGGCGCGAGCGCCCTCGTCGTCGGCGGCGGGCCGGGCGACGCGGCCGCTCATCAGCACGTTGTCGATCGCCAGCAGCCCGCCGGGGCGCAGGCGCGGCACGAGCTCGTCGTAGTAGGCCGGGTAGCCGGTCTTGTCGGCGTCGAGGTAGGCGAGATCGAAGCTGGGCTCGTCGGAGAGCGAGCGAAGCGTCTCGAGCGCCGGCCCCACCCTGATCTCGACGCGGTCGCCGACAGCCGCGCGCTCGAGGTTGCGGCGCGCGACGTCGGCCCAGCGCTGCTGGAGCTCGCAGCACAGCAGCGACCCGTCGGCGCCCACGCCACGCGCGATCCGGATCGCGCCATAGCCCGTGAACGTCCCGATCTCGATCGCCCTGCGCGCGCCGATCGCACGCGCCAGGAGCTCGAGCAGCGCCGCCTGCTCCGGGCTCGTCTGCATGTTCGCGAGCGAGCCCAGCCCGGCGGTCTCGCGCTCGACGGCGAGCAGCGCCTCGTCGCGCCCGCCCGCGTGGTCGGTCACATAGGTGACGAGCTCCTCGTCGAGAGGTGTCGGCGCGATCGACACGGGCGTGACGCTAGCGCCATCTCGCTCGCGCCGCCAGCCCTCAGCCCGTTGTCGATCGGCTGGCTCGAGCGCCGACCCGGGTGGCGCGCGAGGTCAGGTAGTCGCGCTCGGCGAGGCTCGTCGTGCGGCGCGCTGCGGCCCGGTAGTGCGCGATCGCCGCGTCGTCGTCTCCGGCCATCTCGAGCAGGTGGGCGCGCACGGCGTCGAGCCGGTGGTGGCCGGCCAGCTGCTCGGCGATGCCGTCGAGCAGGTCGAGGCCCGCCGCGGGACCGTCGACCATCGCGACCGCCACCGCGCGATTGAGCGTGACCATCGGGTTCGCGGTCATCCGGTCCAGGAACCCGTAGAGGGCGAGGATCTGCGGCCAGTCGGTCTCCTCGGCCGACCTCGCCTCGTCGTGCAGCGCGGCGATCGCGGCCTGCAGCTGGTACTCCCCGACCGCGCCGCTCGGCAGCGCGGCCGAGACGAGCGCCACGCCCTCGGCGATCGATCTTCGGTCCCAGCGAGAGCGGTCCTGGTCGGCGAGCCGCACGAGCTCACCCGCCGGTCCCGTTCGCGCCGGTCGGCGAGCCTCGTTCAGGAGCATCAGCGCGAGCAGTCCCGTCACCTCCGGGTCGTCCGGGAGCGACGCGTGCAGCATCCGCGTCAGCCGAATCGCCTCGGCCGACAGATCGCCGCGCGCGACGCGCGGCCCGGTCGTCGCCGCGTATCCCTCGTTGAACATCAGATAGAGCACGTGCAGCACCGATCGCAGCCGGTTTGGCCACTCGCCGCCGCTCGGCATCGCGAACGGCGCCTCCGACTCCCTGATGCGCTGCTTGGCGCGACTGATCCGCTGCGCCATCGTCGCCTCCGGGACGAGGAACGCGCGCGCGATCTCGGCCGTGCTCAGCCCGCCGACGGCCCGCAGCGTCAGCGGGATGGCGGAGCCCGGCGTCAGCTCCGGATGGCAGCAGAGGAAGAGCAGCTGGAGCGAGTCGTCGTGCTCGGGCACCGGCGGGCGAGCGCCGGACGAATCGGCGATCGCCGCCAGACCCTCGCGTCGCCGCCGCGCCTGCTCGCTGCCGAGCTGGTCGGACATGCGCCGTCCGGTGACGGTGACCAGCCATCCGTACGGGCTGTCGGGCAACCCGTCCGCCGGCCACTGCTGCGCCGCCGCGAGCAGCGCCTCCTGCACGGCGTCCTCGGCATCGTCGAAGTTGCCGTACCGGCGCGCGACGGCGCCGAGGACATGCGGCGCGAGGTCGCGCAGCAGGTCCTCGATGCTCGGCGCGGCCGTCACAGCTCGGCGTCGGGCGAGGCGTGCATCACAGGCCGCACCTGAATCTCCTTCCCGACTGCCCTGCCGCCCGGCCCGGGCGCCGCGGACGTCCGCGCGGCGATCTCGATCGCCCGCTCCTCGGACTCGACGTCGACCAGCCAGTACCCGGCCAGGAACTCCTTCGACTCCGGGAACGGACCGTCGGTGACGACCGGCGCGCCCGCGCCGTCGTGCGTCACGATCTTCGCCGCATCGGGACCGGCGAGGCCCTCGGCGCCCACCAACTCGCCATTCGCCGCCAGCTCCTGGTGAATGGCCATCATCGCCGCGCCGTGCGCCTGCACCTCCTCCGGCGCCCACTCCGACATCGGCGGCACGCCGGCTACCTGGCCGTGATTCATGAGCAGCATGTACTTCATGGGACACTCCTCTCGTACGCGCCTACAGTGGCGCTGTCACCGATGAGTCGATGCTGGCCGCGCGTTCTCGACATCCTGTCGCAGGAACGGGCCGCGGGCGTCGCCGGTCTGCGAGCTCTAGGGGGTGGTCGGTCGGGTTCCGGGGGCCATGGTCCGCAGACCGGCCAGACGCGCGGCGGCAGCCTGGCGCTCGTCATAGGTCACGAACGCCTCGATCGGATGCAAGTCGACGGCGGCGGCGACGTGGATCGCGTCGAGCGCGCGCAGCGCCGGCTCGGCGAGCGCCCCGGCGCCCGCCAGCAGCGCCCGGTCCAGTGGCCGCAGCGCGACCGCGTCGACCAGCATGCCGACACGTTCGAGCAGCAGATCGAGCGGGAGCTCCGGGTCGTGCGCCGACGCGCGACGAACCGCCCGCGGGATCTCGGTCAGGACCAGCTCGCTGCTGACGATGGCCGCGTCGGATAGATACGCGCGGAGGGCGGTGGACTCGGCCTCCTCACGGACGAGCTTGACCAGCGCGGAGGCATCCGCGTAGAACAGCGCCACGGGCTAGCTGTCGCCACGGATGTCGTCGAGCGCGCGGCTCAGCGCCCGTGGATCGCCCGTCAGCTCCAGCGGCTCGGGAAGACCCGACCGCACAGGACGCGAGACCCGGCCCTCCGCGACCAGCCGATCGAGGTCCGGGCCGGTCGCCGGAGCCGGTCCGATCTCGGCCACGGGGCGGTTACGGTCGGTGACCACCAACCGCTCTCCGCGACTCACGCGCCGCAGGTAGACGCTCAGGTTCTGCCGCAGCTCGGCGATACCGACCGACTCACTCATGTACATGAAGGTAGCAACTGCAGCGTCGGGGAAGGCGCTTGCCGACTACGTTATGAACTGAGCGAATGAAGCTGCCCGACAGCGCGCACACATCCCGGCAGTGGCGAATCCACGAGTTGACGCGTGACTTTCGACTCGAGGATGTGTGGGCTCTGCCGACGCCTGGAGGGCCTGACGACTTCCCCGATCTGGTGCAGCTGTTCGCATCGGCCGATACGTCGCAGGCTTCCTCGCGCGCCGCGCGCATCCTCTGGGCGATCCGTTGGAAGCTTGGGGAGCTGCTGCGCTGGGACTCCCCGGAGGCGGGGCTCGACTCGAGGGTGCGAACGCTCCGCGACCGCCTGCCGGCGGACCTGCGTGACGCACGACCCGGCCCCGACTTCGACACGCTTCCCTTCAGCTCGCTCTACCTGACCGAGGACGAGTGGGCCGCCGAGGTCGCCAACCGGACCGTCCACGGCGTCTTGCACGTCGCCTGGGTCGCAGACGGAATCGGCGGCTACCGTGGCCAGATGGCCGTCTACGTGCAGCCGAACGGACTGCTCGGCGCCGCTTACATGGCGGCGATCATGCCGTTCCGCCATTGGATCGTCTACCCGCCGATGCTGCGAGACCTCGAGCGCGACTGGAACGCGCGCGCCGACGGCTCGGAGCGGGCGGGCGCCTAGCCGTTCGCCGCTCGCTCGTAGATCAACACGGCGACGCCGTCGCCGACGACCTTGGAGTCGGTGAGCCGCAGGTCACGTCGCTCGGGCGTCTCCTCGAAGGCCTTCTTGCCCGTCCCGAGGATCACCGGAAAGACCATCAGGTTGATCTGGTCGACCAGATCGCTCTCGATCAGCTCCTGGACGAGCTGGTGGCTGCCCGGCACCTGCAGCTCACCGTCGAACTCCTCCTTGAGCTTGCGCACCGCGGCAGTCGCGTCCCCGCCGTCGAGGATCGTGGTGTTGCTCCACTCGGGGTCGCCGAGCGTCGTCGAGACGACGAACTTCGGCATCGAGTTGAACTTGTCGGCGAAGTCGCCCTCACGCTCGGGCCAGGCGCCGGCGAAGCTCTCATAGGTGCGCCGCCCGATCAGCAGGCCGTCGGACTGCCTCGTCTCGTCCAGCTTGAACTGGTTGCCGTCGTCACCGCGGTCGAACTCGAAGGTCCAATTCGGATACTTGAACGGCTCACCTCCAGGCGCCTCCATCACTCCGTCGAGCGACACGAACTCCGTCACGACGATCCGGGCTGCCATCTGTCGGTCTCCTTCGCTGGTCTGGTCCCACTGGTCGCGTAAGCCCCAACGGTACGCAGCGACGCGGCGCCGCCTCGCGACCAGGCCACCGTAGGGGCGATTCGGCCGCGCCGGCGCGGCCCGCGCGTCAGAATTCAGCCATGGCCTACGACGAAGACCTCGCGGCACGCGTCCGAAGCGAGCTGGCCTCGCGCGGCGACGTGACCGAGCGCAAGATGTTCGGAGGGCTCGCCTTCATGGTCGGCGGGAACATGTGCTGTGGGGTGACCGGCGGCGATCTGATGCTGCGCCTCGGCGCCGACGGAGCGGACGCCGCGCTCGACGAGCCCCACGCCCGCCCGATGGACTTCACGGGCCGGCCGATGGCCGGCTTCGTCTTCGTCGCGGCGGAGGGGACGGCGACGTCGTCGGATCTCCAGCGCTGGGTCGATCGCGCGGTCCAGTTCGCGGCCTCCCTGCCACCCAAGGGCTAGCGACCTCCGCCGCACGGGCGAGAACTATGGACCCTCGTACCGCAGCCGCCGATCTCGGGACCTCTCGCGGGGTCTCGCTCGTACCACTCGGATGAGCTTCCCGCGCGCGAGCGCTCGTTGGGAGACCATGGCGCCGATGCCCCGATCGCCCGTCGACGGCGCGTCGGCGCCGATGCTCGCCCGCGCGCAAATGCCCATCCCGGAACCGGCCGCCCGCCGTCGGGCCGCTGACGCGCGCGGACCGTCGGCACGCGACGAGCGACGCCTCGTGCGCGAGGCGCAGGGCGGGTCGACGGAGGCGGTCGAGGCGCTGTTCCGGATCCACTGGCCTCGAGCGCACAGGGCCGCCTACCTCGTGGTGCACGACGGCGCGGCCGCCGAGGACATCGCCCAGGAGGCGTTCCTCGCCGCCCTGCGCGCGCTCGACCGCTTCGATCGCCGCCGCCCCTTCGGGCCGTGGCTGTACCGGATCGTGGTCAACCGGGCAATCGACCATGCGCGCTCGCGGGGCCTCCGCCGTGAGGTCCGCGCGGACGGGCACGAGCCGGTCGCCGCGGCCGAGGACTCCGTCCACCTCTACTCCGACGATCTGATCGCGGCGCTGCGGGCGCTGCCGCCGGATCGCCGCGCCGTGGTCGTCCTGCGCTACGTGCTCGACTTCACGCCGAGCGAGATCGCCAAGGCGCTCGACCTCCCGCGCGGAACGGTCAACTCGCGCCTGCGCCGCGGTCTCGACACGCTGCGCGCGCGCCTGCCGGTGGAGGAGGGCCGATGACCGAGCCCGACGTCGAGCGCCGGCTGGCCGCCGCCGTCGCGCCGGACCGCGAGGCCGCCGAGGAGCGGGCCTGGCAAGTAGTGAGCGCGGCCTTCGACGAGCGACTGCCGGCGCGCGGTCGGCCGCTGGCGCGCCGGCGCTCCGCGCTCGCGCTGGCGGCGGCGCTGGTGCTCGGCGTGCTCGCGCTGAGCCCGGCGGGAGCGGCCGTCGCCAGCTGGGTCCGCGACGCGTTCGACCCGGGGCGCGAGGACGCCGACCCGGCGCTCGTGTCGCTCCCCGCCGCCGGGCGCCTGCTGGTGACCTCCGGACAGGGTCCCTGGATCCTCCACCGCGACGGCTCGAAGCGACGCCTCGGCGCCTACCGGGACGCCACCTGGTCGCCCGCCGGGCTGTTCGTCGCCGTCACCTCGGGTCGCGAGCTCGTCGCCGTCGAGCCGGACGGCGACCCGCGCTGGTCGCTGGCGCGCTCGGATCCGGTGAGCCGGCCGGCGTGGTCGCCCGACGGCTTCCGGATCGCCTACCTCAGCGGCCGTGCGCTGCGAGTCGTCGCGGCAGACGGAACGGGCGACGCCCGGCTCGCCGACCGGGTGGCGGCGGTCGTCCCCGCCTGGCGGCCGGGCGCCGGGCATGTGCTCGCCTACGCCGATCCCGACGGGCGGATCGCCGTCGCGGACACCGACAGCGGCCGGCGGCTCTGGCGCACCGCTGCGGGCCCGGCGCCGTCGGCGCTCGCCTGGACGTCCGACGGGGGCAGCCTGGTGGCGCTGTCCGCCGGCTCCGTACGGGTCCTCGATCGCCGAGGCCGCCCGTCGAGGACGCTCGCGCCGCCCGCCGGCGCCCGCTTCGAGGCGCTCGCCATTCGCCCCGACAGCCACCGCGTCGCGCTCGTCCACCACTTCCCCGCCGAGCGACGCAGCGAGGCGGTCTCGCTACCGCTGCGCGACGGCATGGGACGCCGGCTCTTCGCCGGCGACGGGCGCTTCTCCGACCTCAGCTGGTCGCCCGACGGGCGCTGGCTGCTGATCGCCTGGCCCGACGCCGACCAGTGGCTCTTCGTCCGCTCGACCGCGACGCCGAAGGTCCTCGCGACGTCGAGCATCTCCCGCCAGCTCGCCCCGGGCAGGCCCGCCGGCGGGCCCTTCCCGACCATCGACGGCTGGTGCTGCCGGGCACAGAGGCGATGAGCGTCCGTCTTGGACCGCGCGGCGCACGCCGGTGGCGATCCGAGGTCCGGCCGCGACGCGCGTAGGCGCTAACTGGAGGCGAGCAGGAAGGAGACCAGCGCGTCGAGCTCGGCGTCGGTCAGGCGCTCGCGGTAGTCGTCGGGCATCGTCGCGAGGCTCCGGCCGGGCGCGCGGACGATGCTGTGGACCAGCGACTCGCGGTCATGGCCGACCAGCTCCTCGTCCAGGTCCGGGCCGATCGTGCCGGTCGAGCCGGCCGCGGCCAGCCGGTGGCAGCTCCCGCAACCCATCGCGGCGAAGACCCGACGGCCCTCGTCGGACCATCCCGCGTCGACGGCCCGTGGGTCGTCGTCGAGGCGGTCGGTGTCCCCTCGGTCCCCACCCGCGGCGAGTACCGCGAACGCCAGCACGCCGACCGCTACGGCGATCGCGGTCGAGACGACGAGCCGGCCGGTCATCCGGCCTCCGCCGCCGATCGCGAAGCCGCCAGCCTGTCCTGGAGGAGCCACGCGCCGCCGCCGGCCAACACGCCGAGCCCGATCGCGAGCGCGAGCGCGGCCAGCGAGCTTGGCCCGCCGCCGGGTGAGCCGATGCTCGCGATCGCCTCCGGCGCGCCGACACGCACCTCGCCGAAGGCATGTCCGGCAAAGTCCTCCCCCGCCAAGGACTCGCGCTCCGCGACCTCTATCGCCCAGCGCCCGTCCGCGGGGAAGACGACACGTGCCCGATAGGTGCCGGGAGCGTCGGCCTCGGTCGCCCGGAACATGCGCGTCCCACCCCCGCCCGTCCGCTCGATCCGCACGACCGGCTCCATGCCCACCAGCGGCGTGCGGCCATGCGCGAGCACCGTGAAGCGCGCCTCCCACGGCTGCCCCTTGTCGATGTCATGCGGCGGTGGGGACGTCAAGCCGACCGTCGAGAAGCCCCCAGCCGACGCGGAACCGGGCGCTACGACGATCGCCGTGACGAGCACCGACGCCGCTGCCGACAAGATCCGAACGATCATCGCTCCTCCTCGGTAGCCATCTAGGCCTGGTACGTGGGGCAGGGGCACACCGGTCCCGCGGCTCGGGTCGGCCCCCCGGCCCTCGGGCGTTGCGTCTCGTCGGGCGAGCCGAAGCTCGTAGGCTGCGACCTGACGTGGCGCGACTCATCTACTCCGTCATCACCTCCCTCGACGGCTACATCGAGGACGAGCACGGTCGCTTCGAGTGGGCCGTGCCCGGCGCGGACGCGCACGCCTTCGTCAACGAGCTCGAGCGGTCGGTCGGGACGTACCTCTACGGGCGCCGGATGTACGAGACGATGCTCGGCTGGGAGACCGACCCCACGCTTGCGGAGCAGCCGCCGGAGAGGCGAGACTTCGCCGCGATCTGGCAGGCGGCCGACAAGATCGTGTACTCGAGCACCCTGCCGGACGTGCCCACGAGCAGGACGCGGCTCGAGCGGCGCTTCGATGCGGAGGCGGTGCGCGCGCTCAAGACGACCGCCGAAGCGGACATGACGGTCTCGGGCGCGGAGCTCGCCGCGCACGCGTTCAGGGCCGGCCTGGTCGACGAGTGCCATCTCTTCGTCGCGCCCGCCCTCGTCGGAGGCGGCAAGCGCACGCTCCCCGACGCCGTGCGGCTGGACCTCGACCTGCTCGACCAGCGGCGCTTCGCCGACGGGATGGTCTTCCTGCGCTACAGCGTCGCCGCGAGCGGATGAACGCCGGGAGAGCGCGACGTCGGACGGCTCGCCCGCCTCGAAACCGGGCGGCGCCCACGTGCCCGCCTAGCCGCAAAGCCGCTCGCGGGCGATCCAGGAGCCGCCACGCGCCCGCTTGCGGGGGCTCCCCGCCCGAGGACCGGCGGCGCACTCGCGCGGCTGGCGACGGGACCGCTGCGGGCGACCCGGTCGCGCGCGACGGTCCGCTGCGGGCGCGGCGCGCCCCGAGCGTGCGGCGACGGTCGTGAGCAGCCGCGGGATGGGGTCGATCGGCACGTTGTAGCGCCGTACCTCGAAGTGCAGGTGCGGGCCGGTCGAGTACCCCGTCGACCCGACATAGCCGAGCCGCGTGCCGCCCGTCACCCGCTCCCCGACCCAGGTCGTGATCGACGACATGTGCGCGTACCAGGTCGTGTAGCCGAGCCGGTGCTGGACGACGACGAGGTTCCCGTAGCCGCCGTCGTTGTAGCCGGCGTGGATCGTCGTCCCGACGCCGGCCGCGCCGATCCGCGTCCCGTACGCGACCGGGAAGTCGAGGCCCTGGTGGCGCCGGCCGCTGGACCGAACGGCGCCGAAGCCGTCGCCGATCGGGCCGAAGACGGGGCGCAGGAAGCGCACCGAGCCCGTGGGCGCGGGTGAGCCGGCGCTTCCTCCGCCGCGCAGCGAGCGGAGCGTGGCGGGGCCGGCGATGCCGTCCACCGCGATGCCGGCGGAGCGCTGGGCGCGTAGGACGGCGGCGGCGGTCAGCCCGCCGAACAGGCCGTCGGCGCGACCGGGGCCATAGCCGCCACGCTGGAGGAGGTACTGGAGCGCGGCCACGTCCCAGCCGCGGACGCCGGCGCTCATCGCCCGGCTGCCGAGTCGTGGCCGCCCGCGCCACCCGAGCGCGCGGCGGGTCTGGGCTCCCGCGATCCCGTCGACGGCCAGGCCGCGCCGGCGCTGGAAGCCGAGGATCGCCGTGCGCGTGAGCGGCCCGCGAAGGCCGTCGACGAATCCGCCGTAGAGGCCCCTCACCGCCAGCGCCGACTGCAGCGCCGCAACCGCCGGTCGGCCCGCTGCCGCGGCCGGCGCGGCGATCCCCACCAGCGCGACGGCCAGCGCGAGTGCCGCGACGATGCCGGCGAAGAGGCGCATACCTCGTTGATCGAACCGCGCCCCGCTTCGACAAGCGCCGCAACGGCGCTTGCAGGCGGGGCGCTCGCCGGCGAGTCGTGACCGCCTGTGGGACTACGGACGGCGCGCGATGCCGAGGACGTGCGGGATGGCCGGCACGGGTGGGCCGGGAGAGAACCCGAAGCGGCGGCTGGACTGGATCGCGAAGCCGGCCCGCTCGATGGCGCTGAGCGTGTCGCGCGTGAGATGGCAGCCGCCGGCCACCCGCGGCCAGAACGTCGCGTCGGCAAGGCGCTGCAGGCCCCGAGCGACGGCGCCGTGGGAGACGACGTGCTCGTAGAAGCGCAGCTCGCCGCCCGGACGGATCGCGCGCCGCAGCTCGGCGAGCGCCTGCGACTGGTCCGCGACCGAGCACAGCACCAGCGACGCCACGCCCGCGTCGAAGGACCCGTCCGCGACGGGGAGCCGGCTGGCCACGCCCTCGACGACGTCCACCTCGACCGACGCCTTGGCGGCCGCCTCTACAGCGGCGGCACGCAACACCGACTCGGGCTCGACGGCCACCACCCGCTCGACCGTCTCGGGGTAGAAGGCGAAGTTGAGTCCGTGGCCGGCGCCGACCTCGATCACCGTGCCCGACAGGCCGGCGAGCAGCTCACCGCGGTAGGCGTCCTCCGCGGCGGTCGCCGTGCGCATGTAGAGGCGGGCGAAGAGCGGGTGATGAACTCGCTCGACGTCGGTTGCCATGGGGCGAACGTACATGATCCGAACGGCGCGGTCATCCGTTCACGCCGGGTTGATTGGACCAGCGCCAGTCCGGGTAGCGCAGAGGCAGTTACGCGCCACGAAAGGGAGTGCCATGATCGCGCTACGCCCAACCGCCGCCCTTTTGATCGGATTGACGCTCGCCTTCGCCGGATGCGGCGACGACGACGACGGTGGCGGAGGCGGAGGCGCGGCCGGCGACGATGCTCCCGCTGTGGGCGAGGCGCGCGCGCAGGGCGACGTCACCTGGTGCATCGGCAAGGACACCTCCGGCGCGTTCGGCACGGTCATCGACAACTTCAACGAGGCCAATCCCGACGCGAGCGTCGAGCTGCTCGAGCTGCCGGAGTCCGCCGACGAGCAGCGCCGGCTGCAGATCCAGCGGCTGCGGGCCGAGTCGCCGCAGTGCGACGTGCTCGGCATGGACGTGATCTGGACGGCCGAGTACGCCGCGCAGGGATGGCTGTTCGACGTCAGCGACGCGATCGAGCAGCAGCGCGACTCCTTCATCCCATCGACGCTCGAGACGGCTGAGTACGAGGGCAAGTCCTGGGCGTTCCCGTTCAACACGAACGCGGGATTCATCTACTGGCGGACCGACGAGGCCGGCGACCAGCCGCCTGAGAGCTGGGAGGACATGTTCCAGCAGGCCCAGCGGGACAATGGGTTCATCTTCCAAGGCGCCCGCTACGAGGGGCTCACGGTCAACTTCCTCGAGCTGCTCTACAGCGCCGGCGGCAACGTCGTCAACGAGGATGCGACGGAGGCCACCGCGGACAGCCAGGAGGTGCGCGACGTCCTGGAGTTCATGCAGACGGGCGTCGACGACGGGGCGGTGCCCAAGGCCGTCACGACATACATGGAGGAGGAGTCGCGCCGGGCGTTCGAGGGGGGTCGGGCGACCTTCATGCGCAACTGGCCGTACGCCTACGCGCTCGCGGAGGAGTCGCCCATCGCCGACACTTTCCAGGTGACCACCTTCCCGTCCTTCGGCGGCAGGCCCGGCGCGGGCGTGCTCGGCGGCTACAACCTCGCCATCTCGGCCTTCTCGGAGAACCCCGAGGGCGCTCTCGCGTTCATCGAGTTCGCGACGAGCGGGGACCAGCAGGTGCCGCAGGTGACAGAGGCGTCGCTGCCGGCCGTCGTGAGCGAGGTCTACGACCGGCCGCAGGTCCGGCGGGCGCTGCCCTTCGCCGAGGAGCTGCGCGATGCGGTGGAGCAGGCGCAGCCCCGTCCGGTCTCGCCGGTCTACCCGCAGATCAGCGAGGCGATCTACACGAACGTCTACGCCGCGCTGCAGGGCGACAAGTCGCCCGACCAGGCGGCCCAGGACATGAACGACGAGATCCAGCGGGCGCTCGAGACGTTCTAGCGAGGCCTGGCGATGGAGGCGGCAACGGCGAGGCTGGGACGGCGCCGGTCGGACCGCCGCCGCTACGGCAGCGGCGAGCGACGGCTCGCGCTCGCGTTGCTGTCGCCGTCCATGATCGTCATCGCGTTGGTGGCGGCCTACCCGATCGGCTACGCCTTTTGGCTGTCGCTCAACGAGTACAGCGTCCGGGTCCCGGGCCTGTCGCGCTTCGCGGGGTTCGACAACTACACCGAGGCCTTCCGCTCGACCGAGTTCTGGGATGCGGTGGTGGTGACCTTCCTGTTCACCGCCATCTCCGTCGGCCTCGAGCTCGTCATCGGGCTGGGCATGGCGCTCGCGATGCACGAGGCGTTCAGGGGCCGCGGCGTGCTGCGCGCCGTGGTGCTCGTCCCGTGGGCGGTGCTGACGGTCGTCAGCGCCATCACCTGGCGGACGATCTTCGAGCCGAACCTCGGGCTGGCGCCACAGATCCTCCAGGCGTTCGGGCTCCCGGGCGCCGACGTGGTCTGGCTCGGCGAGGAGGGCTACTCGCTCGGCGTGATGGTCCTCGCCGACGTGTGAAGACCGCCCCCTTCATGGCGCTGCTGCTACTCGCCGGGCTGCAGGTCATCCCCGACGACGTCTACGACGCCGCGAAGGTCGACGGCGCCACCACGCTCCAGCGCTTCCGGCGGATCACGCTGCCGCTGCTCGCCCCGGCGATCCTCGTCGCGCTGATCTTCCGCACCCTGGACGCGCTGCGGATCTTCGATCTGCCCTACGTGCTCACGCGGGGCGCGAACAACACGACGACGCTGTCGCTGCTCGCGCACCAGGAGCTGACCAGCAACCGGTTGATCGGCTACGGGTCGGCGCTCTCGGTGCTGACGTTCGCGATCGTGATGGGCGTGTCGTTCCTCTACATCCGAACCGTCGGCGGCAACATCCGCGCGCTCGTGAGGGGTGGTTGAGATGGAGGCCTCCCCGCGCGTGCTGAGCGATCCCCAGGCCGCCACACGCGGCCGCGCGAGGGCCACCGAGCGCCGCGGGCCAGGCAGATGGGTGCGTCCCACGCTCCTGTGGATCGCCGTCGCGATGATCTGCATCTTCTGTCTGATGCCGTTCTACTGGCTGATCAACGTCTCGCTGAAGACCGGCACCGACCTGTCGGGCGCCGATCTCGTCCCGCCGAGCCCCTCGCTCGACAACTACAAGTCCGTCTTCGAGAACGCCGACTTCACCGCGGCCCTGCGCAACAGCGTGATCGTCACGTCGATCACCACCACGCTGGCGCTCGTCTTCGGCTCGTTCGCGGCCTATGCGCTGGCACGGCTGCGCTTCCGGTTCAAGTTCCTGATCCTCGCGATCGTCCTGTCGATCTCGACCTTCCCGCCGATCGCCATCGCCGCGCCGATCTTCAAGCTGTGGACGGACGTCGGCCTCTACAACTCCTACGTCGGCCTGATCATCCCGTACCTGACGTTCGCCCTTCCGCTCGCGATCTACATCCTCGCGTCGTTCTTCAAGGAGATACCGAAGGAGCTCGAGGAGGCCGCGCTGGTCGACGGGGCGAGCCACTTCCAGGCGTTCCGCAAGATCGTGCTGCCGCTGGCGGCGCCGGGGCTGGTGACGGCCGGGCTGCTGACCGCCTTCTTCGTCTGGAACGAGTTCCTGCTCGCGGTGACGCTGACGAGCTCGCCGGAGGCCTTCACCGTGCCCGTGGCGGTCGCCAACTTCACCGGCAGCACCGAGTTCGAGGTCCCGCTCGGGACGATCAGCGCCGCCTCGGTGGTCATCACGATCCCGCTGGTCGTGCTCGTCATCCTCTTCCAGAAGCGGATCGTCGCCGGCATGACCGCCGGCGCGGTGAAGGGATGACGTCGCCCGGCCGGGCCTACGCCGCGATGCGCCGGCGGAGCAGGTCCTTGCCCTGCTCGGCGCCCTTCCGGCTCTCGCCCTGAGCCCGGCGGAAGAAGTCCGCGAGCTCTGAGTCGCCGTCGCGCTCGGCATCCTGGATGTAGGTGTGCAGCCGCAGCGCGTTGCTCAGGCACGCCTCCACGAACCAGATGATGTTGTAGTCCTTGTCCTTCGTGCCGGTGACCTCACCGGTCTCCTCGGTCGCCATGGCAGCGCTCCTCTCGTCGTGGTGTCGAAGCGCTTACCCTGGCCGCCGGGACTCCACACGCCGGGCTCTTCGGGCCTCGACGACTCGGCCGCTCCGGGGCCTCGATTCAGCCAGGGTCCCCGAGCCCGTCCATCAGGGCCGCCAGCTTGCGCACCGTGTTGCAGTTGCGGACCGTCATGCTCTTGTAGAGCTCGCCGCCGACCATCTTCATCATTCCGCTGCGGGTGACCGCCGGCCGGTCCACCCTCCAGATCAGAGCGCCTTCGACCGGCTTGACGTCGTCGATGCCCGGCTTGATCGTCAGCTCGTCCAAGGCCCGGCGGCTGTCGACGTGATCCCAGAGGAACATCACGTCGCACTTCATGCTGGCGTCGTTGACCCAATCGTCGGGCAGCGCCGCGGAGATCGCCGCGACGTTCCGGCGATCCCGCAGCGTGACCTTGATCGCGAAGCCGAACTCCGCCTCCAAGGCCCGCTCTATCGCCGCGGCGTCGGGTGCCTCGGCATGGCGAAAGATCACGTTGCCGGAGTTGATGTAGGTCCGGACGTCCTCGAAGCCCAGCTGCTCGAACGACGCTCGGAGCCTCGCCATCTCGACGCGGTTCTTGCCTCCGACGTTGACGCCCCTCAGCAACGCAAGCCAGACCATGCGGGCAGCTTGGCAGAACTTTTCGGTGACGCGACACGCCGCAGTCGCGTCTGTCGACTACCCGCCGGCGTTGACCATCCAGCTCGTGCCGAACCGATCGACGCACATCCCGAACGTGGCGCCCCAGGGAGCCTTCTCGAACGGCATCGTGACGCTGCCGCCCTCGCTCAGGCGCTCCCAGTACCCGCGCAGCCGGTCCTCGTCGTCGCCGCTGAGCGACACCGAGACGCCGGCCTGGGGGCTGTACTCCATCGCCGCGGGGGTGTCCGCGGCCATGAGCACGAGGCCGTCGGGGGCCTCCAGCTGGGAGTGCATGACCTTGTCCTGCTCCTCCGGATCCGCGCTGGCATGAAGGTCGCCGAACGTCGAGATGGTGAGCTCACCGCCGAAGATCGACTGGTAGTAGGTCATCGCCTCGCGCGCGTCGTCGCGGAAGCCCAGATACGGGTTCAGCCGAACGGTCATGTCAGGTCTCCTCGCTGTCGTCGAACGAGCCGATCCTAGCCACCGACTTGCGGGGTGTGTCGATTTCGCCGTCCCGAGCACCTCGAGGTGAGCGAATCCCGCTCGACCTCAGCGCCGGCGACGGGCCGGCTCGGCGAGCGGCTGGCGGCAGGTGACGCCCGAGCAGGTCCGCAGGGCGGCCAGACGCCGCGCGAGACGATCGCGGACGGTCGCGAGCGCGGGGACGGCGTGCAGGCTGCGCAGCTGCTGCGGGTCGGCCGCCATGTCGTACAGCTCGGTCGAGCCAGCCGAATGCTCCGCGTAGAGCCAGCGCCGCGTGCGGATCCCGGTGGTCAGCAGCCCGGCGCCCTTGGCGATCTCGACGAGAACCGGACGGCCGACCCCGAGCGACGGGTCGCGGGCGAGCGGCAACAGCGACCGCCCGTCCTGGACGCGGCCGGCGGTCGCCCGGGCGGCGTCGAGGATCGTCGGCGCGAGGTCGGCGTTGACGACCATCTGCCGCGGTTCGGCGCCAGCCGGGACGTCGGGGCCGCGGATCATCAGCGGCACGCGGATCGAGGGGTCGTAGGCCTTGGCCTTGCCGTGCGGCAGCCGGTGCTCCCCGGCCATGTAGCCGTTGTCGGACGTGAAGACGATCAGCGTGTTGCCGAGCTCGCCGCTGCGTTGCAGCGCGGCGACGATCTGCTCGACTCCCTCGTCGACCGCCAGCAGCGACTCGAGCCGCTGGCGGTAGAGCGCCTCGATGTCGGCGATCGCACCTCCGCTCAGGCGCGGGCGTCGCAGGAACGGCGGCTTGTCGGACACGTCGGCCTCGTCGAAGGCGCCGCCGCGCGGCAGCGGCAGGCCGGCGTAGGCCCCGCGGTGGCGCTCGGCGATCGCCGGCGTGCCGAGCCCCGCCGGGTCACCGGGCTCGTGCGGGCCGCCGGTGTGCGGCGCGAGGAAGGCGACCGAGAGGAAGAAGGGCTGGGCCTGCGGCGCCAGCCGCTCGACGATCCCGGCCGAGCGGCGAGCCGCGAAGTCGGTCGAGTAGAAGCGCGGATCGCGATCGCGGCCGTAGGTTCGGAGCGCCCCGTTCTCGTTGACGGTGTAGCCGTAGTAGCGGTAGGTCGTCGGGTCGACGGTCCCGTACCACTCGTCCCACCCGGGCGGGACCTCGAGCGGGTCGTCGACGCCGTAGTGGTTGAGGAACTTGCCGACGTGAACGGTGCGGTAGCCGGCGTCGCGCAGCCACGTCGGCAGCCAGTTCGACGTGCCGCGCAGCCGCTGCCAGCCGCCCAGGGGCGGGCCATTGGTCAGCACGCCGTTGTTGTGCGAGTACTGACCGGTGAGGAAGGTCGCCCGTGCCGGGCAGCAGCGGGGGTTGCTGACGAACGAGTTGGCGAAGCGGGCGCCCTGGTCGCCGATCAGCGCCCGGGTGCGCGGCATCGCGCGCATCGACCGCAGCGTCTGGTCGTCGGTCATCAGCACGACGACGTTCGGCCGGGTGTCGGCTTGCGCTGCGGCAGGCGCGGGCGCGTGGGCGCGCGAGGAGGCGAGCAAGACCGCGCACAGGGCGCAGGCGAGGATGGCGGCAGGAATTCGCATGCGAGTCCGAGCCCCCCGAACACGTCAAAGACAAGCATCGGATGGTAGCGGCGCACCTTTAGCGACCCGTGCGAGTTGTCAGTAGGCGGATGGCGGGCGCGACCGGGCAGGGCGAGGAACGCGGCCTGAGCCGGCGCGAGCTGCTCGGGGCCGCCGGCCTCGGCGTAGCCGGCGCGGGGGGCCTCGGTCTCGCGGGCTCCGCCGGCTGGCGGGCGATCGACGCGGCGCTCGCGGCGAGCGAGCGGCGCAACGTCGTCCTGATCGTGCTCGACAGCCTGCGCGCCGACCACCTCCGCTGCTATGGCGCCGCGGGGATGCGGACGCCGAACATCGACGAGCTGGCGCGCGGCAGCATGCGCTTCACGCGGGTCTTTCCCGAGGCGATGCCGACGATGCCGGCGCGGCGGTCGCTGATGTCCGGCCGCCACGCCTACCCGTTCCGCGGCTGGCGGCCCTGGGAGGGCATGGCTGGGCGGCCCGGATGGCAGCCGATCGCGCCCGGCGCCGAGACGCTGATCACGGCGTTGCGCCGCGCGGGCTGGTGGACCTCATACGTGACCGACAACCCGTTCCTGGGCTACACCCGGACGCTCGAGCCCTTCCGCCGCTCGCCGCACCGCTTCGTGCGCGTACCCGGCCAGCGCGGCGCGCGGCGCCCGCGCGCGAGCGTGCCGCGCTCCGCGGTCCTGCGCCGGCTGCCGCCGGGACCGCTGCGCAACGAGCGCCGGATCGCCGCGATCCAGCAGTACCTCGCCAACAACGGCCGCGGCCGCAACGAGGTCGAGCAGGCCGCGTCGCGCGTGTTCCGCTCCGCGGCGAAGCTGCTGCCGACCGCCAAGCGCCAGAGCCGCTTCCTGATGGTCGTGGACAGCTTCGACCCGCACGAGCCGTGGACGCCGCCGCGTCACTACCTCGACATGTACGGCGACCCCGGCTACAGCGGCTACGAGATCGCCGAGGTCGGTTACACCTACGCGTCGAACTATCTCAACGAGGCGCAGATCGCCCGCCTCCAGACGACCTACAAGGCCGCCGTGACGATGACCGACCGCTGGCTCGGCGCCTTCCTCGACCGGCTCTGGACGCTCAACCTCGACGACTCCACGGCGATCGTCCTCGTCAGCGATCACGGCGTCTTCCTGGGCGAGCGCAACTGGACCGGCAAGGGACCGAACAAGCTCCATCCCGAGCTGATCCACGTGCCGCTGCTGCTGCGCGAGCCCGGCGGCGCGGGCGCGGGGAAGACGAGCGGCTGGTTCGCCTCCACCCACGACGTGGCGCCGACGCTCGCGTCGCTCGCCGGCGTCCGGCGGCCGCCGACCTTCGAGGGCGCGGACCTGTCGCCGGTGCTCGGCGGCGGCCTGCCCGCCGAGGACCGCCCCTACGCCGTCGGCGGGTATGGCAACAGCTCCTACGTCCGCGACGGCCGCTGGGCCTACCAATCGCAGAACGACGGGCACTACGAGCGGCTCTACGACCTACGCGCCGACCCCGGCGAGAGCACGAACGTCGCCAGCCGCCGCCCCGCCGTGGCCGCCGAGATGCGCCGTCGCATCCGCGCCGCGGCGGGCGGCACGCCGCCCTACTACAGCGAGGCGATCATCGAGGGGCCGCGCCGACGCGGCTTCGGCTGAGGGCCGCCGACATCCCGGCCGACGCCGCCGCACACGGTCACGTCAGTCGAGGAAGCGTCCGGCGACCGCGCGGAAGAAGTCGCCGCGCGTGATGACGCCCTGCACCTCTCCGTCCTCGACGACCGGGACGACGAGCACGCGGTGGTGGAGGAACGTCTCGGCGATCTGGAGGTCGGCGAAGTCCGGGGTGACGTCGACGTGCTCGGTGTTCATGTGGCTCGCGACGGGCTCGCGGCGGCAGGCCTCGTTGCGCTCGAGCGCGTCGTCGAGCGAGTGGGTGACGAACCCGGCGTACCTCAGCTGCTTGAGATAGCCGGGGAAGACGGCGGCCATGAACTCACGCTCGCCGTAGATGCCGGCGAAGCGGCTCTCGGCGTCGACGACCGGGAGGGCGGGGAGATCTCCGTCGAGCAGCGCTCGGGTGGCCTGCTCGATCGTGTCGTCGGTCCGCAGCAGCGGCGCGTCTCGCTGGACCAGATCGCTGATCGCTCGCGGTGTCATGCGTACCTCACCATCACATAGGCGGTCGCCAGGATCAAGGAGACCGCGGTCGCGCCGAGGCCGTACCTGAGGAAGTAGAGGAAGCCGATCGGGCGACCCGAGCTGGCGGCCATTCCCGACGCCGCCACGTTCGCGGCCGCCGCGACGATCGTGGCGTTGCCGCCGAAGCAGGCGCCGAGCGAGAGCGCCCACCAGTAGGCGTCGTCGGCGCCGCCGCCGAGCGAGTCGACGACCGGGATCATCGCGGCGGTGAACGGGATGTTGTCGACGAGCCCCGAGCCGATCGCCGACACCCAGACGATTCCGAGCAGCTCGGCGGTGCGATCCCCGGCGGTCACCGAGGCGATGCCGTCGGTCACCTCGTCCAGCGCTCCCGTCGCCTCGAGCGCCCCGACCATCACGAACAGGCCGATCAGGAAGAACAGCGTCGACCACTCGATCCCGCTCAGCGCCTCCTCGACCGGCTGACGCGTGATCAGCAGCATCGCGCTCGCGCCCGCCAGCGCGACCGTCGCCGGCTCGATGTGGAGCGCGTTGTGCGCGAAGAACGCGAGAATCGTCGCGACCAGGATCGGGACGGTCCGCCTGGCCTCGGCGGAGTCCTCGATCGACCTGGCCGCGTCGAGCTCCATCATCCGCGCGCGAGCGGCGGGCTCGATCTGCAGCCGCGAGCGGAACACGAGGTAGAGGCCCGGGATCACGACCGCCAGCGTCACGATCACGACCGGCGTGAGGTTGACGATGAACGCGCCGAACGAGAGGCCCGTGTGGCCGGCGATCAGGATGTTCGGCGGATCGCCGATCAGCGTCGCCGTGCCGCCGATGTTCGACGCGATGATCTCGATCACGATCAGCGGCACCGCGTCCACGTCGAGCGCGTCGGCCAGCAGGAACGTGATCGGCACGATCAGCAGCATCGTCGTCACGTTGTCGAGGAACGCCGACAGCACCCCGGTCGTCACCGCCAGCGACGCGACGACCGCCAACGGCCTCCCCTTGGAGAGCTGGCCCGCACGGATCGCGACCCACGTGTAGACGCCCGTGGCCTCGGTCAGCTTGACCATCAGCATCATCCCCGCCAGAAGCCCGATCGTGTTCCAGTCGACCGCCTCGATCGCGTGCTCCTGGTCGATCGTCTGCGTCAGCACGATCAGAGTCGCCCCGAGCAACGCGACCTTCGTACGGTCGACACGCTCGGAGGCGATCACCGCCAGCGCCACGACGAACATCGCGATCGCCACCAACATCAGCGAACGCCTCGTGGGTCGGACATCGAACGGAACGGCGGCACCGGAGCCTCCTGAGGGGTCGACAAGACAGCCGCCGACCAGTCTTCCCGGCACACCTGCGCCCACCCTACGGCAAGCGACGCGAGGACGAGTCGGCTAGGGCCTGAGCCGGACCACCACGCCGGCGTGGTCGGAAGGCCAGAGGCGACCGATCGGGGTGGGCGGCGTTCGCTCGTCCGGGTCGCGGCCGACGACGGCTGCGCGATCGACCGGCATCGCCGAGCCGTCGGCGCGGCGGCCGAAGACCATGTCGATCCGGTGGTCGAAGCGCGCGGCCGCCTGCTGCGGCGAATCGTTGACCAGCTCGCTCAGCCCCGACGTCCAGCCGTCCGCCGCCGGCGCGAACTCCAGCCACTCGTCGGCGAACCCGCCCTGCCCCGTGATCAGCAGATACGGGTCCCGGTGGGCGTGTAGCTCGCCGGGCTTCACCGAGGCGTCGAGCGGATCGGAGTTGCAGTCGCAGAGGATGACGACCGCCTGCCCGGCGGGCGCGGCGGCCCCGGCCAGCAGCTCGGCCGCCTGCGCGTAGGCGACGTCGGAGAGCTGTGACTCCAGATGGGTGTTGATCACGCGGAACCGCTTCGACCCCGCGCGCACGTCGGCCCAGTTGTAGCCGCGGATGAACGACACAGGCTGACCGGCGATCGTAAGAGTGATCCGCGGCGTGTACTGCGCACCACCGCTGGCGAGGATCTTCAGGCCGCTGCCCGCCCGTCTGAGCAGCACGTCGCGCATCGTCAGGCGAATGTTCTGCAGCGAGCCGTCGCGGATCGCGGGTCCCGACACGTCGGACTCCTCCTGCACGTGGACGACCTCGTACCGCTCGCCGATGGCGGCCAGGTCGCTCAGCAGGATCTGCAGGAAGTCGTAGTCGACGGTCGTCGCCGGGCTTCCATTCAGCGGGCCTCGGCGCCAGAGCGCCACCTCCTGAAGACCGACGAAGTGCGGCTTGTGGGCCCGGATCTCACGCGCGAGCTGCCTGGAACGCAGCGGGAAGCTGGTCTGGTCGATGATCGCGCGCAGCGTCGTGTTCGCGGCCACGAACGCCGGTCCCTGCTGCTCGGGCGGCAGCCCCAGGGTGGCGGTCAGCGGCCGGCCGATGTCGCCTCCCAGATAGACGTTGCGCGTCATGACCGTGATCGGCTTGCCGAGGGGAGCCGCGCCCGGCCCCTTGCCAGACGGCGGCGTGGCCGCCGCCGGCACGGTCAGCCCGGCGAGCGCCAGCAGGACGATCACGATGACTGCGGCCGAGAAGCGCGCTCGTCCCAGGAACAGGTTCTTCATCTCGTCCTCCAACGCATGCCGGGAATGGTGTCGCCAGGGAGCGTGCTACCCACGATCCGCCGCCGTCATTCAACTGTTGCCCTCAGCCGCCCTAGAAGCGGCTTCCGATGAGCAGCCCTCCCCGCGCCACGCCTCGATGCCCTCCTTGACAGCCACGGCGGCAATCAGCAGTCCGACGACTGGATCGAGCCACCACGCCCCCACGGCCGCGTTACCGAGCAGCCCGATCAAGAGCGCACCAGCGAGGTACGCACACAGGACGTTCTGACGACCCTCGCCCTTCGTGGCTGCCGACCCCATTTGATCGGCCAAGCGCTCCTTCGCGATCCCGAGCGCCGGCATCAGGACGACCGAGCCGGCCGCCAACGCGATGCCCACCCATGTCACGTCAGGATGCTCGCCAGCGGCAAGCGCCTTGATCGACTCGAACGCGACGTAGGGGGCGAGCAGGAAGAACTGGACCGCCACCAGCCGCTGTGCGCGATGCTCCGCAGCGTTCGAGAACACCCGGCTCCCGGTGAAGCGCCAGACGATGATGAGACTCGCCACGCCCTCGACAACGGAGTCGAGGCCGAAGCCGATCAGAGCGATGGACGATGCGGCGATGCCGGCCGTGATGGCGACCGCCCCCTCAATCGTCATCCACCCGAGCGACAACCACGACAGAAGCCGGACGCGACGAGGGTCCATGATGTCGCCGTGAGCTTCGACGCGTTCGCGCAGCCGCCCCTCGATCGGGTGATTGCTGACGGCGCCTCGGCCCAGCGACTGACTGTGCTGCTGGGCGCGGGCGCGTCGATCGAGGCGGGGATGCCGAGCTGGCCTGCGCTGATCGAGCGGCTGCTCGTTCGCGCGGGCACGGAGAACGGCCTGCTCGAGGAGGGCGATGACGAGGGCCGCTCGCGGTGGGTGGAAGAGGCGGTCCGGCGCGATGGCTACCTCGGTGCCGCGACGATCGTGGACGCGCTCACCAACCACCACGCGCTCGACAGCTGGATCCCGGAGGCCCTCTACGGCGAGGGGCGAGGCGCTGCGGACTTCTTCCCAGGGCCGATCTGCCGACAGCTCCCCCGCCTCGTTGACGCGTTCGGCCCCGGCCTCGAGCTCATGACCACCAACTACGACGACCTGGCTGAGCAGGCGCTCCGCGACGATCCGCTCCATTCGCGCGAAGCCGTTCCGTACGTCGGCGAGCACCGCGACGTGCCCGCGGACGGCGTTCAAGTCGTGCACCTGCACGGGTATGCGGGCCGCGACGGCCAGGCCGGCGAGCTGGTCCTGAGCGAGTCCGGCTACCAGCGCATGCAGCAGACGGTCTCGTGGCAGGAGACGCGCGTGAGGTCCGCCCTCGCCCAGGGCATGTTCGTCTTCGTCGGCACGAGCCTCGTCGACCCCAACCTCATCCGTTATCTCTACGGCGACATCGGCGTTCCGACGCCGCCGCGCTACGCGATCTTCGTCCGTCAGGACACCTACGAGGAGAAGGTCCCCGCTGGCGTCCCCGCAGCACGGGAGGAGGCCGTCAGGGCCAGGTGGGCGGCGGTGGGCGTGACCGCCGTCTTCGTCGACCATTACGTCGATGTCGCGCAGCTGCTTTACGAGCTCGCCCGAGCCAAGCGACTCGGCAGCGGGTACGTGTCGCTGCCCGAGCGGGCTCGCGATTGGGTCGGCGGCGTCGAGTCCCAGATCCTCGGGGTCGGTGACGACGAAGCATTCGTCCGCGGGCAGGAGATCCTCGGCAGGCAGCTTCGCTCGGCGCTCGCCGGCGCCATAGCGGCGGCCGAGCAGCTGGAGGGCCGCCGCTGGGAGGAGAAGCTCGCGTTGACCATGTGGTTGATCGATGCCAACGCGACCCACCTCGTCAACCGCGTCACGACCGACCGGCTGCATCTCGATCAGGGCACCGTCGAGCCCGTAGCCATTGACGAGCACGCCCGCTGGGTCGCCGTTCGCTCGTTCTGCCGGGGGCTGCCGTTGGCGGAGACCCGAGACATCTACGCCTCCCGGTGGCGCTTCATCCGCGGCACGCCGCTGGTCGTCGACACCGAGCGCCACGGCCGCATCCCCGTCGGCTGCCTGACCACCGCCTCTATGAGCGGCCGCGACGAGTCGATGCTCAATGCGATGGACGACATCGTCGAGGCCCGCTTCAACCAGGCGCTCAGCACGAACGTCCTCGCCCTCCTCAATCAGCCCTTCGGATGAGATTCCGTCCGACGCCTGCTCTAATAAGGACGACGCTATGACCGAGCACGACAAGATCGAGCACCCGCTACCTAACGGAGACGTCCTGATCCAGGACTCGACGCGCACCCGCCCCGAGGTCGATGAGGCCTTTCGCAAGGTCGAGGAGACCTTCGAGCAAGACGCCAAGCAAGCGTACCGCGAGTTGCGCGCCGCCGCAGCCGCCTGACCGTCGCTCGAACCCGCGCCGACTGCGCAAACTTCCGCTAATCGGGTCCGCGGAATGGGCGGTACGATCGCGCTGCGTGATGGACGTAGCGTTGGGTCCGAACGGCGGGTGGCGGTCCGAGAAGGGGCGCCGCCGGTCGGCTGGGCATCTTCGGCGCCGGTCTCTGCGCGCTGGCCGTCGTGTTGGCCTTGTGGCCCTGGCGAGCGGCGTGGCGTGCGCGTGCTGGCTGGCGGCGCCCGCGGCGGCGGCGGCGTTCGTCCCGGTCTCGGGCTCGCCGTTCGCCACCGGGCCGTACCCGGCGGACATGAAGTTCAGCCCCTCGGGGGAGCTGCTCGCGACCTCCAACCTCGGCGTCCCCCTTGGCTCGGGCGTCCCCACGACGTCGATCTTCTCGGTCGGGTCGAATGGGTCGCTCTCGCCGGCTCCCGGGTCGCCCTTCGTCTTCGGCGCCGGAGAGCGAGCGGGCCGCCTCTCGTTCCACCCCTCGGGCGAGCTGCTCGCGCTAACCAGCACGCTCGGCCATGTGCACGTGCTCTCGGTCTCGCCGGAGGGAGAGCTCGCTCAGATCGACGGCTCGCCGTTCCCGACCGGGTCCGTGGGGCCCTACGACGTCGAGTTCAGCCCGACGGGGGAGCTGCTCGCGGTGCCGAACCGGGAGGACGGCACCGTGCTGGTCTTCGATGTCTCCCCGAGCGGTGCGCTGAGCGAGGTCGAGGGCTCGCCGTTCGAGACCAGTCCGACGCCGAACACGATCGCCTTCAGCCCGTCGGGCGAGCTGCTCGCGACCACCGACGTGACCAACGGCAGGGTCTCGGTGTTCGCGGTCGCCCCGAGCGGCGCGTTGACGCCGGTCTCGGGCTCGCCGTTCGCGAGCGGCGGCGGCTCGGGCCTCGCCCAGCTCGCGTTCAGCCCCTCCGGCGAGCTGCTTGCGGTCCCCGACTGCTGCGACCCCACGCAGAGCTTGTTCCTGTTCTCGGTCGCTCCGAACGGCGCGCTGACGCCGGCCCCGGGCTCGCCGTTCGTCGGCGGCCCGACGGCGGGCGGGGTCGCCTTCAGCCCCTCCGGCGAGCTGCTCGCGGTCGCCAATGGCAACCCGGGCTTGGTCACGCTGCTCAGCCTCTCGCCGGCCGGCACGCCGATCCCGGTCTCCGGCTCGCCGTTCGCGGTCCCGAACGCAGACACGGTGGCATTCGACCCCTCGGGGACGCTGCTCGCGGCGACCAACTACCGGGCGTCCAACGCGGCGGTCTCGATGCTCAGGGTCGGGCCGCCGAGCGCGGTGGTCGGTTCGCCGGCTAGCGGTGAGTTCTACGGCGTGGGCGAGCCTGTCCCGACGACCTTCTCGTGCGCCCCCGCGCCCTACGCGCCGGGAGTCGACTCCTGCACCGACAGCAACGGGGACAGCGCATCGAACGGGCACCTGGACACCTCGGCGCTCGGCCCCCACACCTACACCGTGACGGCGACCTCCGCCGACGCGCAGACCGGCACGGCCAGCATCTCCTACACGGTCGTGGCGCCGCCGGGCGCGTCGATCGCCTCGCCGGCCGCCGGCGGCACCTACGTGGTGGGGCAATCGGTGGCGACGGCCTTCAGCTGCGCCGAGGGCGCGCACGGCCCGGGGCTCTCCTCCTGCGACGACTCGACCGGCGGCAGGACCGTGAGCGGAGGCTCGGGGCACCTGGACACCTCCACGCCCGGCGCACGCACCTACATTGTGACGGCGACCTCGAAGGGCGGAATGACCGACAGCGTGTCGATCCCCTACACGGTCGTGCCGGCGCCGCCGACGGCGACGATCGTCGCCCCGCTCTCGAAGCTCTGCATGCTGCCGGTCCGACCCGGCCCGGACTGTCCCGCCCGCTACGCCGTGGGCCAGTCGGTTCGGACGATCTTCTCCTGCGCGGAGGGCGCAGGTGGTCCCGGGCTGGCGTCCTGCGACGACTCGACCGGCACCAAGACCGTGAGCGGAGGCTCAGGCCATCTGGACACCTCGACGCCGGGGACGCACACCTACACGGTGACCGCCACCTCCAGGGACGGGAGGACCGGCAGGCAATCGATCGTCTACAACGTGACCCCGCCGCCGCTGGCAATCGCGATCGTGACCCCACGAGCGATCGCGACCCGGGGACGCACGACGCTCAGGCTGGCCTGTGACGGCGGACCGTCTGGCAGCGCCTGCCGCGGCACCTTGTCCTTGAGACTCCGCAAGCGACTCGCCGGCCGCCCCGGAACGAAGTTCAAGACGATCGTGCTCGGCCGCGCCCGCTACACGGTGGCGAGCGGTCGAACGCGGCGGGTCGCGCTACGGCTGAGTGACACCGCGCTGCGACTGCTGAGGCACGCAGCCCGCCACCGGCTTCGGGTCAAGGCGACCGCGAAGCCGACGGCCGGCCGCGGCTCCAACCGGGCCGTCAGCCTGAAGTTGAAGCCACCGCCGACGCAAGCGCGATGAAACGCGCGCCTTTTCAGCTAGTTCGCGGGCGGGATGTGGTGGTTGCCCTTGAACAGGTCGCTCGGGTCGTAGAGCGCCTTTGCCTGCCGTAGGCGCGCCCAGGTATCCGCGTCGAAGAAACCACTCGCATCGGTCGGCTCCATGACGAAGTTCGGGTAGTCGCCCGTGCGGTAGGGGCGTACCGCGTGCTCCACGGACTCGAGGTACGTCCTCGCCGTCGCCGCCGAGGCATCGTCCTCGGCCACGCCGAGCGACAGCATGGCGAGCGAGCCCGGCAGGGTCGCCCGCGCCCCGGCTCCCGGCGACTGCCGCGCGAGGGCGCCGCCCATGTGGCGCAGCTCCACCATGTCCAGGGGCGATCCGGACCCCGGGCCGGCGGCGGAGACGAGCTCGTCGACGCCGGCGCTCGGCAGATCGCCGAGCAGCGCGGTGGTGCTCACGAACGGCAGCGGGTCGGGCGGGTCCATCGCCATGTCGCCGAGCGCCGCTGGCGGCACCATCGCGAAGCTGTCCATCGCCGGACCCAGGTCGCGCACGGGCCGCAGCAGGGCGCGACCCTCGCCCTCGCTACCGAGAAACGCGCCGAAGATGACGGTGAACGAACCGCCGCGGACCGGCTCCGGCACGTCCGGCGCATCCGGGAACTGCAGGAGCTTCGCCCAGGTCATCAGCTCGTCCGGCAGCGTCGGGAGGAGCTCGGTCCAAGCGTGCAGGACCTCGCCCGCTCGCTCGAAGGGGAAGAACATCACGCCGGCGTACAGGCTCTCGACCGGGTAGACCGCAAACTCGATCGCGGTGACGATGCCGAAGTTCCCGTTGCCGCCGCGAAGCGCCCAGAAGAGCTCCGGCTCGTTCTCGGCGTCGATGCGGATCGCACGCCCCTCCGCGGTGACGAGCTCCATCGCGGTGACGCTGTTCGTCTGGAGGCCGTACTTGCGGGCGAGCCAGCCCATGCCGCCGCCCAGCGAGTAGCCGGCGATGCCGACGTCGGGGGACGAGCCGTGCAGCGCGGCCAGCCCGAGCTCGGAGAGCTGGGGAACGACCCGCTCCCACTTGACGCCGGCTCCGACCCTCACCCGCCTCGCGGCGGGATCGATGGAGACGTCCTGGAGCTCGCGGACGTCGACGAGGAGCACGCCCTCGAGCGACCCGAGCGCGTCTGCGTTGTGGCCGGTGGCCTGCGGCGCGACCCGCAGCCCGTTCGCACCGGCGTATTGGACTACGGCGATCACGTCGTCGACGTCGCGCGGGAGCGCCACGGCGGCGGGCCGCAGATCCATCGCCAGGTTGAAGACCTGGCGCGTGGCGTCCCAGTCGAGATCCGAGGGGGTCACCACGCGCCCGGTCATCTGTGCGGACAAGTTCGTGAAGGGGGCGGCGGTCAGCATTTCCATCCTTTCGTTGAACATAGTGTTTACTGATTGGCGAGTAAGGTAGCATGGATGAACACCATGTCAACCCAAACTAGGAAATACGAGCTGAAGGCCCGTGCGGAGAGCCAGCGCGAGACGCGCGACCGGATCGCGGGGACGACCGCCGAGCTGCACGAGGAGAAGGGCGTCGCCCAGACCACCGTGGCCGAGATCGCCCGCCGCGCCGGCGTCACCCGCCTGACCGTCTACAACCACTTCGCCGACCTCAGCGAGCTGCTGCCCGCCTGCGCTGCCCACTACGAGAGCTCGCACCCGATGCCCGACCTCGGCGATGTCCTCGCGCTCGCCCAGCCCGGCGAGCGCGTCCGCGGTGCGCTCGTCCGGCTATACGGCTGGTACCGCGAGACCGAGCCGATGTACGGCAAGCTCTTCAGCGACCGCGCCTCCGTGCCGGAGCTCGATCGGTTCATGGAGCAGAACGTCGATCGCATGCAGGCCGAGCTCGCCGACGACCTGGCTGCCGGCTTCAGCCTCCGCGGCCAGCGCGCGCAGCGGACGCGCGCGCTGATCCGGCTCGGGCTCGACTTCTGGACCTGGCGCCGCCTGTCCCGCGAGGGCCTCGACGACGAAGCCGCCGCTGACCTGATGGCCGCTGCTATCGCGAGCCACGGCGCGTAGCACCCCAACCATCCCGCTCCACGCCGCGTCCGGCGTGATGGCTTCCGCGCAAAGCCCGACTTCGTCAGGCGCGATCAGTCCGCCCCTCGACGGTCCGCCCCTCGACGCAGCCGCGGCTAGCGATCACCGCACGCGGGCGTGCCTGAGCCAGCGATCACGTCTCGACCGGGCGCAGCGGCTCGGAGCCGTCCCACCCTTCGGCGCCCCCTCTCACCATCGCGAAGAAGTCATGCAGACCCGGGTTGTCGACATGGATCTCGATGTCGTGACCCAGGACGGCGGAGGCGTCGTGGAGAGTCGTCTCGACTTTGCCGAGCCGCGATCTCAGGTACTCCCGCAGACCTCGCTCGTCGAGCGACCTTCGCACATCCGCTACCTCGGTCGGCGGCACCACATAGGCGACGTGGTGGACTCTCGGCCGGGAGCCGGAGAAGCCCTTCTCGACGCGGTCGGGCGCGAGGCTGACGGCCTCGATCAGCTCGATCGCGGCGTCGCCGCAGGAGCCGAAGGCGGAGTTGTGCGCGAACTCCGCCGGCTCGCCGCGCGAGAGGATGTTCTCCAGCGGTACGCCCTCTATGAGAAAGAACGGCCCGGCGCCGAGCCCCTCCACCAGGCGACTTACAGTCGCCTCGATGTCGTCGACGACGTAGGCGTGATGGTGCGGCTTCCCGAGCTGCGGTCGGAACAGTCCCTCCGGCACGGTCACTCCTTTCGGTAGCTGCTCACGCTGCAGGGGAAGCTAACCGGCATCATCGTCGGGATGCGGAACGGACCCCGCCACTTCGCGCCAGAAGGCGTCGACGCGGGCGTTCCAGCGATCTCCGAAAGGCGGTCTTCTCGTTCAGCTGGCGCTACGCCACGGCCTCGATCTCGCGCCGCGTGGGCACGCGGGAGAAGAAGTCCGTGACGGCGGCGAGATAGTCGCCGGGGTTGGTGAGGTGGGGTGCGTGCCCGGCGCCGCGGTAGGTATGGGCCTCGGCGTGACCGATCGCGGCGGCGAGCTTGGCGACGATCGGGGCGAACCAGGGCGGGCTGACGTCGCCACCGGTAATCAGCAACGGGGACGAGATGCTCGCGAGCTCGGCGTCCGCCCAGGCCGGGTCCTGATGCTCGGTCACGAAGGCCGAGGCCGAGTCGACCATCGTCTCGCGCAGCGGCTCGGGCAGTAGCTCCCAGGCGCCCGGGCCGAGCGCGATCTCCTCGACGAACCGCTCGGCCGCGGAGCGCGCGTCCCCACGCTCCACTGCGGCGCAGACGGCCCTGATCGTGGCGTGCACAGACTCGAACCGGACGCGGGCGTCGGGATCGTCGGCCGCCACGGAGATCAGTGGTGGCTCGTGGACGACGACGCTTCGGAGTAGGTCCGGGCGGCGCGACGCTAGCCCGATTGCGATCGAGCCCCCGAAGGAGGTGCCCGCCACGTGCACCGGCTCATCGGACAGGCCCTCGATGAGGGCGGCGAGGTCGTCCTCCTGGTCGTGTCGGGATCCCGGCACGTCGCGCGTGCTGAGGCCATGACCGCGGCGATCGTAGGCGACGACGCTGAAGGACCGGGCGAGCTCGGGCACGACCGGCAGCCAGTTGTTGCGGTCCGACCAGCCGCCGTGCACCAGCACGAGCGTGTCGCCGGCCCCCGTCAGGTCGTAGTTGAGCTCGACTCCGTTTGCAGATATGCGCGGCATCTCAGTCTCCTCGGTTGCGTGGATGTGACTGAGAGCAGCATCGGTGCGGGCCGTTCGCCGCGCATCGGTAGGTCTACCTATCTTGCGCCGCCCCACGGCGGCGCTGCGCTCAGGCGGCTGGGGTCCCGGCGATGAGGTCGTGCTCGTGTGCGAACAACGCGAGACCCGCCCGGCTCGAGACGTTCACCTTCGCGTAGATGTGCTGCACGTGATGCTCGGCCGTACGGCGCGAGATCACGAGCCGCTCGGCGATCTCGGGGTTGGAGCACCCCGCCGCGACCAGACGGACGACCTCCACCTCGCGCTCGCTGAGACCGCCGGGCCGCAGGCTGTCACGGCGCCGGGGCCGGGCAGCGCCGGCGGCCTCGAGCACGGCCGAGGCGGCCTCGCCGTCGAGGCGACCGGCGCGCACCTCCGTCTGCAGCTCGACCGCGGCCTGCTCCGCCCCGAGCGCCGGCCGGTGGGGCCGGTCCTGGGTCATCGCGTGAAAGGTGTCCGCTGCGGCGAGGATGCGCACCGCCGGGGGCAGCTCGCGGGCCTTGCAGCCACGGTAGTAGCCGGACCCGTCGAGCCGCTCGTGATGCATGCCGGCCACGCGTGCCAGCGGCGCGAGCGCGTCGGACGTGGCCAGGATGCGCTCCGAGTGGTAGGAGTGCATTCGTGCCTGCTCCCACTCGGCCGCGGTGAGCGGACCGGGCTTCTCCCAGATCACGTTCGAGATCGCAATCCGGCCCAGATCGGCGAGCAGCGCGGACAACTCGAGCCTGGCCGCACTCTGCGCGTCCAGGCGCAGGCTCTTCGCGGCCGCGCGGACGAGCTTGGTTACTCCGTCGGAGTGGCCGTGAGTCCACGGCGTCTTCAGGTCGGCCAGGTCGCCGAACGCCACAGCCACGCGGCGCAGCTCGATACTTGGGATCTCGCGGACGGGCTCGGGCTCGACCTCGAGCAGCCGCTCGCGGGGATCTCCGGCACGGGTCTCGGCGAGCAGCTCATCCGGGTTGGCCGTGAAGCATTCGACGATCGAAGGATCGAGGACACCACCGGAGCGAGCCTTCAGCGCCACCACCACCGCCTCGGTGCCGCCCAGGTCGTCGAACCGCGCGGCGTCGGCGGCGGCGCGCGCGATCCGGGCCGGGAGCGCGATCTCCTCACCCCGGAGCCCGTCCGGCGGACCCTCGCCGTTCCACCACTCCACCGATTCCCTGAGCGCTCGCTCGACACCTGGCCCGAGCCCGACACGCCTCGCGGTCGCGCTCGCCACCTCGCAGCTGCCGGTGTCGAAACGACGCCCGAACGCCTTTCCCTGAGGTGAGGCCGCGTAGCGCTCGACCCTGGCGCGATCGCCGGGACCCATCCCCGCGGTGATCGCCGGCACCAAGGTGCCGGCGATGTCGTCGGGGTCGGCCACGTTGGTCCTCGCCGCGACGCGCAGCACACGCTGGTCGTGACCCCAGGCCGCGACCGTCTCGTGTGAGAGGGCGCTGCACCCGACGTGCGTCAGCAGCGCGGTGTAGTAGGTGTCGGAGACCTCGGACTCGGGCAGCCCCAACCGTCGCGCGAGCGCCGTGGCGATCAAGCACGATCGCATCGCCTCCTCTGGCGGCAGACCGAAGCCGAGGTCGCAGGCGATCGAGAGGCCGCCAAGGAGGTCACCGAGGCGAAAGCCGGAGCCCATGCGCGGAGTCTCGCACCCTGCGTAAGCGCTACGTGCGCGTCCATGCGGAGACAGAGAATCTGGCGAGCCCCTGCTCGGAATCGGGCCGCTTCTCGCCACTCCCGGACGACTACCCCGATCGGCCCTCGAATCCCACCCGATACCGCTTCCGCAGGCGGCCGGACAGCTGGACGTAGCCGCACGTCTACGGCACGGGACCTCTCTCAAGTCCTGGCCCGGGTTGACGATAACCCGCCACGAATCGCCCAGGGCAACCGGTCCCGGGCTCGAGGAGAGGAAGCATCAGATGGACACCAGGACGAAGATCGTCCGTTCCCTCGCCGTCGTGGCCGTGGTCGGCTCGCTCGCCGCGCTCGGCGTGTTCGCCGCCTTCAGCGGTCAGACCGAGAACCCGGGCAACTCCGTGACGTCCGGCACGGTCGAGATCTCGGACAACGACGGTGGCACGGCGCTCTACAGCATGAGCGACGCGGCGCCGGGCGAGACCACGACGCGGTGCATCCAGGTGACCTACTCCGGCTCCCTACCGGCGGACGTCTCGCTGTACACCGCCGACACGATCGACACGCTCGGAGCCGAGGTAACGCTCGACATCGACGCCGGCACGCAGGAGCCGTTCGCCGCGGACTGCACGGGCTTCGCCGCGGACACCGGAGGCGGGCTGTTCAACGACTCGCTGGCGAGCTTCGCCGCGGCGCACAACAGCTTCGCGAGCGGCATCGCCGACGATCCCGGTGACGTCGCCACGGAGTGGACGACCGGCGACAGCGTCGTCTACCGCGTGAGCGCCACGCTCGACGCCGACGCGACGCTCGAGGGCGCCACCACCGGTGTTCACGCGTTCACGTGGGAGGCGCAGAACAACTAGCCGAGCGGTACGGCACGGGACCGCGGCCGGCGATCGCTCCGGGTGCTGAGATGACGCGACTCGACAGGGCGGCGAGATGGACAGGGGCGGCGGTGGGCATCGCGCTCGCCGTCGCCCTCGTCCTCTCCTGGCGTGTCGCCGCCGACGGCACGGCGCTGCCCACCGAGGTGACGATGCACGCGCATCCGACTGGCGAGCTGGAGCTGCGACCGGCCGCCGCCTTCCTCTCGGCCCTCCGGCTCGAGGCCGGTGGCCCGAGCGCGTCCGGAGGCCTGCGGTTGCGCAACATCACTCCCGTCCCGCTCGACGTGCGGGTTCGCCTCGCGCCGTCCGCGGCGACTCTCGACCGCGCCCTGGCGGTGCGGCTGGCGGCCGGCGGCCGGCTGCTGGCCGGCGGACGGCTCGGCCGCCTGCGCCGCTGGAGCGCGGGCTCGCTGCGAATCCGGCCCGGACGGAGCGCGGTCCTGCAGGCGCGCGCGGCCGTCCCGGCCGGACGATCCGCCGCCGCGGCCGGCGGGCAGGACGTGGACATCGCGGTCGAGCTCCAGGCCCGTCCGAGAGGCGGGGGATGAGCGCGCCGCGCCCGCTCGGGCGATTCGCCTGCTGGGCGATGGCCGGGCTCGTCGCCGGGCTGGTGGCGGCGATCGTGCTGCCGCTGGCCTTCGGCGCTCGCCCGTACACCGTCCTGTCGGGAAGCATGGAGCCGACGATCGGGGCGGGGGACCTCGTCGTGGCGGAGCGGGTGTCTGCGCGCGACGTGCGCCTCGGCGACGTCGTGACGTTCGAGGATCCCGAGCGCGGCAATCGTCTGACGACGCATCGCGTCGGCGGCATCAGGCGCTTGGGCGCCAAGGTCGAGTTCGTCACCAAGGGCGACGCCAACGACGCGACCGAGCGCTGGCGCACGGCCTCCGACGGCGACCTCGGCCGCGTGGCGTACGCCATGCCCTGGATCGGCAATGTGACGGCTCTGACGCGACGGCCGCTCGGCTTCGCGCTGATCGTGGCCCTGCCGCTGCTGCTGCTGGCGGTGAACGAGCTGGCGCGAATCTGGCGACCGCCGAGCGCCGGCGCCGATGGGACGACGCATGCGTAGGGCGCTCTCGCGCGGACTGTGCGGCGCGATCGCCGTCGGGCTCGCCCTGGGGTCGGGCGCCGGCATCGTCGCCGCGTTCACCGCGACATCCGTCAACCACGGCAACGTGGTGACGTCCGTCCCCGACTTCACGCCGCCCGACATCGTCGCCGTCGCGATCGGCGAGGGAGAGGGCGGAGCCACCGGCTCGGTCGCTCCGGGCGGCGCCTACCACGTCTACGCGGACGTCCTCCCCGACGGCGGCAACCCGCCGAGCGGTACCGCCACCGTGACCGCCGACGTGGCGGAGATCACGGCCGGATCGACGGCCGTTGCGCTGACCGCCGGCTCCTACAGCGCCGGCGGCCAGTCCTTCGACTACCGCAGCGACGCCCTCACGGCCGACGACCCGCTCGCCGAGGGCGAGAAGGGCTTCACGGTGACCGCGGTCGACAACGCGTCCAACGACGAGACCGAGCCCGGGACCGTCACGGTCGTCAGCGGGGGCCCGTAGTGCGGCGAGCGGCGGTCGCGACCGCGCTCCGTGCGGCGACCGGGCTGGCCCTGCTCGCGTTCGCCGCGGCGGCCCTGCTGCTGGGACCTCTGGACGACCGCAACGAGGGCGGCGCCCAGCTGGCCGCGACGTCGCTGGACGGGAGCTTCGATCACGTCAACTCACGCGACGGGCAGCCGGTGTTCACGGTCGGCGGGCTCGGTCCCGGCGGCAGCGCCAGCGGCGAGGTGACGCTGCTCAACAGCGGGACGCTGGCCGCCCGCTTCACGCTCTCCGCCGCCAACGTGAGCGACGTGCCCGGGCCCAACGGCGGCGTTCTGTCGCAGCGACTGCGGGTGGCCGTGACCGACGTGACCGCCCCCGCCGCGCCGCTGACCCTCTACGACGGGGGGCTCGCGACGATGACGCCGCGCGACGCCGGCGTCTTCGCGCCCGGGCAGTCGCGCACCTTCCGGTTCGTCGCGTCGCTGCCGGACGGCGGCGATCCCGCCGGTCCCGCGGAGGGCGACAACGCGTTCCAAGCCGCTCAGGCGAGCGTCAGCTATGTCTGGGACGCGGTCGAGCACGTCGACTCCGCGCCGCCGGACGAGCCCTCCACCGGGGAGCCAGCCGCTCCCGCCCCGCCCCAGCCCCCGCTTGCCGCGCCGCCGCCGTCTTCGGACGGCGCTGTGGCGCCGCACCGTCCTCGCCCGCCCGACACCCGGCGCCCCCGCGTGCGGCTCAGCGTCCCCCGCCTGCAGCGCATCTTCACCGCCGGCGGTCGTCTGCGGCTGCGGCTGCGCAGTGGCGAGCGCGCCAGGGTGCACGCCCGCGGCTCGTTGCGAGCCGGCCGCGCGCGGCTGCGGCTGCCGTCCTCCCGCGTTCGGGTGCTCCCCGGCCGGGCGACGCTGTTGAGGATCCGCGTGCCGGCCCGCCACCGCAGGGCGATGCTGCGCGCGCTGACGCGCCGCCGGGGTGCGACGCTGCGGATCGTCATAACGGTGACCGACCGCGCCGGCAACCGGACGGTGGTCAGGCGGACGCTGCGCGTGCGGGCCGGCTGAGGATTCGGACGCCGCCGCCCGTGGCGAGCAGCAGCAGTCCGATCAGGGCCAGCAGCCGGACGTCGTGGCCGGTCCGCGGCAGCGCCGCGACCGGCGTCGTCACGGCGGCTGGCTGACGCTGGTCCACCGGATCGTCGGGCAGCGGCACGACGATGCCGACCCGGCGATCGTCGGCGGCCGGCGGCTCCGGGTTCGACCCGGGCTCACCCCCGTCAGGCGCGCCGTCGCCGGGATCCGGGTCGACCGCGTCGGGCGGCGGCTGGCCGACGTCGGGCTCACCCGGCTCGGGCCGGCCTGCCTGCGCCGCCGCGGCGCCGTCGCCATGCTCGCGCGGCGCCGCCACGCCGCCCTCCAGCCCGCCCGACCGGGGCGCGCTCGCGCCACCGTCCCAAGCGCTCGCACCCGCCGCACCCATGCAGCCGACGAGCGCCATCGCTGCGACGCAAGCGAGGATCCGGCCCATTCGACGCGATTCGCCCCGCCCGCCGAAAGCTCCTCCCCACGCAACGGCGCGCCCAATCTCGGCGAGGCTCCGCGCGAAGACGTCGATGGTCTGATTGCTAGGTCAGGCTGGGGAGCTGACGGCGGGGGAATCGGACCTGCGAGTCTCCAGCTCGGCCTCGGTCAGCCGGTGGAGGCGACGACAGATCTGCCGGTAGAAGCGCAGCTGCTGTGTACGACCGAAGAGGCTGAAGCCGAGCCGGCTCGGGAGCGGGCCGCTGCGGGCCGGTCGGGACACCGCGTGGAGGTGGAACTCGACGTCGCCGGTGTCGAGCCACTTCCAGACCCCGTAGTGCATTCGGCCCTCCTCGAAGTGGTCTTCGAGGGTCACGTAGCTCCATCCGTAAACCAGGACCTCGCGGCCATCGAGCTCGCGCGTCTCTTCGTAGTCCTGGTCGACCCTCACCCCGACCCGGAATCGCAATCCCTTGAAGAAGACCCGCAACAGCATGTCGCGGCCGGCGAGCGGCGCCGACTCGTCGAAGGTCGCGCTGACGACCCCCGGGTCGGCCAGCTGATAGCGCTCCATGATCTGCCGAGCGATCTGCCAGCTGCCCCCCGCGACCGGCAGCCCCGACGCCTCGCTGGGCAGCGGCTCGATCATGTCGTCCAAGCGCCAGCCCCTCTCCTCGGCGTGGTCGGCGATCTCGTCCTCGTCGATGTTGGGACACCGGCGTGCGAGCTCCCGCAAGCGCTCGAGCTCCGGGTCGCTGGGGCGCTCCTCGCCGGGCCGGCCGGGCAGCGCACGCTCGGGAACCACGCGCGTGACGATCACGATGCCGCCCTCCATGGTCCCTTCGGTCAGGCCGACGACGCGGCGCAGGACCGAGGACCACATGTGCAGCTGGACCTCCTTCGAGATCCGGAGACGGTCATAGAGCAGATCGCTGAAGCGATCCCCGCTGCGAGCCCAGGACTCGATCTCGAACCACAGCGAGCGGTGGTCGGTGCTGGCGCGAAACTCGATCTGCCCCGCCTCCAGGTGTCCGGAGAGGGTCGCCAACCGAAACGAGGTCGACCCGACGGCGACCACGCGAACCGGGCCGTCCCACGGCCCTGGCATCCGGACCACATAGCGGTCGCCGACCTCCAGCCCGTCGCGCTCCTCGCCGATCTTCTGGAAGGTCGCAAACTCCGAGGGCGCGACGCGATCGAGCTTCGCCGTCATCCGACCCATCAGCTGGGCGGGATCGAGCGTCGAGCCGACGATCCGCGTCCGGTAGATCCGATGAACGAGCGGGCCGACCCCTCCGTCCGCATGCTGCAACTCGCCCCGGTCGATCCCGGCCGGCAAGTCGGGCGGCGCGTCCGCCGCCCAGGACCCAATCATCTCCCAGCGATGGATCGGGGTCGTGCTCCACATGTAGCGACCGGCGGCCAGCACCACTCCGACCGGCCAGCGGGCCGCGGTCGCCCAGCGTTTGTGACTGGCCTGGCGGCTCGGCATTCCTGCGACCTACCCGAACCGCCAGAGGTCAAGCGAATGCCCGCATCGGCAACCTGGGCAATTTGGGCACACTCTTGAAATGAGAGCTCGCGCCATCGACCGCACACCAGTTGCCGGCGAGCCCTTCTACGGCCTCTCCCTCGCCACGATCCTCTTCTGCATCGTGCTCTGGATTCGTGCAAAGACGATCGGCGAGGACGAGCGCGGCAACGCCGAGCGCCGAGCCCTCTTCGTCGGCCTATGGCCACCGATGTTCTGGCTGATCGGCGACACCCTCCGACGCCGCGACGAGCGCAAGCGGCACGGCCTCCTTCACCGCCGCAAGCGCTGAGCCGGAGCGCGGCGACCAGGTTCAGCTCAAGCTACGCCGCGGGCGCCACGGGGTGCGGCGTAGCAGATCGGACCCTGCCCTCGCGCCCGGTCAGCCCGCGAGCGCGCGCCGCACGGCGCCCGGACGGCGGGCCACCTTCGGGCCGAGCACCAGCGCGAAGAGGGTCAGCGCCAGCCAGGGCCGGAGGTGCGGCGAGATGCGACGGATCGCATGGCCGTCGGGCGCGAGCTCGAAGAGCATCGCGTCGGTCATCCGAATGCCCAGGATCCGCATCTCGCCGTAGAGCACGCGCTGGTCCCCGTCGCCGATCGACTTCGTCCAGCGCAGGCCGCTCACCGTTCCGTAGACGGCGCCGAGGAGCGCGCCGACGTCGTCGCCACCGCGGAAGACCATGCGGCCGGAGATCGGCGACACGACCTCGACGTCGGGCGCCAGCGTGGCGGCCAACGCCTCCATGTCATTCGCCTCCGAGGCGGCCCGATAGCGCTCGACCGCGTCGTCCATCGGCGGAGCGTACTCAGCGCCGCAACGTCACGTCACCTTCCGCTCGCCGCGCGACGGCCGGGCTCCGGGGCGTCCCGTTGCCCTCCGGCACGGAATGGCGGCCTAGCCGACGCGGTGTAGCTCTAGTCCCGTCGCAGGCGCGTCGGCGAACAGGGCGCAGGCGTCGAGGGTGTCGCAGCCGCAGGCGGTCGCGGCGGTGAGCCAGGTGCGCATGGTGGCGGCCCGCTCGATCAGCGCTTCGACCTCCGGCAGCTTGCGCGCGGCGAGCGCTTGCAGCTGTTGATGGGCGGGCGCGCCCGCGTCGGTGGAGTCGAGCAGGATGCGGACCTCGTCTAGCGAGAAGCCGGCTTGCTTGGCGGCGTCGATGATGCCGAGACGTTGGATCGCCGTGTCGGTGTAGCGGCGTTGGCCGCTGACGCGCTCGGGCTCGGGCATGAGTCCGTGGCGCTCGTAGTAGCGGATCGCGGACACGTTGACGCCTGCCTTGGCGGCTACCTGTCCGATGGTGAGCGTGGCGTCTTCCATGCTGGCTTGACCTGAACCCAGGTTCAGGGTCAACACTAGCTTGCGACCCCTCCCCCGACCCAGGAAACACCATGACTGACAGCCAGCCGGTCGCCTGCTCGCTTGGCGCTGACGATCTGCAGAAGCGGCTCGCCGCCATCGCGGAGATCGGCGCGGACAACCTCACCGACCGCAAGCTCGAAGACGGCCGCCACGTCCTGCGCTTCAGTGCCGACGCCGAGGTTCGCAAGCGGCTCGACGAGATCGTGGCGGCCGAGCGTGAGTGCTGCTCGTTCCTCGACCTCGCGCTGGTCGACGACGCGGGCGAGCTCGTGCTGACGATTGGGGCACCTGACGAGGCACGGCCGGTGGCCGACGACCTCGCGCTCGTGCTCGCCGGGGGGTCGCGCTCGCTGTTTAGCTGAGCTGCTCGGACAGTCCGATGATGATGCCCTCAGGGCCACGCAGGAAGCAGAGCCGATAGATGTCCTCGTACTGCGCGATCTCGCCGACGAGCTCGGCACCGTGGCTACGCAGGCGGGCAACGACGTCGTCGATGTCGTCGACGGCGAACATGATGCGGCGTATGCCCAGCGTGTTCGCCGGCGCGCTTTCCGGCTCGGCTCTGACCGCCGGAGGCGTGTGGAACTTCGTCAGCTCAACCCGGCTGTGGCCGTCTGGGGTTCGCATCATGGCGATGTCGGCACGGACGTCGTCGAGCCCGACGGTGCTGTCCACCCAAGGCCCCTCGACCTGCGTCGCGCCTTCCAGCTCCATACCGAGCTCGGCGAAGAACGCCTTGGCAGCCTCGAGGTCGTCGACAACGATGAGAACGTTGTCCATCCGCTGAATCGTCACGCCCCGGAGCATAGGGTCGGATGCTTCGACAGGTCTGTCGAGGCCCTAGTGCGTGTGTACTTGCAGATCGCAGCCAGCTACCGGAGGAAGAGATGCCCAAGGTCACCGCGGACATGACGATCACCCTCGACGGCTACGGGTCCGGGAGGAACCAGAGCGCCGAGCACCCGTTCGGCGACCTCGACGAGAACCGCCTGCACGCCTGGCAGTTCGAGCACCGCGACGACAACGCCGACGAGGCCAACGCGATTACCGCCGCCGGTGCCTACGTGATGGGCCGCAACATGTTCGGCCCCGACAGGGGCGAGTGGGATCTCGATTGGACGGGCTGGTGGGGACCGAACCCCGTCTACCACGCGCCGGTCTTCGTTCTCGGCCACCGCCCGCGCCCAAGCGTCGAGATGGAAGGTGGCACCACCTACCACTTCGTCACCGATGGGATCGAGGCGGCGCTCGAGCAGGCCCGTGACGCCGCGGGCGACAAGAACGTCTCGATCTCCGGCGGCCTCGGCACTCTCAATCAGTACCTCGCCGCCGGGCTGGTGGACGAGCTGCGGCTGCACGTGGCGCCGTTCGTCGCCGGGGGCGGCGAGCGCGTGTTCGATGGCGTCGGCGACATCGAGCTGACGCCGGTGTCGAGCCGCACCACCCCGCACGTCACCCACCTCGTCTACCGCCGTCGATCGGTCTGATCACCGCGCGCTCTCAGCGTTGTCGATCCCCGTCTGCGGAGGTCGTCCGCCGCGTAGGAAAGACCACTCGTGCCAAGCCAGGACATAGTTGTCCCACGGACGATGGGCAGCCGTGGCGGCGCCGCCGGGGTTGTCACGCCGCCATGGCGGTGAGATGATGGCCCTCGGCCAACACAAGCGCGATCGGGGATGGATGGCGGTTTCGGCGACAGATCTGCAGGGACGTTTCGACGGTGACGTGCTGAGCCCCGAGGACGGCGGTTATGAGGACGCGCGAGCGATCTTCAACTCGATGATCGAGCGGCGGCCGGCGCTGATCGCGCAGTGCGCGACCGTGGAGGACGTTCGCACGGCGCTCGCATTCGCCCGCGAGGAGCGGCTCGAGGTGGCTATCCGCGGCGGCGGCCACAGCGTCGCCGGCGCGTCGCTGACCGACGGCGGCCTGGTGATCGACATGCGCCGGCTCAACGCTGTCAGCGTGGACCCCGAGGCGCGCACCGCGACCGTAGCGGGCGGCGCGGTCTGGGCTGACGTGGATCGCGCCTGCCAGGCTCATGGCCTGTTCACCGTCGGCGGACGAGTATCGACCACGGGCGTCGCGGGGCTGACGCTCGGCGGCGGCTCGGGCTGGTTCGAGCGCCTACACGGGCTGGCGTGCGACAGCCTGATCTCAGTCGACCTGATCGCCGCCGACGGCCGGCTCGTGCACGCCAGCGAGGACGAGAACCCCGACCTGTTCTGGGCCCTGCACGGCGGCGGCGGCAACTTCGGGATCGCGGTCGAGCTGAAGTTCGCCCTCCACGAGCTGCCAGCCGCAACGCTCGGCCTCCTGATGTGGCCAGCCGAGCGCGGGGCCGAGATCGTGCGCACCTACCGAGATCTGATCGACGCTGGCGCCCCCGAGGAGCTCGGTGGCGGCGCGCTCTATCTCACCGGGCCGCCGGAGGAGTTCGTTCCAGCGGAGCTGCAGGGACAGCTCATCTGCGGCATCGCGGTGGTCTATGCGGGCACGCCGCAGGAGGCGGCCAAGGCGGTCGCGCCCCTGCTCGAGTTGAACCCTGCCGGGCTGCCGCTGACCGAGATGCCCTATGCGGAGATCCAGTCGGCGCTCGACGACCCGCCCGGCTATCGCAACTACTGGTCGGTCGAGCACGCCAACTCCCTGCCCGACGAGGCGATCGACGACTTCTGCAAGCGGGCTTACGACATGGTCGTGCCGTCGCCCTCCCAGCACATCCTGTTCCCGTGGGGGGGCGCGGTGCAGCAACAGGCCTCGAGGTGGCCGCTACCGCACCGCAGCGCCAGGTGGGCGGTCCATCCACTCGGCCTCTGGGAGGACGCCGACGACGACGCCCAGGCGATCGCTTGGGCGCGAGACACGTGCTCGGACTTCGAGCCCTGGGCGACGGGCGACGTGTACCTCAACTTCGTCGGAGACGAGGGCCAGGACCGCGTCGTCGCCGGCTTCGGCGAGGACAACTACCGGCGAATGGCGGCTGTCAAGGCGCAGTTCGACCCCGACAACGTCTTCCGCCTCGGACACAACGTCACCCCTGCGGCCGCCTGACCGGCCGCACCCCGTCCGGCGAAAGCCGCTCGGCGCCGGGCTCGGATCCAGCGGGCTGCCCGGCAGCTCGCCCGCCGGGGCCGTCCTCGTGGGAGGCGCTCGGGGATGCCACCGGACGTACCTGTCGTCGGCGTAGACGACCGCGCATTCGCTAACCAGCCCGGTAGCTACCTTCTAGGCTCGTACCGCATCGCCACCGTCCCTGAGGCGAACTCCCGCCGGTTCACGAGCCTCAAGTCGACACGCTTCGATAGCCCCGCGAACAACGTCGGCCCGTGGCCCACCAGCCTGGGCTGCACTACGAACTCGTACTCATCGATCAGTCCCAGCTCCGCCAACGCCAGCGGGAGCTTTACGCCTCCCACGAGCAGCCCCTTGCCCGGCTCCTGCTTCAGCTTCTGGACTGCCTTCCCGACATCCCCACGCACGAGCTCCGCATTCCAATCGACCCGGTCCAGGGTGCTCGACACGACGTACTTCCTTGCCGCGTCGATCGTCCGGCCGAAAGGCGCCATCCAATCAGGCATCGCTTCCGTCTGGCCCGGCGGCCGCCAGGCTGACTCCATCATCTCGTAGGTCACCCGGCCGAAGAGGAGAGCATCGGCCTGGGCGAGGGTCTCCGTCGCGTGACGATGCGTCTCTTCGTCCGGGGAAATCGCACGGTGATCGCAGCAGCCGTCCAAAGTGACGTTGATGGAATACCGAAGGGGTCGCATAGCGTGAGCGTACAACTGGTTCGACCCATACGATGGGCTTCACATTCAAGAGGAGGCTTGGTGGTGACGAGCGATGAGTCGAGCGCCGACCTCGACGCGTTCGACAGGTTCGAGGCGAGTGCGTGGGAGGGGCGTGTGGAGGGGTACGCCGGGTTCTTCGGTGCAATCACCGGCCGGCTGGTCGAGCCGCTCCTGGACCTGGCGCGGGTGCGTCCGGGAACGCGCCTACTCGACGTCGCGAGTGGCCCAGGGTACGTGGCGGCGGAGGCAGTCGCACGAGGGGCGTCGGCGTGTGGCGTGGACGTCGCCGAGGCGATGGTCACCCGCGCCCGCACGAAGCATCCGCAGATCGACTTCAGGCAGGCGGACGCGCAGGCGCTCCCGTTCGAGGACGGCGCCTTCGACGCGGTGGTAGGCAACTTCGGTCTCCCCCACTTCGGTCGCCCGGAGCTCGCCGTGGCCGAGGGTGCCAGAGTGCTCACTGCCGGGGGCAGGTTGGCGCTCACGACCTGGGACGTCCCCGCGGAGATGCGCATGTTCGGCGTGTTCCTGGAGGCCGTCGCGGAAGTCGGCGCGGGACCACCCGATGGCCTGCCCCCAGGGCCCGACGTCTTCCGGTTCTCCGACGACGGGGAGTTTCGGCACCTCCTCGAGGGACCTGGCCTCATCGACGTGGACGTGCGACACGTGGCGTTCAAGCACCAGGTCGACTCGTTCGACGATCTCTGGCACGCCCTGCAACAGGGGACGGTCCGGATGGCCTCGCTCGTGCTCGGCCAGTCGGAGGAGACCCGGGAGCGCATCCGGGCCGCCCTCGAGCGCCGTCTGGCGACCTACGAGGCCGACGGACGGTACGAGGTCCCAGTTTCGGTGAAACTCGCGGTCGGGCGCAAAGCGCGGCTCCGGGCGGGAGTTCGCCGGCACGATCACGTCACGGCCGCCGGCGAGCGCATCGCCGCCGACGGCGTGACCGTGATCAACCCGGTTCCGTAGCAACCCCGCGCGCTCGGTCCTCGTAGCCAGCGCATTCGAGGACCGAGCAAACCGCGGGTGCTTCGGGAAGCGGTCGTCGGTTCTCGACCGCTCGCACACGCTGAAGACGCTGCCGCGCGTGTTACTGACTATCCGCTGGTGGCGGCAGCTCGCACAGAGGCCTGGCTACTCCTCGAAGGCGGCGGCGGGGTCATACAACGGGAACTCCACCACTCCGCTCGGACCCGTGTAGCTCAGCTTCCGCAGCGGGGTGCCCTCGGGGAGGGCCGTGAAGTACGCGTTGTCCTGGATTTCGACCGCTTCGGAGGCGGATACGCCGCTGTGGACGGTCACCGACTCGACGCCGTCGGGCACGATCCCGTAGATGCCGATCGGACCGCCGGCCAGGGTGACGACCACTGCGTTGACGTTGCCCTCGGCGACGTCGTCCGTCGGCCGGCAGCTGACGTTGGCGCCGTCTCCGACGGTGAGGCTGGCACATATGTGGCCCTCGGCCGGGACGACGTAGACGTCGTTGGCGATCGTGTCGATCGCCTCGCGCGAGAGGTCGGGGTTCATCCCGAACCGTGCGTGCTCGTCGAGCGGCTCGGCGACCGCCGACGGCATCTCGTCCGACGACGTGCGTGCGGCGTCGAGCACGTCCATCGCCTCCTTCGCCTCGGCTTCGACCGTCGTGACCTGGGCGACGCCCTCGCCGGGAGGGGTCTCGCCGCTCTGCGCTACGGCGACGACCGCCATCGTGGCGAGCAGCACGGCGATCAGGGCTGTGATTGGGATGTTTCGCTTGAGATGGCTCATCAGAAGTTCGTGTCGGCCGCGCCGTGGATCGAGTGGTTGCCACCGCTTATCTGCTTCACGTTTGCCTCCCAGCACACACAGGTGACGGCTCCGTAGTAGTGCGAGGTGAAGTTCGCATCGCAGCTCGAGCCCCAGGCGGTACTGCCGTTGTTGACGTTGTAGAGCCGCTGGCAGGCGGTCACCGTGCCGTCCCAGGTGCCGGGATACCAGCCCTCGTTGTAGTCGTAGTCGTCCACAGCGTCGAAGCTGCCGTTGGCGCGACCGTCGCACCACAGGTTGCTCGGTTTCAAGACGCAGTAGTAGTAGCTGACAGTCGCGTCTGCTCGTGCTGGCGCGGTGGCTCCTAGCGCAGAGAGAATGAGCACACCGAGCAGCGCGAGACGCGCCCTCGCGTTCGTCATCGATCACTCCAATCGGACAGAGGATGATGGGAAATGCCTATGTTTCTAAAGGCGGACCGATCCTAAACCGGTCGGACCACCTGCGTCAAGAACACGGCGCTATCGGCGAACGCTGGCGTATCCGCTCATGGCCGACGGCGAACAGATCTCACCTGAGCGAGATCAGCCGGCTTGAGCGGGGCTTGCGCGACAAGGCGTCGACTAAGCAGACCACCTAACCAAGACCACCTAGCCCTCAGACCCGTGGGCGCGCCGACCTGCGGCTACCCCGAGCGTCATTGGCCCACCGAGCACGAGGAACACGACGAACGGGGCGATCAGGGCGTAGAGGCCGAGCATCGGATCGTTGTCGTAGGACGGGAACCCAGACGCCAACAGCATGAACGCTAGGACCATCACCCCGGACGCGATCGCACCGGGCACAGAGAGGATCCAGTAGCGCCGTGCGGCATATCCAACCGCGAAGGACAGCGCTGCAGCGCCCAGGAGGAGGAGCAGCTGCGACGCCTCGTCATAGGTCGTCTCGGTCGCGAGCGCCGTGGTCCCGACTGCCAGTGCCACCAGCCCGATCACGTAGCCGGCTGCGATCGCCGCATCGCGTGCCACATCGTGCCTCTCGGTTCTCGTCATCTCGAATCTCCTCTCCTGCCGGGAATGTCCCCGGCACCGCTGTTGACCACCGGTCGATTAGCCGTTCGGGGTTATTTACCGCCGGTCAGTAGCTTCGTTACACTCGTTGCGGAGATGAGCGAGACGGCCTATAAGCGGATGCACGTCGACGAGCGTCGTGAGCAGCTGCTCGAGCTCGGGACGGAGCTCTTCGCAAGCCACTCGTTCGCCGAGCTCTCGATGGCGCGCATCGCGCGCGAGGCCGGGATCTCCAAGCCTCTGCTCTACCACTACTTCCCGAGCAAGCGCGACTACTTCCTGGCGACGCTCCGCGAGGGGATCGAGAACCTCGCTGAGCGGACCGAGCCCGATCCTGCCTTGCCGCCGCCGGAGGCGCTGTCGCGCAGCATCGAAGCGTTCCTCGAATGGGTCGACGAACGCGGCTCCGCCTACGGCAAGCTGCTCGAGACGGCCGGCGAAGTCCCAGATGTGAGGGTGCTCGTCGACGAGGTGCGAGATCGCACCTCGGAGCGGATTCTCGCCGGACTGGGCGTCGGGAGCGACCCACCGCCGAGAGTCCGCGCCGCTGTCCGCGGGTGGCTGTGGTTCATGGACGGCGCGATCCTCGACTGGCTCGAGCACCGCGACCTCACCCGCGGAGAGCTGCGCGATCTGCTGTTGGGATCACTGGCGGGCTCGCTCGCGACCGCCGGCGGGACCGAGCTGTTCGCAGGCTAAGGGCTTGGGCTTGGGCTTCGGGGCCGCGGCCCAGCAGCCCATCCCGCTCGCGGACCATCGCGGGGGCGGGATTCGAACCCGCGACCTTCGGGTTATGAGACGTCGCTGAGGGGCCGTCCGAGTGCGTTGGAGCGCTTTGGAATGCGCGTTTGCGGCCGGCGAGTTCGTTGGGGGTCGTTCGGGTTCTGCGGGGGCTGTTGCCCTCTTGTTGCCCACCGCCTCATGGTGCCGCACTGGAGAGATTGGGTGCTACACTCCTTGCCCATGCCGACCACCAAGCCCCGCTACACGATCACCGACACCGGCAAGGTCAGCGAGCAACTCGACGAGGCCCAGCGGCACTGGCCCGACGTTCGCGATCGCAAGGAGCTGCTGCTGCGCCTCGCCGCCGCCGGCCGGGCCGCGATCAAGCGTGAGGCAAACGAGCGCACTCGCGTGATCGAGCAGACCGCTGGAGCGCTCACTGGCGTCTACCGATCCGACGAGCTCGAGCGACTGCGCGAAGACTGGCCAGCGTGATCGTCCTCGACGCGAGCGTGCTGATCGCCCATCTCGACGGCAGCGACCGACACCACGCCGACGCGCAGAGCCTGCTTGAAGCCAACAGCCAAGAGCCGCTGGGAGCCAGCCCCATCACACTCGCCGAGACGCTCGTCTCCCCCGCACGCGCAGGCCGGCTCGCGGACGCCGAGACAGCCGTGCAACGCCTCGGTGTGGAAGCGCTTGCACTGGGCGACAACGCGCCCGGCCGCCTGGCTCAGCTACGCACCGACACCGGCCTGAAGATGCCCGACTGCTGCGTGCTGCTGGCAGCCCAGGACCACGATGCCCGTGTGGCCAGCTTCGACACCGGCCTCCTCAAAGCTGCGCGCGAGCTCGGACTGGAGACAGCCGAGTGAGCGCCACCGAGGTACCCGAGTCGCTGATCGCGGCGAACCCTGCGCTCGGACCGTGGGCGGTGCTCGTCGGCTACCGAGGGTCGGTCGCTCACGGCACCTACGTGCCGAACACCGACCCGGCCTCGATCGACGACGTCGATCTGATGGCCCTATGCATTCCCGACGAGAGCCATTACTTCGGGCTGGAGGAGTTCGGATCGCGCGGAACCGAGGAGATCGTCGTGGATCCCTGGGACATCGTGGCCTACGAGGTCCGCAAGGCGGTCTCGCTGCTGCTCAAGGGCAACCCCAACGTCCTCTCGATGCTCTGGCTGCCAGAGGACCTCTACACGCAGCGGACGCCTGCCGGCGACCTGTTGATCGACAACCGCGACGCCTTCGTCGGCAGCCACGTCTACGACGCCTACGTCGGCTACGCGATGTCTCAGCTCAGACAGATGGAGCGCGTCGACCACGACGGCTACATGGGCCCGAAGCGCCGCAGCCTCGTGGAGCGGTTCGGATACGACTGCAAGAACGCCTCCCACCTGATCCGCCTGCTGCGCCAGTGCATCGAGTTCCTCGACACCGGCGAGCTCCAGGTCCGTCGCGCCGACGCCGCCGAGCTCGTCGCGCTCAAACTCGGCGAATGGCCGCTCGACCGCGTCAAGGACGAGGCGAACCGCCTCTTCCGTCTGGCGGAGGAGACACACGAGCACTCGACGCTCCCGCCAAGCCCCGACACGGAGAAGGCCGGAGCGCTGTGCGTCGAGGTGGTGCGCACGGCCCTCACCGACCGAGCCGTCGAAGCGTCGCCGTCATGACGGATGGCGGACAGGAGCGCATGTCGCCGGGCTCGGCATAGCGAGGCCAGAATTCGAACCCGCGACCTTCGGGTTACGAGGCGAGGTCGTTTCTGGCGATTATCAGGCGTTCTATGCCGCCTACCCTTACGCCACCCTTCCCGTTTCCGACGAGATAGGCGGGGGCTAGGAGCGCGAGATGTTCAGGTCAGTGAACTTGCCTCCATCGCGACTCCAGACACGGACGACCGCTCCGGTACGTCTCGCGATGGTGATTGCAGCTTGCTTCGCCATCTCCTGCGTCTCCTTCTTCGCGCTCGCCCGGGCTCCGCCGTGCTTCATCACGCGCCAGACCCCTTCGGCAGCATCGCGCTGTACGTCAATGATAAGTCCCATACACACAGTGTATGTGTGTGTATGTGAAGCTGTCCAGCCCACCGCACTCGGCAACCAACCACCCCGACACCGAGTTCGCAACGTCCTCGGCCCGACATCTACTCGACAATTCAAGCCGTACGGAGCCGCGCCGGCCCCGGCTGACGATCCGCTTGAAACGGTCCCATCTAACGGGTGCCGCACCGTCGCCGCGTGTTGCGACCTGGGTTAGGGTGGCGCTCGATGAGCCTGGTCAAGCGCGCCATGGAGGACGCCGAGGCCCGCGGCTGGTCGAACGGTCCTGACAAGACGGTCTGCGACCGCCACGTCGAGGACGACGCTCTCGAGCGACTAATCGCGGAGCGCGCAGAGGAGACAACGTGCTCGTACTGCGAGCGGTCCGACGCGGAGCCTTTCGCGGCACCGCTCGACGTGCTGATCGAGCGGATCGGGACCAGCCTCTCGCATGAGTGGCGCAATGCCGATGACGAGGGGGTGCCCTGGGAGGGCGGCTACGTCGGAGCGACGTACGACTCCTACGACTTGCTCACCGACGCCCTCGGCGACATTCCGCTCAATCACGACGAGTTGGTTTCGGACGTCGTCGGCTCGCTGCCAGACCACGCCTGGGCTCAGCGCGACTACCTCCGGCTGCGGCCCGCGGACCGCCTCAGCTCGGCGTGGGAGGACTTCGGCACGATCGTCAAGCACCACCGCCGCTACTTCTTCGCCGGCTTCCGCAACGAGGGCCACGACGATGACGACTACTTGACTCCGGGCGAACTGCTCGACCAGATCGGGCGCGCCGTGCGCGAAGCGGAACTGGTGGTCGAGTTAGGCGAGGGCGAGTCCGTCTACCGCGTCCGACCACATCCACCAGGGGAGGGCTATGAAACCGCCGAAGATCTTGGGGCTCCGCGGGTAGAGAACGTGAAAAACGCGAGCCGTATGGCCGCCGCGGGCACGCCGCTGTTCTACGGAGCTCTCGATGTGGATACGGCGATCAAGGAGGTCCGCTTCGCGGACCCAGACGTTGAGGCTTGGACGGTCGGCGAGTTCCACCTCCTCCGCCCCGCCCGCATCATCGATCTGTCAACCGCGCCACCAGTGCCGAGCCTGTTCGACGCAGAGCGGCGACACCTTCGCGCGGGACTGATCTTCCTGCGGTACTTCTTCGAGCAGATCAAGAAGCCATTCAAGCGCGACGACCGCATCCACATCGAGTATGTACCGACCCAGGTCGTCACTGAGTGGTTCCACGTCTGGTTCAAGCCTGAGGGCGGGGGGCAGATCGACGGTATTCTCTATGGGTCGGCGCGGCAATCGGGAGGCGTCAACCTCGCGCTGTTCATAGGCAACGACGGCGCTGTCGACGCCGGGCAGGAGCCTGGCGACGCGCTCCTCAAGCTCATCAGCCACGAGCCTGGGGCTCGTGCATAGAGATCGGCCTAGAGGGCAGAGGACGCGACCTTCGGGTTCCCACAACGACGGTCCGCTTATGAGACTAGGTCCAGGGACTGCGCGAGTTCGTTCCAGTGCTTTGGAATGGGGTTTGCAGCCGGCGAGTTCGTCGGGGATCGTTGGGGGATTCTGCGGGGTCTGTTGCCCTCCTGTTGCCCACCGATCTCGGTCTGCATGGCGCGCTTCGCCTACTTGACCAGCTAGCCGCCCACGACCAGCGCGCAGTCTCGACTCGCCGGCGCGCCCGGACTTCCGAATACCCTGTCACGCTTGAATCTGATCCGTCGCATCGAGGCTGGCCAGGGCGAGTTCCTCGTGTTCGCCCTCACCCCGCCGCGTCTCGCGACCGAGCGCGAGCAGGTACAGGACATCGCCAACACGACGATCGCCCGCCTTCTCCCGCTCGATCTGGACGGTCTGATCCTCTACGACATCGACGACGAGACCGAGCGCAACCCGGCCGAGCGCCCGTTCCCGTTCATGCCG
>Ga0190265_10000142_pt1 | contig 69557 bp, 47 predicted proteins | sample Popmic124T_FD_133135 | JGI IMG/M metagenome (GOLD analysis project Ga0190265, IMG submission 133135) | Populus adjacent soil microbial communities from riparian zone of Indian Creek, Utah, USA - 124 T | ecosystem: Environmental > Terrestrial > Soil > Riparian zone | place: USA: Utah | collected... | reverse complement strand
TGGCGGCGCGACGTGAAGCGAGAAGGTTAGGGATAGCGATGGCGGCGATAATGCCGATGATCGCGACGACGATAAGCAACTCGATGAGCGAGAAGCCTTCCTGGCGTTTGTTCGTATTCATTCTTTCGTGCTCCTTAAAGAGAAAATGGTTAGGTGTTTCTCGCGCCAACGGCCGTCGTCATTACGAAATTGCCGCGCAGAGCGCGAAGTGTCGGTGCCCTAATTACAAGGCCCGTGCCAAGGGAAGGCAGGGTCAGACAAAGACGAGAAGGTCAATGTTTTGCACCTAAAGATGAGGACTGAAGAATGCGAACGACGGGGGCCTGACAATTTACGGCAGCGGTTAAATGACGGTTTTCGTCAGAGAGTAGGGACAGGTGCGGACGGGCAGGAGCAGATTGTGGAACAGATGGCAGAGGGCAGGAACAACTCCGAACAATGGGACGGGGCGTAACAAAGACCGACGGACAGCAAGGAATCCCTGGGCCTGCCGACTGCTCCTGCCGTCTGCCTTCTAACCCTCGCCCGCGCCTGCGGCGAGTTCCGGCTCGTCTTCGTCGCGGCGCCGAACTGGGGCATCAGTGGCGCGACGCCGAGGGGTCGATTCAGAACTGCGGCGCTCGTCGCGCATTTGTGCAGTTAGACCGCGGATGCTGTGCTTGTCGAGTAAATGTCGAAGTGACCGGACCGAGAGGCCGAGCAACTCGGCGGCGTTGGTTTGGTTTCCCACCGTGCGGCGCAATGCCTCGAGTACGTAGGTCTTTTCCAGTTGGTCCAAATGGGCGGTGAGGTTTACGCCTTCCACTGGAAACTCAAAGGTCTCCGCGATCAGGCTCGGGTTGTAGTTTGTGATTCGATCAGGCAGGCGCTCCGGTTGAATCGAGCCGGTGGTTTCCAGGGCTACTGCGCGTTCGATCGTATGTTCGAGTTCGCGCACATTTCCCGGCCATACGTAATTCTCCAGCAGGCGTCCGGTGACTTCACCAAGCGCTAAAATCCGGCCCGTGCCGGCACAGAATTTTTCCACGAAATGCGCCGCGAGTTCGGGAATGTCTTCCATCCGTTCGCGCAACGCGGGCAGCTCAATCGGAATAACTGAGATTCGGTAAAAAAGATCTTCGCGGAAGGTGCCCTCTTTAACCATGGCTGAAAGATCGCGATTGGTCGCGGCTATTACGCGTGTGTCTACAGTTGTCTCGTCGGTGGCGCCAACGGGCCGCAGTTTCCGTTCCTGCAGAACGCGCAGCAGCTTCACCTGCATAGCCGGAGACATCTCGCCAATCTCGTCGAGAAAAATTGTGCCGGTGTTTGCGGCTTCAAACAGTCCCTTGCGATTCGTGTTGGCGCCCGTGAATGAGCCCTTTACATAACCGAATAATTCGGATTCCAGTAACGTCTCAGTGAATGCGCCGCAGTTAATTGAAACGAAAGGCCGCTCAGCCCGCGGGCTCAAATCATGAATTGCGCGGGCGACTAATTCTTTTCCGGTACCCGACTCGCCCGTGACCAGAACTGTCGACTGGACCTGCGCCACGGTTTCGATCATCTGGTAAAGGGCCTGCATCTTCGGCGAGCGGCCGATGATGTTGTTGAGTTTGCCACGGGTCCGTTGCCCTTGAATAAGGACCTTGTTCTCTTCGAGCAGCGCTTCTTTCTCTTTCACAAGAGTAAGCTTTTGCAGCGCCCGGGCCACCGTTTCTTTCAAGAGATCGTTATCAAACGGCTTTTGAACAAAGTCGTAAGCGCCGAGCAGAAACGCTTTTCGGGCCGTGTCTACGTTGGCGAAAGCCGTCATCAAAACGACTTCAATGTTTGGCAGAAACGCGCGCGCAGACTCGAGCAGTTCGATGCCATTCATATCGGGCATCCGCACATCCGACACTATCAAGTCAGCCGGTTCGGCCTCGAGTAGCGACATCGCCTCACGACCATTTCCGGCGGCGCGCACCGCATGGCCTTCACGCTGGAAGAGGTGCGTCAGAAACTGTCGCATCCCCAATTCATCATCAACAATTAGAAGATTGGCCATAATGCAAAAGCAGAATTCAGAAGGCAGAATTCAGAAGGCAGAAGAAATTAGAAAGAAGAAAGACGTCAGAAGAATAAGGCAAAAAAGCTTTGGAAGATGGAGTTGTCATTTATAGCTCTTGCCTTCTGCCTTCTGTCTTCTGATTACCGTTCTCAATCATTCCGGTCAGGTAACTCGATCGCTATTGTGGTTCCTTGCCCTTCACGACTTCGGACATTGATTGTACCACCATGATCACGAATGATTTGATAGACAATTGAAAGGCCGAGTCCGGTGCCGCCAGTAGTAGAAGAAAAGGGCTCGAAGAGATGTTCCACTTGTTCAGGCGACATCCCGCGTCCGGTATCGGAAAAAGTGATTCGCAACCGATTGTGAGATGTCTTCTTTAGTGCTGCTGAAAGTGTTCCGCCTGAGGGCATCGCCTGAAGGGCATTGCGGGACAGGTTCCAAAAAACCTGCTGCAACTGTTCTGAATCGGCGTTTGTTAACGCAGGGACCGCCGGCAACTCTTCCGAAATGACGTGATCTTCATGGATTTCCGCACTGTGGCGCAGCAGCGTAAATGTCTGTCTCAGCAACTCGCCGACGTCTACCTGCGACTGAATGATTGAACGCGGGCGTGCATAATTCAGAAAGTCGCTGATGATGCGGTTAAGCCGATCTGATTCACGCAGGATAATTTCCATGAGCTCTGTCTGCGAGGAATCGTCCTTCATGTCGGAGCGCAACATTTGAATTGAACCGCGCATTGCTGCCAGTGGATTGCGGATCTCGTGGGCAATTGACGCAGCCATTCGCCCGATGGCAGCAAGCCTGTCCTGGCGGCGCGAGGTTTCTTCGAGAGCGCGAATGTGGGTAAGATCCTGAAAGGTGATGACAGTGCCGGTGGTTTCTCCGGTTTCAGAAAAGAGCGGAGCGACGCTAAACCCAAGTCGCAGCCTTAATCCGTCGGGCGTTAGACAATCGGCTTCAAAACGTGGGCCGCTTTCCAGCGAGTTCGAGGATTTGAGTGAGTCTGCGATGATGTCCTTTATCTCCCCGAAAAAGATCGACGCATCCTGCCCGCGCACGTCTTCTTCCCGATAACCAGTGATCTCCGCAGCAGCCGCGTTAAAGACATAAATGCGTCCCTGCAGATCTGTCGTAACCAAACCAGTGCGAATGGAAGCAACGATCCGCTCGTGCAGCGCGCGCAAAGTCGCCAAAGATTGCGTTGCGGCGATTAGACGAACATCGGATCGCGATTGGCGTTCAGCCAGGCGGGCTGATAACAAACCGACAATAAGGAAGGCGGCGTCAAAAAATCCGACCGACTGAATTGCCTGCGCCCTTCCCGCTTCAAGGAGATTTGGCGTAGCTTGTGCGCCCCATCCTGAGATAGTTGCGATAGCGCAGCAGGTGAAGGCAACGGCGCAACCCACGGATGTGACTACAGCGTCTCTTGGTCCAACGAATAGGCTGGCAACGGCAATGATTACGATGTAAAGCGCGATGTAAGGCGACTGGGTAACACTGGTGTTCCAGACCAGCCAACTCACCAGCAGGATGTCTATGAAAACTTGAATGCGGGCCTGGAGTAGAAGGGAACTGGTGAAGCGATGGGCCAGGGAATAAGCTGCCGTGAGACCGAAAACAATGAATAGCGGAGAAATCATCTCCGAAACCAGCTGACTGTTTCCCCTTACCCAAATCAGCCGGGCAAAAAACAGAACCAACGCGGCGACGAGACGGCCCAGGATAAGCCACCATAGCCTTCGGCTTTGCGAGTGTCGGCGCTCGATCGCTTGTTCAAGGCCCATTGAGTTGCAAGCCTACCACAGAGCTGGAAACGACAGGCACCCCGATTTTCAACGGCCTCTGACGTAACGCAAAACTGGCTTTGATCAAAAAGGTGTTGGAGGCAGCCCCAAGCGCCAACGCCGCGAAATGTAAAAGCCCAGGCCAACGGCCTGGGCAACGATACATGACACATTCTCTGAGCGCTGACGGCGCGCAATCGGAGTTGCATCGGCATCGCTGTCATCTGTGACAACTATTTCGCGCTCTCAGCGCTATCTCGTTTACTCTTGACCAGTCCTGGGCCGTTGGCCCAGGCTTCTATATTTCGCGCAGTTGGCGCTTGAAGCTACTGCCGTACGTAGCAGATGCGACTCTTTGTCCGGTTGCTGCAAAACGGTTAATTTGCGCTACCCCGTTTCCGCCAGGTCGTCCAGCTTATCGTCCGAAAGGCGATAAACCGTCCATTCGTTCATCGGTTCCGCGCCGAGGCTCTTGTAAAAACCAATGGCCGGCTCATTCCAGTTGAGAACCGCCCATTCCATCCGGCGACAACCTCGCTCGACGGCTTTTTTGGCGACGAAGGCAAGGAGCTGACGTCCAACACCAGAACCGCGCGACTCAGGCACGACGAAGAGATCTTCGAGATAGAGACCGGGAAGCCCGACAAAACTCGAGTAGGTGAAGAAATAAATCGCGTAACCGACCGGCTTGTCGTGGTCATAAGCAATGAGGGCTTCCGCATAGGAACGTTCGCCAAACAATGACGAGCGCAAGCGTTCTTCCGTCGCTGACACACTGTCCAGTAGCCGCTCGTATTCCGCCAGGCCGCGGATCAGGGTCAGGAGTAGCGGAACGTCGTCTTTGGTAGCTTGTTCAATGCGCAGGTTTATCTCATCGTTCAATTTTTGACCTCTCCTATTCCGTAGAAAGTCGTCGATGAATTGAGTGTCCCGAGCGAGAGACTGACATGCGAGACCGGGGAGTAGCAAATGCCCCGAAGGCGCAAAAAGAAAGTAGCCAGGGGTAAGCGCTGTTCAGCGCGCCACGCCTGGATCAAGTTGGTCTAGAGATCGCGCCCTGAAGGGGCGCGAGAAATCATCTGGCACCCTTTCAGGGTGCGTTTGATAAATCATCTGTTCCAGGGGTGACGCGCTGAAACAACGCTTACCCCTGGCTACTATCTTCCACCCCTACGGGTGAACAAACTTCGGATGCATAGCAGATACTGAAATAAGGACTCGTTCGTAAAACCAAAAAAGCCAATAAGTACTAAAGGGCTCCTCTTGAGCTGAGACAAAGGCACAGCCGAAAACATTACCTAGGGTTCTTGGTCCGTTCGGATGTAACTGAAAGAAGACTTGCCATACTTCTTCGAAATCCCAAGGGTAATAACGAAGTACTTCGATCACATAGTTATCCGGGAACCGCTGCCTGCGAGCGTCGTAATATAATCCGCGCACCAACGCAGTAAATATTACCTTGACGCGCTCACTATCAATTGGAAAAGAGGTTTCATGACCGAGATAAACTCCCTGTTTGGTATAGAACGGTTCCACACGCGCATTCAAAGTTGCATCCCTTGCTATCACGGAAGAATCCTGTCGGACAGAGCTTAGAACCTTCTCATGAAAAATGTCTTGAGCTACAGGGCTTTGACTGCCGAAAATGTCACATATCAACATGTCCCGCAGAAAATCATCATTCAAAGACTTGGCGTTATTGCATTTGTCGCAGGCTGGAACAGTGATTAGATTAGCTGGGTACGGCCGCTTAAAAAGACACTCCGGTATCACATGATCTCGTGATACCTCTTTCATTTCGCCGCAGTAGGCGCATTCGCGTATTTTTCGCTTGCCCCTTTTCTTCATGATTCAATTGTCGCTCTTTTTAGGGATCAAGCGATGAATTCTGAGTATCGGGTCAGCACCGCCAAACGCAGCGGGATCACCAACGCCCCCAACCGCGCCGACGATCCCGAGTACATCGTTCGCTAATCGGTAGGTTCATCATATTTACGGGTGAACCTGTATCGACGGAGTAAGAAAGAGACAGAATATGATAAATGCTACGATTAGAAGCACAATGACGATTTCATGAATTCGTTTGAAGCGCGGAAATGGAAGAAAGAAGCCGCAAAGTACGACGATAACCGCGCCCCGGATGACGTGCTGCAAGACATGGTGGGCTTCGCCTGGGTGAAAGCGGAAATCGAGAATCGAGTTAGCGACTTGTGAGGCTATGGCGAGACCAGCGATGAGGGGAATGTGGGTTCGATATGTCTTAGTAAGGTTGCATCTTTCGGGCAGTGAGTCGGGAAAGAGAAGATTCGAAACAAAGAGATATATCATGGGAGTCGAACACTCAAGCAAGAAATCTCCAAACGACCACCTCACGACACTGTAATCGAAGAACGAAGTCCAGGCATATTGTAGTTGAAGAAGGCCAACAAGTACGGCGCCAAGGGTATGTACCCAGTAGGTACCGCAGACGTTTCGATTCTCAAGTAGCCAACTGAGACCTACGAGGATTTTGGCGACACCGATGGCTACAATGACGAGTTGTAGTTGCTCAATGTAATTGAATGCGTCTGGGTATTGCACGATTCCTATAACAAAAGTCGTGACCGCCGCCTATGTTGCCGCGCGCCGCAATGACGGATTCGGTGATCTAAGCTTTCCGGGCACGTCGGCGGCCAATGCGCGCGCAGTGCGATTAATGGCTATCAGATCGGCGCGCAACTCTTCTCGCGCTTGCCCGCGGGTGGTCGTCCCCGCGCGCGCGAGGCCGCGGCTCGAGGCCTGAACGGCTGCGTGCGTATCAAGGTCGCTGACAATAGTGGCGAGCGTGCCAAAGAGTTGAGCGGCCAAACTGTTAGGAGCAAAGTCGGAAGCGTACGCGACTCCGAAACCTTGCGAGCGAGGTAAACGTCGGATGACTTCTGTTTTCTGAATCGTTCATGAGCGAACCTCCTTGAGGTGTTGTTGGAAGTTTTCTCACTGCTCGGTCTGATTGAGGATCGAGGAGTGAGTTAAACGGGATCGCAGCCCCTTCGCATGGAGGTTGGGACAACTTTCCGGGAGCTAGAGCGAGCGGATTCCTATCACGGCTTCGAGAGCCCGAACCAAGAATTAGACCCGCGGCCTGGTGTCCTAAGGTTTGCCGGGCACTAGCCCGACCGTCAGGGAGGCTCAGAATGCCGGCCAAATGAAAGCGTGAGCCCTCCTTGACAGTCGGGCTAATGCCCCGGTTGGCAAAATCGCGCGGGTTGTTGAATCTCAGCCACGCTGAATGGAGACTTTGCACGGCTGAATGGGAAGTTTGCATAGCTGAACGGAGAGTTTGCGCGGCTGAATGGGAAGTCTGAACTGCTGATTCGGAAGTTTGGCCGGTTGGATGGAACTTTGACGGCTGAATCGTCCGGGTGTGCGAAAAAATGAGAACCGGGAGTTGTAGCTACCGGATACTAACGAGCGTATCGAGATGCTTACGTTAGTACCCGGTCGCTATTGCTTCCGGTTCTGACTTAGTCTGACGACGTTTTCGGTGATTCAGGTGAAACTTCTCATTCGCAGCTATCCATTCCGCTCGCCGCGTAACAAGCCATGTATTCCCCGGAAACATAAAACTGCCAGGTCATGTCAATGTTGTTATTCTCGTCATAATCAGGATTTTCCCATTGCCCAGCCAGGGTAGCCTGGCATTGGTCTCTGCGGGCGCGAGCCTCCGCACACTGGTCTGGATTATAAGCACAAGGTTCGTTACCCGCTGATGCCAAAGCGCTTCCTGCATCCGTATATTCGGTGTAACGAGTGTTTTGACAAGCGGGAGTACAGCCGCTAATACACGTAGGGTTACCGCCACATGAGGTTGTGCATTGCTGGAGGCAAGTTATTGGCACACCATAGCGCCATGAACGAAAGGCAGTCGTATAGCTGCTGCTTGCATCCATCGTCGCATTGAAACGGGTTATTTCGCAGTCCACATCCATCCGAGCATAGCTTGGTTGAATTCCCACCATGCTGGGTGCCAGCAAAACACTTAAAAGCATTCCTAACAATAGAACTCCGGTTATCTTTTTCATTTTTTCCCTCTCGAGTTTGAATTGTGAAAAGTGAGTGAAAACTACATATTCCGGCAGTCGTGTTCGTTACACGAAGCACAGTCCGACTCTATCCTTAAAGAGCGAAGAGCAGTGCTTGATACCTCCTTATGAGAAGAGACGTATGTCGTTGGAAGGGGCAATCTCAATGTGAGCAGGTGAGGAGATGTCATCTCATCCATCTGTTTAGATATGGAAGACTCGGGTGAATTCTCGGCCCATTTCACACTCTTGAGTTAGATATTGATTTAATCACCTTGAAGAGCGGCCGTCTGTGCGCCAGCACACATTGCGAGGATGGTGTGCAGGCCGAACGCTTTCAGAACAAGCTACAGGCGTAGGGCTGTCGATTTCATGGTGTCAGGCGGCGTTGCAGAAGAAGTGACGGAAATCGCTTCTCGTCTCTTGGCTTGGTTCTCCCTGCCCCATTGGGGGAGTGGGGTGGGGGTTTAGGCGCGTCTAGGCCCTCCCCAACCGTCTCCCAAAGGGAGAGGGGGTCTTGATCACTTCTTGTGCAAAGCTCCGTCAGGCCTGTTGCGCTGGGAAAGCGGTTGTGTTTGAAGGGACAAATGGTCAACCCCTTTGAAGTGCGGCGACCTGTCGCCGCTTTGGCCGGCGGCACAGCAGCGATTCTTGGAGGTAAATTGGAAAGCCTGTCGCGCTTGATCGCGACCGACCAAAGCGCTGACAGGTCAGCGCACTCCAAAGAGTTGATTGTCGATTTTGCAGCGCAGAGAAACGCCCGTAATCCTGAGTGGTCAGAATTACGGGCGATGAACCCACAGCAACAATCAATCTGCTGCGAGAGTTTAGTGTCCCTGCGAAAGTTTTCCGATAAGGGTAAACAGCGGCAGGTACATCGCGATTACGATCGAGCCGATGGTGACGCCAAGGAAGCCGATCAGGATTGGTTCGATCATCGTCAGCAGGTTTGCAATTGCTGAATCCACTTCCTGTTCATAGAAGTCGGCAATCTTGCCCAGCATCGCGTCCAGCGCGCCGGTCTGTTCACCGATTCCAATCATCTGGGCCACCATGTGTGGAAAGACGTCCGTGGCCTTCAGGGGATCCACGAAGTTTTCACCGCGCTCAACGCCGACGCGAACGCTGGTGATTGCTTCTTCAATGATTACGTTTCCAGCGGTGCGCGCCGTGATGTCGAGCGATTGAAGAATAGGAACGCCTGACGAAAGCAACGTCGAAAGCGTTCGGGCAAATCTTGCCACCGCGACCTTGCGCAGAATGTCGCCAAGAATTGGAATCTTCAACATGAGTCGATCGAGATTCTTTCTTCCTGCCGGAGTCTTGTAGTAGTAGCGTATGGCTACCACCGCGGCGATGATCGACACGAGAATAACCAGACCGCCCCAGCCTGCGAGAAAACTACTGATCCCGGTGACGATGCGCGTGGGCAAAGGCAATTGTTCGCCGGGACCGAGGAGTCCCAGGAAAATGTTTTGAAACTGTGGGATTACCACGACCATGATCACCACCACGGCCGCGATCGCCATGACAATGACGGCGGCGGGATAGACCATCGCCGAGATCACATCTCGCTTCAGTTTTACCAGCTTCTCAATGAAGGTGGAGAGGCGTTGCAGGATAAGGTCGAGAATACCGCCCGTCTCGCCGGCTTCGACCATGTTCGAGTAAAGCTGATCGAATACCTTCGGGTGCCGAGCCATCGCGGCCGCGAGCGTCGAACCCTCTTCAACGTCCTGTCGCACTTGCAGCAGGATCTGCTGAAAGTATTTATTGTCCTGTTGCTGGCCCAGGATTTCCAGACACTGCACGAGAGGCAGGCCCGCGTCGATCATCACTGAAAACTGGCGCGTAAAGATCGAGAGGTCCTTCGACTTCACTTTCTTGCGGCCGCCAATTTTCGGGATGCCAATCTCGCGCCCCTTTTCCTTCACGGACGTGAGTGTGACTTGCTCGCGGCGGAGTATTTGCCGCAGAGCTTCGCGGTTGTCGGCGACACGTTCGCCGACGATGATCTCGTTGAGTTTGTTGCGGCCCTTGAATACGTAAGTAGGCATGGCTTGAAGACTCCAGGTCTGGTTCTAGAAGTTAGACTGCGGGACGAGTGCCGATGGGCCGCGCCTGGGCGTACGGGCTCGGGCTTTTCGGACCGTTGGCGCTGTTGGCGTTGACGTTAAGCCCTGACCCTCGCTCGATCAGTTCTCTTAGTTCATCAACATTTGACGAGCGCTGCAGGGCTGTGTCCATCGTTATCTGTCGTTTGTGATAGAGCGTGGCGAGCGCCTGATTGAAAGTTTGCATTCCATACTTGTCCTGCCCGGTCTGCATCATCGAATAAATCTGATGAACCTTGTCTTCGCGGATTAGGTTTCGGATTGCGCCGTTTGGAATCAGAATTTCCAGGGCCATGGCCCGTCCGGACTTCTCGGCGCGGGGAAGTAGCGCCTGGCAAAGAATGCCTTCGAGGACGAGGGAAAGCTGGGCTCGAATCTGCGCCTGCTGGTCGGAAGGGAAGACGTCAATGATGCGATTGATGGTGGAGGCAGCGGAATTTGTGTGAAGCGTTGCCAGAGTTAAATGGCCCGTCTCAGCGATACGCAACGCGGATTCAATTGTTTCCAGGTCGCGCATTTCGCCGACCAGGACAATATCAGGATCTTGTCTTAGTGCCGTTCTGAGCGCTTCTGAGAAGCCATGGGTGTCCGCGTTAACTTCGCGCTGGTTAACTAGACAGCCTTTGTGGTTATGAAGAAATTCAATTGGGTCTTCGATGGTCAGGATATGTTCGCGACGGTCACGATTAATCTTGTCGACCATCGCTGCAAGGGTAGTGGATTTACCAGAACCGGTGGGTCCGGTAACCAGAATCAGCCCGCGCGGCTTGTCGCACAATTTCTGAACCACGGCGGGCAGACCGAGCTCTTCGAAAGGCTTGATCTCATAAGGAATCGCACGAAACACGCAACCAACCGCGCCTCGCTGGTTAAAAAGATTGGCGCGGAAACGAGAGAGTCCTTTGACGCCGAAAGAGAAGTCGAGCTCGAGGTTCTCTTCGAAGCGATGCTTCTGCGCATCGGTGAGCACTGAGTAAGCCAGTTGCTTGGTGTCGCCCGAAGTCATCTGGCGATAGCCTTCAAGCTGCTGAAGATGTCCGTCGACTCGAACCTGGGGAGCGGTTCCCGTGGTGATGTGAAGGTCCGAACCGCCGAGCTCGGAAAGTTTCCGTAAGAGCTCGGAGAGTGAAATTGGCGGGGCGTTATCGGTTGGTGTCATCTAAGGAAACTCCTGGGACCTGAGAATAGAAGCGGACTTACTTCGTCTTGTCGCCAACCTTTTGGCTGTTTGCCTGAGCCTTGGCCCGCAGTGAAGAAATGAATTTTTCACCCTCGCCGGCCAGGCGATCGGAAAACTGTGTAGGCGTGTTGATGGTCAAACTGTAGATTTGGCCGTCGACTTCGGCAAAGTAAAAGTTCCAGGCGCGATCCGGAGTACGACCGTCGGCGGGCGTCTGCGCAATCACAGTGAAAACTCGGCCGCCTTCGATCTGACGTTCGAAGTCGTTTGTCACCCAACCGCCGGCATTGATCATCTTGTCGATTACTATGCGGCGCAGATCCGAGAAAGCGACGCCAGCCAACATGCGGCTCTGCTCTCGCTGTGTCAGGTAAGCGGGATTTGGACGACTCTTGGCAACTACCGCCAGGCTCGCCTGGCCCAGCAGAGGTGCGTTGGCTTCAGTTCGAAATCTAACTTCACCACCCGTGGCGAGCGAAACGTTGTTCCAGCCGGCGGGCAGGGTTTTCAGAGCGGGCGTGAGTAAGCCATTGTTCACGGGGGTCAGGCTTTGGGCCAGCGGCGCATTGCGGTGCGCGCGGGCCTGGGCTTCAGCTCGGCGTTGTCGGAGGCGTGCGCGGTAACGACGCCACCACGCGCGCGAGTGCCGGCGATAGCGCCGCTGTTGCTGCGACGCCGAAATCTGGCGAAGGCCGTGCGCCGTGGAACTGGCGAATGGCAACATGACTACGACCGAAAACAACATCAAGAGAGAGAGAGTTACTGTGCGCAACATAATTAATTTCCTCTTTCGGTTAGGCCACCGTTTCGCGGACGACTTCCTCGAGGGTGGTAACTCCAGCGCGGACCTTTTGCAGACCGGATTCGCGCAGTGTGATCATTCCGTCTTCGATTGCCTTTTTCCTAAGTTCCAGCGACGAAGCGCCGATTAGGATCAGCTCGCGAATGTCGTCGTTAACTTCCATCACTTCGTAAAGACCAATGCGTCCCTTGTAACCTGTGTTATTACAAGTGGAACATCCCTTACCTTTGAACGTCCTGAGTGCCTTTGCATCGTCGGCAGAGAAGCCGACCTCCATGAGGGCTTCCGGGGGCGTTGGTTGTTCCTGTTTGCAGTCTTTGCAAATACGTCGAATGAGGCGTTGGGCCTGAATAAGATTGACGCTGGTCGCCACGAGGAAAGGCTCAATTCCCATGTTCATGAGTCGGGAAATAGTTGATGGCGCGTCGTTAGTGTGGAGGGTTGAGAGCACAAGGTGACCGGTTAGGGCTGCCTTGATTGCAATTTCGGCGGTTTCGAAGTCTCGGATTTCACCAACCAGAATGATGTTGGGATCCTGGCGCAGGAAGGAACGTAATGCGGCAGCGAAATTCAGCCCAATCTGTTCCTTCATTTGCACCTGGTTGATGCCCATGAGATTAAACTCGACCGGATCCTCTGCCGTCATGATGTTGGTCTGGACTGTGTTGAGAGACTGCAGCGCGGAATAAAGAGTGTTTGTCTTACCGCTTCCTGTCGGTCCGGTCACCAGCACCATGCCATACGGCTTGGAAATATTTCGCTGAAACTTCACCAGCGATTCCGGTTCAAATCCCAACTTGGTCATGTCGAGCATGAGGTTTTCTTTGTCGAGGAGACGAAGCACAACCTTTTCACCAAAGAGGGTCGGTAAGGTGGAAACGCGGAAGTCGAGCTCGCGCGAGCGTGCGTCAACTTTTACTTTAATCTTGATGCGTCCATCCTGGGGCAGGCGCTTTTCAGAGATGTCCAGTTTCGACATGATCTTGACGCGCGAGATGAGCGCGTCGCGCATTTTGAGGGGCGGCCGCATCACGTCATATAGAACTCCGTCAATGCGGAAGCGTATGCGAAGTTCCTTCTCGTAAGGTTCGATGTGAATATCGGAGGCGCCCCGACGAAGAGCGTCCACTAACAACACGTTGACCAGACGAACAACTGGCGCGTCTTCGCTGATTCGGGAAAGTGTTGAGAGGTCAATCTCTTCATTGTCTTCGACGACTTCCACGTCTTCTGCGCGGTCTACATCGAAATCGATTGTGTCGAGCGAGACGAGATCAGCGTGGGTGATGCCGCTGTTCAAGTTCTTGCCGTTGGTCGGCTCAAACACGACCTCATCAACATTTATTGCGGCAAGCTCAATCTCCCTTGAACTGCCGTAATACTTGGAAATAGCGTGGTGGATGCTGGCTTCAGCGACCACCACCGGCTCAACGTTTAACCCCGTCATGAACTTGATATCGTCCATGGCAAACACATTGGTGGGATCGACCATCGCGAGGGTGAGACTGGCGCCAACCCGTGAGAGCGGGAGGACCGAGTATTTTTGAGCCACTTCCTGGGGAATGAGGTGAAGCACTTGTTCGTCAATCTGGAAGAGTTCCAGGTTGACGGAGGGAATACCGTATTGCCGTGAGAGGACGGCAGTGATCATGTCGTCCGACACCAGCCCTAATTTGACAAGGTTGAATCCCAACCGCCCGCCATGCTCACGCTGATAATCAAGCGCTTCACGAAGATGCTGCGGACTGATGAGATTCTCCCGAACGAGAATTTCGCCTAATTTTGCCGACATTGATACCCCGGTCTTTGGAGTTTCCAGATTTGGGATGAGAAGGGCCAGCCGTTCAGAAAAGGACTTGCGGACTGGTTGTTTGGACTCAGCGGAACGGTGACAAACACCGTTGGCCATGCATAGTACAAGTTGGCCGTAGCAGTGTCAAGGCGAAATTTGGAGCGGATCTCACAATCTTGAGGTGGCCGACCGCGGGTGAGGGGAATTCGAGGTTAGGGAGCTTTGGGACGGGTAGGAGTCACGAGATGGTTCAATTTTCAGGTCATTTCAAACAAAAAGAACAAAAGGCCGCCGAGGTTTTCCGCTGCGGCCTTCGCTGAATTATCGCCAGATTCCGCAATCTTACGGTCGACGGCGGCGGGCTGGAGCAGTCTTTTCGGGTACGACGTTAGCGGTATTCTTTAACTCCGCCAGTACTGCCTTGGCCGCTTCCTTGTCCTTGTGGCCATCGGGTGCCTTGTCCACGAAGCGCTGAAGATAGTTGGCCGCTTCCTTATACTTTGCTTCATTGCCGGTGGCAAAAAGCGCAAGTCCTGCGCCGTAAATAGCCTCGGGGTCGTCAGGCTTTTCGGCCAGAACCTTCTCATATTCTGCGAACCCTTTGTCAGCAGCACCGGCATCAACGAGCACTTGAGCCAGTTCCATTCGAGCTTTTTGTTTCAGCGCTGCATCGGGTTCGGCGGCGATGTACTCGTTATAGGCTGTCTGGCCAGCGTCCGCCTGAGTCTGATCCACCTTAGTAACAAAAAGTCGCATTCCTTCCTTGCGGGCGATCAACGCGTTGAGCCGGCGCGTGTTTTGCGCAGCAATGCCAGGGGCATCTGTGCGTGTCTCCTCTTTCCGGGTAAACTCAACGGCCTTTTGTGCATTTTCGACAGCCTGACGAAAATCCTGCTTCGCGGCGTCAAAGCCGGCATTCTTATCGGCGTCAGTTGATTTGATTGTGGCGTTGAATCGTTCGACGCCTCTTTGGCGAAGAGCTTCTGAGACTTGTAAATAGAGCACGCCCTGCTCCGGGTCGGCGACGAGACCTTCCTGATACTGTTTTATGGCTTCGTCATAATTCTTGACCTTGAGTGCTTCATTGCCGGCCTTGAAGGTGCGGCCCACGATTTCATTAATGTTGATGTTGCGTGCGTTTGCGTCCGCAATCTCTTTGTTTTTCTTGATCAGCTCAGCTTGCTTGGCGGCTTCTTCCGCACTGGGCTTGTCGCCACTAGGTGTGCCGCTGGTCGCCATGTGAGCTTTGATCTCTTCGTAAGTCAGTCGCCTTCCGTCACCATCGGGGAATAAAAGGATTTCATAATCGACTTCGCGACCGGCCTTTATTTTGGGAGCATAATTTGGCTGGGCCCCCGGTGCACTGGCAGCAACAATATATTCACCGATAAACGGCAGACCTGCGAAAATAAACTCGCCTTTCTTATTCGTCTTCGTTTCAAATTTGCCTGAAACGTCGGTTCGAAACACGTCGATGATTGCTCCGGCTACGGGAGTCGACTTTCCGTCCGCGCTTTTCATAACCACATGCCCTCGCAGTTGACCCACCTGGGCGGAAGCGATGATGCCTGTTGAAACGATAAGGGCGGCACAGGCCAGCACATTAAAAAAGTATCTCTGAAACATCGAAACCACCTCCAGGGATCTACTAAGAGATTCGTTTGCGGGAGAGCCTTTGAGATGCCTCGGGGCTACTCCAGGTTGTAACTTTTCCGGCTTAGGATACACCATAAACTTAATAAGCAAACCTCTTGCTGTCAAGCACATATGGGATTGGATCCTGCACTCCGGCCGAACGAAAAGCCCTGAGCCGGAGCGCGCAGGAATCGCATTCGCCGCATGCCTGCTCCGACTCAGCGTAACAGGACCAGGTGAGCAAAAGCGGCGCCCCGAGTTTCTGACCCAATTCGACTATTTCTGCCTTCGACAGTTTTATCACGGGTGTCCTGATCTCGATCTGCGTCTCGGGTTTTGTGCCCTCATTGATTGCCCGTTGGAACGCTTCATAAAATTCGGGCCGGCAATCGGGATAACCAGAAGAGTCTTCGGCCACCGCGCCGATGTAGATCATTTTGGCGCCGATCACTTCAGCCCAACTCGTGGCTATCGCCAACAGATGCGCATTTCGAAACGGTACGTAACTGGTGGGGATTTCTCGCGCATCAAGATGCGCCGGCGAAACCGAAATATTCTTGTTCGTCAAAGATGATCCGCCGATTTTTGCAAGGTGCTCGATTGAGACATTTAGGCTTTGTTTGACACCAAAGTGCGAGGCGATTTCCTCAAAAGCCCGAAGCTCCCGCGCCTCAGTGCGTTGGCCGTAGGAAACATGAAGCAAAGCAACTTCACCAGCCTCGCGCTGCGCGATGGCGGCAGTTACGCATGAGTCAAGGCCGCCTGAAACGAGGCAAACTGCCAGGTCGGAACCAACTCCCCGCTCCAGTGTTGGCTCGGGGTCATGAGCTGTTTCATCGCTTCCACCCATTACACGCCTCGCGCCTCTGCTCCCCAGATATATTTATGAAGCTGCAACTGCAAACGCACATTCAGCCCACTTGATGAAACCCAGTCAGCCAGCTCTTTCAAATCAATTGCTCCCCACGCCGGCGAAATCAGAATCGCTCGCGCCCGCTGGATCAATTCGTGTTGTTCGATAATTCTACGTGCGTATATCCAGTCGTTCTCGTCGGCGATGACAAACTTCACTTCGTCCTGTTCAGGTCTCAAACGCGCGAGATTAGGCCAGTGGTTACGATCTTCTTCACCCGAACCCGGACATTTAACATCCAGAATGATAGTGGCGCGAGGGTCTACTCCTTCGGTTGAAACATAGCCACCTGTTTCAACTAACACCTCATAGTTTTCGGAACAAAGCGTCTCAATTAGCTTGAGACTATTTGGTTGGGCCAGCGGCTCGCCCCCAGTCACTTCCACCAGTTTGCAGCCGAATGCGCGAACTTGAGCCAACACTTCGTCCAGTGAACTATGGTCACCGCCGCTAAATGTGTATTCGCTGTCGCACCAGACGCACCGCATGGGGCAACCGGTGAGACGAACAAAAGTGCATGGTCGCCCGGCGTGGGTGGACTCGCCCTGAATCGAACGGAAAATTTCGGTAACGCGTAACGTGGTCAAACCAACTCCCGGCGTTCTTTTTCGTTAGGTTTTCTCTTTTAACTTTTCTCGAGTGGCTGGTTTTGAATCTAGCCCACCGCCAAAGGCGTGTCAAAGTTAACGTCGGGCGACCAGGGCCTTCGGCAACTGCAACTGAGTTTACACATCCAAACTCTCTGGAAGCGGCTCAAAAGGAGCGATTTGGCGTACATAGCGTGATAGCATTACGGAGTACGCAGTTCGAGAAGAATCCCCCGTGACGGAACATTCGGCAAACCTTGAAAAGATCTATTCGGCGGGCGCCGGGCGTTTGCTCGCGCGTTCCGGCGACGACCGGAAACTTGGGGTCGCGAAACTGGTTCCAAGAATCAGGGGAGCGGTTGAAAAGTATCTGCTCAAAGATGATCCGCATGTTGGGCCCGACGCGATAAATGAATTCATTGATAAGCTGCAGGCAGATGACCTGTGCCTGATTGTAGCTTGTGAAAATGGCGACCAGGCCGCTTGGAATGATCTTGTCGAACGCTTCTCGGCCACAGTACGTTCCGCAGCCCGCTCGGCCAGTTCAAACGAAGAGGGTGCTGAGGATCTGGCTCAATCTATCTGGGCTGAACTTTACGGTTTGAAGGTTAGCGACAAGGGCAAGCCCGCAGGGAAGCTGGCCTATTATTCCGGTCGTGGGTCGCTGGCGGGGTGGTTACGCGCCGTGGTCGCTCAACTAGCGATTGATCAGCATCGCAAGCAATCGCGGCTGGTGCAGACAGAAGAGGACGGTGACTTTGATCGTCTGATTCAGCATAACAAGGACGACAATAATTGGTCGGGTCACGGTGGGGTAATAAACCCGGAATTGCAGGTCTCTACAAAGCTAGCCGGCGCCCAGCTACAGGAATCGTTGGCGGCGGCCCTGGGAAAACTGCCGGCTGAGGACCGTCTGCTGGTGAAGCTTTACTACTTCGACGGCTTGAAACTTCATGAGGCCGGCGCGCTGCTGGGCTTTCATGAAGCTACGGCCAGTCGCCGATTAACACGAATTTATGGGGACTTGCGCCAGCAAGTGGAAGCAAACCTGATCGGTCGTGGCTGGACAAAGTCGGAGACCAAGCGCGCATTTTCAGAAATAGCACTTCACCTCGAAGCAGACATTGAACCGCTGCTGGGTGAGAGTGTTTTGCTCAAAAAGGAAAATGAGGTGGCCGGTTGATAAGTACGAGAAACAGGTAAAGAGCGCATGTTTGCTGAGTCATAGTGGACTGCAAGCGACGGGGTGCTAAAGCGTTCTTCAGAGGGCGCAGATTTAGATACATGAAGGAAGCCAACAACAACGCCATCGATCTCCTGCTTCGCTCGCTTGCGCGAGGGGATCGCGATGACTCGTGGGCAGAAACCGACTCTATTTCGCGGCTCGGCGGTGACAGTGGAACGGCTTCAGATCATCTCGATGCTGATGAATTAAGTCTCTATGCCGAAGGCGTGCTCGCCCCACCAGCGCGCATTCGATACACGGAGCATTTGGCAGATTGCCAGAGATGCCGGACGCTGGTAGTTGGTTTGGCGCAGTCAGCGGGGCGCACGTTTGAGCCTGAGACAAAAAAGCAAAGTGGCACATCGTTCTGGGCTAGCTTGGGAGCTCTTTTTTCGATTCCGGTGCTGCGCTATGCGATTCCTGCCGTCCTGCTCACAGGTGTGCTAGCGATCGGTTTGTTGGCGTTGCGTGATCGGAATGCTTCTGAGCTGGTTGCGGTAAAACAGCAAACTGACCTTGCAGCCCCCAACGTTCAGTCGGCCGCGAACTCCGAAATCCCACAGCCCGGCGCGACCCCACCAATTCAGGAAATGCAGTTAAACGACGCTGGGGAACCTCCGAGGCCCGCTGCGAAAATTTCTGCGGGAGACGCTGGCCTCGTTACCGACGGAACTGACTCGAGCGCAGCGAAGGGCCGCATTGAGAATGAGGGTAAAGACGCTGCACCTGAGGTGCGAGGTCAGGCGGGCGTTCAACCCGTCTACGCGCCTGACCCAGTGTCGGCTCCTGCACCCCCGCCTAAAGTTGCTGAAGTGTCGGAATCCCGGGCTGAGAAAAAAAAGGACGATTACCTCGAACGTGAGCTGGCGAAGCGTAATCAGGACGAACTCAAGCTCTCATCACCGAAAGATGATTCGCCTGCCCATGGCCCATCGCGAAGCCGTACCCTATCGGGCGGGAGCCGGCGCGACGAAGATGTGACCCTGCAGGATCGCGCAGCCACACAGAGAGCTAAGAAAGAGGCTCCCGAAGAAACGGACACGCTGACGATTTCGGGGCGCAAATTTCAGCGTCGAGGTAATGCCTGGATTGACACGGCTTTTAGTTCGGCTCGAAGCGTCACAAATGTTGGGCGAGGCACTGAGCACTTTCGTTCGCTAATGGCTGACGAACCGGGCCTGCGCGCCATAGTTCAACAGCTGGGTGGCGAAGTGCTAGTCGTTTGGAAAAACAGGGCGTATCGCATCCGTTGACGTCGTTCAATTATAGTCTTAACGAACCATTCCTTCCGGACAGTAATAGTTTGAAATTCTTTTCTGCGTCGTCTCAGCGTCCCTGCCACTTCGCAGTTAACAGTGATTGCAAATTAATCATCGCAGAGATCACCGAGTAAGCGCGGACAGCTGATAGGGCAACCCCACGTTTCCGCTTTCGTTCCCTCGCAACCGTTCCGGTGGTAAATTACTTCCATCTTCGTCAACCCTGGAACATTCCTATGAAAAAGCTGCCGGTCAACCCGAGAACTCTGCTAATCCTAATTATTGTCTCAACGCTTGCATTGCCTATTGCGACGGCCCAGGAAAGATCGCGCATTGGTCAACCGCCGTCGCCCACTGTTCCTCAAGCGAGACTCAATCCTGAGATTGCGAAAATCGTTAGAGAGATCGACGCGCGAAACATCGAACGGTCGGTACGCAAACTCGTGTCTTTTGGCACTCGCAACACGCTTTCCTCGCAGACCGATCCCGCGCGAGGCATCGGCGCGGCGCGGGATTGGCTGTTTGAGGAGTTTTCCAAAGCAGCGGCAAAATCCGGCGGTCGAATGACCGTCGAGAAGCAGACTTTTGAACAACCGAAAACAGCGCGAGTCGCCACCCCCACGATGATTACAAATGTAGTCGCAACTCTGAAAGGATCCGCGTCAGGCTCTTCGGGTCGCACTTACGTGGTGAGCGGACACTACGACTCAATGTGCAGCAGTCCCACCGACGGACAATGCGACGCGCCGGGCGCGAATGACGATGCGTCCGGTACCGCCGCAGTTCTCGAAATGGCGCGAGTGATGGCGCGGCAACAATTCGACGCCACCATTATCTTCATGGCAGTGGCTGGCGAAGAGCAGGGACTCCTCGGCGCAACTTATTTCGCTGAACAGGCGAAACAAAACGGCATGGATATCGAGGCGATGTTTACCAACGATATTGTCGGAAATTCGCTTGGCGGCAACGGAGTGCGCGATGCTCGTTCGGTCCGATTGTTTTCCGAGGGCGTGCCGTCAAATGAAAAACCGGAAGACGCGACAGTTCGCCGCGGCGTTGGCGGTGAAAATGATTCCACCTCAAGACAACTAGCCCGTTTCATCAAGGAAGTCGGAGAGCGATACGTACGCGGAATGCGTGTGACTATGGTTTATCGACGGGATCGATACCTGCGCGGCGGTGACCATATTCCATTTCTCGAACGAGGCTTTCCCGCCGTGAGGTTTACCGAGCCTAATGAAGATTACCGCCATCAACATCAAAATGTGCGCATCGAGAACGGCGTGCAATACGGAGACTTGCCGGAGTTTGTCGACTACAGTTACATCGCGAATGTGGCGCGAATAAACGCGGCATCGCTCGCTAACCTGGCATTGGCGCCCGCGCGTCCAAAAAACACGGCTTTAGTCACAAGTCGTTTGACGAACGATACTGAATTAAAGTGGGACGCAAATAAGGAAACAGACCTGGCGGGATATGAGATCGTCTGGCGCGACACTACCTCGCCTGTGTGGACAAACTCGCGGTGGGCAGGCAATGCGACTAGTTACACATTGAAAGGGATGTCCAAGGACAATTACTTCTTCGCCGTTCGAGCGGTAGATAAGCAGGGAAATAAATCTCCGGTCAGCTTTCCGCGTCCGGCGCGATGAGGATGCCAGAAATTTTTGTTAGCGAGATTTGTTTTTCGAGGTAGGTGATCCACTTGTCAATGATTTTCTTCAATAACTCAACTTCGTTCTTTGTTAGGTTCAACTCCCTTTTCATGAAGCTCAGATTCTTGCTGTAGTCAAAGCCTTTAATCAACACTGAACTAGCGTCGGAATTTGCGAATAACTCATGGCGTAATTCTTTTATTCGCTCGTGCAACTTCCTTTCCTCTTCGTTCAATAGCCCATTGGTTTCGACTTGTCGGTCGAGCCGAACTTCTCTTCGCTCGTCAAGATCGCGTCGGTCACTAAAAGGCCTGGCGTACGAAACAATCAGAGCAATGTTGAAAGCGTCATGCACAAGATTGGTTTTCTTATTGGACCAGTTCTTTCTCAGAATGTGATCGGCAAATTTTCCAGCCTTCATTAGATTAATCCGATCAACCTTTATTCTCGGCAAGACTTTCATCGCTCGGTCGAAAAACGCGTCGTCCAACGGAGGAATATCGGATGTATCAATCTCCGCATCGGTCATTCGGTCGACACGAGCCCAGTCGGTCTCAGACTTCCTCTTCAAATTTCTGGCGTTCATGTTTTAGTGCCTTCCGCAGGGAAATGACGCGCATTACGTCGTTGCTTCCTTGCAAATATCTTCCAGGCGTCTTCAAAGTCAAGACCGTGTTTGCGAATGTTCTCCCGGTTCTTGCCCTCGTCCCATTCAAAATTCACTGAAAAAGTCTATGCTGTCCCTGGCGGCGGGACAACGGTGGGCTCAAGAGCTCCCAAACAGCTGAATTGCAAAGGGCTTTGTATGGCGGGCTTTGCAACCGCATCTTTTTCTAAACCTTATCTAGCGAAGGAGCGTCTAAGGTGGTGCTCGCTGAGAATTCGGAGTAGGTTAAAAGAGCTACCCCGAGATGGCCGAATCTACTGAATTGAGAATATTGACATGACGATCTCTAAACCAATCCAAATGCCTACTGCGAATGGTTCCGCAACTCGAGTGGTCGCTTTCGTATCGTTGGTGGCTCTCCTCGCCGGCACACTTTCCGTGGGCGTCAGCGCTCAGCGACAAACTGCTACGCCGAAGGCACGTCTCAGCGAAGAACAACGAATTCTGCACGTTCTAAACCGACTTGGTTTCGGGGCGCGTCCCGGTGATGTGGAGCGAGTCCGGGCAATGGGACTGGAGAGTTACATAAATCAACAACTCAGTCCTGAAAAAATTACTGATGCGACGAGCGAAGCCAAGGTCAAGAATCTGGAAGTGCTTAATATGACCACTGCCGAGCTATATGAAAAGTATCCGCAACCAGGACAGTTGTTGCGGCAACTCGAACGCCGCGGCGAATTGCCGGCTGGACTTGCGCGCGAGGATCGCGTCAGGCCAGCTGCCCCATCTCCGGCGAAAGACGCTGCGGAAGAGATGAAAGCCGGAGCGGAAAACCAGGGAACAGCCGTGATGGACCAACCCGGCGCAGGTAATCCCGCGTCCGAGGGCAACCCCAGGCAGAACGCGGAATACCGGCAGGCACTGCGACAGTATTACGAGCAGAACGGGCTACAGTTGCCGCAGCGCATGACCGCTCAATTGCAAGCCTCGCGAATCCTGCGTGCCGTTTACAGTGAACGACAGTTACAGGAAGTGATGGTCGATTTTTGGACCAACCACTTTAACGTCTTTGCCGGTAAGGGCGCTGATCGTTGGTTGCTCATTTCTTACGATCGCGACACCATTCGGCCAAATGCGATGGGTAAGTTTTCCGAACTCTTGAGCGCAACCGCGCAGAGTCCGGCAATGCTTTTCTATCTCGACAATTTCCAGAGCGTCAGTCCTGATGCTCAGGCAGGCCAGAGGATGCAAAGAGGCCAGGGTCGTCGCGCCTTGCAGCAAACCGGCATGCCACAACTACCAGCAAACCCGCAGGGACGCCGCCGCGGAATTAATGAAAATTACGCGCGCGAACTGATGGAACTTCACACGCTTGGCGTTGACGGCGGATATACCCAGAAAGACGTGCAGGAAGTGGCCCGGTGCTTTACGGGATGGACCATTCTGGCTCCGCGTGGTGGAGCCGCCGTAGCCCAGGCGGCGCGAAACGGTGCGCGGGCTGAGAGGTTGCGCGAGAACGCCGGCAAGTTTTTCTTTAATCCACGCGTTCACGACGATGGCGAGAAAATTGTCCTGGGTCAAAAGATTCCTGCCGGGGGCGGGTTCAAGGATGGCTTGATGGTGCTCGATATTCTGGCGCGCCACCCGGCCACAGCGAAATTCGTCGCCACCAAGCTGGGTCGATATTTCGTTTCGGATGAACCGCCGTCCGCCCTGGTTAATCGAGTCGCAGCTGCCTTCACCAGGAGCAACGGTGACATTCGAGAGACCCTGCGCGCAATTTTTACATCGCCGGAGTTCAACTCCCCCGAGGCCTATCGTGCCAAGGTGAAACGTCCTTTCGAGTTGGCGATCAGCGCTTTGCGCACGCTGGGCGCTGAGACGAATGGCGGACCACAGTTGCACCAATGGATCGCGCGCATGGGCGAGCCACTTTACGGATTTCAAACACCTAACGGTTATTCGGACACTGCCGAGAGTTGGGTCAACACAGGAGGTCTGCTGGAGCGGTTGAATTTTGGTTTGAGCCTGGCGAGCAATCGAATTCCTGGAACCCGTGTCGATCTTAAACGCTTTGTAGACACAAACGGCGCGAGGCCTTTTGACGACGCTCAGATTACCGAACGGTTTCTGAACCTGATTGTCGCGGGGGAAATTTCTCCGAAGACCAAAGCAACGTTGTTGAAGCAGATCAGCGAAAAGACGACCCTCGTTGTTCCGGCTTTGCCGGCAAACGCGCGCGCCAGTGACGGCATGCAAGAGGAGATGGCGATGGCAGGCGAGCCACCCGTCAGACAGCGTCAACGCCGCCAACAGGTTGCTCGGGCCGATGCGAACATTACGGATCCCCTGACGAAGATCGTGGGATTGATTCTGGGCTCGCCGGAGTTTCAGAGGCAGTAAAAAAAGTTTCGAATTTCGAGTTTCATGTGCACGTCGGGTCTACGAAACTCATAACTTGAAACTCGAAACGCGGAACCTGAGGTTTTACGAAGATGAATAGAAGATTCTTTATTAGATCAGGTGGTATTGCCCTGGCGAGTTTTGGCGTGCTGAACATGACGCCATCTTTTTTGCAGCGCGCCCTGATGGCCCAGTCGGGTAATCGCATAACGGGCGGACGGCGGAAAACGCTGATCGCGATTTTTCAGCGAGGCGCCGTCGACGGTCTAAACATGGTGGTGCCTTTTGGCGAGCGCTCTTACTACGACCTCCGACCGTCAATCTCGATTCCAAAGCCTGTTGCCGGCAACGCTGAAACGGCGATCGATCTTGATGGATTCTTTGGTCTCCATCCGGGACTCGGATCACTTAAGTCGCTCTGGGATTCGAAGCGGCTGGCAATTGTTCATGCGTCAGGATCCCCTGACAATACGCGTTCCCATTTCGATGCGCAGGACTACATGGAGTCGGCCACGCCCGGTGTCAAGTCGACCACCGATGGTTGGCTCAATCGTTACCTGCAGAGCAAATCTGATCCTGAGGAACGCGTCTTTCGCGCGGTCTCGATGACCCAAACGATGCCTCGTATCTTCCATGGAAAGGCGCCCACTCTGGCAATCTCCAACCTGGCAGACTTTACGATTCGTGCGGGTCGGAGCTCGGCAAGTGTGCAAGGCGGATTTGAACAAATCTACGATCAAACTGTGAACGACTCTCTCGGTGGAACCGGCAAAGATACTTTTGAAGCGGTGAACTATCTTAAGAAAGTAAACCCGGCCCAGTATCAACCGGAAAATGGCGCTCAGTATCCGCGCACGCCGTTTGGAAATCGCCTTTTGCAGATCGCGCAGCTAATCAAGGCCGGAGTAGGTTTGGAAGTAGCCTTTGCGGACATTGGCGGTTGGGACACGCATGTTAACGAAGGCGGCGCGCGCGGCCAGCTGGGAAATTTGCTCCAACAGTTTGGCAACGGCATCGCTGCGCTGTATGCGGACCTCGGCAGGGACGATGTGGTGATTCTGACGATGTCGGAGTTTGGCCGCACGGCGCGAGAGAATGGAAATCGAGGCACGGATCATGGGCACGCGAATGGAATGTTTGTCCTGGGCAACGCGGTTCGTGGCGGAAAAGTCTACGGGCGGTGGCCCGGCCTGAAGATCGACCAACTTCATGAGGGCCGCGATCTGGCGCTCACCACGGATTTCCGAGATGTCTTTGGTGAAATCGCCGTGAAGCACCTCGGGACTTCAAAACTCCAGGCCGTGTTCCCCGGTTACGCTGCGAGCGAGGCGAAGTTCAAAGGATTCCTTGGGTAGAAGAAAAGTGATGAGTGATGAGTAATGAGTGATGAGTCATCAGCGAGCGATGACCGAGGAACAGATCTGTTCTTCACTCATCACTCATGACTCATCACTCCTCTTTCCCTACCACCTCAGCCTTCCATACCTGTTAATAAAATAGAGCATCACTACGGCCAGCAAGGAAACGATCACTGCCAGCGTAAATGCCTCGTTATCGCGTCCTGCCTGGACCGCATCGTAAATTGCCACCGACGCAGTTTGAGTTCGGCCGGGGATGTTTCCGGCGATCATGATAGTGACACCGAAGTCTCCGAGCGCGCGCGCAAACGCCAAAGCCATCGCAGCCAGCACCCCGCGTGATGCGAGCGGCAAAGTCACCCGGAAAAATATCATTCTGCTGCCCATTCCCAACGTGCGGGCAGCCGCTTCCAGTTCAGTGTCAACTCCTTCAAACGCGGCCCTCAGGCTTTTCGTGACAAGCGGTAACGCATGAATTGTGGCTGCGATAATCGCAGCGCCCACCGTGAACGTCAGTCTGATCCCAAAACGGTGGTAAAGAAATCCGCCAAAGGCACTGCGTGTTCCCAGCAACACCAGCAGGTAGTAGCCGAGCACGGTGGGAGGCAAGACGAGCGGGAGCGTGATCAGAGCATCGAGAATATTGCGCCCGGGAAAGCGCTTGCGCGCCAACAACCAGGCGAGCGCGGAACCAGCCACGAGAGCGATGAGAGTTGCCGCTCCGGCAACTGCAAACGATAGTTTGATTGGGAACCAGTCAATCATCCTTGCTAACCGTTAACGCACAAGCCACCCAAACCGAGTTTAGGATCCACGAATTACACGAACCAACACGCATAGCCATTAGTGTACTCGTGTGATTTCGTGGATCGTATTTCCTGGGTTACGGCTAAGAGTACCGCCTCCTCGTTATTTTTCACCGCGCCCCTAAGATTGCAATTATCCGCAGCGGACCGCCACTACCGCCGGTGATCTTCATTGGCAGTGCGATCACCTGGAAACCCTTGAGCGGCAACTTATCAAGATTGGCGACATTTTCGAATGCCGGAATATTTTTATCGAAAAGAATGCGATGGCTTTCAAACAACTTTGATTGCCCGTAGTCAATGCTTGGGGTATCGAGTCCGATGGCGTTGATATGACGGTTCGCCACCAGCCAGCGAGCCGCTCCGGGATGCAGGCCGGGAAAATGAAGCTTCGCCACCGCGGTCGCCCCGCGTTCATCGGTGCCCAGATACTTCTTCCGGTCGGGATAATGTTTTCCAAAACCTGTGCGTAGCAGCAAGATCGCGCCGGCAGGAATCCGGCCGTTTTGTCGTTCCCAATTCTGTAAGTCAACCGGAGTTACCTGGTAGTCGCTGTCCCTCGACGCCTGACGCGTGACATCAATCACTACGCCGACGCCGACGAGTTGGCTGAGTGGAATCTCATCTACGGAATTTCGACCGCGCGCGAAGTGAACGGGCGCATCAATGTGCGTGCCGCCATGTTCGGCCGCGGAATATTTGTAAGCGGAATAGTAATAGCCCTGTTCAGTCTCTCCCTCGAAGTCTTTTTCGAGTTGGAAGCCTCCGGCGGTGGGCCAATAGACAGTCCTGGAATCAAATGGATAGCTGAGATCAACGATCGCGCCGCGTGGAAGTGTGGGAGTCCGGCGCTGAGCAAAAACGGCGGCGAGATTTAGGGGAACGGTCGCAAACAACGCTAACAAGAGCAGCAAGCCGAGTCGTTTCATTGCTGGATCCTCCGGTTGATTTTGGCTGAACGGTTGAAGATGCGGCGAGCATGTTAGCGCAGAGTGGGCCTCGTTGCATGGCGGTAGCGTCTTTGGACGCTCTTCACCACGTGAGTTGGCATTCTGGTTAAGGCAGCTTGTTACCGCTACAATCGTTCGCGCTTAACTGAACCAACACCGCAAAGGGCCAACCTGCATGATCGACTTTAGCGTTCCTCCAGAATTAGAAACTGCGCGTCAACGAATCACAGCGTTCATGGACCAGCACGTTTACCCAAACGAGAGTCGAATTGTAGAAGATGAGGGTTTACCGGAGGAGCTCGAGCGTGAACTGCAGGAGCGGGTCAAAGCTGAAGGGCTCTGGGCGCCCCATCTTCCGCGCGAATGGGGTGGAATGGGAATCGGCTTCATTGGCCAGGCGCTGGTAAACGAAGTCATCGGGCGATCCGTGGTTGGCCCGCGCATCTTCGGGAATGCCGCGCCCGATGCGGGCAACGCTGAACTGCTGATAATTTCCGCGACGCCCGAACAAAAGGAAAAATACCTGCGACCGCTGGCGGCCGGCGAGGTCCGCTCGTGTTTCGCCATGACAGAGCCGGAAGTTTCTGGTTCCGATCCAACGGGCTTGAAAACCAGTGCCGTGCGCGATGGCGATGATTGGGTCATCAACGGACATAAGTGGTTCACCAGCGGCGCAATCGGTTCCTCGTTTGCAATCGTCATGGCAGTTACCGATTCAGAAGCAGCCGCGCACGCCCGCGCCAGCATGATCCTGGTCCCAACTGACACTCCGGGCTTTACGATTGTTCGCTCCGTGCCGGTGATGGGTTCTGGCGGAGTTGGCGGTCATTGCGAAGTGCGCTTCGAGAACTGTCGCGTGCCCGTCGGCAATCTCCTGGGTGAAAGGGGGCAGGGGTTCAAGTTGGCCCAGGCGCGCCTCGGTCCCGGACGTATTCAGCATTGCATGCGCTGGGTCGGCGTGGCGCAGCGCAGTTTTGAAATGATGTGCGCTTATGCGCTCAAACGAAAATCTTTTGGCGAGCCGCTGGCAAAAAAACAAACTGTGCAAAACTGGATTGCCGACTCGGCGGCTGAAATCAACGCCGCTCGCTTGATGACTCTTAACGCTGCGTGGAAGATGGATCGCGGCGACGACGCGCGGATTGAAATTTCGCTCATCAAGTTTTACGGCGCGCGGGTGATGTGTGACGTGGTCGACCGCGCGATTCAGGTGCATGGCGCCCTTGGATATTCGAAGGATACGCCGTTGGAAATGTTTTATCGCGACGCGCGCGCGGCAAGAATCTATGACGGGCCCGATGAAGTCCACCGGCAGTCTGTAGCGCAACGCATACTCAAGAGTTTTGCAAGCGACGCATAGAGCCAACTTCCTCTGGAAACGCGGGCGAGGGCGCCCGCAGTCCCAACAAACGGTCGACTCCAGGACTTAAAGTTCGTTAATGGCGATGAGCAAAGACAGCACTGCAGTTAGGACCGGCGAGGAACTCGATCTCGCGGCCCTCGATCGTTATCTACGCAGACACCTCGGCCGAGGAAAGCTGGAAAGCGAGGCCGCGAAACTCGAAGTCGAACAGTTTCCGGGCGGACATTCCAATCTGACCTATCTGGTTCGTTACGACGGAGAGGAATTTGTCCTGCGCCGGCCGCCTGTTGGACCAGTCGCGCCTACAGCGCACGACATGCCGCGCGAGTTCAAGCTTCTTTCAGTGATTCATCCGAGTTTTCCCCTCGCTCCCGCGCCGGTTCTGCTTTGCGAAGATTCTTCGATCATCGGAGTTCCGTTTTATCTGATGGAGCGGCGCCGCGGCTTTATCGTTCGCGCCCCCGGAAGTATTAGTGACGACCATGCTTTTCGGCGACTTCTGAGCGCCTCGGTGGTCGACACGCTCGCCGCGCTTCATGGCGTGGATATTCAAGCCAGCGGAATTGTAAACGTCGGAAAGCCACTGGGATTCGTTGAGCGGCAAGTACGCGGTTGGGCCGAGCGCTGGCTGCGTTCGCAGACCGGGCCGGTGTCGGAGATGGACGACGTGATCAAGTGGCTGGCAGAACGCATTCCGCCAGACGGTGCGACGGACGCGACCATCGTTCACAACGATTTCAAACTCGATAACCTGATGCTTGATCAGGATCACCCGGCGCGCGTGGTTGCCGTGCTTGATTGGGAAATGTGCACGGTTGGTGATCCGCTGATTGATATCGGGTTGGCGCTAACTTATTGGACAATGAGTGGCGGCGAGAAGGGCGATCCGAATAGTTCGCTACGAGCGGTTACCAATGGCCCGGGCTGGTTTACGCGCGAAGAGTTTATTTCAAGATACTTCGCCATGACCGGACGCGACCTTTCGCGCATTGTGTTTTATGAAACGTTTGCTCGATTCAAGGTGGCAGTCGTTATTCAGCAGATCTATTTTCGATATGCAAAAGGCCAAACGCGCGATGAGCGCTTCAGAAGTTTCGATCAGCTGGTGCTGGAGCTGGCCCGTGATGCGATTAGACTGGCACAGCAGTCGGGAATATGACACCGCGCGACAAAGTGATCCCGCTTACCCCGCAAATTTTACGTTTCGATTCCTTGCCTTCGACGAATCTCGAGGCCGCTAAACGAGCCGCTGACGGCGCCGCGGAAGGTCTTTGTGTTTTGGCAGGTGAACAGATTGCCGGGCGCGGACGGCTCGAGCGCGAGTGGGTCTCGCCAAAAGGTGCGGGGCTGTATTCCAGCATTATCTTTCGTCCAGGGTTTGACCAGAGTTCCTGGCCGTTGTTGACCTTGATGGCCGCGGTTGCTGTACATGATGCGCTGCGTGAATGCTGCGGAGCCCAGACCGACATCAAGTGGCCCAACGATGTGCTGGCAAATGATAAGAAGCTTTGCGGCATCCTTGCTGAAACAGTCGATAGTCTAAGCGGCCGCGCGGTGATTGTCGGCATTGGAATCAATCTCACCAATCATGCCTTTCCCGGTAAACTCGACAAAGTTGCAACCTCAATCGAAGCTGTCACAGGACAAGCGCCGGATGTCGAGAAGGTACTCAACGCTCTGCTCGGCTCCCTGCAAGTTTATTACGAAGCGTTGCGAGGTCCTGACGGACCGGAACGCATCATCCGTGCATGGACCGAGCGGTCAAGTTACGCGAGCGGCAAACGGGTTAGAGTCACCAACGCCGGTGAGACTATCGAGGGTATTTCCCGGGGACTTGAATGCGATGGCGGATTACGTCTGGAAACTGCTGACGGGAAGATACAGGTGATTCGAGCCGGCGATGTGACAGCAGTTAGAGCGTTCAAATGATGAAATACTTCACGCCCAATTTAATTGCTGCCGCAAATGATTGGATTGAGCAAACCACTCCAGAGCTACGCAAGGCAGAGAAGCGCTTCGAGTCCGCCGTCGCCGACTATCGACGCGAGCTGGAAAGGTTGAAGCCCCGAGTTAGCCAGGCTGCCTGGGACTTCTTTCGCCACGGCAACAACGAGACGGGTCTTCATGATGCCAGACTCCTGTCGTTGAAAGTTGGCGATGGCCTGAATTACGTGCCGGATGGCGTAACGCCGTTCCGGGTCAATCGGCAGCGCACTGCAACAATTGTTGAATTTCTCAACTACGAGCAGTCTTTCGAATATGTATTTGATCTTCGCCGAGTTCACCGCATCAGCACGGATCTTTTTGTCGAGAAAGAGTCCTTTGCAAAAAGTTTGGGAGACTTGTACATCTACGAGTTAGTGGCAATTAATGAGAAGCTCCTGCAACTCGGATTTCTCTTTGCTACCGGAGCCACAATCGGAATTCAGTTTGAGCGCCTGGTGTTCCGCAGGCGGCGAATTCAACGCCAGTATGAGCCAGGGGAAATGTACAGTTGACTGCTACGACGGGAAAGAGAATTGTCCTGAGCACTTTCGGCTCGTTCGGCGACATTCATCCTTATATCGCGATTGCGCTCGAGTTGAAGGCCCGCGGGCACACGCCAGTGATGGCCACGGCAGAAGTTTATCGCGAGAAAATGGATGCCGCGGGATTAGAGTTTCGTCCCATCCGGCCAGATATGCCGTCGTATGAAGACGAAGAGGCACTGGTAAAACTTTCTGAGGAGCTGATCGATCCTTACGTCGGCACTGAGAAGGTGATGAAACTGTTTACTGCCAATCCTCGTGAGGTCTACGACGATCTTGATCAGGCCGTGGAAGGCGCCGACCTGTTGCTGACTCATCCGCTTCCACTAGTTGGTCCAATCGTGGCCCAGAAGCGTGGACTGCCGTGGGTGTCGAGCGTGCTGGCCCCGATATCCTTGTTCTCAGCTTACGATCCTCCAGTACCTCCGCAGTTTCCGCCTCTATACCATCTGGTTAGCCTGAGTCCGGTCCTTGGCCGTCTGTTTTATCGCATTGCTCGACACCATCTGGAAAAACCTATGGAGCCAATTTATCGTCTGCGGGCTGAGCTGGGACTTCCGCGAGGCGAGCAACCGTTTCTGGCCGGGCAACATTCCCCTACGCGAGTGTTAGCTTTGTTCTCGCCGGTGCTGGCAAACCCGCAACCTGATTGGCCGATCAACACGCTGATCACCGGCTTTCCGTTTTACGATCGGCGTGATTACTTTAACGAATCGGAGTCGCCCGCGGCGTTAGTGGAGTTCCTTGAAGCAGGGCCGCCGCCAATAGTTTTCACGTTGGGCTCGTCTGCATTTTGGGTGGCTGAGGATTTTTATCGCGACTCAATCAGAGCCGCGCAGGAATTGGGCCAAAGAGCGTTGCTGTTGATTGGTCACGCTCGCAATCAACCAAAGGAGCCGTTGCCGGCGGACATGGCTGCGTTTGAGTACGCGCCGTTTGGGGAAGTCTTGCCGCGCGCCTCGGTTATCGTTCACCAGGGTGGCGTGGGCACAACCGGCCAGGGACTAAGGTCCGGGCGTCCCACACTGATTGTTCCTCATGCGCACGATCAATTCGATAATGCAGCGCGCGTGGCAAAGTTGGGCTGCGGGCGTACAATCGCCCGTCCGCGTTACAATGCGCGCACCGCGATCAAGGAACTGCGCAAACTCCTTGAGAATCCGACATATCAGAATCGCGCGGCGGAGATTGGCAGTCAGGTGCAACTTGAAAACGGGACCGCGGCCGCAGTCGATGCGATTGAAGAAGTGTTGGCAGCTGGTTGAGACAACTGTTTACCTGGGACACGCAGGAACGAGCATTCCAACAGGGCCGCGGGATCGGTGGGTGGCCCCGCTGAATAGCTGCCCGCACTAACTGGAATCTAACTATGCTATTGGTTATTGACGCCGGAAACACGAACACCTCGCTCGGGGTCTTCAATGAAAGCGAACTGGTGGCGCATTGGCGTTTGACCACGGCGCGCTCGCGAACTGTCGACGAGTATGGCGTTCACGCTCGCAATTTGTTTGAGCTGGCTGGAATTGATTTCAACGTCATCGATGCGATTGCCATTGCTTCGGTGGTACCCCCATTGAATTACACGTTGAAGACGATGGCGGAGACTTACTTTCATCTGACGCCGCTGTTCGTGGACCAGGAGATCGACACGGGACTGAAGATTCTCTACGAGCCGGCGGCTGACGTCGGGGCTGACAGGATTGTCGATGCAGTCGCTGCGATTCAGAAGTATGGCGCGCCGTGCATCGTCGTGGATTTCGGAACCGCTACCACCTTCAATGCGATCAACGCTGAAGGTGAATACGTCGGCGGTGCGATCACGCCCGGCATCATGATTTCATCGGAAGCACTTTTCTCGCGCACCGCAAAGTTGCCTCGCGTAGACATTCGACGGCCGCAGCAAGTGATCGGATCTTCGACGGTCACCGCGATGCAGTCCGGTTTGTATCACGGCTTTGTGGGATTGGTGGATGGAGTGCTGCGGAAGATGATCGAAGAGATTGGCGGAAGTCCGCGTGTGATTGCAACGGGCGGACTCGCTTCGCTGATTGCCACTGGTTCGGAATTTATCGAGCTGGTGGATGAGACTCTGACACTCGAAGGCCTGCGGATAATCTACGAACGGACCAAAAGTCCAAAGTCCAAAGTCCAAAGTCCAAAGTCCGATATCTAATCAGACTTTGTTCTCGACATTGGACATTGGACATTGGACATTGGACCTCTTGCTTGAACTACTTCAACTACTTTACCGAAATCGAAGACGCATTTGTCCGTCGCCGCGGGAAGCACCTACTGGTCAGCTCGATCGACTGGTCGCTAATCGAGACGTGGAAGGAAATGGGCGTGCCGCTGCACGTGGCCTTGCGTGGAATCGAAAAAGCCTTTGATTCATGGGAGTCAAAGCCACGAAAACGAAGCATCAAGTCGCTGATGTATTGCCAGGAAGAGGTTGATGCGCAGTTCGCGGAGTGGCGCGAGGCACGTGTAGGCGCCGCTGATCCAGAAACCACCCAAACAAAAGATCAGTCTGAGACGAACGATCGATTACCGTTTTCGCGGACCGCAATCGTGGCGCATTTGCAACGAGGGAAACAAGACCTGTTGACCGCCAGCGCTGCCTATGAAGCCCAACTGGCGAGCAAGCAGGTGAATGGTGATGTCTTCTCCGAAGCGCTTTCGAGGGCCATCGCGCTCCTTCACGAAGTGGAACAGGATTTCGTTGCAGCCTCGCTAATCGATGCGCAGAAGTTGGAACAGTCTTTGTCAGGGTTGGAACGAATGTTAAGCGACGCCGCGCGGGTAGTGATGGACTCAGAGGAACTTGACCGGCTGCTTAAGGAAGTTAAGGAGCAACTCAGTCCATATCGAAAACAGATGGAGAAACCGGTTTACCAGCAGACGTTTGATAACCTCTTACTCAAGAAATTGCGGGAGCACTTTGGTGTTCCCCGGCTCAGTTTGTTTTATCTGTAATTAGAATTTGAAATTAATCCAGCAGCTGCGTCAGAGGACCAGCCGGGCCACATGAAGTCAGAACCGGGAGCGATTGCGATCGGGTAAAGATTATTTACAAAGCGTTATCGGCAAAACACTCACCCGGTCGCTACCATCAACCCACGAGGGCAGCCCGGGCGGAGACCCCGGTCCGCTTCCGGTTCTGACTTATTCTGATCGCACGCATGAGTATGGAATCAATTGAAGAAGAACAACAAACTCTCGATGTCACAATCGAGCGGTTGCTCCCCGGTGGTGTTGGTCTGGCCCACGCCGATGGGTTGACTCTGTTTGTTTCCCTGGCAGCGCCCGAAGATATAGTGCGCGTGAGGATTGATCGAGTCTCCGGAAAAGTCGTTTTCGCGTCGATCGTCGAGATTATCAAGCCGTCGCCTGTCCGCATCGAGCCGCCATGTCCCTATTTCGGGCTCTGTGGCGGCTGTGATTTTCAACAACTGAATTACGAAGCACAGCTCAGCGCAAAGGTGGAAATCATTCGCGACTGTCTGCATCGAATCGCGAAGATAGAGGCGCCGCTGGACATTCCGATTCACGCTTCACCAAAGCCGTGGCAGTATCGCGCGCGAGCCACCTGGCAGTTCGATAGATCGGCAAACCGATTGGGTTACTTCATTCGAGGCTCAAACGATGTCTGTGACGTTGAGTATTGCGCCGTGCTGGTTCCTGAGTTGCAACAAGCCCTCGAACAATTGAGAAACGAAATCCCTTCGGGCCAATTGCCGAAACACATTGACGCGGTGTCGGGCGACGAAGGTGTGTCGGTGGCGGTGAGAAATGTCGAAGTATCAGGCAACAACGCACCAACAATTACCCGCCGCATTGGAAACGAGACTTACCATTTCAGTGCCGAGGGTTTTTTCCAGGTCAATCACGATTTGCTGGAACCGTTGATCGGGACGGCTTTAGGAGACGCAGTCGGGAGGACGGCGATTGATCTCTATTGCGGCGTCGGTTTGTTTACGCTGCCGTTAGCGCGGCGATTTGAAAGAGTTATCGGTGTCGAAGCCAATCCCCTCGCGACTGACTTTGCTCGCCGCAATATCGAATCCGCTGGTTTAGCACGACGTGGCACTAGCCCGACCGTTAGCGAGGGCTCGGAAGGAGAGGGGACCGCCACTCCAGCCACCGCCGAGATCGTCACCGCGCGCGTCGGCGATTGGTTGCGGCAGCATTCCGTCTCACTCGGCCCGGTAGATTTCCTGCTGCTCGACCCGCCTCGCACGGGCGCTGAAAACAAAGACATCGCAGGCATACTCTCACTTCGTCCCACCCAAATCTCTTACGTATCCTGCGACCCGGCCACCCTGGCGCGCGACCTCAAAAAACTTATGGCAGCAGGTTATTCTCTTGACTCCGTCGCTGCATTTGATATGTTCCCGCAGACCCATCACGTGGAAACCATCGCACGCTTGTCCGCCACGAGCGTATAGGCCCTCGGTCCGTTCCGAAAATTCCGCTGCGTTCCAGTCTTGAGTGATGGCCCACAATCGCAGCCTTAACCATTTTCATCCGTTTCCACTCGCGCAGCTTGCCGCAGCGCTTGCGCTAGGCATTCTCGCAGGCTTAGCTCTAGCAGTCCCTCTCCCAATTCTCATTTCGGTTTCCGCCTTAAGCACAGGTCTCGCGGCTGGAGCTTTGCTGGCCCATCGAGTTGGTCTCGCCACTATCCTGGTAACAGTCGTCGCGCTCATATTGGGTTCAACGCTGGTGACGATTGAAAGAACACGTGTGCCGGCAAACCAACTAAGACGTCTGCTGGATGAGAAAGGTCAGAAGATGGTCGCGGTGGGCGAACCGCTTGAACTCACGGGTGTGCTGGCCAGGGATCCGGAGGTTTCGCCCGGGCGCTGGTATCTGGAAATGCGAGTGGAAAGCATCCGGTCGCGAGAGATTGAGACAAAAGTTTCGGGCGTGGTGATGATGCTGGTGCCGGTTTTGAGTGCGAGGGTGAAGGATGAGCTGGCCGAACTCAATCTTTGTTACGGCGCGCGCGTCAGAGTGATGACTTCGCTCGAGCGCAGCGATCGTTTTCGAAACCCGGGCGTTTCCACCTTCACCGAATACCTGGATCGAAAGGGTTTCGACGCTACTGCTTTCATAAAGAGTCCTTTGCTGATTGAACGGCTTGAAAACACGCCGGTTTTCCTGCCGGCGGCCTGGCTGTTTGAATGGCGTCGCCGGTTACAGGAACAGATCGACTCGCATTTCTCGACAGAGACGAGCGGAATTCTCGACGCCATGTTGCTGGGAAACCGCTACGGCCTGCCACGCGCCGCGGCGGAAAGATTTCGCGAAGGTGGCACGTTTCATGTGCTGGTAATTAGCGGGCTCCACATCACGTTTCTCGGTGGCTTGGTATTCGTAGTCGCGCGCAGATTCACGAAAAATCCGCGAGTGCAATTCCTAATCTCCGTAACCATCTTGTGGGCTTACTCCCTGGCGGTGGGCGGCGAATCATCGGTGGTGCGCGCGGCGCTGATGTTCACCTTTGTGCTGCTGGCGCCCCTCTTATCGCGCCGGGCAAACTCACTTAGCGCTTTGGGGGGCGCGGCTATCACACTGCTCGTTTGGCGTCCCGGTGACCTGTTTGATCCATCTTTTCAACTTACGTTTATTTCGGTGCTGGCGATTGTGGTGTTGGCCTGGCCGCTGATTCAAAAGATGCAGGCGATTGGTTCATGGAGACCTACGCGTGAGACTCCTTATCCGCCATCGGCAGCGCCCTGGCTGCGAACAGTTTGTGAGGTTTTGTTCTGGAGCGAACGCGAATGGAAACGGGAACTCAAGCGCGCGAGCTACAGCTGCAGACTTTTCAAGGCACCGCTGGCCGGGACATTAGAACGATTCCATTTGCAGGCCGCGTTGCGATACATCTTTGCCGCAACGGTGGTCTCGGTGTGTGTGCAATTGACGCTGCTGCCGTTGCTGGTCGTCTATTTTCACCGGCTCTCACTTGCTTCAGTCGTCCTGAACATTGGCGTTAGTCTGATGATGGCGGCAGTCATCGTTGCTGCCGCACTTTCGTTATTGCTGGTCCAGTTTAGTGAGGCGCTCGCGGCGCCTTTCATCGGATTCACAAACGCCGTGAACTGGTTAATGGTCCATAGTGTGGATCCTTTCGCCCGGCTTGGCATAGCGTCAGTTCGCTTACCTGAATACACGGGATGGGCCAGCTCGGTGTACGCCTTGTACTACGCTCCCTTGATTGCGCTCACTGTCTTGCTCGCTCGCTGGCAACCGCTGAGGTTACAGGAGTCGGACAATCGACCTTCGCGCTTCCCTGGGAACGCTCTGCGGTTTTTGGGGTTGGACGACCGCCATGCGCAAATCGGAATCGCAAAGGACGCAAAGGCACCACCAAGGTACGCAAAGGCATCACGAAAAATTTGGGGGATAGCGCTGACAGCGCAACTGGTCGCAGCAGCTGTAATCGTCTTTCATCCGTTTAGCGCGGCGCCTGCTGACGGGAAACTGCGCATTGATTTCCTCGACGTCGGCCAGGGAGATTCGGCGCTCGTAACCTTTCCCGACAACACGACGATGCTTATCGACGGGGGCGGAGCGCCCCGTTTATCCAGGGAACTACCTGATGACGAAGCCGGAGCATTTGAACGCGACAGCCGCAGCATTGGTGAGGCGGTGGTCTCGGAGTATTTATGGTGGCGAGGGCTGGACCATATTGACTACCTCTTTGCGAGTCACGCAGATGCGGACCATATTGACGGGCTGAATGACGTCGTTCGAAACTTTGCCGTTCGGGCGATACTCGTCGCCAGAACACCAGGTCGGGACGCTGAGTATTTAAAACTTGCGAACACGGCGGCGGCCGCTAAAGTTCCCATCTATGCGATTGGTGCTGGAGACGTTTTGCGCATAGGGAGTGTTGAGGCGTTGGTCTTGTGGCCCATCCCAGTCAGAAACAGCGATGCCCCATCGGCGAACAATGATTCGGTTCTCCTGCGAATCAAATTTGGGGACAAATCGATTTTATTTACCGGAGATGTTGAGTCGCCCGCGGAGAAGGCTCTCGTCGAGATGCACGGAAGCCTCGTTAACTTTGCCGGGCAGCAACCCTCGGGTCTCGTCAATCTCACGGCCGACGTTGTCAAAGTTGCACATCACGGCAGCAAAACTTCTTCGACCGCGGCCTTCATCAGCGCCACGCAAGCGCGGCTGGCGATAATTCCCGTGGGCCAGACATCGATGTTCGGTCACCCGCATCCGGAAGTTGTTAGACGTTGGAGAGAAAGCGGTGCGCAAGTGCTGACAACCGGGCAGCAGGGAACTATCACAGTGCTTACCGACGGGCGCGAGTTGCACGTGGAGACTTTCGTTAGGCCGTAGTACTGGAACTACTCAGGGTCAGGCGGGGTATAGAGGTCGATGGTTGCGCTGCCCGGTTTATAGGTGTGAAGCACGCCGAGCGGTGGCGAATAGATATGAATCGTAACCATGTCCTGCTCGCTCACATCCGGGTTGCCCAGCTGGTGGATGTCAGGCACATCGGAACCTGTGATTGCGCCAGTCAGATATTCGCGAGCCGATTTATACTCAAGACCATTGTCCGGGTCATAAGTGAACGTCGTTTCCCACATCGTGCCTTCGCAAACCCGCACTCCGCCGTGTGAACCGTTATGATCATGAATCGGGGTGCGCTGGCCCGGACGCCAACACAACACCAGCATCTCGACAAACTCATTGCGGTAAACCAGATGACGCCAGTAATTGCCTTCCTTAAAGCCACGATATGGCGCGAGGTCCGTTTCGGATACTTCCGCTTTCTCCAGCCAGCTGAAAATCTGTGCGAGCGTGGGCGCGCTCGTTTGTGATTTCAACGCCGACACGAGATCGGGCAGGGAAAACGCTGCATCTGAAACTGCTTTTACTTCACTCAAGTCTGTTGCATCCAGGGAAGTGGACAATCGTGCGGCCTCCCGGCGGTTAGTGGGAATTACGTTATCAAAACAGGCATCGACCGGAATTGTCGGCTCTTCGTTATAAACTGCCGCAGAAACCTAGTCAAGACAACGGTTCTGGTAGTGGGCTGTAGTCTAGTTGCTGAATGGTGCATTAGCCCGACCGTAAGGGAGGGCTCGAAATAACGCCAAATAGTGAGCCCTCCCTTACGGTCGGGCTAGTGCACCGCTCAAGTCTCAAGCACCGTAAGAATTTCCCGAGCCTGTTCAGCGTTTGAATTACTCACCATCAAGCGCACGCCGCCGGTCAATTGAAGTTGAGGCTCCATACCACCCGCATCGTCTTTTGAAACGAAGGAGCGCACTCCGGCGTCTTCGAGCATTGCCCGCGCCATCTCTGCTTCCGCTTCGTTGTCGAAAGTCATGATCGCTACTGGTTCCTCAGTCATCTCCTACTCCTCATGCGTTACCGAAAAGTGAATTTGACTCGCGCCTGGATCATTCTGGGATGACCAAAGTGAGTTCCGGAAAAAGGATTGCCGAAGTTATAAACGAATCTCTTGTTGGCAATATTCTCAACTCCAAATTGAGTTTGAACCGAAACGCGCTGTTCGCGAAACATTTCAAACCCCGCGGCAAAATCGAAGATGGTCCACGGCTTGACCCGCCCGCGCTCGAAATTAACTAAATCCGCGCCGGTTCGCTCGCGCAATTCATCCAATTCGTCTTCTTCTACTTCCAGCGGTACGCCGCTCTCATGTCTTCCGAGCAGCGAAAGCCAAACTCCCTGATGCGATAGTCGGTAGGTTGCTCCAAACGAGACTGCGTTTCTTACGTCCTGATCGGGAATAAATTTGGTGCCCGGACCAATCTCGATTACTTCATCGGTGAGAAACAGCCCGCCATTGATTGGGCCCGTTTGGAGAATCCGCGCATTACCGTAACTCAGAAAACCCGACCAACCCTTGCGTTCAGGAACATCGACCCGCACATCGACTCCGCGTGCGAAGCCCTTGGCCACGCTATTCGGAAAGATGATAGTGGTGTTGAAAAAAATGTTGGGGTCATCGTAGTTGCGAAATGAGCGTGACCAGTAAGCGCCGTCAAGTCTGAGAATCCCGAATAGATCCTGAGCGAACCCGATCTCATAGGCGGTAACTCTTTCAGGGCGAACGAGCGCGCCGCCCGCGATGTCGGGCGTGGCAAATGGGGAAAGCTGCCGCGCTTGCTCAGACGAGGCGAGCAGCAGGTTTTCGACCTGTGCCGGCATGAACAAACGATCGAATGAACCGCGAATCGCTGTTTTCGTCTTCGGAATGAAGTAAACCACCCCGAGCCGAGGACTGAATTGCTGTTCTGAGATCAGCAGGTTCGAATAATCGTAACGCAGACCGGCATTGATCGTGAGATTCCTGAAAGGTGAATAAGCGTCCTGTATGTAACCGGAAAACTGATGACCCGTGCCGCGGTCGCGAAACACGAAAGGGTCGTCGAGATCAAAATCCAGCGCTGCCTCGCTTATGTTTGCCTCTTCCGCCTCATCGCGGTCTGTGACAGCAAACGTAAAAAACTCTCGCAGCGAAACACGCGAAGCCTCAAAGCCGACTTTGAAGACGTGGTTTCTTTGAGATCGCGTCAGGCTGGCCACGATTCCGAGGCGTGAGTTTCCGCGGTCCTGAGCGGCAAATAGCGGCGTATCAAACTCACTGCCAAAGAGTTTCGACTTATACGCCTGGCGATAAAGGGCCAGGTCAGTCACAGTTGCTGACGACCAGGCTCGCTGCCAGCGCACCGACTGGCGATTGTCCCTCAGCTCCTGCCGCTGTCGTTGGCCGGCTAACTCCTGTTCAGGATCGTTGGTGATGTGAAAGTCGCTTCCGTTGGCTGCGAAAGTAAACAGGACAAGATCGTGTTCGGTGGGATGCCAGTCAGTTCTGAAATGCGACCCGAGCATGCCGCCGCGGTTGTTGAAGTTTCCCGGATGCACCGGATCCAGGAAGCGCCGCGATCGATTGCCCGAAGCATTTGCCAGAAACCCAAACTTTCCCAGGCCTCCGCCAATTGTCGCGTTGACTTCGCCGGCGCCGAAGCTGCCCCCACCAAGAGTGAGCCCGCCCGTTAGCGGCATCCCCATTGTCGATTTGGATTGAATCACGACTACGGCGCCGGAGCGACCGCCAAACTCAGCCGGAATACCTCCGGTGATTACGTTGAGCGAGCGGACTGTTTCCATGTCGTAAGCGTTGCCGGAGACAACGTCGATTCGATCGGTAACAGGCACTCCGTCAACAACGTAGAGAATTCCGTCATCCACGCCACGAACGTGTAGTAGTCCATCGTTCTCCAGTCGCCATCCGGGAGCTGTGGCAATCACTTTTTGCAACTGCCGGTTGCGCATCGCGCCGGGCATATGCTGGATGAAGCTTTCATCAATTGTGGTGGAGGTGGTGGAGAAACCCGAATCGACCAGTGTCTCGCTGGTTCCGACGTTGACTGACTCGTCCACTCGCGCGACGCTCAGCATCACGTCACCGATAAGGGGAATGTTTGAACGGATACTTGCTCCGAGGACCGCGGTCTGGAAGCCGGGGGCTTGCACGCGCAGGATGTAGGAACCATAGGGTACGTCGTTGAAAACGTACTCGCCTTGCTGGCCGGTAGTCGCTGAAGCACTGAAACCCGTAACGGCATTGTTCAGCGTTACGCTCGCGTTGGAAACGAGTGCGCCAGTCGGATCACGGACGACGCCTTTTGCGGTACCGATTTGAATCTGGGCCTGCACGAATTGGACCGGCAGGAGCAGGGCAAAAATCAGCAGGACGCGGGAACGGTGCATGAGTCAAGCTATAACCCTGATCGAATCAATTTGGCAATCGCAAATGAGGATCGCGAGCGGAATGAGGTCAGTACCACCACCGCGTGGTGATACTGACTTCATACTATTGGCTAAAGTTCTTAGCCGCGACCGTGGATCAGTCTGCGCGTATTGGGCGCGCGAATGATCGTCGGTACAGACTTCAAGCGACGTCCGGCGATTTGTTCGACGACGTGTTGCGCCGACATCATTGCGCCTTCCTGCCATCCCGGCAGTTGCGAGACCTGATCTCCCATCACGTGGAAACGGCGATCCGGAGCCAACAGTCGCGCATAAGCTTTCGTGTGGTCGCCGCTGGCTGGATTCCAGTTTGCCCAGCCGCCGCCTTCGTTGGGAATATTCTGCCAGGCGATTGAGACCGCTTTGTCTGAAGGAACCAGCCGCATGTCGGCAAACTCAGGATGAAACTTCACGGCGCCTTTTCGCGCCGTTGCGATCCGTTGTTCCTGGCTCATGTTGCCGAAATTGATGGCGTCCTGGTCGTAGTTATAAACGCCGGTCAGGGTGCCATTCTTCGTGAAATAGTCGTACGACGGGTACCACATCTGCGTAATTGGATCGTCCGTATAACTGATGCCGCCATAGATCTGGTTCCGATCATTTTCCCAGAAGCGCTGGTTTGCCTGCCAGCCGAGCTTGCACGTGGGATCGTATTCACAGAGGTCGACCGCAGCGCTGAAGTCTTCCGCGAAGTTGTTCTTGATTTTGCTGAGGATCGGCAGCGGGATATTGCTCAGGCAGTAGTCAGCCTTGATGCTGCTGAGCGCTCCGGTTCTTCGATCTTTGGTGGCGACGGTGACGCCGTTGGCGCTCGTCTCGATGTCGAGCACTTCAGTCTCGTATTTAATCAGCGAGCCCACCTTGCGGACGAAGCCGTCAACGATTTTGTCCATGCCGCCGACGGGTTGGAAGAGCGTCGGTTGCCATTCGTATTCAAACGACTGGAAAAATCGAAAGCGCCAGAAATCGGAGCTGAGCAGTTCCTTTAAAGCCAGCTTGGCGCCAGGCTCGCAGGGCTGGTAAACCGTAATCGGGCAACCGTCACGTGTTGAACCCGTGTATTCGAAGCAGCTGACACACTCATTGCCGCAACTCACGCAATCCTGACAGCTTGCGTTGCAATTCTTGCACTTGGTTTTCCCACACGTCGCGCAAAGCTTGTTTTCGCCGAGGTCGCCGAAGCTCTTCAACAGGCAGAGGAGGTTGTTACGGTCGCTCTCATCCAATTCGGCGTTAAGCGCATTTTGATTTACTGCCTTGGCCAACATCTCCGAAATGTAGCCTTGCGTGTCGTTGGCTATGCGCCGCCTGATCTGCGCTTTGCCGCCGAAGGCTTTATCGCTCTGGAACAGATTAGCCATGGTCTCCATGACATAAATTTCCAACGCCACGCCAAGTTCCTGGCAGTAGTGGAGCACGCGCCGGTGGTGATAAGGCAGGCGTCCCGGCCCAAGATTCAGATACAGGCCTTCGTCAAAATTGCACACTTGCTTGAGAGTTGTGCCGTTCGCTCTTTTTTCGGTGAGCACCGTCCCGCGGCGTGCGCTGTGATTGCGCCCGCCGGCCCGATCCGTTATTTCGATAATCTGACAGCCGTAGCCCGCGCGGGTGAGTTCATAGGCCGCGGTCAGTCCGCCGATACCGGCGCCGAGGATGATCACTGACTTGCCGGTGCCCGAACCTTGTGGAAGCTCTGGCGGTCCGGCCCACGCCTCCGGGAGATTGACCAAACCCAGGGCCGTCATGCTTTCGTAGATGGCCGCGGAACCGCCGGCAATTCCAACGCGCTCAAGAAAGCTGCGCCTGGTCAGGCCCTGCTTTTTTCGCGTCATGGTGTCTCCTTTTGCAGGTTGTGAGAGTCGCAGCGTGGCTGCGTGTCTCTATCGTGACAACACATCGAACGCCTGCGAAGCTCTCGGAGAAATTGTGAGTTAAAGAAAGTACCGCTTGAGACCGAATCTGAGTCTAAAACCCGACCTTGAATGATGCCGCGCCCTTCATACTCCTTTTTGAATTAATTATCAATCGGATTTTTTGGAGACTGTCTAGAGTTCCGCCTTCAGGCGTCCATCTGGTCCGCGCGATAGTCCGAGCTTCATTCTGTCGTGATCAAACCGCGCAGTTCGCGAAATTTTCTGTCGCTGATTCCGCGCACCATCATCAGGTGTTCGGCGCGGCGGAACCGGCCATACTTTCCGCGATGCTCGAGAATGCGCCCCGCAATGGCCTCGCCGATACCGGGCAGCGCTTCAAGCTCTTTGGCGTCCGCTGAGTTTAAATTTATTCGGGAATTGTGTTCCGACTTTGATTCGATCAGGGCGGCCTCAAACGAAGTGGTGGACGCGGCGGACTCCTGGCGTGGCTGCGTGATGCAGGCGGAACCCGGTAACAGAATCGCAAAGATCCATGCTGTCGCCACCGTACTAGCACTAAGAGAAAACCTTGCTGGCAGGAAATACTGTTTCACGTGTGCAAGTGAATGATTAGAGAGACTTTGTAACTCTGCCGCTCGCGTGTGCACGATGCTGGAAGTCTAACGATTTCAAAACTTCGTATGTTTTATGGAGAGTTGTCCACAGAGTTTTCCACAACGAGAGTGGAAAATGTTTCAAATCGATGGCACGCGACTACTCTTCAGCGCCGGCTTCGTCCCACTGCGCCATCATCTCGTAGGCGCGGCCGAGCACGGGTCGAGGTCGCGAGCCGTCCGCCTGGCCGATCAGGCCTTCGCGTTCCATGATGTCGAGGATGGCGGCGGCGCGCCCGTATCCGATCCGCAGACGGCGTTGCAGCACGGAAGTGGATGCGCGCTTCATCTCCACGCAAATGCGTAGCGCTTCTTCGAACAGCTCGTCATGCTCACCGTTGCCTTCTTCGAGGCCCAGCGCTTCTTCCTCAGACTGAGTGATCGTTTCGTTGTATTCGGGAGCGCCTTGCGCTTTCGAATGATTGACGATGCGACCGATCTCGGATTCATCAATGTAAGCGCCATGGACGCGGATCAGGCGCGATGTGCCGGGCGGTAGGAAGAGCATGTCGCCACGGCCCAGGAGATGTTCGGCGCCATTGGTGTCAATGATGGTGCGCGAATCGACTTTCGAGGAAACGCGGAAGGAAATGCGGGAAGGGAAGTTCGCTTTAATCAGGCCAGTGATCACGTCAACCGACGGGCGTTGCGTGGCCAGCACGAGATGAATTCCAACGGCGCGTGCCATCTGCGCGAGGCGAGTTATAGACTCTTCAACCTCGCGACCCGAAGTCATCATCAAATCGGCAAGCTCATCGATGATGATTACGATGTAAGGGAGCGGTTTATGCGGCTCGCCTTTGTCGTCGTATTCCTGGACGAGGTTGCGACGCATGATCTCTGTGTTGTAGCCGTCGATGTTGCGAACTCCCCAGCCCGCCAGGTCTTTGTAACGCTGCTCCATCTCCTTCACTGCCCATTTGAGCGACCGGGCGGCTACCTTGGGATCGGTAATGATCGGAGTGGCAAGATGCGGAATGTCTGCATAGAGACCGAGTTCGAGGCGCTTGGGATCGATCAGAATGAATTTAACTTCGTCTGGCCGGGCGCGATAAAGGATTGAAACGATTAACGCATTGACGCCGACCGACTTGCCCGCGCCCGTGGTGCCGGCAATCAGGAGATGCGGCATCTTTGCCAGATCTGCGACGTAGTTAAGCCCGTCGATTGTCTTGCCCAGCGCAATCGTTAGTTTGGAACCTGACTCGCGGAACGCGCGAGACTCGATTACTTCCCGCAGAAAGATTGTTTCGCGGCGCGGATTTGGAACTTCGATGCCCACGTGCGGTTTACCCGGCATGCGATCGATGCGAATGGATTCGGCCTTGAGGGCCAGGCAGAGATCGTCAACCAGCGAAACCACGCGGGAATACTTAACGCCCGGGTCGGGCTTAAACTCATATGTAGTGACAACCGGGCCGGGACAAATGTGTTTGATTTGCCCGGTGACATTAAACTCTTTGCACTTCTCAGCCAGGCGCGTGGCGAGGCTAAGCAATTCTGTATCAGCCTGTTCGCTGTGCGGCGGCGCTTCATTCAGAAACTCGAGCGGGGGCATTGAGTAGTCGCTATACGAGACGCGTTTGGTTCTGTCCGCATCGAAAGGGAGTTTGCCGGTGGCGGGAGCTTCGCCTTTCGGGCGCAGAACTGAAGCGCCCTCGACCATCTCTTCAACGTCGGCTCTTGCAGAAGCGCCGCCGTTAGAGCCCGGGAATATAGAACGTTTTCCTTTCGCGCCCGTGACGACCGTTGCGCCTTCGCTGGCGGCGCCTGCGGCCGCGGCGCGAGCTGTGCTCGGTGGCTCGATAGTCGTACCTGTTAACGTCTGCGCCTCGCCGCGGTTAATTCCGGTTGTAGCCACGGATGCCTGGGCCGTTCCCTTCATAAATTCCGCGACCCGCTGTTCGGGAGTCAAATTGGCGGCGTCACTGAAGTTGCCGCCGAGCGCATCAGCCATGGCGGCCCGCGCCGCGAGTTTCTCAGCTTTGTCTAACTCGCGTTGCTCTTTGCGAATTCGCGAACGCTCGCTACGCGCATTTCGCCAGGCTGCGAACCTTTCTGGAATCGCGGTGATGAAACCCAGACGACCGCTGAAGAGCTCAACAAGTTTTTGATAGAAGCCGACAAAAGAAAAGTTTGTGGCGAGCAACAACCCGGTCGCCGCGATGGCGATAAGCAGCACAGTAGCGCCGACGGTATTGAGTCCACTCGCAAGTGATCGTGAGATAACGGTTCCGACAAGCCCACCCGGCTGAACACTGGAGTCAAAAATGGGCTGAATGTTGGCAATGGACAATAAGGCAGCGGCTGCGAGCGTGAGTATGACGAGTCCCAGCAAACGTGAAACTGGCGCGCGAAAACTGCGGGTCTTAAAACGTCGCCATGCTGCCGCCAGGAGCAGGCAAGGCAGCAGGTAAGCCGCTAGTCCGATTGACTGGAAAAGCAGCGCCGCCACATTTGCGCCGATGGCTCCAGCCCAGTTTCGCGTTTCCGTCTGACCTGCTGAATTCCACGAAGGATCGTTCGGGTAAAAGGTTGCCGAAACCAGACAGAGAAGGAGCAACAAGCCGAGGGCGAGTAGTGAAATTGCGATAATCTCATTCCGCCGGCTGTTTCGCGGAGTGATTATCCTGGGCTTGTCTTCAAAGTCCGTAGTTGCCATTACTTCGCGTCGTTGATTACCTTCCGGTAGTTATTCAGACACACTCGATAATAACGTTACCACTTTCACTACGCTGCTTTCTTCAAAAGCAAAAATGCTTTTATGAAATCGTCGATGTCTCCGCCGAGCACCGCATCAACGTTTCCTCGCTCCAGCTTCGTCCGCGTATCTTTCACCAGCTGGTATGGCGCAAGTACGTAGCTTCTGATTTGCGAGCCGAACGAGATGTCGGCCTTGTTGGCCTCCAGCTCAGCTGTCTCAGCTTTTCTCTTCGCAATCTCCAGTTCGTACAATCGCGAACGCAGGACCTGCATCGCCACCGCGCGGTTCTGGTGTTGCGAGCGCTGGTTCTGACATTGAACGACGATTCCAGTTGGTGCGTGGGTAATGCGTACTGCCGAGTCGGTCGTGTTGATGTGCTGACCCCCTGCCCCGGTAGCGCGATAGGTATCCACACGCAAATCCTTGTCTAAAATCTCGACCTCAATGTTTTCGTCCACCTCGGGATAAACAAACAACGAAGCGAACGAAGTGTGCCGCCGTGCCGCCTGGTCAAAAGGTGAAATGCGTACCAACCGATGAACGCCAGCTTCGGCAGCCAACAATCCGTATGCGTATTCACCTTCCACTCTAAACGTCACGCCCTTGAGTCCGGCTTCTTCGCCGGGCTGGTAGTCAATGATCTCTGTCTTGAACCCGCGCTGCTCGGCCCACTTCAAATACATACGCAACAGCATCTCGGCCCAGTCCTGAGATTCCGTGCCGCCGGCGCCTGGGTGAATCGTACAGATCGCATTTAGCTGATCGTTGTCGCCGCCGAGGAGCATTTCAGTTTCCGCCAGGGCGATTTCATGCTCCAGACGTTCAACCAACGAACGCAGTTCTACGAGAGATTCCTCGTCTTCCTCGGCAAATTCAAAGAGCACTGCCGCGTCTGCTATCTGAGATTCAAATCGCTCCTGGCGCTGAATCTTTTTCTCCAGTACGGTCCGCTTTTGCAAAAGCTTCTGGGCCGCCTCCTGGTCGTTCCAAAAATCCGGTGAAGACGCTTCATTCTCAATGTGTTTCAGCTGTTCCTTGCCTGCGGCAACATCAAAGAAACCTCCCGAGCTGACTAACGCGTGTCCCTAGCTCTTCGTGGGTTGTTCTTAAGTCCTGGATTGATAAAGTCTCGATCATTACAAACGCGATCCTCCAAATTCCTGACAGCCTTCGATCCTAAAGTTCGCGCGATCGTCTGCGCATAAATGACAATCCAAACAACAACAGGCTCAGTACGGCGCAGGCGGCAGCGAATAGATCTCCATGAGCGACATAGAAAGTCTTATTACTTTGTGAACGCGTCAGCCTCCACGTTCGAACCTCAGGCTTGAATCCTTCGGTCGCATCTTGTACCGCGCCTGTCGGGGTAATCAGCGCTGTGATGCCGGTATTAGTGACGCGCATTACCGTGCGATCGTTTTCCACCGCGCGAAAGACTGCGTTCGCGAGGTGTTGGCGCATCACCGCGGTCGGTCCGAGGTATCCGTCGTTCGAAATATTGATCAGCACGTCGGCGCCTTCGCCAGTAAAGCTGCGCGCGATCGATGGATAGGCCGACTCGATGCAAATGAAAACGCCTGCGCGGTTGCTACCGACAGGCATCAGCCGGTAGTTCGTGCCCGGCGTGAAGTCGCCGACGATTCCTCTTATCAAACCCGCTCCCGGCAACCATTGCGGCAACGGAACATACTCGCCAAACGGCAGTAGGCGAATCTTATCATATTGAGTGACGAGGCTACCCGCTTGATTTATTAGTAGAGCTGAGTTGTATATGCCGTCGTTAGGCGCTACCTCTTGTGAGTTTATTAGTATCGAAGTGTGGTGCGTTCTGGCGAAGGCAGCGAGTCGTTCTCGTAGAAATGCATCGCCACCATAGCCGAAGTTCATCGGCGACTCAGGCCACACAAGGAGACGGGGTACTGCATCAGAAGGCAGGGCTCGCAATGCACTCTCGCTCATCTCAAAGTGACGAGTCGCAAGCTTTTTCATATCTTCGACGGACTTAACCAAATCCATCGGCACGTTTGGCTGAACTGCCACTACCACGGCATCTGGAGTCGCCACTGCGTCAATCGCAGGGTCAATTCGATGAGCTGCCCCGAGAACAATCGCAACGAGCAGAATCGCCGCCGCAGATGCGAGCGCGGATCGGAGAGTACGTTTCAAGGCAACAAATGCGATGGCGGTGTTTACCAGTAGAATCAGGAAGCCGACCAAATACACGCCACCCCACCTCGCCGGCTGAATCAGGTTGGGGTGAAAAGCCTGCGAGTATCCGATCGCATTCCAGAGTTGGCCGGCGATTCCAAGGCGTGCCCATTCGAGCGCTGCCCAGAAAGCCGGAGCGAGAAAAAGGATCGGCGGACCCAGTCTTCTCATCACTTGCGCCAACGCCAGAGCGAAAAACGCCGGGAAGATACCGACCGTTAGGGCGCCAGGAATCAGCACTACGAAAGCGATTGGGGTCGGCATTCCTCCGAAGTGGATCATCGAATAGGTCAACCAGTAGCACGACCCAAAGAAGAAGACTCCTCCAAACAACCAGCCCAAAATGAATGACCTAACTGGTGAAGGACGTCGCGCGATCGCTAAAAGGATCGGCACCAGGGACACCCAGGCGAGCGGCCAAAGGTTGAAATCTGGAAATGAAATGATTAGGAGGATTGCCGAGAGGATTGCTATTCCAGAATCGCCAAGTGAGGGAGCTTCGGCGCGAATATGACCGGCGAGGGCGGAAAATCTTGACCGAGTTTCGGAGATGCCTTTAGCCGCTTTGTTTGAGTCCCTCTGCATTGCGAGGGAGTCTATCAAAAGCGCGAAGGTGCGGGCGAAGACTGAGCACCAGGTTGCCAGGGCACTGACAGTTTGACGCGCTCTGGAACTAAAAAAAATATTTTTAGGAAAGTGGGAATCGGCCCATCAGGAACTGCTCCAATCCTACGCTGGAGGGTCAAAAAGACAGAAAACGTCACGGTCAAAGTGACAAATTCCGTCGCATCGTGACTGATGGTGATTGACCCGTCGTTAGAAGTTGAAATTGACCGGACGTACGGGCGAAAGGGGCAGTTTAATCAGAATAGCAACCTACTACGAAAAAGGTGACTATAAACGCGGGAAGACCCAGCCATTGCTGGCTGGGTCCCAAGTTCGGGGGGAAGCACTGAAGGGTTGCTCGGCGGGTTGCTGGCGCAGCGGCAGGCGGCGCTCAGAGGGAAGTTGGCGGCGGGGGCACGTTTCGACTTTACTTTGGTCTCCCGTGCTTGCCGGTTCTATCTAGAGCAGCTTCCGTGCCACGAAAAACATTTTTTGGAATCCGGAGCGTATTGAACGTAAGGCACCGTGAAACGGCGAGCGGTCATCAGTGTTTGGTAGGAGCCGAGCGCCGTATTCGTGAGTTCCGAAAAAAATGGACACCAAACGCGGGAAGACCCAGTCATTTCTGACTGGGTCCACATTAAGGAAGGAGAAGCACTGAAGGGTTGCTCGGCGGGCGGCTGGCGCAGCGGCAGGCGGCGCTCAGAGATTGGTCGGCGGCGGGGTCACGGATTAACTTTGCGTCAGTGTTCCGTGCGTGCCGGTTCTATCTAGAGCAGCTTGCGTGCCACAAAAATTGGTTTTTGGAATTGGAGCTTGATTCAGCGTTAAGGCGAGGACCAACTTCGGTGGTGCCGACCTACCGCAGTCGGCTCTGACAGGTCTCAACCAGCACAAGGTGAGCTTGCATCCCAACTACGCGCACTCGCGCGTTTACCTCGATATCGCTACCATCGCTGGATTGGGCGTTCCAGAGTTCGCCATCAACGATGATGGTTCCCTGGGGATCAAGCTTAGTTTCCACCAGCCCCATTTCACCCATTAACTTCACCTCGCCGGCACTCGCACGTTTGTGCCGCCACAAGCCGAAAACGAGAAGTGAAATCAGTAGCAAAACTGCGGCGAGAAGCCCAATCAAATGCGTTGATTCCATCTATGTGCACCCGGTCGCGGTAACTATAAAACGAAATGAGGCAAACCCTCGAAAGGACCTGCCTCAATTTCTTTTACGCTCCCGCCTAGGTTAGTTTTTTCCCATTGTCACTTGCCGCTGCAAACCAATGGCTTCCTGATTATTAGGGTCTATGCTTATCGCGCTGGCGGCGTATTTACTCGCTTCACTTCTATCGCCACGTTCGAGGAAAATTCTGCCCAACAAAACGTGCGCGTCGATTAACTTAGAATCCCAAAATATCGCAGTCTTAAGAGCGGCGATGGCAGCTTCCTGATCCCCGCGGCGTTGATTGATGCGCCCGCTCAGGAGATAAGCCTCGGCATTTGTCGGCTCAAGCATGACGACCCGGTGCAGTTCCGGCAAAGCCTCGTCGTCGCGCCCCGCTTGATATAAGTCTCGCGCTTTCGCAAGCAGGTCTTCGGTTGCTGAAGTGTTAGTGAGCGCGGCCATTGCGTTCTTACGCACCAGGTCAGATACATCGTCACGATTCAGCACGTCGCGCATCCGAGGTGAAACGCCAGTCAACGTTTGGGATTTTTGCCACTGCGTTTGAAACTTGGCGTAGGTTGGCAAGAACCGGCGCGCCTGGTCGTCAGCGGCGGTCGCAGTTTCCGATTTGCCGATCTTCTCGAGTGCCTTGGCGTAAAGAAAGTATGCCTGACCGTCCCGCGGGTCAGCCGTAATTACCGGCTTGAGTTGTTCGGCCGCCTCTACGTATTTGCCGGACATGAAAAGGGCCAACGCATAATTAAAATGGACCATTGGGTCGTCTGGCGCCGACTCTGCGGCGCGAGCCAGAAAAGAAGTACCCTGGGTCAGCAGTCGCGTCCGTTCCTCTTCCTTCTTTTCTTCTCTCGATGCCTGAATCGCCACCGCACCAGCGTTGTTATAGATCCCAATCAGCGGGACCTCAGTCGAAAGTGGCACCAGCGCTGCCAGCGCATGTCCCAACTCACCCATCTTCGCGTAACCGAGTCCCGCGTAAAAAGCTGCTTCCGCATAGTGTGGATCTTTCTTTTGCAGCTTCGTGAAATACTCGGTAGCGTCTTTCCACTTTCCTTCGAGCATATAGTAACGACCGAGTTCGAAGGCCGCCTGCGGGTAGATCGCGCCCCCGTTCGCTTCCGCGAAGAAGCGCATGGCGTTCTTCAGATAGTTTGAACGCTTTTCATCGCGATCACTCAGCTGCACGCCTTTTACATAAGCTTCAAATGCACGCTGGGGAACTTTCGTGGCTTCCTGGACAAGTTGGTTTTGAGAGAAGGGAAGCGCCTTGTCGCGTTGATAAAGGATTTGGTAAGCAAGCCGGCCCTGAATATTTTGTAGAGTGGTGAGCGGCCCGCCAAGATCAAACTGCCGGGTGGCCCAGCTTCCGTCAAACACTTCACCCAGCGTTCGGCCTTCATTTACCTTGATCACGCGCGCTGTGATTTCCACATAGGCTTCGGCGGACGACTTGTCCTTGTCCTCTTTAGCGCCCTCTTTGTTTTCGCTTTCGCCGAGGTTGATCTTGTAAGTGCCAATCACAATCATCGATGCCTTAGCCTCGCGGGCTAGCTTGATTGCCGTGGCGCGCGAAGGTAGTACAGTTTCAGGCACTCGCAGACGCTGATAAACCGATTGGCGCTCGTCACTGGTAACAATCAGCAATCCAGGTTTGTTCAGCAATTCAGAAATCGAGTCGGCAAAGCTCTCGCCCACCCAATTGTATTCGGGACGATTTGACGTGTTTTCAAATGGCAAAACCATGACCACATCAGCCGCCCCGGGCGCCTGCGCAAACCCGGAGGTAGCCACAATCGTGAGCAGGAGGGCCGGTAACAGTCCGGTTCGAAGCTTGGCAATACTTAATTTCATCAATAAAAACATCCTATTCAAACTGGCTCCCGTTTGATGACCGGATCGGAAAGCCGGTTGGTCAACTGGAGTCACATTAGTGTGCGCCCAGCCACTTCTAAGGTCGTAATCCGCGAAAGACTCTAGCAGAAAAGAGATTCAGACTGGAAATTGAGCTGCCTCCGATTGACTCGCTAATCTTCAACGAAGGATCGAGAAGTCGTGGGCGATGAGGTCAGTACCACCTCTAGCGGTTGCCAAAATCCTAGCCGCGCAGTCTCTAATCGCACATGCAGCCCTCGAATCTTCACTTATCAGAGGTTTCCCATGACCGAAAGACTTACCGCTCGCGAACACTGGTGAGGGCTTTTGATCTCCCGCGGGGCGGTAGCCCGATGTTGAGTTCCTGTGCTGTACGATGAACGGGCGCTCCGTCAGGAGCGGAATATTTATAGCCAAAGACAAATCCAACCGTCGCGCTCGGTCAGGAGCGCAGTGTTTCGCTCCTGACGGAGCGAGAGTATTTGTCAGTCGTCTGGGCTATAAACATTTCGCTCCTGACGGAGCGAGAGTATTTGTCAGTCGTCGTGGGCTATAAACATTTCGCTCCTGACGGAGCGAGAGTATTTGTCAGTCGTCGTGGGCTATAAACATTTCGCTCCTGACGGAGCGAGGATAGTGGGATTTAGTTCATGCCCTCGGTGTCGTCACCGAGCGAGGAATCCATCAGCATGATGCCGTCCATTAACATGATCCCATCCATCAGCATAATACCGTCCATCAGCATGATGCCATCGCTATACACTACGCCGTCCATGAGCATGATGCCGTCCATCAGCATAATGCCATCCATGAGCATGATGCCGTTCGGGCAGAAGACGCCGCCGCCGAACATCGGCGTGCCGTCGCTCTTCATAATGTATTGTCCGAGCGCTAGATTGCCTTTCCACTTGTTTGTGTTCAGCTTTTGCGAAGTTAACGTTTCCACGACGCCATCGCCAAGCAAATAACCCGCGCCATAACTCTGCTGATATTTATTAATCAAGTCCTTGCCGGTGATTGTAGTGTGATTTAGAACAAGACCCTGCGACCACGTAAACGAATGAGTTGAAATGGTCGTCGTTGCAGCGGGCGCCGACTTTGTAAGGAAAGAAGAACCGACTGCGGGAATCAGGCCGAGCAAAGGCTGTCGAACGAGTTTCGCAATCGCTATGGCGCCGGCGATGTTTAACTGGCCCGCGCCCTGCTCGAATGTATTGGCGCCCGCCAGCGGCTGGGCCGTATACATCAGGATCATCTTCACCATGTTTGGCGTCAAATTCGGATTTGCTTCCAGCATCATTGCCGCAGCCCCAGCCACCATCGGCGCCGACACAGACGTACCGCTCATGTACATCATCTTCATGTTTGACGTGGAGTAGGCATTCGTTTGAAGTTCGGGATGAGACTTGACCAGGAAATTGTTTGGGGACTGAGCGGCAACGATCTTATTGCCGGGCGCAACGAGGTCGGGCTTGATCAAGTTGTCATAGTGCTTCACGCCGTAAGTGTCGGTTGAAAAACTGCGCGTCGGTCCACGCGAGCTGTAAGTCGTGATGGAATCTTCGTCGCGCGGGTCGCTGCCGTATGAGTTGCTGGCTCCGACCGTGATCGCCGAAGGTTCGTTGCCCGGAGTGTGGATGCCGCCGTAAACCTTCTGGCCATCCGGAGATTTGCCGTTGTTACCTGCCGCTGCGATTACGACGATTCCGGCATTGGATAGTTTGCGCACCGCATTGCAGAGCGGATCATTCTTGTAAGAGTTGATTGCTGGTCCACCAAGGCTCATGTTGACGACGCGAATGTTGTGCGTATTGCGGTTCGCGTAGACCCAGTCGAGAGCTCTCAAAACGTTCGAAACGCTGCCGATGCCCTGGGCGTTCATCACGCGCAGGTTAAGCAGGTTGGCGGCGGGGGCGACGCCTTCATACTTGCCAACGGTCGGCGTGCCGACGCCGGCAGCCACGGAGGCTACATGGGTACCGTGGCCATATGGATCGTCCGTGCGATTCTCGCCCGTGAAATCCTTACTGAGAACTACTTTGCCTGATTGGCTGGAGAACGATTTGTGATTGACGTCGATACCTGAGTCGAGGATGGCGATCCTGACACCCGAACCGTCGAGAACGGAGCTAGCGCCAAGTGGGGTTTTCTGTGTGCGGGATTGGCTGGCGCCAGTAGTCGTTGTCACGTGACCGAAAGTGCGAATTTGAGTGTCGAGCGAGATGTAAGTGACGTTTGGGTCTTGTGCCAGAACATCGACCGAGTTGGCCTGCGCTTTGATCAAAGTGATGTTCAAACTGGATAGGAGCGTTCCGACGAGTCCTACAACTGTCTTCAACAATCCCCCAATCAGGCCGGGTGAATTTGCCGACTCTGGTTTTGTTTGCACGATCAGCTTTACCTGGTCGCTGCCCTTGCCCCTTCGAATTAGCTCACGCAGGTCGGGCGATACTTTGTCAACCGGGCTGATTGAGGTTGAGGGCGTGGTTGGCGTGCCGGCTTTGGCGCTGGAGCCGCTGCTCAGAACCAGGGCCGAGCAAATAGAAACCAGGAGGCAAGACGCAATCACCCGATTCAGGGGGGTGTGGGGGTTCATCGATTCTCCATTAACGCAAATTATTACGCAGAGCAAAATTAACCACCGCCAACGATAAAAACGGTGAGATTACGTGCGCACAAAACGGGAGCGTTGAGCGCCGAAATCTCAGCAGCCTTTCGGAAACTCCCACTGCCATATCGCGTTTGTCGGGCAAACGAGACTTAGGCTGGTGAGTATGTGCCCGCTCCTGCTTTCGCCGGGAGAAGGCCTTTATCGTTGACGGTGGTTAATGAAAAGATCTTGCTCTGACAGTCGAGCGCGTTTCCTTTTGCGAGCGGTGTGCCAACTCTATTCTTGTCGAAAAGATGTGGTTTCATTGTTTGTTTTGCGGAGCAACAAAGATGGTCCATGCGAACCGGTCGATTTGGAGAACCAGTCTGACCGGAGCCGTCATTCTGCTCTTGAGTGCGGTGGTCCACCCGGCGGTTCCATCACGGGATGCGCCACCTGTTCGACAGAGTTCAGTTTGTCGCAGCAACGTCGTTGGGCGATGAGGTCAGTACCACCACGCTGGCGTGGGGCTGAGCGTGGCTTGCTTCCGAATGGGATCGATCCGCGCGTTTTCTGGATGCCTATAGTCATGCTAGACTGCGCCACAAGAATTTGCAGTTCCTGGAAATACCAGCCCAACTTGCCGAACACCCTCTTTTTCCAAGTTGTTCAGGTCCCGAAACCCGGAATACTAATTCCCATTTTCACCGTCGTAAGAATCAAGGAGTAAGGAACCAATCCATGCGCCCCCCATCAGCGACAGCTCTGCTCCATCGTCTGTCGGCCCCAACCATTTCATTTTTTTTCATAGTTGCAACCGCGCTCTTGAGCGCCTTTGTGGGTTGGTTTTCGGTGACCTCAGCGGGCACCAATTCAACCCAGAACCCATCGGCCAGCATCGCGTCAAAGAATGTTTCCGATAACGCCGCGAGCAATTACGGCAAACTGCCGTTGAGTTTTGCGCGCAACGAAGGACAAACAGAAAGGCGCGTTCGTTTCATCTCGCGTGGATTCGGATACAGCCTGTTTCTGACAGCAGACGAAGCCGTTTTCGCATTGCGCTCGGGCGCCACCGGCAGCGCGGTTGGGACCGGCTCAAAAGCGCGAAGCCCTGAAGCATTACCGGAAGCTCTCTCGTCGGGCGCGGTAGATGTTGTGCGCATGAAGCTGGTTGGTGCGAATGGAAAAGCTCGCGTTGTTGGGCTGGAAGAATCGCCCGGAAAGCTCAATTACTTTATCGGAAATGATGCGCGCAAGTGGCGGCGAAACATTTCCACTTACGCGCAGGTGAAATATCGCAACGCCTATCCGGGTATCGATCTCGTTTACCATGGAAACCAACAGCAACTGGAATACGATTTTGTGGTTGCGCCTGGAGCCTCGCCGCAACGCATTAAGTTGGCCTTTGCGGGAATGGAAAGGATCGCAGTCGACGCCACCGGCGATTTATTGTTGACGACTCCTTCCGGGATCCTGCGACAGCACAAGCCTGTTGCATATCAGGAAATTGAAGGTGAGCGCAGGGAAGTTGCCGCCAATTACCGGTTGCGCGGCAATGCGGTCAGCTTCGAAATCGGCGTCTATGAAAAATCGCGACCATTGGTCATTGATCCCGTTTTGATTTATTCCACCTTCCTGGGTGGTTCCGGGTCAGAGCAGGGACTGGGTATTGCCCTCGACGCTCAGGGGAGCGCCTACCTCACTGGTAATACTTCTTCCATCGATTTTCCCCTCGCCGGCGCCCCACAAAACGTCAACGGCGGTTTCAACGACGCATTTGTAGTAAAGCTGAATCCGGCCGGAACAGCACTTGTTTATTCCACTTATCTCGGCGGCAATGGAGACGACGTTGCGAATGCGATTGCGGTTGATGCGTCGGGCAGCGCTTACGTTGTTGGCTTCACCGGCTCTGGGAGTTTCCCTCGAACCGTAGGTGCGTTTCAGAATTCCAAAGATGGCGCAGTTGATGGCTTCGTTTCAAAACTGAGTCCGGACGGTTCCTCGCTCGCCTACTCCACGTTCCTCGGAGGAGACAATTCGGATACTGCTTATGGAGTTGCAGTTGATGCTGCGGGAGCGGCGTATGTCACCGGGCGAACCGACTCAACCCGATTCTCCTTTTTTATTCCCCTGCAAAGGAACGGCAACCCTGCTTACAAGAGCGCAAACGGTGGCGGGCTCTGGGCCGGTAGTTCCCAGGGTTTAACTGCCAGCTCGGTAAGCAACTTCGCACTCGATCCTGCGACCTCCAGTACCATTTATGCGGCGAGTAATTATGGGGTCTTTAAGAGCATTAGCGCAGGGGCAAACTGGAGCTTAACCGGCGCGGCGCGCACATCCACCGCGCCTCCTCTGTCGAATGCAGTTGTGGTCGATCCTTCGAACCCAAACATCGTCTACGCGGCGGCAGTCAACGGCGTCTACAAGAGCACCGACGGCGGCTCACTCTACGATATCAAGAACATCGGATTTGGAGTTCCTGTTATCCAGGCGCTGGCTATTGATCAGAACACTCCCACGACTCTATATGCCGGCACGATCTTTGGAATTTTCAAAACCACAAATGGCGGAGATCTGTGGACTGAAATGAGAGGAGGAATTACGAGCTCACCTCGCGTGAATGAAGTGGTAATCGATCCCTCCAATTCCTCCATCGTCTATATGGGAACAAACTCCGGCTTCTTTAAGACGACCAATGGCGGCACTCTTTGGACCAGGCTCACCTCCGGACCCATGGCAGGCCTGCAAATATCGGCGCTGGCAATCGATCCTCTAAATCCGGCGACGCTCTACGCCGGTGCTCCGTTTGGGTCAGAAATCCTTTATAAGAGCGTCGATGGCGGCGCAACATGGGCCGCAAGCGGCGCAGGCCTTAGCTTCCTCTTCGGGGCCCAGATCGTTAAGCCCGCAATCAATACATTGGCGGTTGACCCAGTCAATCCCGCGACCCTTTACGCCGCCACCTCAGGGGGCGGAATTTTCAAGAGCATTGACAGCGGCGCCAGCTGGACTCAAAGCAACAATGGAATAACTAACATGACAGCGCTCGGCGTGATCGTCGATCGCACTACCCCGGCAACAGTCTATGCGGGAGTCACCATCGCGAATGACGCGTTTGCGGTCAAGTTAAACTCTGCCGGATCCGCACCTGAATACCTGACCAGTTTTGGGGGAAGTGAAAACGATGAGGCGCGTGGTATTGCATTGGACGCAGACGGCAACGCTTACATCGTGGGTTCAACCAGCTCGACAGACTTTCCAGTCCTGAATGCGTTCCAGTCCACGTATGGCAACTCGACTGACGCGTTTGTAACGAAGCTGAACAACACCGGCAGCGCTTTCGTCTATTCAAGCTTTCTCGGAGGCAGGGCTTCAGAGCAGGGTCGGGCGATCGCGGTTCGCTCGGGAAGCGCTTATGTTGTGGGCTCGACCAACTCAGACAATTTTCCGCTGATTAATCCAGTTGGGCCGGCGCCAATCAATTTCGACACGAACGCGTTTGTAACGAAAGTTAACGCTTCCGGCGCGTCACTCGATTTCTCAGGTTGCCTGGGCGGAGAAGGTTTCGATCAGGGACTGGGTGTGGCGCTTGATTCGAGCGGCGCTGTATACGTGGCTGGAGCTACGATCTCATCCACCTTCCCAATCGTGGATGCTCCACAGCCATCAGCCGGAGGTGTCACTGACGCTTTCGTTAGTAAACTGAATGCGACCGGCAATGCGCTGGTTTACTCGACTTTCGTGGGCGGCTTGAGCAATGACAGCGCAAATGCGATCGCCGTCAGCTCCAGCGGGAACGCTTACATTATCGGCACCACTTCTTCTTCCAACTTCCCCACCTTCTCAGCCTATCAATCAACGCTGAAAGGCACTGATGCATTTGTCACTAAGATTGGCGTGGCGGCCGATCTCTCGGTCACCAAAGCGGACTCGCGCGATCCCGTGATGGTGGGCAATCCACTTACGTACACAATCCGGGTGACGAACAATGGTCCATCGTCCGCCACCGGCGTTACTGTTACGGATGCACTGCCATCGCAACTCACGTTTGTTTCCGCCACCCCGTCTCAGGGAAGTTGCGCGTTCAACAGCGGAACCGTTACCTGCGCTATCGGCAACTTGTCTGCCTCGGCGGTCGCAGTGATCGCCATCTCAGTTACGCCCACGACCGCAAATACGATTAGTAACACAGCGACAGTGACTGCAAACGAAGCCGATGATATTCCGGCAAATAATTCAGCGACGGAGTCGACGAAAGTTTCGACCGCGCCATCCATCAACGGTCGAGTCACCGACGGTGGCGGAAACGGCGTCAGCGGGGTCTTGATGACTTTGAGTGGAACCCAAAGCTCGACCACCCAGACCGATGCCAACGGCAACTATCAGTTTCCCGAGCTGCAATTGGGTGGTAGCTTCACCGTCACTCCCAGCAATGCCAACTTTTCTTTCAATCCGGCAGCTGAAACTTTCAACCCCTTGAATTCCGATCGGTCGGCGAATTTTGTCGCGACGCCTTGCAGCTACACGATTAGCCCAGGAGTCCAAAGCTTTAATGCCGGTGGCGGAACCGGCAGCGTGAATGTAACAACTTTGCAGGGCTGCCCCTGGACGGCAGTTAGCAGTTCCGATTGGATCACAATTACCTCTGGCGGATCAGGGGTTGGCAATGGCACGGTTAACTTCTCGGTCAGCGTGGCAGATGCTCCACGAGCCGGCCAGATCACCATTGCCGGACAGACCTTCGTCGTCTACCAGGAATTTGACTCGTGCGGTGTGCCTTCTTTCAGCATTGCCAATTACAACCTGGGAACAGTTCTTACAATGACCCGCGTCGCCGACTTAAATGGAGACGGCCGGCTCGACATAGTTGAAGGAAATGGCGGAACGTCTTCGGGCGGGGCGGTGATATTGCTGAATAATGCGTCAGGGCAATTCACACCGGCTAGTCTCGACACCGGCATCTCATTTTTGGATGGGCTTGCCATTGCAGACTTCAATGGAGACAACCGTCCCGATATCGCGGTGACCAATTTCAACGCGCCATTCCTCAGGATCTTTCTGAATAATGGCAGCGGCGGTTTTGGTCAGTCTAAAATTGATGCTCCGCTAGGTGCACAAGTAACTCAGGGCTTGTTTGCTTCTGATCTCAACAACGATGGTAAGGCAGACTTGCTCGTTTCCGCGTTCAACCAGAATTTTGTCCAGGTCTTGTTAGGCAATGGCACCGGCGGATTCACACAAACCAACGTCACCCTTGGGTCGAACATTCACGTCGTCGGAACTGCTGATTTTAATCACGACACAATTCCTGATTTGCTGCTGAGCACCAGCAGTAGTTCGCAACCCATGGCAGTAAAGTTAGGTACTGGAACCGGTGCCTTTGGCCCAAGTATCGGCGCTACCGGAATCGTCGGTATCAATGCGCCGGTCACTGGAGATTTCAATGGCGATGGCCATCTCGACGTTGCCGCTGGAGGTGGCACATTGGTCGCTCCTTCCACAGTGGATCCGGGAATCGTGGTGATGTTAGGCGACGGCGCCGGACATTTCACGCGCAAGACCACGTTCAGTGTGCCTCAGGTTGCAGGGATGACGGCCGCGGACTTTAATGCCGATGGAAAGCTCGACGTGGCGTTTACCAGAGGCGATAACCGCGTAACAATTCTGCCGGGCGATGGAGCTGGGGCCTTTGGAACGCCGCTCGAGCTTACAACTGTGACTGATAATTTCGGTCCCGGTAATAACAGCATCGTGGCGGCGGACCTGGTCGGGGACGCCAAGCCTGATCTGGCTGTCGCCAATTACAGTTACGCTTCCTCAGTGCTGCGAAACACCTGCGCCGGCGCGCCCTTTATTTCGGGCCGCATTACTGACAGCCGCACTACCATAGGTCTCGAAGGCGTTGCGATCACACTTGGACCACTTCAAGTAATAAACACGCATACGGATGCCGGCGGCAATTACTTCATCGGCAATCTCTCGGCCGGCGGCACCTACGACGTCATACCGTCGAAAGCCAACTTCAAATTCAATCCCACCAGCATCCACATCGATAACCTTACCGGCAATCGGACTGCCAATTTCGTGGGAACGCCGACTACTGTGCAGTTTTCTCCGGCTCACTACGTGGCGCAGGAAAACGGCGGGAGTATTGAAGTTAAAGTTACGCGCGCGGGCGACCTGTCGGCGGTGACGACTGTAGATTACCGCACAGTCAATGTTACCGCCTCTGACCGTTCGGATTTTACTCCCGCTGTCGGCACCCTTCGGTTTAACCCCGGCGAAGCTCTTAAGAGCATCAATCTGTTGTTAACAAATGATGCTCTGGTCGAAGGTTGGGAGTCGGTGAAAGTGGTGTTAAGCAATCCTCAGGGTGCAATTTTCAACACACCGATGACGGGTGGTGGATTCGAAGCCCTGGTGGAAATTCAGGACAACGATTCGAATCCGGCGGGACCGAATCCGATCAGCGAATCGCAGTTCTTCGTGCGCCAGCACTACCTCGATTTCTTTAGTCGTGAACCGGATGCCGGCGGCCTTCAATTCTGGGTCAACGAGATCGAGGCGTGCGGTGCTAACGCGCAATGCCGCGAAGTGAAACGCATCAACGTAAGCGCCGCGTTCTTCCTGTCTATCGAGTTTCAGGAAACCGGCTACCTTGCCTATCGCATGTACAACTCAGCTTACGGCGAAACTACTTCGCCCAACGTTGAAGGAACGGTGCCGATCATACGTCTTCAGGAGTTTCTGCCGGATACCCAGAGGATCGGCTTTGGAATACAGGTAGGCATTGGCAACTGGCAGCAGCAGTTGGAAGAGAATAAAACCGCTTACGCTCTCGAGTTCGTTCAACGCCCGCGTTTCATAACCGCTTTCCCACACACGATGACGGCCGCAGAGTTCGTTGCCAAACTCGATCAGAATACGAATGGCGCCCTGTCCGCGAATGAGAAAGCGCAGCTGATTGACTTTCTGATTCCCACGCCAGCGGACGCGCAAAGGCGCGCCTCCGTGTTGAGGATGGTGGCCGAAGACAGCGACCTCAGACAGCGCGAGCTCAGTCGGGCGTTTGTCTTGATGCAATTCTACGGATATCTCAGGAGAAATCCGGACGACCCGCAGGACACCGATTTTCGCGGCTGGAAGTTTTGGTTGGACAAGCTGAATCAGTTTAACGGTAACTTCGTCAACGCGGAGATGGTTAAGGCGTTTCTCGATTCAGGCGAGTACCGGCAGCGATTCGGAATGCCGTAAGCGCTTGGTCTCCTTTCGTGAGGCTTAGTGTATTTCGTGGAACGCGGTCAACTTAGGATTGCTTGACGGTCCAGTGCCGGAGCATAATCATCCTACTTCCACCCGGCGAGGTTTCGATGATTCTACTCTTCGGCATCTTCATCGCGTTCCTGGGCGCGCCCGTCGAGCTGGTCAAACCGGCGGCCGCCTTCCTGCCACAAGGGTTCAATTCCATCAGCGGCCATGTCTCCGACAACAGTCGAAATCCGATTCCGGATTTACAAATCGAGCTTCTCAACGACGTGGATTCGGTTGTCCGGAGAACGAAAACTAACGGCTCCGGCCTTTTCCAATTTAACCGGCTTCCCCCTGGAATTTTCCAGGTTAGAGTCCAGACATATGGGACCATCTATGTTGGCGGCCAATCCAGACGCGTTCAACTCGAACGCACGCGTGCTTTCGAACAGGTAGACTTTGTCCTGACCACGAAGCGGGCCACCGCTAACAGCTCTACTCCAGGCGTAGTTTTTGTTCAGGAAGTTCCGGACCAGGCGCGGAAGGAATACGAGCGGGGAATTGTGCTGCTACAGAAAAGCGAGCAACAGAAGGAAGGTGTGCAATCGCTGAAAAAAGCGATCGAGCTGTTTCCCACTTACTTCGAAGCACTGGAGATGCTCGGCACCGAATATGTGAAACAGCTGGACTTCGACGCGGCGATTCCGGTGCTCACCAAAGCTATCGAGATCAACGGCCGGGCGCATCACAGTCTGAGCTCGCTCTCAGTGGCCCAATACAACCTCAAGCAACTGCCCGCGGCAGTTGAATCGATGAAACGCGCGATCACTCACAATCAGAAATCGGCCAGCGCGAATCTGTGGTTGGGAATGTTGCTGCGTCAGGCCGACAAGTTGGATGAGGCAGAAACTTATCTCAAGCAAGCGGACAAACTAGCCGAATCGAAACTGCCTGACGTTCACTGGCAGCTCGCACTCCTCTTCAATCAGGTTAAGAAATATAAGGAAGCTGCTGACGAGCTCGAACTGTTTCTGAAACTTCAACCCGACGCGCGAGACACAGAAAACATTAAGAAGCTGATTAAGCGTTTCCGCCAACTAAGCAGCGAGAAAAGCTAACGCACGCATTTACCTCGAAACTTCAGTTTGTCCCGGCCGAACGCCAAGCTAGAGCTGGCCGAACCATTCGTTAATCTTCGCAATTTATGGAACCGTGAAGAAGTCAGAACCCTGACTGTCGACAGGGTTCTGACTTCTTCCTGTGCTGTACGATGAACGGGCGCTCCGTCAGGAGCGCAATGTTTATAGCCAACGACAAGATTCAACCCCGCGCTCCGTTAGGAGCGCAATATTTATAGCCAACGACAAGATTCAACCCCGCGCTCCGTCAGGAGCGCAATGTTTATAGCCAACGACAAGATTCAACCCCGCGCTCCGTCAGGAGCGCAATATTTATAGCCAACGACAAGATTCAACCCCGCGCTCCGTCAGGAGCGCAATATTTATAGCCAACGACAAGATTCAACCCCGCGCTCCGTCAGGAGTGCAATATTTATAGCCAACGACAAGATTCAACCCCGCGCTCCGTCAGGAGCGCAATGTTTCGCTCCTGACGGAGCGAGAATATTTGAAGCGTCGCAGGCTATAAACATTGCGCTCCTGACGGAGCGAGAATATTTGTGAGGCGCCGTGGGCTATAAACATTGCGCTCCTGGCGGAGCGCGGGAGGTTGAATCTTGTCGCAGGCTATAAACATTGCGCTCCTGACGGAGCGCCCGTCCATGGTACGGCACAGCGTTGGGGAGCAACTCTATTCCAAACCTGGGCTGAAGTTAGCCAACGCCGCTAATTCTTCTGCGCTGCTTGAGTGGCTGGAAGAGGGGCGCGCTTTGCGGTTAGGACTGCGCGCGCGATCGCGATCACCGCGGCAGCGCGCGGCGCCTCGCCTTGGAATCCGTGGGCCAGTTCGACGGCTTGATCGAAATCATTCGTCGCCATCAAACCGAAAATTCCTTTGATATCGAAATCGGGCACAGGATTGTCGCTTGCCGAAGAAAAGCCTTTGGACTGGAAGAGGATGTCGAGGGCGCCGTCTTCACCCGTGAACCCGTCGGCAGAGTTCGCAGCTTTGACGGCCTCGAAGACCGCATCCCGTGTGCGCAAGGGTTCGATTAGATGTAGTGCATTAGCAATCGCGAGCAATGCGCGCGGCCTGTCGGGATCCAATCCTTCAATGCGCCGCGCTTCAGACAAGGCATCTTCCAGGAGCGATGACGATTTGTCGCGGTCAGTTTTTGTTAACAGTTTTGCCACCTGAGTTTGAAGCCAGACTCGCTGAATATGGGTTAGGGCGCCTTTCTCGATCAACTCCAGCGCCAATTCGATCTTCTTCGCGTGGATCAAATTAGTGGCTAAAGAAATATCGACGTATGCCTGAACCTGTTTCCGAAATTCGCTGTCATCGATCTTGCTAACCAAATCTCGCGCGCTTAAATCATTCCTTTCCATCGCCGTCGTGGCCAACTGGAAATAAAGCCGGTCACGCTCTGCCGAGGTCTTCGCCCGGTCTATCCTTTCCAATAAGGCTTGTTCACGATCCGCGCTTTGTTGCGATGTACGACTTGCTTGTGGGGGCACAGCATTCCGCGTGCGAACACTCTCGCGCACCATGGCGCTAAGCGCTTCAAACCGCGCTCGAACTGCATCAGTCGTCCCCTTCGGCGCGTATTGTTCGAAGATGGGCAGGAGATGCTTGAGTATCAGATAGTTGCCTTCAGTTCCAACGGTTGTTTGGCTCTGCGGCTGAGCCTCCGGACGCAACAGAATATTTGCAGCCGTCTGAAAGAAAACCGATCGCAACTCCGGCGCAAGGTTCGCCGGCGGTGTGTTGGGGCCCATCCTTGAATACGACTCGCCGTTGCCATGGAATGTTACGTAGGCATGAGGCGTGAAAAGGTAGGACGACAGCAACGAGACGGTGTTAGCATCTGCGAGCTCATTCCGAGCGGCGATCTCCAACATGCTCAGGTAACGTTCGTCAGCCGCAGCTGCATTTTTCTCTCGCAGCCAGGTCAGAAAGTCCACGCTTGAAACATTGATTGTGGCGAGCTCGCTACTGGCAAACCGCAACGCATTTTCGGAATCACCCGTCGCCAGCAACTCCTTCGCGAGACCCATCCTCTGATCTTCTCCATTCACGTCCCCCTGCCGATCTGCTTTCAAACTCTGGAGAAACTCTTCACCGAGTTTGCGATCGCGAAAGGCGCCTAGCCGCAATACCTCGCTGCGCATATTCGGGTAGGCAGGTATCGCGTAACCCCCGCCGGTTTTTGCTTTTAAGCGCGCGATCTCTTCCTCACGCTTTCGAATTGTCTCGTGATCCGCAGTTTCCGCGGCTTCCCATGCTTTGCGAAAAAGTTCGCGTCCGCGTTCATGATCTGTGTCCCAGAGCGAGTCGGCGATGCGCGCCAGAGTACGCGCGCGCAAAGTTTGATCTCGAAAGCTGCGCGCATCACTGGCCAGGGAAAGTAGTAGTGAGCGTGCCTGTGCACGGCGCTCGGCCGCCACTCGCTCAGCTTCGGCATTAGCCTCAGATCTCTTCTGCGCCGCGGCCTTGCTTGCAGGGCTTGTCTGCTTCACAGCTGGTGACGGTAGTTTCGTTTGCCCCAGGGCGGGCGAGGCCAGGGCAAACAAGCAGATAAGAAATATCGGAGAAGAATGAAAGCGATTCATATGTGATCTCAGGTTACGCTTGTAAACTGAGCTGAGCAATCCCATCGGTTTATAGCCGCGGCTTTCCATGGTTCTATTCTTCGGCGTCTTCTTAAGCTTGCCTGGCGCGTCCGTCGAGGCGGGCAATCCGGCGACACAAAGAAGCAGCGGACCACCTGGAATTGTCTTTGAAGGTCCAGCTGACGCCAAAGACACCGAGCTAATAAAGAAACTGATTCGGCGTCTGCCAACAAGCCGGCAATTAGAACCAGTGAATTGATACATCAATTGAATTGATAGATTAGGACACTTTCCCCCGCACCTATTTATTGACAAGAAAACCGGGTACGCGTAAGAATCTTCCATCCCCCTCAAACAGTTAGAAGAGTTCTATAAACAGCTCGCACAACTACGAGGATTCACACGATGAGATGCCTTCAGCAGATCTCTCGCCTGGTCCTGGTGCTGCTCGTACTATCCGCTTACGCGGCACAGGGACAAGTGAGAACGGAATACCGAGCGTTTTGGGTCGATACCTTTAATACCAATCTCAACAATCACACCGATGTCGTAAACGTTGTCAATAATGCGAAAGCCGCAAAGGCAAATGCTCTCTTCATTCAAGTGCGACGGCGCGGCGACTCATGGTATTTGAACTCACTCGAGCCGCTCGGAGATCGCGTGCCAATTCAGCCAGGCTTCGATCCGCTCCAGGACGTTATCAACACAGCCCATGCTGAGGGGATAGAGGTACACGCCTTCGTTATCATGAGCGCGATTTGGGGACGCGCACCGAATCTGTTTCCACCTGAAAACCCCAATCACGCTTTCAACCTTCATGGCGGCTTCAACGCGGCCAACAACACTGTAGTTCCCGGACCCAACAACTGGTTAACGCGAACTCTGCTTCCCGATACCACACCCGGGAGTACGGCCATCGCTTATCAGGGCCATCGATTCGGTAATGACTTCTGGATAGATTTCGGCCATCCGGCCGCAGCCAAATACACGGTCGATGTAGTCACTCATCTCGTGCGGAATTACGACATTGACGGACTGCATCTTGACCGCATTCGTTATCCGGAACTCAGTATCTCCGGGCAGACACCTTCGACCGGCACTAACATTGGTTATAACCCGACCAGTGTTGAACGTTTTCAGCGACACTACAATATTTCAGTTGGAAGTCCTCCGCCTCTCCCAAATAATCCGCAATGGAGCCAGTGGCGGCGTGATCAGGTTACCAATATTGTGCGTCGAGTTTATCTGGAGGCGCTGGAGATTAAGCCCACCTTGACAGTTTCTGCGGCGCTTATCGCATTCGGCGGTATCGGCGCGACTGAAGCGTCCTGGAATTCTGCAGAAGCAAACTGGCGCGTTTATCAGGACTGGCGCGCATGGAGCCAGGAAGGCATTCTTGATATCGCTATTCCCATGGTCTACAAGGCGGAGCATACCGCAACTGTTCGCCCGCAATATGATCAGTGGGACGCATGGCTAAGAGGGCATTTGTATAACCGTGCGGGGATGATGGGTCAGGGCTCATTGGTCAACGCCATTGAGGGTACGCTCCGGCAAACTCGTCGCACACTTACCCCTGACTCTGGTCCAACCAATTTGAGCGGCATCATTTACTTTTCAATGGCGACCAGCAATATCGCGGTTACCAACAACCCTTTCGCAATTCCATCACCCGTCACCACTCCGGCGCGCCCGTTCTCCGAATTTGCTTCGGGATTAACCACCGGCAAGTCTGTGAATGGTCTAACCCTGTATGAACCTGCGGGCCTGACGCCCATCTTCAGCGATCCGGCATCGATTCCGACTTTCTCATGGAAGGTCGCACCAACACTCGGACACATGAAGGGAGAAGCTCTACAGCCTGATAACACTCCTTTCGACACTGCGCCAGTGACCATCGAGAACCTTGACACTAATACGACGAAGACTGCCGCGACTGATGGCGGCGGCTTCTTTGGCGCCGTTGACCTGGCGCCCGGCCCATATCGAGCGCAAGTAAGTAGTTTGTATTTCTGCTTTAACGTCGCGCCCGGATTGGTTGTAGACGCAGAGCGCGATCTGCTTGCGCCTGAAACGAATGTAGTAGTTGACCCGTCGAACCCCAACGGACAAAACGGCTGGTACACCACGAAGCCTAAGGTCACCTTAAACGCGAATGACAATTGCGCGGGTGTTGCCGCCACTGAGTACTCAACAGACGGAGGACAAACCTGGCAGCCCTATGGCGGAACCTTCACCGTCGAGAGTGAGGGAACAATCACACTCCTTTATCGCTCGACAGACCGCGCAGGCAATTCGGAAAACCCGAGCAGCATTACTTTCAAAATCGACACGATCGCGCCGGTGCTCACTCTCAGTGCAACGCCTTCGGTTATCTGGCCCGCCAATAACAAAACCGTCAACGTCAGGATCGATGGAACCGGGACTGATGCGACATCAGGCCTCGCGAGTGTTAGTTATGTGATTACAGATGAATACGGGATGCCGCTAAGCCTTCCGCCGCGTGAGCTAACGGGGAATTCAAGCGCCTGGATTGAGTCACTTGCCGTGGAAGCGCGTCGCCTGGGTTCAGACCGGGATGGTCGAACTTATACCGTGATCGCAACGCTAACAGATGTGGCGGGTAACACGACTACCGCAACCACAACGATTCTGGTTCCGCATGATCGAGGGCACTGAATGGTTCGTTGAGACGAATAAAGAATCGGGACGGGCGCTCCGCCAGGAGCGCAATGTTTATAGCCAACGAACAAGATTCAACCCCGCGCTCCGTCCCGCGCTCCGCCAGGAGCGCAATGTTTATAGCCAACGACAAGTTCAACCCCGCGCTCCGCCAGGAGCGCAATGTTTATAGCCAACGACAAGATTCAACCCCGCGCTCCGCCAGGAGCGCAATATTTCGCTCCTGACGGAGCGAGAATATTTGTGAGGCTCCGTGGGCTATAAACATTTCGCTCCTGACGGAGCGAGAATATTTGTGAGGCTCCGTGGGCTATAAACATTTCGCTCCTGACGGAGC
>Ga0190265_10000141_pt1 | contig 69985 bp, 88 predicted proteins | sample Popmic124T_FD_133135 | JGI IMG/M metagenome (GOLD analysis project Ga0190265, IMG submission 133135) | Populus adjacent soil microbial communities from riparian zone of Indian Creek, Utah, USA - 124 T | ecosystem: Environmental > Terrestrial > Soil > Riparian zone | place: USA: Utah | collected... | reverse complement strand
TGCTCGAACTGGGCCGAGAGGCTGCGGTCGCGGGTCACCGCGGTCCAGCCGTCGTCGAGCACCTTGGACGCCGCCTTGCCGATGTTGATCATCGGCTCGATGGTGAAGAACATGCCGGGGCGGAGCTCCGGGCCGGTGCCCGGGCGGCCGGCATGGACCACTTCCGGCGAATCGTGGAAGACGCGGCCGAGGCCGTGGCCGCAGAAGTCGCGGACCACCGAATAACGCTGCGCCTCGGCATGGCTCTGGATGGCGTGGGCGACGTCGCCGAGCCGGTTGCCCGGCTTCGCCTGGCCGATGCCGAGCATCAGGCATTCGTAGGTGATCTGGACGAGCTTACGCGCCTTGATGCCGACGTCGCCGACCAGATACATGCGGCTGGTGTCGCCGTGCCAGCCGTCAAGGATCGGGGTCACGTCGATATTGACGATGTCGCCGTCCTTGAGCGCTCGGTCGCCCGGAATGCCGTGGCAGATGACGTGATTGATCGAGGTGCAGCAGCTCTTGGTGTAGCCGCGATAGCCGAGCGTCGCCGGCACGCCGCCCGCCTCGACCGTCATCCGGTGGACGATGTCGTCTATCTCCTGGGTGGTGATGCCGGGCACGACGCGCGGCACCAGCGCGTCGAGGATCTCGGCGGCGAGCCGGCCGGCGGCGCGCATCCCGGCAAAGCCTTCGGGCCCGTGCAGCTTGATCGTGCCGTGGCGGCCGGCGACGGCGTCCTGGGCGAGAAGGCTGGTTTCGATCATGGCGCAGATATAGTCGAGGCGGGCCGGTTTGGCGAGGTTCTTGACAATGGAATAAGAGCGGGTTAAGTTGTGACTTAACTCGATGGAGGGCTTCGTGACCTGCGGGTCGCGCCGGAACCAACCGGGTCGTCGAGGAGATCATTAAGCCGCTGCTGCGGCTACGGTCTTCTGGTGTCCGGAGGTGGAGATGGAGCGGAGCACGCGGTTTGCGCTGTTCGTTCGGGAGATGGAGGAGGCGGCGCCCGCCGCGTCGTTCGAGGAGGCGAGGCAGTTGCTCGAAGCCAGGCTCAATAGAATCGAAGACGCTCATTCGGGCGTGCGGTTCTGCCCGGAAAGCTGGCGCGACGATGGCCGCGTGTATCCCCCGCAGGACGATTCCGAACGGAAGAGTCCGCTTGCCGGAGTGCGCATGTTTCGAACCCGTGGGCACCGCGTCTGGATCGCAGCCAATGGCGCGATCCGGATCACCACCGCGGGAACGCCAGAGGATCGGATCGTCCTCGACAAGGCTGGAAAGGACGGCGGGTTCTGTCCCGCCGCGTGACTCCGCGATGAAGGTCTTTGATCAGCTTTTGGACCGGGTGCAGCAGCATTTCGGTGCCAAACCGGATGTGTTTGTGTCTGTCGAAGAGCCCGCACGTCCCGAAGGCACCTACCTATTGACCATCGCCCGCGGCGACTATGTCGTCGAAGTGGAATGGCAGCGTCATCGTGGCTTCGGCATCGCCGCCGGGCGGGATCTGGCGTTCGGAAGCGGCGTAGACGAGATTTACGGCTCGGCCGACGCTGCGTTTGAGCGCATCGGGCAGCTTCTGGAGGCACGTGAATCGACCTCCAGCGGAGCGCCCGTAAACCTGATCGACCTTCGCAAGCTGCGTGGGCTGCTTCAGAAGGACGTCGCCGAGCAGCTCGGCATCAGCAAGAGCGGGCTGGCGCAGATGGAGCGCGCGGATTCACTGCCAACCATGCAAATTGATACATTGCGAAAGCTGATTGCAAGTATCGGTGGCGAGCTCGTCTTGTCCGCGCATTTTCCGGAAGGACGCGAGCGCCGGATCGCCGTTGACTGAAGGGCGTCTTGCCGCTTCGCAAACGCCTGAGCAATCGCTAGGGCGATGCCATGACTCCCGAGCGGATCTGGACGGCGGGCCTCCTCGTGATCGGCGACGAGATCCTCTCCGGCCGCACCCAGGACAGGAACGTCGCCCAGGTCGGCACCTGGCTCAACCTGCAGGGGATCAGGCTCGCCGAAGTCCGGATGGTGCCCGACGACATGGCGCGGATCGCCGAGGCGGTGAACGCGCTCAGGGACAGCTACGACTATCTGTTCACGACCGGCGGCATCGGGCCGACCCATGACGACATCACGGTCGACGCGATCGCCGCCGCGCTCGGCGTGCCGGTCGTCGTCCACCCCAAGGCGCGGGCCGCGCTCGAAACTTATTATGCCAGCCGCGGCGGCGTCACGGCGGCGCGCCTGCGCATGGCGCGCGTGCCCGAGGGCGCCGAGCTGATCGAGAACCGCATGTCGGGCGCGCCGGGGATCAGGTTGAAGAACATCTTCATCCTGGCCGGCGTCCCCCACATCGCGACGCTGATGCTCGAGGCGCTGTCAGGGCGGCTCGAGGGCGGCCGGCCTTTGCTCTCCTGCACGCTCGGCTGCTGGGTGCCCGAAAGCGAGGTCGCCGACATCCTCGGCGAGACCGAGCGCGCCCATCCCGGCTGCCAGATCGGCTCCTACCCCTTCTTCAAGGAGGGGCGGGTGGGCGCCAATTTCGTCATCCGAAGCACCGAGGGCGCGCCGCTCGACGCCTGCCGGGCGGACCTGGTGGCGCGGCTCCGCGCCGCAGGCCGGGACGTGACCGACGACGGCATTTGAGCGGCGAGCCATGGAGCGTCCGGAACCAAAAACCCAATTCCGCCGCTTAAACCCGATTATTGAGGGAGCGCGGAATGGACCGCCTGTTCACCTGGTTCGCGGGCCTCATCGCCTTCGCGGCGGGACAGCCGCTGGCGTTCGTCATCGCCTTTGCCACGATCATCGTCTGGGGCCTGACCGGCCCGGTCTTCGGCTATTCGGACACCTGGCAGCTGGTCATCAACACGGCGACGACGATCGTCACCTTCCTGATGGTCTTCCTGATCCAGAACAGCCAGAATCGCGACGCGGCGGCGATGCAGGCCAAGCTCGACGAGCTGCTGCGCGCGATCGACAAGGCGCGCGGCGCCTTCATCGGCATCGAGCACCTGACCGACGTCCAGATCGAACGGATCAGGGACGCGCTGGAGCGCGAGACCGGCAACCGGAAGGAAGGCGAGAAAGGCGGCGCCGACGACAGCGTCGACCGGCTGCTCGACCGGTTCTGACGGCGCCGCCGCGGCCGTCAGGATGCGGGCGGCCGCGCATCCAGCCGGCGCCATGGCCCGGTGACGGCGAAGGTGATGCCGGGCGACTGGGCGTTGACGAACAGGGTGGTTCCGTCCGGCGAGAAGCAGGCGCCGGCGAATTCCGAGTAGCTGTTGGCCGCCAGCGTATAGAGCCGCCCCGCCGGCGTGACGCCGCGCAGATATTGCGGCTGATCGTCCGGCCCGTCCTCGCACAGGATCAGGCCGCCCCATGGCGTTACGGCGACGTTGTCGCAATTCTTGAGGCGGTCGGCGGATTCGGCTTCGACGAACAGCTCCAATTGCCCCGGCCGGCCGGCTTCTTCCGCGCCTTCGCGGGGGCTCGGCCGATACCGCCACACCTGACCGAGACGAGCCGGCCCTCCCATCGTGCAGCTGATGTAGATTTCGCTGCCGCGGCGGCCGCGGCCGAGGGCGAGGCCCTCGCCGCGCGCGAAGCGCAGCGCTCCTGCGGCGAAACCCCGGTCCTTGAGGTCGCCTTCGGGCGACTCGACACCATCGAGATCGATCCACCGCACGCCGACGGCGCCGCCGACGGCAACCGCAGGGCCCTGTCCGGCGAAGCGTGAGCCGTCCGCCGGCCAATTGCGCAGGTCCCGTTCGCGGTCGTCCAGCAGGCCCAGCGCCTGCAGCCGGCCGCCTCGCGACAGCCGGCCACGCTCGTTCGGAAGGAACCGGTAGAGGAGGCCGTCCGGCCGATCCTCGGTCAGGTAGACCACGCCGGTGCGGTCGTCGACCGCCGCCGCTTCGTGGATGAACCGCCCCATCGCGGTCAGCGGCACCGGCGCGACGAGGCCCCGGGCGCGCGACGGCACCTCGAAGACCCAGCCATGGGCGCGGCCGACCAGCGGCGCGTCCTTTTCGAGCGTTTCCTCGCAGGTCAGCCACGAGCCCCAGGGCGTCGGCCCGCCCGCGCAATTGCCGCAGGTTCCGGCGAGGCTCAGGTGCGATCGAAGCAGCCGCTGCTGCCGCACGTCCCAGATCAAAGTGGTCGTCCCGCCGAGCTTCGGAGCGCCGTCCGCGGCGAAATCGAAGATCATTTCGCGCGGGATGTTGCGGGCCAAAGCGTGGCCGGCCCCGAAGGCGCCCCCTTCGGTCAGGTTCGGCCACATTTCGTGATTGCGGACCAGCGCGACCTGGCCGGGCGCGCCGCGGACCGGAAAGCAGGCCATCCCGTCGAACGCCGCTGGCGTCATCAGGCCGTCGCTCATCGGGTCGGCCTCGCGGGAGACGATCCGATAGCTGAAGTCCCGCGGCAGATCGAGGAGGCGCGCCGGGTCCGGGACAAGCGGGCCATAGCCGTTGACCGTCGGTTGGGCGCCGGCCGATGACCCTCTCAGCAGCTTCAAGCCGGTGAAGGCGAGCGCCGTCGCGGACAGGCCGGACACGAATGTGCGACGGCTTACTTCCATGTTCAGGCCCTCCCTGATGCCGAGACGTCTGACGATGTACCGAATGTCCGCATGGATCGACAGCGGTCATTCCTGCCGGCTGGACGGCGTCGCGTGGCGAACCCCTGCTGTCGTTTCGGAATGCAGCCGTGGAGCGGGTGAAGGGAATCGAACCCTCGTCGTAAGCTTGGGAAGCTTCTGCTCTACCATTGAGCTACACCCGCAAGGCGTTGAGAAGGCCCGTTTTCCGCTTCGGCGGAGGCGGGCTTTCCAACATGATTATGTTGGACGTTCCAACATCGTGAGCCGCGGCCGCCTGATTAGCCGCGCGATCGCGGCGCCGCAAGCGGCTCGATCGGGCGCATATCGACCAGGCAGTCGCGGCGCTGGAGCATAATGAGGATCTGGCGCGCGGTGTCGCGGGCGCGGCGGCGGCCGGCGCGGGTGGCCGGGCCGTCCATGCCGGCGGCGGGGACGAAGCTGGCATAATCGACGATCGCCGCGATCGGGTCGACCAAAGCGGCGGCCTCGGCCGGCAGCGGCGGCGGAGCGCCGACGAAGGCGAGGTTCTGCTTCTGGAGACGGACGATCTCGCCGAGCAGGGCGTCGATATAGGAGCGCACCGGCGCCGCCAGCATCGCGACATTCTGATCGGTCGGCCGCCAGTCGGCGCGGCCGCCATAAGCGCGGAACACGGCGAACAGGCGGGCGAGCTCGCCGGCGTGGATCTGCATTCGGCCGTTGTCGGTGGTGCGCTTCCACGCCGCCTCGATCTCGCGCTCGAGACGCGCGCACAGATCGGGGAGCGACTCGGCGGCGGCCATCGGCGCACATAGGAACGAAAGTGGAACGGACGCAAGCCCCGGCGACTGAACGGCTGGCGTTAAGCCGGTCAGAGCAGGATCGGCAGCCCTTTCTCGTTCGACGCCAATCGGATGTCGTTCTGCATGGTGACGCGCGCCCGCGTGCTCGTTGCCCGCGACCGCCGCCACAGGGCGTCCCATACGTCCTGGTCGACCGGCCTGGTTTCGTCGCGCATGGCGGCGACGACGGCGCCGATCGTGTCGATCCTGACGGCCTCCCGGCGTGGCCACGGCCAAAGCCGCCAGCGGCGCGGCGGGAAGTCGATCGCGTCGGCGATCGCGGCGAGCTCGGCGACAAGATGCTCGCGCCCGGTCATGCCTTCTTCTCCCCAGCTGCCAACAGGGCGAGCGTCAGGGCGCGCTGGATCGGTTCTAGCGCCTCGACCTTGTCGCGGGTCAGATCATCGGCGAAGGTGGTGCGGCCCTCCCAATCGACGAGGACGAGATCGTGATCGTCGCGGTCCCTGATCGCCAGCGCATAGCCCCGCGTCGGCCGAACTTCGACGGTCGGAAAGGACTCGTCGTTTAGCCCACTGTTCACGCCTTCCTCTCCTCTGCTCGGCTCGAAGTAATACTTCGAGACGCGGATAATGCGATCGCCCGCGCCGCGCTGCCCGTCGTCCTCGGCATGTAGGTCTCGAGGATCTTCCTGACCTCGTCCAGAATGTGGCCGGTGATCGCGGCAATGTTGATGTCGCTGGCGCCCAATTCGCCGTGATGGACGACGCAGGTGCGGCGGAAGTCGCGATATTGGAGGGTGGCGAGCTCGGCCGCCAGCGCCTCGTCGCCGGCCTTGGCCGCGGCCGCGGCCGCGTCGGCGCGAAGTTCCGCGAAACGGCGTATGAAGTAGCGCTGGCCGGCCTCGGGGCTCGGCGCGCCCCAGGTCGCTTTCCGCTCCTCGTCCCAGAGCAAAGTCGTCCGGCCGGCCTTCCTTGCAGCCGCGATCTCGCGCTCGATCGCCGCGCGGGTGGCGCCGACGACCGGGATCTCGACCCATCTCTTGCCCTTGGCTTGGCGAAGGCGGATGCCGGTCACCCGCCCGTCGGCGCCGGCGAGCGCCGCGGCGACGTCGGGATCGAGCTTGTAGCGCGGGATCTCGACATATTGGGCGATCGACAGTTTCAGCAGGTCCGCCTCGCGCTGTCCGATCTGGAAGGCGAGGTCGATGGCGAGCGCCATGCTCGGGCTGTCCTTGGCGGCCGCGGCGATCGCCTCGCGGGAGGCCGGCCACCAGATCGCGTCGCGCGGCGCCGGCGCGGCGAGGCCGAAGGCGGCGAACGGGTTGGAGCCGCGCGGCGCCAGGCCCTTCTGCTCGAGCCAGGCGAAGAGGGTGCGGCCGACGCGCAGAGTTTCGTGGGCGGCATGGTGGCGGACCTGGCCGGCCCAGCGGCCCTTCCTGGCCGGCTTCATCAGAGTATCGCGCCAGATCGCGACCCGCGCCGGAGTGATCGACGAGAGCGCGACGGCGCCGGCCCAGGCCTCGAGGCGGGCGAGCTTCGATTTGTACTGGCGGGCGGTGGCCGGCGCGACGGCCGAGCCCGGCGTCTTGACCGAAGGATAGCCTGCTTCGCGAAAGCGCCGGATCGCCTCCGCGACCGTCAGCGGGCGCTGGATCCGGCGCAGCTGCGCGGCCGGGATGGCCGGGCCGTCCGCCTCGGCGTTGCGCTTGCGGGCGGCGTCGACCACGTCCTGCGGCGGATCCTCGCCGATGCCGGCGCCGAGCCGGGTCGGCGCCCAGCCGCGCTTGCGCAGGGTGGCGCTGGGCTGCCAGTACCAGGTGGTCAGGCCGGCCTTGTTGCTCTTGCCGACGAGCCGGGAGATGGTGAATTTCGCCATAGCAGGGTGGCCCTTTCTGCGCTTTTACTGCGCCGGCGCGGACTCCTCGTCAATTGGGTGGGGTGGAAGGCGGAGCAGCAGGGTGCCCAGTGCCTGCCGCATGGCGGCTGCAGGCCACAGGGCCGGATCGGGGCAGTCGCGCAGCTCGAAAAGAAACGGGAGCGCGCGCTCCAGCTGCTGGGCCACGGCGACCCGGCGGTCAACTGCGGTCGTCGCGCTCTCATTGCGATCGCGATAGATCAGCGCCAGCGCCCGGACGGCGTCGGCGATGTTCATCCGCGCCGACATCATGTCGCCGGCGCGGTCCCTGGTCTTGGCGGGCAGGCGCTCGAGGCGGTCATGCTCGGCGCGCCACAGCGCGCCGGCGCGGATCAGGTCCCGCTCGGCCGATCGCGGCTTCCACCATTCGATCGGCCATGGCCAGGCCTTGGGCTCGGTCTCGCCGTACCAGGTGCGGCGGTAATAGCTCGAGGCGGCGCGGTCGAGCTCGTGCCCGGCATAGGCGTCGTCGCGCTCGGCCGAAAAGCCTTCGCCCTCGATCTGGCGCCGCCGCTCGGCGTCGATCGCGGTGAGGGCGCGCTGCTGATACTCCTTCATCCTGCTCTCCTCCCTTACGCCGCTCGCGCGGCTATTTCGATCCCGGCCGCGGACGCGGCCAGGTCCAGCAGCGTGTCGACGTGACACCAGCGGCTGGTGAGCGGGCACCAGCATTCGACGTCGCGCCCGCGCAGCCAGGGCAAAGCGGCGAGGACGCGCCGTCGCCGTCGCCGTCGCCGTCGCCGTAGCCGTCGCCGTAGCCGTCGCCGTAGCCGCGACCTTCCTGACCGATGATCAGCCGTTCCATTTCGCGGCGTCCACCGGGAGGATCGCGATCAGCGAGCCGAGCGGCGCCTTCACGTCGGCCGGATCCCCGAGGTGGGTGCTGGGCTGCGGCCCCTCATTGGCGAGCTGGGCGAGATGGTTCTTGGTGCCCCAGCGGATGATCGACCGCGCGCCGGAGATGCGGATCCACTTGTCGTCGCTGGCGGCCTCGCCGACGAAGACGAAGCCGCGCTCGAGCACGACGATCGCCTTGCCGTGCGTTTCACTCTGTCCGCTCATCTCATTCTCCTCCTTGGTCCCCGCCGAAGCCTCGCTCCGGCGGGAAGATTGGCGGGGCGGCGTTCATCCACGCCGGCATAGGCCCAGAAGGCGCCCGTCCAGTAGGCGGCGGCATAGTCGTCCCCGCGTTTGACGAGGCGCCGCGCGCCATCGCGAGCGGCGTCGTCGATCGGCCGGAAGCTCGCCGGGTGAAGCGGGATGGTGCCGTTGCGGCCGGTGAACAGCCTGCCCGCAAGGTCGCGCCAGACCGAGAGGCCGTCGCTGAGACTCATACCAGCGCTCCCTGCAATTCTTCTTGCCCGGCTGGCGGAGCAGAAGCCGCGTCAGCGGCTGCGCCGACAGACGAAGTCGCGATTGATCGCCAGTGGGCGCGCAGCGCTTCGCGGGTGAGGCGGGCGGCGGGGCTCGGCGCGATGGAGGCCCAGTCGGGATCGGCGCCGCCGTCCGGCCAGGGCCAGGCGAGCAGCCATTCGCGCCAATAGGCGTCGTGGACCGCCTCGAGCCGCTCGAGCCGTTCCTTGGCGGCTGCGGCGGTGAGCCGGCCTTTCTCGACATGGCCGGGGTCGAAGGCGCGGCGGAAGTGGATCTCGCGTCTCAAGACGTGGATTTTGTCCTCCCAGGTCCAGCGATCGCCCGGGCGCGGCACCCGGTCGCGAAGCCTTTCGCCGGGCCGGAGCGCGGCGACGGCGGCGAGATCGGCGGCGATCGAGTCGAGCACCAGGCCGATCCGCTCGGCCTCCTCGCTTGTCATCGCGCCGCGCGCGACCCGGGCCGGCGCCGCGGCGCGGTGAGCGGCCGCGCTTCGCTCGACCTCGGCCGCGAGCAAAGCGGTGTCGGGCTGCTCGGAGAGGGTCAGCGAACCCAGCGAATAGAGAGGGAAATCGTAGCGGAGCATCAGCCGTCCTTCCGGTAGAGTGGCTGGCGATCGTAGGTGAGGGCGCTGCCGGTCATCCCGGCCTTCCGGAAGCCGCGCTGCCTGAGGAGCCGCGAGACGGCGTCGGCGCCCGCCTTGCCGTCGAGGCAGGCGACAATGAAATCGGCATCATGGACCGCGCCCGAGGCGCGCACCGATGCCGAGGAACGCGCCACATCGCGCGCGGCGCGATCGAGGTTGCCCATCGCCTTGGCGAGGCCGATCTCGGCGCGGTCGCCCAGGACCTCGCCGAGCAGCTTGTCGGCCAGCGCCCAGGCGGCGGCGCCCTTGATGAGCCGCTTCGTCATGCCGCCGCCGTCGCTTTCTCGATGCAGGCGGTCGCGGTGCAAACGCCGTCATATTCCTCCGACCAGGAGCAAGGGCCTCGCTCGTCATGCTGGCAGGGATCGGAATAGCTGCAGCCACAGACCCTGCAGGCCTCTTCGCTTGCCTCGATCGCCGACTGGCCGCCATGGGCGATCGCCGTCAGGATGGAGATGTCGAACTCGAACGCCATCATCAGCTCGCCGAGCTCGGCAAGGGTCGGTTCGCGCGCATCGGTTTCGATCGCCTCGATCACGGCCTCGGGAAGGTCGAGATCCTGCGCGCCGATCTGGACGTTCTGAGCCAGGCGGCGCGCGCGCAAATAGGTGCCGACGGTGAAAGGTTCCGGCGCTGTGGGTGCGGCGTTCATGCGGCGGCTCCTGCCATTTCGGGGTGGTGGCGGCGGATCGCGTCAGCCAGGGCCTGGCTTCCGGCGCGCTTGTGGCGGTCGAACTGGCCGTCCTCGCCGCCGATATAGGTGTTGAGGATCTTGCAGACGTTGCCGTTGGTCAGGCCGCGCTGGCGCGCGACGGCGCGGCTGCCGAGGCCTTCGTCCCACAATTCGAGGACGCAGCGCTCCTTGCCGGTGAGCTGGGAAGGGTTGGCCATGCCGCTCATGCGGGCTCGCCGTCGCCTGCCGGCAGAGCGGCGATCCGAAGCTGGATCGCGTCGTGGAGGCTGGTGAGGAGGGCGCCGGCGCCTTCGACCGAGCCTCGGGCGAGCGCCAGCGTGTCGCGGTCGGGATGGCCGCGAAGCCGGTCCATCGCAGCGATCAGCCGCGCCTCGGCGTCGCGGGCGATCAGATAAGGCTGGCGGTCCGGCGAGGTCGCCGCCAGCTCGCCATGTCTGGCGTCGAGCGCGTCGCGCCGTTCGAGGAAGGCGGCCATCGCGCCGCTGGCGTGGAGGCGGACCTGGCGGCGGATCAGAGCGTCGATGTCGGGCGACCAGGCCGGCGCTTCTTCGCCGGCCGCGGCAGGCGGCGCGGGATGGAGCGGCGGCGCGGCTTCTGGGTCGGCGGCCGGGCCGAGCTCGGCCTCGGCGGGATCCGGCTCAGGCACGAAATCCTCGTCGGGGTGGTCGAAGGGTAGGGAGCGCGGGGGAGGAGTTGCACCTCCGACCTCCCGGGTGGGGCCCTGGCGCTCTGCTGCTGAGCTACCCGCGCATGTTTCACGTGTGTCGAACATATCGGTCATGCCCCGCTCCGGGTCGAAAATGGCGGCGCGATGGGCCAACACCGTGCCGCCAGGCGCCGCGCGCGGCGATGAGACGGCCGCGCGCGGAGGGAGGGAAAGACGCTCATCCGAGCGCCGCCGCGATCGCGGCCGCGACGAGCAAGGCGAAAGCGGCGATCGCGCGCGGCGCGGCGAGGACGCGCGCGGCCCGCATGGCGCCGCCCAGGATCTGGCCGTAGAAGGAGAGGCCGCAGAGCTGCGGCGCCGGCTCGACCGGCCCGGTCCGCCGCGGCGGCGTGCGCCAAACTGCTTTCATGACGTGCGCTCCGCAATGAAGCCGCCGCATGTGTTGACGGCGCAAATGATCCACATCGCACGCCGCCGGCACTGTGCGTCCGAAAGCTCATTGTTCGGATCGGCGACCAGCATTTCCGCGCCCGTCGCGTCGATGATCGATCCGGCGTCGTCAGGGTCCAGATCGAGGGGCAACGTCACGCCCGCTTGCGCCATCGCCTGGACGAAATCGGCGACTGTCTTAGGATCATCGACGCGGAGGTCGGCACCTTCGGATGGCTTGGCGATGGCGGCGAGGGCGGCGGCGGCGCGGCGAAAGTCGCCCGCTGGGTGAAGCGCCCAAATGCCGGGTTTTTGATTGTCGGGCAGCTCGGGAGAAAGCCCCTTCTCAGTCTCGGCGAACGGCTCCAGCGCAGCTATAAGCGCCTCCCTCGCGTCCCCTTCGGACAGGGGAGCCTGCCCGGCCGGGCGAGCAGCAGCCGCGCCAGCGGCTGCGCGGTCGGACGATGCGCTCACGGCTCGTTCCTTTCCTCGAGCTCGTCGACGAGCGGCTGGAACTGGGCGGTCGCGGCGGCGGCCTGGGCGGTCTCGGCGATCTCGAGCAGGCCGCCTTCGCCCTCGATCGGAGCCAGGGTGCGGACGATCGTGCCGTCCTTCAATTCGATCCGGGTGCAGCTCTGCGGCCCGCCCTCGGCGTCGTCGCGAAGCGTCTCCGTATAGATGCGGCGGATCTCGGCGCCGGCGATCCACTGGTCGCCGGCGGCGCTGAGTGCGTCGTGGCCGTAGAGCTTCTGCAGGGCGAGCGCCGCGACCTTGATCAGGCCGGCCCGGGTATCAGACATGGTTCGTCCTCCCGCGCGCTGCGCTCTGCTCGGCAGCCCGGCGAAGCGGGTGGCGGCGATGGCTGCACCGGACGCGGCTGCTCGCCGCCCTTCCAGTCGCATCACCTTCAAGCGCGTGGATGTAGCCGGTGTCCTGACAATACCGGCATTTGACCGGCTTGCCTTTCATCCCGGCCGAGCGAGCAGAAGCCGCATCAGCGGCTGCGCGGTCGGACGAAGCGCTCATGCCGCCAGCTCCGCGGCGCGGGCGTCGAGGAGCTCGGCGTCGCGCGCCGCCTGCGCGTTGCCGGCGACGAGGGCGAGCTGGGGCGGCATGAAGCCGTCGAACCAGGCGTCGACCGCGGCGCGCAGCCAGCGCGACTTGAAATGGATGCCCGCTTTCTTCCTGCCGTTGAGCGGGAAGAAGGGCAGCGGCGGCGGGAAGCTCTCATTGGCGTGGAGCAGCCGCACATAATTGAGGATCCAGTCCGCGCCGCGCTCGCCATAACCGGCGCGGTTGGCGATATACCAGAGCGACACGCCGGCCTGCCGTTCGGCGGGCAAGAGATCGGTCCGGGCCGGTGCGAGAGACATCAAAGGGCTCCCATGCTAGAAAGGCGAGGCGCGGCAGGGGCGGCTCGGGAGAAGGGGATGGACGCAAGGCAGATCGAGGCGGCCCTGATCCACATCGAGGGGCGGCTGCTCGGCTTCGAGCTGGCGCTCGCCGCCCTGGCGGTGGCGATCGGGCCGGAAGCGCGAGCGAAGCTGGAACGGCTGCGCGACGGGGCCGACGAGCAAATGGCGCTGGCTCCGGAGATCGTCACCGCGATGCTTCCGCTTCGGGATCAGGTCGATGAGCTGTTACGCCTAATCGATCGAGACGGTTTGCATGACGCTCCGCCAGTTCCCTGAACTGCTCCTTGAAATTGGCGTCGCTGAGCGCGCGGTGCTCGGGGGAGTCGAGCCAGCGCCGGTGCCGCCAGTCGCGCAGGTCCGGGCGAAGCGCGAGGCCCAGCGCCAGGATGGCGAGGCCGAGCGCGGCGAGGCTGAACGGGTCGGGCATTGAGACCTCCACGAGTGGTCGTGGAGTCTTGATATGTCGCAGCGTTATTTTATGTCAAGCTGTTATGTTCAGAGTCAGTGCGCGGCCCCGCGTTCTTCTCGGTGTTTGGCCAACACCATTCGGATTGCATAGGAGCGCATCCGTTCTCGAAAACCCGCGACCATATCATGCGCGACGGCGCGGACCTCGCGTGGGTCGTCGCTCCCGCGCATCGCCTCGAACAGGCGATCCTCGAGGTTGGTCTCCGCACGAATGCAACCTGCCATGGCGGCTTCGGCGACGGCGATCGCCGGCTCGCTGAGATCGTCGACTTGCCCGATTCCGTAGATGATGCAGCCATGCCATGCGTTGGTCGCCTCGCGGACCGTCGCGGCGCGCTCTGGGTCGATGGCCTCATAGCCATTCCCGATCGACAGCTCGGGGCGTGTAGCCGCCGGTTCGCGCTCGTTGGACAGCCTCGCGGTGCCCGTTGAAATTTGACGGTTTTCGATCTGGTGACTGGGATCTCTTGCCAAGGATCCATTGCCGTCTGCGACCACAAAATCATCCGAGCACGCTAGGGCCAGAACTGACAGCGACAGGGCAGTCGGGATGCGCACCTTATGTTTCGACGAAGGGCCGGAGGATTGCCCAATAAATCGGCCAGATTTCGCCGAGGAAAACGTTCACTGGTATTGCAATGAGCCAGTTCCAGGCATTGTAATTGTAGCCGTCGAAGAAGGTCAGATAAACAAAGGTCGCAAGCGAGCCCAGTTGCCAAACGATGAAGGCTGTTTTCACGCTGCCTCTTCTTCAGGTGGAGCCGCGTGGTATGGGACCACGGCTTCCGTCACTCGCTGCAGGGTTTCGCGCTGCAACTTGTTAGCCGATCGGTAGCGGCCGATAATCTCGCGTTCGTCGTCGGCGAGACGATCCGGATTATCATCCTCGTCCAGGAGATCGGCGGCGCTGCAGCCGAGTTCGCGCGCGAATATCTTCATCCAGTCCAGCGTCAGCGGCCGCCGGCCATTCTCATACTGGCTGATCGTTTCCTGCTTGGTGCCGGCTCGGTCGGCGAGCTCGACCTGTGTGAGCCCGACCGCCTTGCGCATCGCACGAAGTCTGTTGCCCGGTCGCATGACGAGTACAGAATATGCCACGGCGTGATATTCTGCACCCTCCTTGTCGCTATGTCCATTGACGTAATATAACGGCCCGACATATCGCTGCCAGTTGGGTTTGGGCGAGTGATTTCGATGCGGCTGGCGGAATGGCGAATTAGCGAGGGCATGACGCAGGCGCAGCTGGCGGATCGCCTCGGCTGCGAGCAAAGCTTTATCAGCCAAATAGAGCGCGCGCATGACCCGATGATCCCGCGGCGCCGCTTCATGCTGTCGATCTTTCGGCTGACCTTCGGAGCGGTGACGCCAAACGATTTTTACAACCTGCCGGTGCTTGAGCAGCTTGTCCTGCCAATGGGCGATGACCAGCCGGCTTCGCTTCGGGTGCTGGCGCCTGCGCCGCTGTTGGAGGGTGCCGCTCTCGCGCCCGAACTGCAGGCGGCCGCATGAAACACGCTGCATCTCCCTCTCCCTTTCGCAGGGGTCGGGCTCTCCCAGCGCCTTCTCCCGGAGTGGCAACTCCCTCCGTTTCGGACTCCGAACCTTGCTGCAGGATGAACGATACGGGGAAAACACGGTAATGGCTCGGAAAAACAGCCCGCATTCCGACCCGGCCACACAATCCGTTTCGGAGCAAACCCGCAGGAACCGGAGCGCCGGCGGCCGAAAGGCCGCGGCGGCGAAAAAAATTGCGCGCGACTGGCGCGAGCGCTCGGCCGAGCGGCTGGCTGCCGGCATGGCCGGGGCGGGGCAAGGCGCCGCTGATTACGTGCCGACGCCGGTAAGCGAGCTGATCGAGCGGATCCGCGCTCACCAGAGCGGCCCTTCGGCCGGCTCAGGACAGGGGGGCTGAACGATGCGGGGGGTCGATCTCTTGCTGTTGCTGCCCGCCGGCCTCATCTGGGCGGCGGGCGCCGCCGCCTGGGTGCTTGCGGTCTCGGTCGGCTGGCCGCAGCGCATCACCAAAATGCGGCAGGCCTGGCTGGCGCCGGTCTGGCCGCTCGGCCTGGCCTGGCTGCTGATCGAGGACCGGCGCGAGGCGCGCGCCCGGAAGGCGGTGCGGGACCAGTTCCGGGCCGCGTTCGATACCGAGCTGAGCGAAGCCGCGGTCGGACCTTTGGTCGCGCGGCTGCGCCGGGGCGGCGCGCTGTGAGCTTCGCCCATCCCCTGTTGCTGCGCTCGGCGCTGGGCGCCTGGCTGCCCGGGCGAAGCGAGGAGGAGCTGGTGCTGCTCACCGGGGTCGGCGGCGAGACGCTGGCGCGGATCGTCGACGGCAGCGTCGTCCCCGAGGATGACGTGGCGGCGCGCATCTGGGCGCAAGTGCAATGACCGGCGGGTATTCCTCCCTGGCGCCCGCCCAGCCTGAGGGTCCCCGCGAAAGCCCTGCTTTCGCGGGTGGCCCTGGCGTCCGTCCCGGTCTTGGACTTCCCGTCGAGCCCGCTGCCTGTCCCCCGGACAGGCCGGACGCGGGTCGGCCTCCCGGGGCGGACGCCCTTTCTGCTGAAATATCGGGTCCCCGCGAAAGTACCACTTTCGTGGGAATGAAGGAGGGGGGGGCGGGCCACCGGCCTCGCTTATGCGCGGCGCTACCGCGCCGAGCAGCCATTCCGGGACCTGCTCGATGCGCTCTACGGCCGAGCCGGCGAGCGCTGCCCGTGCTGCGGGAGATGCTGAGATGAGCAGGACGGTCCTGGCCGATGCCGTCGTCGCCGAGCTGCGCAAGCTCGGGCCCGGCGAGAAAGGCGATCCGAAAGCGCTCAAGGCGGCGATCGGCTGCACCGCGGCCGAGCTCAAGGCGGCGATCTACCGGCTGCGCTATAGCGGCAAGATCGGCTTCACCGGCCTGGCGCTGAGCCCGAACATGCGGGCGGATCCGGCGCCGCCTGGGCCGGACGCGAGGATGCGAGATGCGGCGACCGATCGACCGGCGCTAGAGCCAGCCGCCGATCGGCAAACGACCGCGACAGGGGATGGCTCCAGTTCCATCCCCGGGGAGAGCGGAAGCGCAACCGGGTCGCCCGATAGGGCCGATGGTGCTAAGCGGACCCTCTCCCCGCCCATTTCCGCTATGAACGAAACGGCCTGTCCCGAATGCGGCGAGGAGCTGTGTTGTTGCGGGGCTGTCGATGACGAGAACAGCGCGTTCAACCAGGCCGGCATCGCCATGGCCGACCAATATCATCCGCCGGCGGGGCGTCGCCGACGCGGCCGGCGGTGGCGGATAGCGCTGCCGGAGGGCATGCGGCCGACCGTCGAGGCAATCCAGTCGGCGCTGGCCGAGACGCCGGAGGAGGCGATGGCCGCGGTTCGCCGCCGGCATCCGGATCTGTGGCGGCGCGCGGTCGCACTCGGCCGCGCCCTTGGCGTGACGCCGGCGAGCGCCTTTTACGACGCGCTCGATCGCGGCCTGTCCGCGATCGAAGCAGAAGGCGCGGGCGGGCTGACACACGTGGAACGGCCCTTCGACTTCGCTCAGGACAGGGAGGCAGCCAGTGCTTGAATTCACCGAATATCTCTATCCGCAGTCGCGCTACGGCAGCGTCGCGCCGCTGCCGCGCGGCCAGGAGATCGCCACCCGGAGCGTCGCGATCGGCGCCGCCAGCGCCGCCTCGGCGCCGTTCGACGCGCGCACCCAGCTGATCGTGATCAGCGCGGTCTCGGCCGACTGCCGGATCGCGATCGGCGCGCCGGGTACCGAGGCGCTGAACGGCTTCGCGTCGACGCGCCAGCTCAACGCCGGCCTGGAATATGCGTTCGACGTCGCCGGCGGCCAGGTGCTCGCCGCGATCGCGCTCGCCGACAGCGTGACGCCGACGATCGACGCCGAAGCGGCCGGATCGGTTGAGGAAGGGGTGGCGCTCGCTCATCCGCTCGCCGCCGACGAGGCGGTCGACTTCACCATTTCGGGCGGCGCCGACGGCGCCTTGTTCGAAATCTCCCAGCCCGACGCGCCCTCGCCCGAAGCGGTGCTTCGCTTCCTCGCCGACGGGGTGCAGGATTTCTCGGCGCCGGCCGACGCCGACACCGACAATGATTACGAGGTCGAAATCACCGCCACCGACGCCAACGGCAATGACGACGCGCTGGCGATCGTCATCAGCGTCACCGAGGCTTGATGCGCGGCGGCCTCGCCTTCTGCGCCGGCGGCGGCGGGCTCGGCCTTGCCGGGCGCGCGCCGCCGCCGACGCTCGGGCCGCTCTCGCTCGACGATCTCAGCATCGCCGAGGATCAGCCGCCGGGAACCAGGGTCGGCGCCATCACCGGCGCGACACCGGGCTCGACGGTCACTCTTCACGCCCAGTCGAACGCCGCCATGTTCGCCAAGGACGGGAACGACATCGAGGCGGGGGCGACGGCTCTCGACCATGAGACCGCGCCGGCGCCGACGATCACGCTGCGCGAGACGCTCGACGGCGCCACGAACAGCCCCCACGACACGGTCATCGCGATCACGGTAACGGATGTAAGCGAGGCGGCAAGCGAGCTCATAGAAAATGGCGATTTCGCCAGCGCCGGGCCACCGCCTGATCTGTTGTCACTCGTTGGTTCTCCTCCCACGATTGCAGGAGGGCAGCTGATCTTCGATCCCGCCCAGGAAAGCATAGCTTATGCCGCCTGGGTCCCGGCGGAAACACTTGTCACTGGCAGCGTGACGGTTTCCCTTAGCACCTCAACCCCCGGGGAGGCGTACCGGCTAAGGTTCGGGGCTTCAGCGCCGGGCGGGGTCTCAGATGGCACTCTTTATAACGGGTTAGGCAACCTGGTCGATGAAGTTATCAACGTCACGGCGGTTGATGGGCAGTGGATACTTATCGAGGACTTCTTTGCAGGCAATGTGATCGACAGTTTTTCAGTTACCCAATGAAGGAGCTTCTACATGGCCGCCTGGAATTTCGCGCTGACCGCCGCCGACAAGGCTTCCGCCCAAGCCGAGGTGGCGAACCGCGCCGGCACCCCGGCCCTCGTCCGCGAGGCGCTCGGCGCCGAGATCGAGGCGTTCAGCGACGAGGAGGGCCGCCATCTCTTCGTGTCGAGCGAGGGCGAATATGACCTGATCGTCACCGGCGGAACGAGCTTCGAGATCAAGCTGCGGCGCGCCCGGAACGAAGTCCGCTCGGCCCAGCATTACGGCGAATGAGCCGCGCCAGCCCCTCTTTTGCCGGTGGCGCTCGCCAGGGCGGCGATCGCGCGTTCGCGGTCTCGATCGACGAATTGAAGGCGCTCGGCGGCGCGCAGATCCGCGCGATCGCCGCCGAATGCCTGCCCAACGGGCGGCCGGACGGGATCTACTGGCGGACGGGCTCGATCGCCGACGAGCCCGGCCAGAGCCTGGCGGTGACTCTGGACGGCGCCGACCGCGGCCTATGGTGCGACCATGCGGCGTCCGGGCCCGAGGGCGGCGGCAACGTGCTCCAGCTGATCGCCTGGACCCGGTTTGGCGGCGACATCAAGGCGGCGATCGCCTGGCTGAAGAGCTTCCTCGGGCTGGACGGGCTCGACCCCGGCCGGCTGGCGACGGTCCGGGCGCAGGCGAGGCGCCAGGCCGTGGACGGCGCCGAGAAGCAGGCCAGGCAGCGCGAGGACCGGCGCCGCTCGGCCCACGCTTTGTTCCTTTCCGCCGCGCCGATCGCCGGCACGCCCGCCGAGCTTTACTTGAGAGGTCGCGGCATCGACTTGCGAATATTGGGCCGCGCGCCCGGCAGCCTTCGCTTCCGAGCCGACGTCTACAACAAGGAGGCGGCGCGGGCTTTGCCCTGCCTGCTCGCGGCGGTGGTCGATCTGGACGGGCGCCATATCGCGACCCACCGCATTTGGATCGCGCCGGACAGCAAAGGCGGCTGGACCAAGGCCGACCTCGAGAACGCCAAAATGGCATTGGGCTCGTTCGCCGGCGGCTTCATTCCGCTCTGGAAGGGGCGCTGCCCGAAGGCGATGGGCGAGCTCGCGCCCGGAACCGACGTCTATGTCAGCGAAGGGATCGAGGACGGCCTGTCGACCGCCTGCGCCTCGCCCGAGCAACGGGTGATCGCCGCGGTCACGCTCGGCAATATCGGCAAATTGCGCCTGCCGGAGGGGATGGGCCGGCTGATCATCGTCGGCCAGCGCTACAAGCCCGGGCCCGAGACCGACGCGCTCGAGGCCGCGATCGTCGCCCAGCAGGCGGGCGGCCGCGACGTCTGGCTGACGCCGCCGCCGGCGGGCTTCAAGGACGTCAACGACGCGCTGAGGGCGGTGGCATGAGCGAGCTGACTTTCGCCTTGCTGCGCTTGACGAACCTCAGTCGGTGCCGGCGTTGGCATCGAGGCGGTCTTTCGGAATGGTCACTTAGTGACTGGGGCGTGGCGACCGCGGGCGAGATGGGCGAAGCGCTGAACGTAGTGAAGAAGCTCAACCGCGAGCGCGACGGCATCTCAGGCAACAACAAGACGATCGAGGAACTGAAGCAGGATCTGGCCGACGAGCTCGCCGACGTCGCGATCTATCTCGACATCATGGCCGCATCCGAGGGGATAGACCTCGGGGCGGCGATTGCGTCTAAGTTTAACCGCACCTCCGAGAAGGTTGGCTTCCCCGAAAGGCTGCCTGCTTATCGATGCGATTATTGCGGGGTGGATCAGGAGACCGCTCGCACCCGCGATTGCTTGCCGCCCTTCGACGTTCGCCCACACCGCTACACCGGCAAGCATCTGGCCGACGTTAGGGCCGAAGCGGATGCCGCTGTGGGGTTGAATAGCTGATGGCCGCGCGCCCGCCCCTCCAGGTCGTCAAGGACGCGCTCGACAGGGCGGCGCCGGCGCCCAAGCTCAAGCGCGGCCGAAAGGAGGAGGAGCAGCGCGAGCTGCCCTTGCTCCCCGCCGGCTGCCCGGTGACGCCGCTCGGCAAATTGGGCCAGCTCTGCTACTATCTCGACGAGGCCGGCCAGCTGATTGCGCTCAAGCCCGGGCCCGAGCATGGCAAGGGCCATATCCTCAACCTGTTCGGCCGCCAGTCGCACCTTTGCCAATCCGAGCCCTATTGGCCGAAATATTCGGCCAAGGTCGACAATGAGGGCAACAGGATCCTCGACGGCTTCAAGGCCGAGCTCGCCGCCGAGCAATTGATGGCGGCCTGCGCTCACGAAGGCCTGTTCGATCCCCAGGGCAAGGTCCGGGGCCGCGGCGCCTGGGCCGGGCCCAATGGCGAGCTCGTGCTCCATTGCGGCGACAAGATCTACCGCCCCTCGATGCCGGTCGGCGAGGGCTGGCAGGATCCGGGCAAGATCGACGGCTATGTCTATCCGACCGCGCCGTCGATGGCCCGGCCGGATCCGCTCGCCCAGGACGACAGCGCCGGCACCGAGCTGCTCGGTCTGGTGCGCAAATGGTTCTGGGAGCGGCCGAAGATCGACCCCTATCTGGCGATCGGCTTCATCGCCATGGCGCCGTTCGGCGGGGCGCTCGACTGGCGATCGCACATCTTTGTGTCGGGCGACACTTCGACCGGCAAATCGGCGCTCGAGAAGAAGCTCTTGATGTGGCTGTTCGAGGGCTCGTCGCTCCGCACCCACCAGGCGACCGAGGCGGCGATCCGCCAGGTGCTCGGCAACCAGACCCTGCCGGTCTTCTTCGACGAGATCGAGGCCGAGGCGAACAGCGACCGGGCGCTGAAGGTGATCGCGCTCGCCAGGCTGGCGAGCTCGGAAGGCGTGATCTTCCGCGGCGGATCCGACCACAAGGCGGTCGAGTTCACCGCGCGCTCATGCTTCTATTTTTCGTCGATCCTGATCCCGCCGATGCTGAGCCAGGACCGCAACCGGATGGCGATCCTCGAATTGAAGCCGATCCCCAAGGGCGCGATCGAGCCGATGATCGAGCGGCCGCGAATGATCGAGCTCGGCCGGCGGCTTCGACGGCGAGTGATCGAGCAATGGGAGCGCTGGGAAGAGACTCTCGCCGCCTATCGCGCCGCTCTGGCCTCGACCGGGCATCAGGGGCGAAGCGGCATCCAGTTCGGCACTCTGCTCGCCTTCGCCGACCTGCTGCTCTACGACGCGGCGCCGGGCATGCCGCGCGACGGCGACGAGGACGGCAGCCTGCTCATGGAATGGGCCGAGGCGCTTCGCGCCGACACGCTCGCCGAGACCGCCGACAATGCCAGCGACAGCGAGGAGGCGTGCCATTTCCTCGCCACCTCGATGCTTCAGCTGCGCGGCGGCGACGAGCCCGAGCCGATCGCCCGCTTCATCGCCCGAGCGATCGGCAGGGACGGGGCGGACGAGCTCGCCGTCAGGAATGCGCGGCGGCGGCTCGAGAACCATGGCCTGCGCGTCGTCGGCCTGGTCGACAAGGGCGAGGGCAGGTTCGGGGTCAGGGATCCGGCGTCGGGCGACGATCTCTACGTCGCGATCGCCAACAGCCACGAGGCCCTGGCCCGGCTGTTCCGCGACAAGAGATGGGCGGACGGGGTGTGGTCGCAGACCTTCTCGCGGGTGCGCCTGGTGAACGCGGCCGGCGAGGTGATCGCCGAGGCGAAGCGGCGCGTCCAGGTGCGGATCGCGGAGAAGAGCACCAAGGCGACTTTGGTGCCGATCGGTGCGCTGCTCGACGCGGAGGAGGGGCGATGAGCTCCGTGCAGCGCCCCGGCCCGTCAGGGCTGAAACCTGCGCGGCCAGCGGCGCGCAGCGCCGCGGTACGGCCGCGCGCGACATCCCTTCGCTTCCCGGCCGCGCCCCGGCCCGCGGCCGCCGTCGCCCCGCTTCCGCCGCCTCTTTTTTTTGCGCTCGTTCCGCCCCGACCCGTTCGATGTCGATTATATTGGCTGGCCAGCGCTCACCGGAGCGGCGGGCCGGGGGGAGTGGGAACGGGAACAGCCTCGGGAACGTCGCCGGGAACACCCAAGCGGTTGAATTGTCTCACTTTATGCCATTGTTCCCAGCGTTCCCGGCCCGGACGCGCGCACGTGATACGCTCGCACGCGCGCGCGCTATGCCTTCTCTCTCTCTCTCTGGGAACATGGGAACAGAGGTATATTTCCTTGGTATTAGAAGAGGTTGGCCCGTTTCTGCGGCCGTTTCCGGGGGCCTCGGCGCCGGGAACGCGGGAACGCAAGGAGGCGCTCGGCCACTCCTCTGACCGCCTGGGCGGCGCGCGGAATAAAATAGCGCCCGGATATGCCGATTTGGGGTCCGTCGCTGGGGGTGCGCGGCGAAACTTTCGGGCCCGCGATCGCGCCCTGGGCGGCGCCGCGGCCGTCCAGGCGGCCGGGCTGGGCGCCGCCGGCGACGTCGGCCTGGCGCCGCCGATCGAGCGCGGTCGGGCCGGCGCGGCCGGATCCACGGCCGAGGGCAGGAATGGCGGTTTTCCGCCGTTTTCCGGGCCGCGGAGCGGGCATGTTGGAAGGGCCGATGTTGGAAGGCTCGCGAAAAGCGTGGCCGATCAACGCTTTGGGCTCGCCGCGCAGAAGCTTCGCAGGCTTACCGCTCCCGACCAAGGCGCCGGGCTCGAGCAGCTGCGCGGCGCCGGCGCGCGCGTCCAGCCGGCGCCGATCGCGGCCGGCCTGGCCGCCGATCTCGGCCGCGATCGCGGCGAGGCGGGGGGCACCCCCCCCATCGCCGCGCGCCCCGCCCCTTGCACCCTAATGCTGGATGTTGGCCGGATTTGGATCGAACATCGTTTCGGCCCAGCCTGCCTTCATAACCGATCGTTCGAGGGTCGAGACGGGCGCTTCGTTTGTCAGTGCGGAAGGGGGCCGGGGGGATTGTCGGGGTCCGATCGGCCTTTCGGCCGGGCTCAGGGCAGGCGCGCAGGGGCGCCGCGGTCGCGTCATTCGGCTGAAGTCGAACGGGCCGGGGTGATCTTCTTCCCGGCGGATGAGCAGGCGCCGAATGGCGGTCTCCAGACGCTAGGCGCGGCTCGGCGGCGTGTCAATTCGGGCGCGGCTCGGCGGCGTGTCAATTCGGGCGCGGGGCCGGGGGCATGATCATCGTTCGCGCCGAGCTGTGGTCGGCCGTTAGTGGCGCCGTCACCGAGCTCGCCCGCATGGGCATCGACAATGTCAGCGGCGGCGGGCGGGTTCGTGACTATCATTGCCGCACCTGGCGGGGCCGCGATGAGGCCGCGCTGACGCGGTCAATGCTGTCGAACAGCATGACGCGCGAAGGCCGGGTTGAGCGGCATCGCAGCCTCGACCTTCATGTCTGGCACCTGGTCAGCAAGGCCCTGCAGAGCATGGATTACGGCTCATGACCGCGCCCGAAACAGGCGGAGCCGGGGTGGCGGGGCAGGTGCTGGCCGAGGCCAAGGCGCTGTTCGAGGCGGCCTCGGCTGCGGAGGAGCAGCTGAGCCTGCTCGAGCCGGTGTCGGCCGAGGAGATGCTCGAGGCGCGCGAGCGGCTCGGGCCGGAGGCTGGGCGGCTGGCGCTGGTGCGCGACGCGCGCGAGGAGCGCAAGCGCGGCCGGCCGCCCGGGGCGCGCAACAAGAGGACGGACGATTTCGCGCGCTACATCCTCGGCTTCGGCCAGGATCCGGCGATCACCCTGATCCAGATCGCCTCGACCCAGCCCGAGCTGCTGATCGAGGCGTCGAAGCAGGAGAAGGTTCACAGCTTCTCGAAACTGGGCGAGGCGCGCGTCGTGACCGAGCGGATGACCTTCGCCGAGGCGCAATCGCTGCGGGTGAGGTGCGCCGAGGCGCTGATGCCGTTCATCCACGGCAAGAAGCCAGTTGTGATCGAGCACGGTTTCTCCGGCCTCGGCGACCTCGTCATCGAGGGCGTGACGCATGATCGCGAAGAGGTTCGCGGCATCGTCGATGCCGAGTTCGTCCAAGTGGAAGACCAGCGGGAGGGCCGGGAATGAGCGCCCCGCTCCGCCGCCTCAACTCGCCTGGTCCGATCGCGGATGCGTTTTTGCGGTCGCGGGCGTTCATCGTCGCGCTGATCGGGCCGGTCGGCTCCGGCAAGACGATGACAGCGGGGCAGAAGGTGCTGCGCGCCGGCGCCCTGCAGGGCGGGCGGAAGGACGAACGGGGGGTCCTTCGCCGAAAGGCGCGCGGCGGCGTGATCCGCGAAAGCTATCCGAACATTGAGGCGAATATCCTCAAGTCCTGGTTCAACATCGTCCCCGAGGAGGAGGGGAAGTTCAACTGGCGGGCTCCCTATACCCACAATTTCGGCAAGATACTTCGGCGCGAGGGCGGGCAGCGTGACGGGCAGCCGATCGACATACTCGAAATGGAAGTCGAATTTCGGGCGATCGGCGACAAGAGTGTCGAGGAGGTCACGCGGGGCTGGGAAGTCATCGTTGTCTGGATCGACGAATACGACCTACAGCCTGCCGAGCTGCTTTCTTTCCTCTCTGGCCGTGTAGGCCGCGGCGTAGATCAGGATCTGGTGGTCGATCCCCAGATCATCCTCACGCTCAACATGCCCTATATGGACAATCACTCCTATCGGCTGCTGATCGAGCGGGTCCTGGGTGAGTTCGACCCGGTCAAATATCCCGAGCTCGCCGCGGCGCTCAACGGCCGGCCCTTGCTCGAGGTGTTCATCCAGCCTGGCGGCCTCGAGACCGACGCGGAGAACATCCACAATCTGCCCGGCGGCGTGGGTTATTATCACCTGCAGATCGCGGCGAACAAGCACCGGCCCGGCTACGTCGATCGCATGATCCACAACAAACCGGTGCCGATGCAGTTCGGGCAGCCGGTCAATCCCGGGTTCAAATATAGCGAGCATGTCCGCCCGCTCGAATTCGATCCGCGGCGGAAGCTGATCATCGGGCTGGACCAGGGTCTGTTCGCCGCGGCGGTGGCGGGACAGCGCACGCCGATGGGCCAGCTGCGATCGCTGCGCGAGACCGTTTTCATGCGCGAGGACGGCAAGGCGCTGGAGAAGATCGGCCCGACCGCCTTCGGGCAGGCTCTGAAGGCGATGCTCTCCGACCACTTCCCCGACGTGCGGCCCGACTGGATCCGTGTCGTCTGCGATCCCGCGGCCTTCGCGGCCGGCGACCGGCTCGATAACGAGCATGACTGGGTGTTGGCGGTCCGTAAGGCGCTGGGCCTCCCGATCCACCGCGCGAAGAGCAACAGCCCCCAGCTGCGCAACGAAGCGATCTGGCGGGCTCAGGCGGAGCGGGACGGCTATGCCGTGGATCCCGCCTGCAGGCACCTGATCCGTGGCCATCTGGGCGGCTATCATTACCGCAAGGCCGAAATCGCCGGCGCGACCGGCGCGGAGGCGCGGGGCCACCTGGTCATCGCCGACACGATCTACACGCACGTCTGCGACGGCGAGCAATATTACGCGCTCGAGGGCGAGCATGTGATCGCCGACATCCGCGGCAAAAGCCGGCGCGAGGGGCGGGCGATCGTCAACGACAGCGATTATCCGGTTTTGGGGAGGTAGGACGATGCAGGCGGCAGCATGGCTGGTGAGCCCGCTTCTCGCGGCCACGGGACTGATTGGCAAAAAGAAAAAGGAAGAGGCTGCGCGGCCGCTGCCGATCGCATCGCGCGACACGGCGCGCGAGGAGGCGGACCGGCGCGACGAATTGCGCCGGCGGCGCGGCGGCGCGGCCGACATCGTGACCGGCGCGATGGGCGCCGAGGCCGGCGCCGGCGGGAAGCAGAGCTTGGGGAGCTGAACAGAGATCCCGGCCTTCGCCGGGATGAGGATGGAGGGTGAGACGATGGTTAAACCGACAACTGCAGAGCTGGAACAGCAGCTCGAGACGAGCGAGAAGCAGCGCGCGGCCGCGGTGAAGGCGCACGAAAAGGCCAGCGCCGATCTGGCGACCGTGACTGGTCAGCGGGACGAGGCCGCCGCGTCGGTCAAGGGATTGACCGCGCAGAACAAGGCGCAGGCGGAGGAGATCCGCGTGCTCTCGAACAGCCTCAGGGCCTATAAGAGCTCGGCGACCAGGGCCCGCAACGAGGCCCATGTCCTGCAGGGCAAGAAGCCTCCTCAGGCACGCGCGGTCACCGAGCTGCCGGCGTCGGCCGACGACGCCGAACGTCGCGCCGCCGGCGAGCGGTTCGAGAAGGCGATCTATGGCGGGCCGACGACGCTCGTCTTCTCGGACGGGAAGCGCGAGATCCGCGAGCTCGCCCCGCTGATCGTCGACGGCGGCGCCTGGCGGAGCTCGGCGCGCGGCCACCTGCTCGATCACGAGCCGCTGCTCGAGCCCGGCGAGATGGCCAAGCCGCTGGTCGAGATCGCCGGGTTCGGCCTGCTCGACGAGGCGGGCCGGCAGGTCGGCTGGTGCCCGCTGCCCGAGCCGATCGTCGTGCCGCGCAACGGCCGGGTGCAGGTCCCGGCGAACACGATCCGGTTCGCATTCTGATTTGAGGTCTGGGCCCCGGCATTCGCCGGGGTGACGTGGAGGGTTCGATGGCGGAGCAAATTCAGGACAGCGACCTGGTCAAATCGGACCTGCTCCGCCAGTCGGACATGGAGAATGAGCGGGCGCCGATCGAAGGCACGTTGCGCGATATCGAGCGGTTCTTCGATCCCGGCGCGGCCGGCGGGTTCGGCGGCGCGATGTCGTCGGCTGGCGTCGACAATTACAATTACGATGCGACCGGCATGCAGATGCTCGGCCGTTTCGACGCCGCGCTCGGCTATGTGACGACGCCCAAGAACGCGCGCTGGCACGGGACCACCGTGCTGAGCCGCGACCTCGGGCGGATCCCCGGCGTGACCCGCTGGTGCGAGCACGCGACCGACAGGCTGTTCGAATGCCGCTATGCGCCGCACGGCGGCGCCGGCACGGCGTTCAGCGGCGATCGCCGTCAGCTAGGCTCCTACGGCACCGCGCCGCTCTGGGTCGACGAATGGCGGGGCCGGGCCCTGTTCTACAAGCCCATCCACTTTTCGGAGGTCTGGGTCGACGTCGATTTCCGCGGCCGCATCGACACCGTGCATCGCAAGTTCGAATATACCGCGCGGCAGGCGAAGCAGGAGTTCGGCGAGGACAATCTGCCGCCCAAGATCCGCGAGGCCTGCGCCGATCCGAAGAAGGCCGGAGAAAAATTCCAGTTCCTGCACGTGATCCGGCCCAACGAAAGCTACGAGACCGAACGGCTGGACTGGCGGGGCAAGCCGATCGTCAGCCGCTATATTGCTATCGACGAGAAATGGATCGTCCGAAAGGGCGGTTATCACACGATGCCGATCGTCGTGTCGCGCAATTCGACCGCGCCGGGCCGCAAATATGGAAATTCGCCGGCGATGACCGTGATCGGGACCCAGCGCGGCCTCAACGAGATCGCCAGGACCATCCTGCGCGCCGGCCACAAGGCAGTGGATCCCGCGCTCGCTTTCTATGACGACGGTGACATCACCAAGCTGATCACCAGGCCCGGCGGGCTCAATCCGGGACTGGTCGACAGCGAGGGGCGCCTGCTCGTGCAGGCCATCCCCCAAGGCGGCAATCTGATGATAGGCCGCGACATCCAGGAGAGCGAACGATCGGTCGTCAAGACCGAGTTTCTGGAGGAATTCTTCAAGATACTGACCGACCCGAGCGACCGGATGACGGCGACCCAGGTGCTCGAGATGGTTTCGAAGCAGGGGGTGCTGATCCAGCCCTTCGCCGACGCCTATGAGACCGAGAAGCTCGGCGTCATGGTCGAGCGCGAGCTCGATATCCTGATGCGCGCCGGCCAGATCGACCCGATGCCGCCGGAGATGGTCGAGGCGGGCGCGAAGCCGATCATCGTCATGACCAATCCACTGGCGCGGATGGCGCGGGCGCAGGAGGCGTCTGCCTTCACGCGCTGGGTCGAGGTGGGCGTGCAGGCGGCCTCGGCCGGCAGGACGGACGCTCTCGACCGGATCGATTTCGACAGAGGCATGGCTGGCGTCGGAGAAGTGCTCGGCGTTCGGCCAAGCTGGATCCTGAGCGACGATGAGCTGGCCGAGCTTCGCCAGGCCCGCGCGCAGAAGGAGGAGGCGGTCGAGCTCGCCCAAGTCGTGCCCGACGCGGCCGCCGCGGCGCTGGATCTCGCCAAGGCGAACCAGCTGCAGGGGCAGCTGGCCGGCGGAGGAGGGATGTGAGGATGCCGGATTATTATATGGACGCAAAGCCGACCCTTCACGAGGTGTGGCCGTTCATAGTGCGGGCACAGCGCGTTCTCGGCCGTCCCGTCGCGGTCAACGTAGAAGCTATTTTGGAGCGCGGGCTCTTCGTGTTCACCGCCACGCCGGCGCCGGGCCCGACGGGCTTCTTTCAGCTGGAGGGTGGCCTGTGATGCATCCGAACCTGATCCAGCGCGGGCTAGAGGAGGCCGTGCGGCTGTTCCGGCGCAAGGTGCTGCTGCGGGCCCGGTCCTACCAGGCCGTGCTCGCGCCCCGCGGCGCCGTCGATCGCGACCGGGAGATCGTGCTCGCCGACCTGCGCGATTTCTGCCGCGCGATGACGACAACGTTTCGGCTCGACCACTGCGACGCGGCGCGCCTGCAGGGTCGGCGGGAAGTCTGGCTGCGGATCACGCAGCACCTCAATCTGGACGAGGCGAGGATCCAGAAGCTCGTGGAGATAGACGATGGTTTGGACGATTAGGGGCGGTGTTTCACGTGTGGCGCTGGCGATCGGCGCGCTGGCGGCAGAGGATTGGGCCTCGGGCTCGGTCTGCTCGATCGAGGGTGAAGACGGCGGTGCTGGCGGCGGTGCTGGCGGCAGCGATGACGCGGCTGCGGCGGCCGCGGCGGCCGTGGCGGCAGGTGGCGCTGCGGCCGCTCTGGCTGGCGGCGGCGGTGGGGACGAGGCGGCCGCGGCAGCGGCGGCCGCCGCTGGCGGCGGCGCGGATCCCGAATGGCTGGCGAGCCTGTCGGCAGACGGCGGCGACGCGGAGAACCCGTCGACCAGGGATTGGGTGAAGTCGAAAGGCATCAAGACGCCCGACGATCTGGCGAAGGGCTATCGCGAGCTCGAAAAGGCGCACCGCGCGAGCGGCAAGATCGTGGTGCCTGGCGAGGGCGCCAAGCCCGAGGAGATCGCGGCCTTCCACAAGGCGATCGGGGTTCCGGAGAAGGTCGAAGGCTACACGTTCGAGACGCCCGAGGGCGCCGAGCTCGACAGCGATATCGTGACGCCGCTGCGCGAGGTGGCTCTGAAGGCCGGCGTGCCGGCGGCGGGCTTCAAGGCGCTGGCCGAGGGGCTGGTCGCCGTGCAGCTCGACCAGCTCGAAGCGCTGAAGGCGACCGAGGATGCCGACGCGGCGGAATGGCTGAAGGCGCAGGGCGCGCAGAAGGACGCCAAGCTCGCCGCTGTCACCACTGCGATGCGGGCGCTCGAGCTGAGTGCGGCCGACGTAGCGGCGATGCAGCGTGGTTTCGGGCTGCAGGGCAAGCCGGGGTCGGCCAAAGTGCTCGGCCTGCTCGCCAGGCTGGGCGACGGCATGGCCGAGGATGCCCTGCTCGGCGGCGACGGCAAGCGCCGGTTCGGGATCACCGGGCCCGAGGCGCAGGCCGAGATCGACAAGCTGACCGTTGACACCGATTTCGGCGCGAAGCTGATGGCCAAGGATCCGGCGGCGGTCGAGCGCTGGAACCGGCTCAACGCCGCCGTCGCCGCGCATAAGGAGCAGGAAGCGAGGAAGCTGGCGGCGGCTTGATTTTCGCGGTTTTTGGAATTAGCGCCGGCATCGCGCTAACTCTTGACAAGGGGCCGGGTTCCATGCGAACTCCGGCCCCATTCAGGGCCCCATCAAAGTAACACTTTGATGGGGCCCGCAGCGCCCGCCAAGCCTGAGACGGCCCGGGATCTGATGTGGAAGCATCCGCCGATCGCAGGCGTAAACTGATAGAGCGGCCGGACCTCCTGGTCCCCAAGCCCTTCGCAATCCGGATCAACCGTTTTGTTGGAGGGCGCCATGAGCGACCAAGTACCGACCACCTTCGTCACCCTTTTCGAGAACAATATGCGGCTGGCGCTCAACCAGCATCAGTCCCTGCTGTGGCCGCTGCTGCCGGAAAAGACCGGCACGGGCAGCGAGAAGAAGCAGCTCGACGACATCGTCGGCATGGTGAAGAGCCGCAAGGGCTCGGACGACGGCCGGCACGGCGACGTCGAATATGCCAACACGCCGCACGATCGAGTATGGGTCGCGAAGCCCGATTTCCATTATTACGCCGATCTCGTCGACAATAACGACCAGGTGCAGGCGATGATCTCGTTGACCAGCGGTTACATGGAAACCGCTCGGACGACGATCAACCGCGGCAAGGACGACGAGGTCCTGGCCGGCTTCTTCGGCTCCATGATTACCGGCAAGGCTGGCACGACGACTTCGCCGTTCCCGAGCGGCAACGTGGTCGGCGCCGACGTCGGCGGTGTCGCCGCGACAGCGACCGGCATGAACATCGCCAAGTTGCGCGCTGCGCGCAAGCTGGTCGCCGAGAACTTCAATGACATGAACGCCCAGCGGTTCATGGTGCTCACCGCGGACGACACCGACCAGCTGCTCAACGAAATGCCGGTCACCTCGCGGGATTTCGGCGCCGAGGGCGGCGAGCTGCGCGACGGCAAGTTGCGCAAGCTGATGGGCTTCACGTTTGTCGACATGGAGACTGACAATCCGTTGCTCCACAATGCGGCGCTGGTCGACGCCGGCAGCGGCAACCGCAAGACGCCGTTCTGGGTGCAGGGCGGCCTGGTCCGGGTGCCGTGGTGGGACATCAAGACGTCGATCGACCCGCTGCCCCAGAAACACCACTCGATCCAGGTCTACGCCTCGTTCTGCGGTGCGGTGACTCGGACCGACGACCGCAAGGTCGGTTACGTCCTCAACAAGGTCCAGTAGCGCGCGTGGGGCGGGTCGCGCGCGAGCAGGGCGCGCGACCCAAACCCCGAGCGGACTGAGCAATTTGGGCCCTCCGGCCCGGGAGACAGACAATGGCGACTTTCTACGGCACCACCTTCACCGGCTCTCCGCTCGATGCGGCGGCCGTCCCTCCTTACTCGATCCCGAGCAGCGCGCTCGTCACCGGCAAGCAGCGCTGCACCACCGAGATCTTCACCATGGCCGCCCAGGCCTCGGGCAGCATCCTGGTGCTCGGCAAGCTGCCGGCGGGCGCGGTGTTCAAGGGCGTGCGGATCACCGCCAGCGCCTCGGCCGGCGCGACCGCGACGATCGCGATCGGCATCGCCGGTTCGACCGCCAAGTACAAGGCGGCGGCGGTGTTCACGGCGGTCGACACGCCGACCCTCTACGGCAAGGCCTCGGCGATGGCGCAGGGCCCGCTGGCGGCGGAGGAGACGGTGATCGCGACGATCGCCGCCGACGCGCTGGCGGCGGCCGGCACGCTTGTCTTCGAATTGTTCTTCACCGCGCCGGCGTAAAGTTTCGGCGGACGTTGGAGGCGCCCGCCGGAGCCACGAGCCCGGCGGGCGCAGTTTTTGAAGCGGGATCCCGGCCTTCGCCGGGACAGGCGGGAGAGGCGGAATGGCGGTCCAGATCAAGCTCAGCATCAAGCGCGGCCAGCGGGCCCAGCATGTCGTCGTCGCCGCCGGCGCGACGATCGCCGGCGGCGACGCCATGTTCCTCAACATCGACAGCGACCTGTTGTCGAAAGGCGAGGCGCTGCAGCAGCTCGAGGAGCTGAGGAAGCATATCCACCAATCCCCGTGGCCGCAGACCGCCGCCTGATCCGAAAGTCCAAAAGTGATCGACGTCGCGATCGCCAATCTGACGCTGCAGAAGATCGGGGCCCGCGACCAGCTGGTCGACCCGGACGAGAAAAGCCATGCCGGCCGCACGCTGCGGGCGAGCTGGGACCTGATCCGCAAGATCTGTTTGCGCGAGCTCACCCCGACTTGCGCGAAGCGGCGCGCCGAGCTGCCGGCGCGCGAGATCACGATCGCGCGGCCGGTGATCGGCTTTTCGAACGCCTATCCGGTGCCGGCGGGCTTCCTGCGACTGCTCGAGGTGCTTTCGCCGGCCATGTCGCGCGCGGACTACCGGCTGATCGGCGAGGACGTTTCGGGCTTCGAGATCCTCGCCGATTGCAGCGGCGGGCTCGGCGTCGAATATGTCATCGACCTCGCCGATCCGGCGCGCTGGGACCCGCTCTTCCTGCAGAGCTTCGCCGACCGGCTCGGCTGCCAGATCGCCGACCGCATCACCTGCGACCTCGATCGGGTCCGACGCTGCCAAAGCGATTACACCGCGGCGCGCAAGGCCGCCGGCGGCGCGGACAGCAAGGAGCAGCCGCCGATCGAGCATGAGGACAGCAGCTGGCTGACGGCGCGCCACGGCTGGTGGGAAGGCAGGCCGCCAAATGTCTGAGCGCCTCACCGATGGATCGGCCCGCTGATGGCCGACCAGCACATCAACCCGATCTACAACAACTTCAACGGCGGCGAGATCTCGTCCCGGATGCAGGGCCGGACCGACACCGCCATCTATCCGATCTCACTCGCCGAGATGATCGGTTTCGCGCCGTCGGTCGAGGGGCCGGCGGTCAAGTGTCCGGGCTTCCGCTACATCCGCGCGGCGGCCGCCTCGGCGGCCTGGCTGTCGCCGTTCGTCTTCTCGCGGACCCAGGCCTATGTGCTGGAATGGGGCGAGCAGCTCTTGCGCTTCTACACCAATGGCGGCCGGATCGAGGCTGGGGCGGAGGAACCCTACGAGCTCGCAATTCCCTACGCCGCGGCCGAGGCGCCCTTCGTCTCCGCCCAGCAGAGCTACGACCGGCTCTATCTGGCGCACCGGGCGCACGCGCTGGCGTCGCTGACCAGGCTGACCGCGACGACCTTCTCTTTTGCCGCGCTCGAGCTCGAGAACGGGCCGTTCGGCGACGTCAACAAGGACGAGACGCTGAGCGTCGCCTTCACCGCCTCGTCGGGGGCGGCGACCGCTTATGCGAGCGGCGCGATGTTCCTCGAGGAGCATGAAGGCTCGCTCTTCTTCGTCGAGACGCGCGACACCGCCGAGACCCCGCAATGGCAGGCCGGTCTCGAGGTCTCGGACGGCCAGCTGCGCGCCTCGGCCGGCGGCGTCTACCTCAAGATCGGCGGTGCCGACCGGACCGGCGACAAGGCGCCGTCGCACCGCGAGGGCGCGGCCTGGGACGGCGACGGCGCCGGCACCGACGTCAATGGCGACGGCCCCTATGGCGCCCAGTGGCTGTTCGTCCACGGCCGGTTCGGCATCGTGAGGCTCGACACCTATGTCGGCCCGACCCAGTTCGAATGCACCGTGATCAAGCGGCTGCCGGACAGCGCCGCGGCGGCCAATGCCTATGCCGACCCCGGCGGCGTCATCGATTACGAGCCGCCTTATTCGGGCGACGACGACACCGGCTTTTTCCCGAACTGGAGCGTCGATCCCGAGACCGGCGAGTTCACGCCGATCGCGCCCGGCTCCGGCGGCTTCACGCCGCCGACCGGCGCCGCCGGAAGCCAATATCCGGGCAGCTGGCGCTGGGCCCACGCCGCGATCTCCGACGCCGCCGGCTGGCCCGTCGCGGTGCTTCTCGCCTGGGGGCGCCTGGTCCTGTTCACCGATTTCGAGATCATCGGCTCGGTGGTCGGCGATTATGCGGGGGGGCGGGCCAATTTCGCCGAATATGCCGACAACGACGCCGCCACGGTCGACATGGCGTTCCGCCGCCGGCTCTCGATCTCCAACCCGGTGATCTGGGCGCGCGAGGACCGCGGCAACATATTGGTCGGCACCCAGGACGGCGAATATCTGATCGGCCCGATCAATCCCTCGGCGATCGTCTCGGCCGAGAACATCCAGTGCGTCAAGCAGACCCGGCACGGCTCGGCCGCCGTCTTCCCGATCGACGCCGCCGGCGAGACGATCTTCGTCCAGAAGGGCGGACGGGTGCTTCGCCAGGCCACTTATTCGTTCGAGCGCGACCGCTACGCCGCCTTCGACCTCACCGTGTTCGCCCGCCACGTTTTGGAAACGGGCTGCGTCCAGCTCGCCTACGAGCAGGACAGCGAGGAGATGCTCTGGGCGCTTCGCGCCGACGGCGTCCTCGCCGCCCATCCGCACGCGCCCGAGCCGAGCAAGGACATCAAGGGGTTCGCGCGCCGGATCCACGCGGCCGGGCCGGTGCTTTCGACCTGCTGCGTTCCGAGCGAGGACGGAACGCTCGACGAGCAATGGATCCTGGTCGAGAATGAAGCGACCGGGGCGAAGAGCGTCGAGCAGCGAGCGCCCTGGTGGGTCGAGGGCGGGCCGAAAGGGACCGCCTTCTTCGTCGACAGCGGCGTGACGGTCGAAAGTCCGGCGAGCCTTACTTTGACCGGCCTGGGCTGGCTGGCGGGCCGAGCGGTCGGCGTGCTCAGCGACGGCGCCGTGATCCGCGGGCTCAGCGTGACGGCGGGCGGCGCGCTGACCCTGCCGCCCATGGCGCAATTGCCCGGGACCGTGACGGTCGGCCTCAACTATCGCGCCTCGTTCAGGACGCTGAAGCCCGAGCTGCGCGACCCGCGCGGCAACACCATGCAGGGCAAGATGCAAAAGCTGTTCAGGCTCGCCCTGCGCCTGCTCGAGACGCTCGGCGTCCGGGTCAGCGCCCAGGCCGGGGTCGAGGACGAATGGCTTCAGCGCGGCATCGACGTGCCGATGGGCGAAGGCCCGGCCTTCTTCTCGGGCGACAAGGAGCGGGAGGTCGACGGGCAGTGGGACCGCGAAGGCCAGTTCGAGCTGATCAGCGAGGATCCGGTGCCGTGCATCGTGGTGGCGGCGATGCCGCGGCTGGCGGTGAGCGAATGATTACGTCTCAAAGTGGTACTTTGAGCCGGTTAGGCGGCGGGGAGCGGGTGCGCTTAGACAAGCCTCGCCCCACTAACGCAGCAAGGGATGGCTACGCCCGGCAGCTCGAAAGAGCGGCCCGCCGGCAACGTTGCAAAGCCATAGGACTGAGCCGGTCGGCCGCCGCCTCGGCCACCCGCCGTCGACTCATTGCCGCCCGCGGAGATCGGCCATGACCGTGAGCTTCCGCGAGATGTTGGCAGGCGACGTGGTGCAGCTGGTGCTGCAGCGCTCGCAGCATGTCACGCTCGGGCTGGCTCGGCCGGTGCTCTCCTATGAGGATGGCGAGGAGCTGGCGGAGGGCGGGCCGGCCTGGTCGGCGCTCGGCGCCGACGGCCGGATGCTCGCCTGCTTCGGCGCCAGATATCTCTGGCCGCCGGCGGGCGTTTTCACCGGCCATGCCGTCGCCTGGGCTTTGCTCGCCGAGGGGATCGGCGCCGCCCATCTCGCGATCAGCCGCTTCTGCGCGGCTCGGATCGCCGAGAGCCCGATCGCCCGGATCGAGGCGATCGTCCGCGCCGACGTCGCCGCCGAGGCCTGCTGGGCCCGGCTGATCGGATTGCGCCGGCGGGCGCTGCTGAGGCGCTGGGGTCCGCAAGGCGCGCCGCATCTGCTCTACGAGAGGGTGATCCCCGTTCGGGCTGCCCCGCAGCCCGACCAGCGAGGGGATCACTAATGCAGGCGCTCCCGATGGTGATCCAGGCCGGCGGCAGCCTGATCCAGGGCATCGCCGGCTATAGGGCTGGCCGCGCGGGCAAGCGCGCGGGCGAGGCCAACGCCGTCAACGCGCTCAACGAGGGCGCCGCCGAGGCCGGCGACATAAGCGACAGCGCGCGCGAGGCGATGGGCGAGCAGATCGGCAGCCTCGCCGGCAACGGCTTCGAGATCGGCACCGGCTCTGCGCTGACCCGGCTCGAGGAAAGCGCGATCGCGGCCGAGATGGACATCCAGAACGCGCGCCGAAAGGCCCGCGGCCGAGCGATCGCCTATCGCGAGCAGGGCCGGAACGCCGCCGCCGAGGGCACGAGCCGGCTTCTGGGCGGCTTCTTCGGCGCCGCCGGCGCGATCGCCAATCACCGGCGCGACTATGCGGCAGCGCAGAGCGAGTTCGGCTTCACAGGAAAGAAGGGCTGATGGCGGTCGCACCGACCCAGGGCTATCGCCGCCAGCTCGGGCCCGGCCAAGCCGCACCGCGCGCCGGCGCGTCGCCGGAAGCCTATGGCGCCGGCGTCGGGCAGGCGATCGAGCGCGTCGGCGCCGAGTGGAGCGAGGACGATCTGCGCGCCGAGCGGCTGGAATTGCAGCGGCGGATGGAGGCCGAGGCGGCGCGATCAGGCAAGGACTATGCGCAGCTCGAACTGGACGTCGACGAGATGGTCGAGCAAGTCCGGGCGCAAAATCCCGGCGAAGCGGTCGGCCATGCCGAGACCATCGAGCAGCGGGTCAACGAGCGGCTCGGCGCCTTCCTCGGCACGATCCAGAACGACCGGGTGCGGCAGGCCTTCGAGGCGCAGGGCGACAACCTCCTCGTCCGCACGATCGGCCGGGAGCGCGCCTGGGCAGGCGGGCAGCGCGCCGGCTATCAGGCGCGCATGCTGGCCGAGCAGGGCCGCATCCATGTCGGGCAGTTGTCGCGCGGGTTCAACCAGCAGCAGCTCGACGCCTTCAACCAGAGCATAGCCGTCACGGCGGACATGATGACGGGCATTCCCGCGAACAATCGCGCCGAGGCGGTGTTCGCGCTGCAGCGGGACAATGTCCGCGCCTCGTTGAACGTGCTGCAGCTGCAGGATCCGCAACGGCTGATCGGGCTGATCGAGCAAGGCACTTACAACCGTTTCCTGACCGAAGGCGACATCGACACGTTGCGCCAGGGCGGGGTCGTGGAAATCCGGCGCCAGGAGAATGCGCGCCAGGAGCTGGTCAACCAGCAGCGCGCCGAGCTCCGCGAGGACATCGGCATCATCCAGGCGCAGATCCGCGACGGCATCCCCGTCGACGATGCGACGCTCGAGCGGCTGCAGCAAGCGGCAGGGACCGCCCAGCTCGACCGGCAGGAATATGATGTCGGTGTCACGCGCATCCGCAACCTGACCAACCGCGACCTGCGCGGCCGCCGCCCCGAATGGGTCGAAGGCGAGATCAACCGGCTCTCCGCGCTGGGCGACGACATCTCGCCGGACGATGCCGTTCGCCTGGATCAGCTCAAGGCCAGGCAGGAAGCGCATGCCGAGGAGTTCCGCCGCAACCCGGGCGGCTTCGCTTCGTCGAACGGCGATCGGCCGCCTCCCGTGGATTGGGCCAATCCAAGCCAGGAGGCGCTGCAGGGGCGCCGTCGCTGGGCGCGCCGGACGTGGGGCAATAGCGGGCAGCAGACCGGCATCTACACCAGCGAGGAGGCGGCGACGCGCACGGCCCTTCTCGATGACGGCACGGCCGCCCGCGCCGAGCTCGCGGCGATGATCGTGCGCGACGCCGGCGACGATGGCGGCCTCATTCAGGCTACGGCCCGGCAGGTCGCGCCCCGCGACGAACCTTTCCAGATGGCCCTGCGTCTCGGCACGTTGCCCGTCGTCGGCCCGCGCCGCATGCGCGACGCGCTGGCCGGCGCGGACGCGCTCGCGGCCAATCCGAGCCTCTGGAACCAGGACAAAGCGAACGAGGTGATCGCCGAGGTGGCGCCGGCGCTGCGGTGGCTGCCGGAGGCGACGCGCGCCGCCATCGTGCAGACGACGCGCAACCTCTATGGCGCCCAGGCTTCGCGGCACGGCCACACGGCGTGGAACGAGGACGCCTATCGAATGGCGTTCCACCAGGCGGTCGGCGCGGTCGGCGAAGGCGAAGGGATGACCGGGGGCTTTCGCGAGTTGCGGTTCGGCCGCCAGCGCGCGCTGGTGACGCTGCCGGTGGGTTGGACGCAGGCGCGGTTCGAGGCGGCATGGTTCGGCATCACTCCTCAGGCCGCCGTCGACGCAGCGAACGGAGTGCCCGTCAGGCCGGACGGCAGGACGGCGATAACCCGCAACGAGTTCCTCGGCATGGTTCCGGTTCCGGTCGCCAATGGCCGCTACATATTGTGGACCGGCTCCGGCTTCGTCGGCCGCCGCGGCGGCGGGCGCTACATGATCGACGTCGGCCGGCTGCCGCGCGGCAGGGGACGCGCGCCGGTTCGCGGCGTTGGCGTCGGGAGGGTGTTCTGATGCTGCAGCAGGCCAACCCGCTGAGCTGGGACGAGGAGCTTCCCGAGGCGTTGACGCCGATCGGCGCGCCCGAGCCGAGCACCGGCATTCTCGAAAACCTCGGCGCGATGTTCGAAGAGAGGCTGCTGGTCGGCAACAGCAACGCGGAGGCGGGGCGCTTCCGCGAGGGCTATGATGTCCTGCTCGATGCGATCAACGAGGGCAGGCCGCGAGGCCAGCGGTTCGAGAACCCGGAAAGCGTCGCCCCGGGGCGCCACCTGCAGATCGCCAATCGGGGGCGGGCGCAATCCCGCGCCGAGGCCGAAGCCTTGATCTTCGCCGAGATCGCTCGGCGCCGCCGGACCGATCCTCGCTTCCTGGCCGGCATTCCGAACACGGCGGACGAATATCGCGAGCAGATCAACGCTCCCGCTCGGGCCCGCCTGGCCGAGATCCACGACGTACAAAGGCGGGCGACGACGCTTGGCACAATCGGAGGGTTTGCCGGCGGCATGGCCGGGTCGCTGCTCGATCCGCCGGTCGCGGTGACGCTGCCGTTCGGCGGTTTCGGTCGCGCCCCGTTTCAGCGCATCCTTACCGAGGGATTGGTCAGCGGAAGCGTGGAGCTGGCGCTGCAGCCATCGGTCGCGCACAATTATCGGACGCTCGGCGTCGATTACGGGCTCGGCGACGCCGCGATCTCGGTGCTCATGGCGGCGACCGGCGGCGCGGCCGTGCGCGGCCTTTTCGAGGGCGCGCGTCCGGCAGGCCGCATCCTCGGCCGGGTCTATGACCGCACGGCCGAGGCGACGTTCAACGCCGTCCCCGAAGCGTTGCAGCGGCGCTGGGCCGACGCGGGCACGTTCGAGGGCAGGCGGATCCTCGAAGGCTTCCGGCGCGCCGTGCCGGAAGACGAGTGGTTGCCCGACGAGCGAGCGGCCGTTGCCGTGATCGAGCGCAACGCCGAAGTGCGCGAAAGCTCGCCGTTCGCGGCCGACCATGCCGGCGACGCCGAGCATCTGCGGCGGCTGTCGGTGGCGCTCGACGCGCTGACCGACGATATGCCGCCGCCGCTTTCCGCTCGGCTGCGGGCAGAAGCGGCGCTGCCCCCGGGGCCGCTGCCCGAAGCTTCGATCCCGCGCTCCGTCTCTTCACGTGGAACATCGGCGGCGCGGGAGCAGCTCAAGGCGCGCATCCGCAGGGCGGAGAGCGGCGGCGACGATGCGGCGCGCAATCCACGCTCGTCGGCGACGGGGCGCTATCAGTTCGTCGACAGGACCTGGCTCAGGCTCTACCGCCGCCGCTACGCCAGCCAGGGTCTCAGCGACGGCGAGGTGCTGGCGCTACGGCGGGACCCCCGGCTGCAGGAGCAATTGATGGACGATCTCACCGCCCATAACGGGGCGGTGCTGCGCCGGCACGGCCATGAGGAGAGCGCCGGCAACCTCTATCTGCTGCATTTCGCCGGGGACGGCGGCGGCGTGGCGCTGCTGCGCGCGGCGCCGGACACTCCCGCCGGTCGGGTTCTCGGCGCGGCGGCGATCGCCGCCAACCCGCATTTGCGAGGGCGTACGGCGGCCGACGTGATCGCCTGGGCGCACCGCGCCGTTGGCGGCGACGCCCCGGCGCCGGCGCGCTTGGGCGGCGGCAATGCCGCGCCCGGACTGGCGCGCGAAGCCGAGCCGGCAATGGCCCGCCGCGACCCCGAGCCGAGCGAGGATTGGCGCGAGGCGCTGGAGCGCCTGCAGGACGAGGCGGCCGACGAAGCGCCCGTGGTGATGGCCGAGCCGCTGCCGTCGCTGCGCCGCGACCTGTTCGAGAGCGACGAGGATTGGGCCGAGGCGCAACTCAGGTTCAACCGCGAACTCGACCAACCCGAGGAAATTGCCGCTTCCATGGGCGTAAACGGGCCGCCAGCGCGCGAGACGGCGGCGCCGGCCCCGGAAGGCCGCTCGGCGGACGCCGAGCCTGAGCGGGCTTCTGCGACGGTGCCGAAGCGGGCGACCGATGTGGCCGGCAATGCGTATCCGATGCGCGGCGAGGAGCTGCCGTCGGCGGGTCTGGCCCCGGCAAATTTGAGTGAGCATGGCGTCGTCTATGTCGGCCGCCGAAACACCATTCATTTCCTGATCGACGAAGCCTTCCCCCACACGCCGGAGCGAGGAGATTGGGCAGAGGTCGGTTTCATCTCGCCGCGCGGCGAGTTTCTGAGCCGCGAGCAGGCCCTCGATTGGGTGGATCGTAATGAAGGCCGGGTGAGCCCCTCTGACAATATGGAGGGCCAGCTCGACGCCCTCGACTACAGAGAGCAGATCGGTAGCCGCCGCCAAGAGATCGACAGCCCGGCGCTGGCGCGGTTCGATGCGCCCGACAGCGAAGGCGTGCGCGCGCAGATCGCCAGCATCGAGCACGATTTGAAGATAGACGCCGAGGCGGGCGCCGGGCCGGCCTTCCGCCTCGGCGAGGAAGGCGACGAATTGTCGGCCGCGCGCGTGCTCGACGAAGCCGATGCGGAGCTGGGCTTCGCCAACCTGCTGAAGGGGTGCCTGTGAACGTCCCCACGAACAAGCTCGCGGGGGCCCCGGAATGAGCCTCGAGCGCTGCATCGTCGACCTCGAGAAAGAGGGCAAGCTGACGCCCGATCAGGCCGAGCGGGCGCGCGAAGTCTATGGACGGCTCCGGCGCCACCACGAGCGCAGCATGGGGCCGGTCTCGGCGGAGGCGCTGGCGAGCGCCGATGCGGTCGCGGCGATCGAACGCGACGCCTTGCTCGCCAAGCGCGACGCGCTGCTCCAGGTCGCGGCCCAGAAGCGGATCATCGCCGACATGGCGTCGTTCAAGGGCAAGAGCCGCGGCCGGGCCGCCGCCGCCCTGTTCGATCATGACGGCCAGGCCCCCTACCTCAATGTCGAGGCGCTAAGGCGGACGATCGTCGGCCGCGCCCATGCCAAGATGCCCGCCATCCTGGAGCGCCACCGCCGCAACCTCGCCGGGGCCGTGCGCAACACCGACGATCTGGGCGACCTGGTGCGCGAGGCCAAGGGGCGGGACACCGGCAACCTCAACGCGCGCGAGATGGCGGACGCGTTCTGGCAGGTCGCCGAGGATCTGCGGCTTCGGTTCAACGCCGCCGGCGGCAAGATCGGCAAGATCGAGGGATGGTTTCCGCAGACGCACAGCTCGGCAAGGGTGCGAGCCGCCGGCTTGGAGGAGTGGCGCCCGTTCGTCCTCGGCGATGTCGAGGGGACGACGATCCCGGTGTTCGAGCGGTCGAGGATGATCGACGAGGCGACCGGGAAGCCGTTCGACGACGAGACGCTGGCCCTCGTCCTGGGCGACGTGTTCGAGACGATCCGCACGGAAGGCTGGGCGGGGCGCGCCCCGAGCGGCGCGGGCGGCGGCAAGAAGCTGGCGAACCGGCGGGCCGACCATCGCTTCCTTCATTTCACGCCGGAAGGCTGGCTCGCCTACCAGGCCCGGTTCGGCGACGGCGGCGAGGCAGCGCCGTTCGACGCGATGATGGGCCATGTCGAAGGGATGGCGCGCGACACCGCCCATATGGAGATATTGGGCCCGAACCCGGCGGCGACGGTGCGCTGGTTGAAGGACGGCCTGATCAAGGACGCGCAGGTCGACGCGGACCCGGCGGGCGGCCTGATCGACAAGGCGAAATTCGGCGCGCTCCGCATCCAGCAGCTCTACGACACCACGTCCGGCGCGCTGAACTCGCCGGTGAGCACGAAGTGGGCGCGCCGCTTCGGGACCTGGCGCTCGCTCAACGTCTCGCAATTCCTCGGCGGCGCCGTCCTCTCGGCGCTGACCGACACCGGCTTCCAGGCGATCACGCGCGCCTTCAACGGGCTGCCGGTGACGGGCGCGCTGACCGGCTATCTCAAGCTGCTGACGCCGGCCAACAAGGCGAACCAGCGGATCGCGGTGCGGCTCGGGCTGATCGCCGAGGAGGCGAGCAAGATGGGCACGGCCCAGCAGCGCTATCTGGGCGAGAGCATCGGCCATGAATGGGCGCGGCGGCTGGCGGACGGGGTGCTGCGCGTCTCGGGCCTCTCGCCGTGGACGCAGGCCGGGCGCTGGGCGTTCGGAATGGAATTTCTCGGCCATCTCGCCGACAATGTCGAGGTCCGGTTCGACGCGCTGTCAGGGCCGCTCCGGCGCGCCCTGGAGCGCTACGGCCTCTCCGCCGACGATTGGGACATCATGCGCTCGGCGCCGCTCTACGAGCATAAGGGCGCCAGCTTCATGCGGCCCGAGGACATCGCCGCGATGGAAGGCCAGTGGGGGCCGGAGAAAGCGGGCAAGCTGGCCGACCGGCTGCTGGCGATGGTGCTCACCGAAACCGATTATGCGGTGCCGGTGGCGTCGGTCCGCGCCCGCTCGCTGATGAGCTGGGGCCAGCCCGGCACCTTCGCCGGCGAAGCGAGCCGCAACGCCTTCCTGTTCAAGAGCTTCGGGGTGTCGATGCTGCTGAGCCACGGCCGGCGGATGATGAGCCACAAGCCGTTCGAGGCGGCGGTGTACGGCGCCGGGCTGTCGATCACGCTGACCATGCTCGGCGCGCTGGTCGTGCAATCGAAGGAAATCAAGAGGGGCCGCGATCCCTTGCCGATGGCCGACGCGCCGGAGTGGAACGAGGAGAAGGGGCGGTTCGAAGGCGGCTTCTGGGCGCGGGCGATGTTCCAGGGCGGCGGCTTCGGCATCTTCGGCGATTTCGCCGCCGCCGGCACGAGCGGCCGCACCGGCAGCCTGGCCGAGGCGGTGGCGGGGCCGGTGGTCGGCACGGTCGGCGACGCCTTCCGCTACGGCGCCGGCACGATGGAGGAGGCGGACGTCGCGCGGCGCTACATTCCGGGCGGCTCGATCTGGTTCCTGGACCTCGTCAAGGAGCGGCTGTGGATCGACGAGCTGCGCAGCTGGACCCACCCCGATTACCGCGACAGCCAGCGCCGGGTCGAGAGGGCCGCCGAGCGGCAGGGGCAGGGCATGTGGTGGGGGCCGGGCGAGGATGCGCCGGAGCGCGGGCCGGATTTCGGGACCGCGCTCGAGGAGGCGCCGGAATGAACGTGTTTCCAAAGGGTGTCGCTAATATGGACCCCCTTTACTGTATCAATACAGTAAAGGGGGTGCACATTGTGCATACCCCTTGGTCACAAAGAGGTGCCATCCTGTTTCGCGCGCCGTCGGCGGATCAGCTTCGCAATACCAAACGCGGCAAAGAACACGACACATGTGAAGACAAGATTTCCCCCGAAGCTGATCGCGACGGTCTCGACTGTGATTTCGTATTCGAACCCAAGATCACTGGCATTTCCATATTCGATGAGGGTCCTCAGCGTCATAGCGATCACGACGTATGCCAGTATGAATATGATCGCGTCGGGCCACACCTTTTTGATCGTCGACGCGGCCGCCAGGATGATGAGCAGGCCAAGCATCGCACCCCCCTTGCCAACCGAGTCCCGAGCGCGCATTCTAGCAGGTGCTTGGTAAATCCCAAGCCGGAGATTGGAAACTCCGCAATCATTGAGCACGACCGGCCCCACGTTACGGGGCTCACAATCTATGGTCGGGCGTGCGCGGGAGGCCCTCGGGCCTGCCGTTTGCTCAGTGAGCGGTTTTCCAACCCGTCACGTCCGGCCACCAGATTGGAAACTGGAGCCGGACGGTCACTCTCACTGAGGAGACCGTCATGACCGACGCTCTTGTAAGCTATCAATTCGACGAAAATCCGGTCCGTGTGGTGATGATCGCGGGCGATCCCTGGTTCGTTGCGACCGATGTCGCGGCGGTTTTGGGGTATCGCGACGCCTTCAACATGGCTCGCAACCTCGACGACGACGAAAAGGGTACTCACATTCTGAGTACCCTTGGCGGTCACCAGGACATTTCGATCGTCTCTGAGAGCGGCCTGTACGCCGCGATCCTCAAATCCCGCCGCGCCGAGGCGCGCCGGTTCCGCAAATGGGTCACGTCCGAGGTGCTGCCGAGCCTGCGCCGCGATGGCAGCTACGCGCTGGCGGGCCATGAGCGCTACGAGGAGCTGCCCAACGATTACGATCCGACGCGGCTCACCGCCGCCGTTGCGGTGGTGAGGGAGGCGCGGCGGCTCTACGGGCCCGCCGGCGCGCGCCGGATCTGGACCCGGCTCGGGCTGCCGCCCGCCGTCGCGGAGAGCAAGCCCAATGCCGATGAGCCTTTGGCCGAGCCGCTCAAGCTGTGGATGGCCGAACATCAGAGCGCGACCGTCGCCGAGGCCGCGGCCGGGCTCGGCATCGCGCCCGAGGACCTCGACACTTCGACCAGGCTTCGGATCGGCTCGCTGCTGACCGTGCTCGGCTGGGAGCGCCGCCAGCAGCGGCGCGGCGACTGGAACGGCAAGGTCTGGTTCCGTCCCTCCGGCGAGGGAGAGGCATGATGACCGACGATATCGGGCCATGCCCGCGCGACACCGAAGAGCAGGCCGCCATGGTGCTGGGCGCGCTGCGCTGCCTCGCCGACCTCGTCAGCTATCAGGCGCGCGGTTGCGACGTCCAGGCCGAGAACCTCGGCTGCATGCTGACGCTGATCACCGAAGAAGTGGAGAAGGTGCTGCCGATCGAGAAAGCCAGCAAGCACCCCCGGGCCTTCAACGACGATGGATAGGAGCAGAAAATGACCGTCGCCGCATTGCCGACGCGCGCCACCTATGTCGAGACCGGGGATCCGGCGACGCTCTACGCCATCCCGTTTCAATATCTGGCGGCCTCGCAGATCGTCGTGTCGCGCTGGGTCGCCGGCGTCGAGAGCGCCGTCTCCGCTTATGCGGTGACCGGCGACGGCAAAGCGGCGGCGCCGACCGGCAAGGTCCAGCTCGCGGCGGGCGTCGCCGGAGCGACGCTCGAGATCCGGCGAGTGACGCCCAGGACCCAGCCGACCATCTATACCGACCGCGACGATTTCCCCAATGCCAGCCACGAGGACAGCGCCGACCGCAACGCGATGAGCCAGCAGGAGCAGGACGCGGCGCTGGCGCTGACCCTGCGCGTGCCGCGCGGCGAGGCGCAGAGCGAGCTGGTGCCGGCGGCCGAGCGGACCGGCGGCGGGCTGGTGCTCGGCCCCGATCCGACCACCGGCGAGATCGTGCTGCTCGACGTCGGCGAGGAATGGAAGGGCGATCCCGGCGGCAACATCCTGGCGATCGGCGCATTTTCGATCCTGCCGACGCTCGATATTCCCGCCGGCGTCGACCGGATCGCGACGACGAAAGCCTATCCCGGCGGCGGCGGCGCGGCCGATTACGTCCTCGACGCATCGCAGGATGCGATCACCGCGCGCGGCGCCGATCTCGCCGCCATGGGCGTCGCCAACGACTTGACGGCGCCGGCGGCGGAGGCGGCGATCGCCGCGTTCGAGCTCCGGTTCCGGCGCGCCGACGCAGCCGGCAAGGTCTTCACGCTGGCCGGATCGAGCCAGCGCGCCGAGCCGTTCCGGCTGTCGACGGACAGCGACGCGCAATGGCTCCAGGCCTGGTGCGATTATCTTTCGCTGTGGCGCGGCGACGGCGAGGTCGGCCTCGGCACCTTCACGCTCGACAACAGCCTGTTCGTCACCCGCGGCTTCAAGGACGGCGCCGACGCGGTCTGGACGCGGTCCAGGCTGCGCGGCTCGGGCCGCGGCTTCGCCGGCCAGCTCCATCATGCCGGAACCGAGCTGGTGTTCACCGCTCTCGACCGGCCCGGCCTGATCGTCCAGGGCGGCCGCGCCGTCCAGATCCAAGACGTCGGCATCCAGGGGCCGGACCGCGCCTTCATCTTCGGCAATCTGCTCGGGATGCAGACCAGCCTGCTCGACGAAACGCTGTCGGCGAGCTGGGACATGGTCCCCGGCGGCGACCTGCAGCACGCGGTCCGCGCCGGGGTCGCGGTCGACGCTCTCTCGGGCGCGGCGCCGGCGGACCCCTATCCGGCGCTCGGCGATCCGGCGTGGATCGGCACCCAGGCCCAATATGGCCGGCCCGAGACGTCGGTCGTCGACATGGACGGCGTCTATATCACCGGCTGGGTCGTCGGCATCGTCGTCCATCCCGGCCAGGGCAACAGCCAGGGCGATTATGTCACGATCGAAAATGCCGGCATCGAAGGCTGCAAATACGGCATCAGCATCGGCAACACGCAGAGCCGGCAGGTCGAGCTGCGCAAGGTGCGAATGGCGCGGCTCTACTGCGCCTTCACCAACCGCGCCCATGGCGAAAAGACCGGCCAGTTCTGCGCGGTCATGTCGAATTGCGATATCGGCGCCTGCGTCAAGCTGTTCGACTTCAGCCTCGCCTCGAGCGGCGAAATGGGCTTCCAGAGCATCCGAATGGAAGGCTCGCTCTATATGGGCGACCTCTACAATGGCGGCTCGGGCGACGCGACGCTGCGCATCGAGAGCACCCCGTTCGGCTTCTGGACGCCCAACCTGGCGACCAGGCTCGGCGTCTGGCCCTATGTCGTCGGCGAGCCGACCGCGCCCTGGCACGGCAACGGCACGTCGAACCTCTCGATCGCCGACAGCACGATCACGGTCCGCGACCTTTGCCCGCTCATGGTCGTCAGGCTCAGGATCGAGGGCCTCAACCTGGTCGCGGTTTCGGCCCAGTCGGCGGCGCCTTCGGTGGCGCGGGCGATGGCGCACAACGGAACCCTGGGCCTGGTGACGCCGCACGGCGGGCGAAGCCACGAGCATGTCGTCGCCGCGTCCCACTACAATCTCGACAGCGGCGCCGCGCCGACCGGGCTCGGCGCCGTTCGGACCAATCTCGGCCATCGGGCGACGAGCCGGCAGACCTGCTTTCCCTACTGGCTTCACCGCGCGATCCCCAAGGCCCACCTCAGCGACCGCCACGCAATCCTGGTCCCGTCGCGGGTCGGCACCGTCATCAAGTCGAACTTCACCGGCTACGCCGTCAGCGGGCGGACCCTCAGCTTCACCGGCTATTCGGGCGTCAACGAGCCGTTCGCGCGCTACAATTCGATGCAGCCCGGCCGAGTCTTCTCCGACAGCGCGTCGGGCATCTGGTATTATGTCGAGAGCTGGGATTATGTGACCGGCGCCGTGATCGCCAAGGCGCTGACCGGCTATCGCGACACGACCGGCGTCAACGACGGCGCCAATGACGCGCTCTACATCCCGTTCGACGGCGCCACCGGCGTCTTCGAGTTCCTCGAGACCGGCTTCTACACGCCCTCCGAAATATTGCTCGGCGACGTCACCAGCGGCAGCGCGGTTGTGACCAACCTCCGCCGGCCCGACGGCAACCAGGCCTGGCTCGCCGGCGAGATCGGCGTCGGCGACTATCTGTGGATCGACCCGCACAACCCTTCGCCGCTGTTCGCGCTCTACAACAACAGGGTCGCCGCGCTCGATTTGGCCGGCGCGCACACGATGACGATGGCGGGCAACGCCACGGCGAGCGTCACCGGGCATCGCTTCGAGCTTTTCATGAGGAAGGGCTGAGCCATGTATGCGATCATCCGAGACGGCGCGATCGCCGAAATCGTCCCGAGCCTGCCCGGCGGGCTCGAGGACGGCGCGTTCCTTCCCGTAACCGAGGCGATGGAGCCCGCGGCCCTGATCCTGGTCGACGGCGCGCTCGCCGAGGATCCGGCGATCCTGTCCGACATCCTCGCGGCCCGCGTCGACGCCTTGCGGTCCGAGGTCGCGGCCGACCTGACCAACATCCAGCGCTCGCGGGTCTACGACATCAAGGCCGCCGAGCTCGCCGCGTACCGCGCGGCCGGCGAGGAGCCCGACCCGGAAGATTACCCCCTCGGCGCGGCGCGGGCGGCGTCGCTCGACCGGACGCTGGCGCAGGAAATGGATGCGGTCGAGGCGGCGATCGCGCTCAACAACGCGCGCCTGGTCGCGGTCGAGGGGCTGGCCGACGCGACGATCGCCGCGATCGCCGTCGCCGGATCGGCGGCGGCGATGAGGGCGGCGTATGACGCGGCCGACTGGGACGCCGCGCGGAGCGTCGGGCCATGATCCACACCACCCATCGGTCCGGGTGAGTGGTAATGGACCCCGCAATCCTTCAGACCTTGATCGGCGCGCCGCCGCTGATCGCTTTGATCTTCTACCTCGTCTGGGACACCGGCCGGCGCGAGGCGAACCGCAAGGCCGAGGTCGAGCGCCGCGACGCGATCGACAAGGACCGGCTCGAAACCGATAAGGCGCTGGTCGCCGTCCTCGCCCGGATCGAAACCAGGCTGGGGATGCAGCCATGAGCGCTCCCAGGCCCGACGGGCTGCGCGCCTCCTCGCGCCGGGTTCGCAGGGCGGCCAACCGGCTGCTCGCGACGATGGGGCCTCCGGACGATCCCGAGCTCGCCGCCGGCGAGCTGCTCGCCTCCGGCGTCCAGGGCGTCGCCGACGTCTATCGCGGCGTCGCGATGACAACCGACAAGGCGAAGGACCGGCGATGAGCGTCGAGCCCGGTAACCAGGAAGGCTGGACCTTCGCCACGATGAAAGCCTATTTCGAGGCGAAGTTGGAGGACGCCAAGGCGGCGATCGGCATTGCCGTCGACTCCGTCAAGGAAGACAACAAGAAAACCGGCGAGGCGATCAATGAGCGGTTCAAGACCACCAACAGATTTCGCGAGCAGTTCGACGATCGAGCCGACACCTTCGCTCCGAAGGACAGCACGGACTTCCGGCTCAAGGCTCTGGAGACGCTTACCTCCAATTGGGCCGGCCGGTGGGCCGGGATTGCCGCGTTCCTCGCTCTGGCCTGTACGGTCCTCGGTGCCGTCTACCTGGTGCTGAGGGGCCTGTAGCGGCCCGTCCAGCCTTCCAACATGGCCCGTTTCCGGGCCCGATGTTGGAAGGGTCACACCGTGCCAAGCGCTTGATTTCGTTGGGTTGCGAGGAGCTTGGGAAGCTTCTGCTCTGCCATTGAGCTACACCCGCACGGGCGGCTTATCTAAGGCGCGGCCTGGAGCTTGTCGAGAGCGGCGCCAGGGAGCCGCAGGCGCGGCGCAGCCATCCGCCTCTCCAGGCTCGGCCCAATGATGGGTGTCGGTGAAGTCGATGATCTGCCAGCGTCCGTCCAGCCGGTAGAGCGTCAGCGCGACCGCGCCGCAATGGCTGAGCCGGCCGTCCATATGGAAGCGATATCGCGCCCAGAGGCTGGCGATTCCCAAAGGATCGACATGGACCGCGACATCCGACATGCGGTCGTCCCACGATCCCGGCCGAAGGTTGCCGTAGAGCGCCATCATCGCGGTCCGGCCGGCGACGCTGACCGCGGGCAGCGGGCCGATCCGATCGGTATCGTCGGCCGCGAAATTGTCGCGCCGGGTGGTCAGCCGGAAATCGGGATGGAGGACGGCATTGCCCTTGGCCGCGTCGGCTTCGCGCCAGGAATCGACGAGATCCTGCGCGGCCCGGCGAACGGCCGCTTCGGCGGCGCGGTCGGCGGCCTCGGCGCGAACAGGGCCGGCGAGGCACAGCAGGGCGATAAAGGCGAGCGGGGGCAAGCGTCGGGACATATTCCCTCCTCGAGCCCGTCTTCACGATAGGGACGCCCGCACCGGCAGGCAATCCACCGGAGAAGCTAGTAGCGCAGGTCCGAAGCGCGGAGCGCCTGCTTGTCGACCGCTTCCTCGGCGTAGCGCAGGTTGGTGTAGCCCTGCTTGGGCATCCTGGCGCCGAAGGTCTTGTCCTTGCCGGGGGCGAGCCGCCTGAGATCGAACTCGTCCTCGAACTGGATGCCCATGCGGCGCGCTTCTGTCCAGCGCACCTCGCCGCCGAGATTGCCACAGCCGGGCAGATCGAGCTGGACCTTCGAATCGGTCGGCAAAGCGCGGTCGCATTCGAGCAGGGCGCCGCCGGTGGAGATGTTGCGCACCCTGACCGGCATGTTCATACCGTTGAACTGCAGGTTGGCGACCTTGAGCAGGCCCTGGCGCGGCGGCCGGTTGAACTGGAAGCCGTCGGCGGTCACCGCCTTGTTCTGGGCGGCGAGCCGGCCCGCTTCGTCGGGATTCATCGGCCGGCCGAAAATATAGCCCTGGATATGCGAGCAGCCGAGCTCGCGGATCATGGTCAGCTCGTCATGGGTCTCGGCTCCCTCGGCGGTGGTATCCATGCCGAGGCTCTCCGCCAAAGTGACGATGGCGCGGATGATGGCGGCGTTGCGGCTGCCCGAAGCGGCGGCGCCGCGGACGAAGCTCTGATCGATCTTGATCTTGTTGAACGGCGCCTTCTTCAAATAGCCGAGCGAGGAATAGCCGGTGCCGAAATCGTCGAGGGCTAGGCGGACGCCGATCGCCTTCAATTTGGCGAACATGTCGTCGGTCGATTCGCTTTCGACCAGGAACACGCCCTCGGTGATCTCGAGTTCGAGCTGGCGCGGCGGTAATTGCGCGTTGGCGAGCGCGCTGACGATGGTGGCGGGCAGGCTGGGCTCGACGAACTGGATCGGCGACAGGTTGACCGCGACGCGGATATTCTCGGGCCATTTCGCCGCCTCCAGGCAGGCGGTGCGCAACACCCATTCGCCGATGGCGAGGATGAGGCCGGCTTCCTCGGCCAGCGGCACGAACAGGCTGGGCGAGATCACCCCGCGGGTCGGATGGTGCCAGCGGACCAGGGCCTCGAAGCCGGACAGCTCCTCGGTCTGGGCGTTGACCACCGGCTGATACTGGAGCTGGAGCTCGCCCCGCGCGATCGCCTTCCTGAGGTCGGTCTCCAATATCTGGCGGTCCTGGGCCTCGGAGTGCATTTCGGGGGCGAAGAAGCAATAGGTGCCGCGGCCCGCCGCCTTGGCCGAATATAAAGCGAGATCGGCGTTTCGGATCAGGGCGTCGGCGCAGCTGCCGCCGGGGGCCGCGAGCGCGATGCCGACCGAGGCGCCGATCGCAATATTGTGGCCTTCGATCAGATAGGGCATCGACACCTGCTGGATCAGCCGCGCCGCGAGCGCGCCGAGGCTGCCGTCATTGTCCTGCCCGGGCAGCACCGCCTCGAACTCGTCGCCGCCGAGCCGGCCGACCTGGCCGCGCTCGCCGAGCACGGTCGTGAGGCGCTGTGCGACCTGCTTGAGCAGTGCATCGCCGATCGGGTGGCCGAGCGTGTCGTTGACGTTCTTGAAGCGGTCGAGGTCGATCAGGAAGAGCGCGCAGCCGCCGGTCGCTTCGCTCTTGCTCTGCAGCGTCTCGTCCAATGTCCGGCGCATCAGCATGCGGTTGGGCAAGCCGGTCAGCGAATCATATTTGGCGAGGCGGTTGATCTCCTCCTCGGAGCGGCGCTGCTCGGTGAGATCGGCGCCGATGCCGCGGAAGCCCATGAAACGGCCATGCTCGTCGAAGATCGGCGTCCCCGACAGCGACCACCAGATTTCGGCGGCGGTGTTGGCGCGCACGTTGATGTCGGTGAAGGGCAGGCGAGCAGAGAGATGGAAGCCCAAAGTGCGCTCGGAGGATTCCGAGCCGCGCCGGTCGTCGAGGCCGATCAGGTCGGCGAATTGCCTGCCGATGAGCTCGACGGCCGGGGTCTTGAGATCGGCCGCGAGCTGCTCGGACACATAGGACAGGGCGCCGCGCGCGCTCGTCTCCCAGAACCAGCCGCGCCCGGCCTGCTCGAACTCCTCGATGAAGCGAGCGGCGCGCTGGGCGTGCCAGTCGATCTCGATCCGGCGCTTCAATTGGGCGAAACCGTCCGCCGAGCGCCTGAGGCTGAGCGCGACCAGGCAGAGGCAGAGGACGAGGGCGATGCCCGTCGCGGGCAGATTGCCGGACAGGAAGAGGAGCTTTGCCGCGCAGGCGAGGCCGCCCAGCGCCGCGAGCGCCGGGAAGGACAGGAAGGCGATGGGGAGGGCCATCACGCCGCCGGCGAAGGCAAGCTCGATGAGGATTGCATTCTCGCCCGAGCCGGCGCCGGTGCCGGCCGCCGCGGCGCACCACAGGGCGTCGGCGAGCAGGACATAGGCAGCCGCGCCGCGGGTCGCGACATGGGGTGCGCGCTTGGAAATCGGGTGCCGGCGGAACCAGGCCCAAAGCGTCAGATCGAGCAGCAGCAGCGCGCCGAGCGGCACCAGCACGCCAGCGCCCAGGGCAGCGCCGCCGAGGCCGGCCAACAGCGCCGTGCCGCAGGCCAAGTGGACGCAAAGCAGGAAAGCCGGCACCGGATCGAGCGAGCGGATGCGCTCGCGGGCGGCGCTTTCCTCCTGCTCGTCCTCGAGCCGCTGGAAATCGCGCACAAACAGGCGGCCGAGAGGAACCCTTTCCTCGGACTCGGGCGCCGCAGCCCGATTCACCTGTTTTCCAAACCCCGCCATCGGCGCTGCGATAGCGCGGCGGTCTTAATATTTGTTTTCCGGCGCGGCCGCCTCGACGTCCTCTTCGCCTTCGCGTTCGCGGGCGCGCTCCGCCTCGCGCTCGCGACGGCGCGCCTCGCGGCCGAGCCGTTCTTCCTCCTCGCGCACCTGGCGGCCGCGCCTTTGGTCGGCCTCGGCCTGGCTGGTGGTGGCGGCGTCGACACCCGCGCCCACCACCTTCACTGGCAGCGTGACGAGATCGACCGCGGTGCGGGCGAGGCAACCGGCAAGAAGGACGGGAAGGAGGATCACGAAGATGCGCATAAGGCGGTCCTAGCCGAGGCGGGATTGAGAGGTGATGAACGACGAACGCAACTTGACAAACTTTCTATCCCGGCAGATATTTCTGTCATGACAGAAATAATCGACGAGTCGCGGTTGCTGGCGCCGGCGGTGGAGAAGTTCATCCTCCACTGGGGCGACATGGGCGGGCAGTGGGGCGTCAACCGTTCGGTCGCTCAGATCCAGGCTTTGCTCTATCTTTCGGAAGCGCCGCTGACCGCCGAGGACATCGCCGCGACGCTCGGCCTGGCGCGGTCGAACGTCTCCACCAGCCTCAAGGAGCTGATGGCGTGGAAGCTGATCCGGCGGGTGCCGGTGATGGGCGACCGGCGCGACCATTATGCGGCCGAGACCGACCTTTGGGAGATGGTCACCCGCATCGCCCAGGGCCGCAAGGAGCGGGAGATCGACCCGGCCGCGGCGGCGCTGCGCGCCTGCCTCGCCCAAGCCGAGGGCGACAGCAGGGTGAGCCCGGTCGCGCACCGCCGCCTCGCCGAGATGGGCCAGTTCCTGGAGACGGTGGACCGCTGGTACGAGCAGATGCTGTCGGTGCCCGCGCCCAAGATCATGGCGCTGATGCGGATGGGCGCGAAGGTGGTGAGCTTCCTGGGCTTCGGCCGCGGCGACGAGGGGCGGCGGGGCGGCTGATAGGGGAGGTGGGCGATGGCGGAGCGCAATCGAACCGAGGCGGACATCCTGCCCTTTCCGGGTCCCCGTCCCGCCGCGCCGGGAGCCGTCGGGGACCTTCGTTTCCGCACCCTGATCGGCGAGGCGGCCTGGGCGGCGCTGCCCGAAGCGACCCGGGCCCGCTTCGGCAAGCGGATCGCCGGCTGCTCATTCGCGCTCTACGCAGGCGAGGTCGTCGAATGCCGGCTCAGCCGCGCCGGCTGGCTGCTCGCCCAGCTCTGCCGGCTGATCGGCTCGCCTTTGCCGCTCAGCCGCGACGCCTTCGTGCCGGCGAGCGTGAGCGTCACCGAGGATTCGGCCTCGGGCGGCCAGCACTGGACCCGCGTCTACGCCAGGCGGCGCGGCCGGCCGCAGGTGATCGGCTCGTGCAAGAGCTTCTCCGGCCCGACCGGGCTCGAGGAGCGGATCGGCGGCGGCGTCGGCATCGCGCTCCGGGTCACGGTCGGGGACGGCGCGCTGCATTTCCTCAGCGACCATTATTTCCTCACGATCGGCGCGTTGCGCCTGCGCCTGCCGCGCTGGCTTGCCCCCGGCGATCTCAGGATCAGCCATGTCGATTGCAACGGCGGGCTGTTCGCCTTCGTGCTCGCGCTCGACCATCCGCTGTTCGGCGAGCTCATCCGGCAGGCCGTGATGTTCCGCGAATATCGGCCGGAGACGGAATGACCGCGCTCAGGCCCGATCGGCGATGAGGCTCATGCAGGTGAGGCCCGCCTCGGCCTTGTGCAGCTCCGACACGTCGAGGGCGACGACATCGAAGCCGCGGCCGCGCAGCATGTCGGCCGCGCGGGGCGCCGCCGCGGAGACGAGCAGCGTCCGGGCCGCGCGCAGGACGTTGGCCGCTTCGGGCTCGGTCACGGCCACCGGCTCGACGTCGGCGAACGGCGCCGGCGCGATCCAGTCGGGCCGGTAGAGCAGGACCGGCGTTCCGGGCCCGTCCCGGCCGGCGAAGGTGACCGCGGATTTGAGGTGAAGGCAGCCGGTGACGCGGACCGGCACCACTGCATAGCCGAGCGGGCGGGCGATCTCGGCGAGCGCTGCTATCCCCTCGTCCGAGGTGCGGGCGGAACGGCCGACATAGAGCGTGCCGCCGATCCGGAGCACGTCGCCGCCGTCGAGCGTGCCGGCGGCGAGGCGGTGGAGGGTGAAGGATTCGGCCAGGCCTTCCGCGGTCGAGGCGGTTTCGCCCGCGCGCGACGCGGCGCCGGGGCGGGTGATGATGGCGTGCTCGCCGAGGATCAGCGCGGTGTCCTCGACGAATACGCCGTCGGGTGCATCGGAAAGCGCGGGCAGCCACCTCAGCTCAAAGCCGGCGTCCGTCAGCGCCCGCGCATAGGCGGCGTGTTGCGCCTCGGCGCGGACGATGTCGATCGGCCGGGCCGACAGGTGGGTCAGCTCGCATTCGATGAGGCGCGGGCTGAGCGCCCTCACATAGGCGGTCCCCACGCGCACCTCATTCGACCCGGCGGGCCTCGTAGACGCCGGAGGAATCGATGAACCGAAGCGCCGTCGCGCGGCCCGACGCGCCGGTGACGAAGACGATCCGAGCGTCGCGCCGCCGCGCATGGGTGAATTCGCCGCCGAGCGCCGGCAGGAGCGCGGCCGGCTGGCCGCCGGGGCTCAGCCGGGTGAGCCGGTTGCCGGCGAGCGAGACGATGACCGGGCTGCCGCCGAGATCGTAAGAGCCGGTAAGGCGAGCCAGGAATGCCGGATCGGAAAGCCGCGCGTCGGGCTGGCGTTCGAAGACGGCCGGCTCGACGGCCGGCTCGATCGCCATCCGCACCCCCGAGATGCGCCCATAGAAATCGCTGAGGAACTGGACCCGGGAGTCGAGCAGGACGTGCTCCGGATTTTCGGTCGTGGCGTCGAACACGTCGTAATGAAAGTGGGCGAGCGGGCTGGTGTCGTCATTGTAGGTGCCGGTCAGCGTCCCCTCGTCGAGGCGGATGGTGAGCGGGCCGTAGCCGGGGTGGGAATAGCTGCCGGCGTAATCGGCGAGCGCATGGCTTGGGCGGGTGCCGGCGATGCGGCTGGCGCCCTTGGCCTGCCGGCCGGAGACTTCGGCCGTTTCGCCGGCGCGCTTGCGGGTAAGCGCCTCGCCGACCCAATCCTTGCCCGAAGCGCCGAGGAAGCGGTCGATAAGGGCGCGGGTAAGGGCGTCGCGCAGCTCGGAGCCGCCATGATTGACGAGAATTGTGACGCCGAGCCGCTCGTCCGGAAGCAGGGCGACCAGGGTGCTGACCCCCGGCAGATTGCCGCCATGCTCGACCATCGGCCGGCCCCGGTAGATGTCGGTGAACCAGCCGAGGCCGTAGCCGATGGGCACGAACTCCGGATCGCGCACTGTCGCTCCGCCGGCCATCTGGGTGCGGTGGATGTCGGCCAGCGTCGAGGGCTGGATGACTTGCCGGCCCTGGAACTGCCCGCCCGAAAGATGGACCAGCATCCAGTTGGCGAGGTCGTCGGCGGTCGAATAGACCCCGCCGGCGGGATTGAGGATCGGCGTGTTGCGGAACAGGGGCACGGTCACCTGCCGGCCGTTCAGCACTTCACGCCCCTGCGTGTGGTTGCGGTCGGCGGCGGCGCGCTGCGGCGAGAACATCGTGCGGTCCATGTCGAGCGCGCGGAAGATGCGCCGCTCGGTGAAGCGCTCCCAATCCTCGCCCGCCACCCGCTCGACGGCGAGCCCGGAGAGGACGAACATGATGTTGTTGTACTGGAACCGGGCGCGCAGCGGCTGCGAGAAGTCGAGATGCGGCATCCGCCCGAGCAGCTGCTCCCGCGTAAGCGCTTCATTATGGTACCAGACCGCGTCGTGGCGCGGCATGCCCGATCGGTGCGAGAGCATGTCGCGCAGGGTCAGCCCCTGGCTGGCGGCCGGGTCGTCGAGCGCGAGGCCGGGCAGATAGGTGACCACCGGCGCGTCGAAGCTCATCCGGCCTTCGTCGACCAGCAGCCCGGCGCCGAAGCTGGTGAAGGCTTTCGACATGGACGCGATCGGGAAGATCGTATCGCTGGTCATCGGCGCGCGGCCGTCCGGGTCGCGGACGCCGTAGCCGCGGTTGAGCACCACTTCGCCGTTGCGCACGACCGAGATCGCCACGCCCGGCACGCCCCATGCGGCAAGCGTCTCCTCGACATAGCGGTCGAAACCGGCAAGCGCCTGCGCGTTGGTCGGTGCGGGAGTTGCGGCGGCTGAGGGGGAGGCGGTCTGCGCCCCGACGGAAATCGGCGCGAGCAGCAGGCACAGCGCCATGGCGCGGACGAAAATCTTCATTTCGGCCCCCTTTTCGTTCGGGGACGAGACTGGGGTAAGTCGGCGCGCGCCGCAATCGGAAAGCGCGCGGACGAGAAAAAGGCGGCCCGGATCGCTCCGGACCGCCCTTTTTCCCGCGGCGCTTCGCTTAGCGCTTCGAGAACTGGAAGGAGCGGCGGGCCTTGGCCTTGCCGTACTTCTTGCGCTCGACGACGCGCGGGTCGCGGGTCAGGAAACCCTCGCGCTTGACGGTCGTGCGCAGCGCCGGCTCGTAGCGGGTCAGCGCGGTCGAGATGCCGTGGCGGACCGCGCCGGCTTGGCCGGAGAGGCCGCCGCCCGAAACGGTGGCGATCACGTCATACTGGCCCTTGCGGTCGGCGACGTCGAACACCTGGTTGATGATCAGGCGCAAGGTCGGACGGGCGAAATAGACCTCCTGGTCGCGGCCGTTGACGACGATCTTGCCGGTTCCCGGCTTCAGCCAGACGCGGGCGACCGCGTCCTTGCGGCGCCCGGTGGCGTAAGCGCGGCCCTGCTTGTCGAGCTGCTGCTCGCGCAGGATCGCCTGGATCTGCGGCCCCTGGGTGGAGACGCCGTGATCGTCGGGAGCCTCGTCGCGGCGGTCGCGGGAGCCGCGGCCGCCGCCGCCGGAGCGCTCGCGCTCGGCGGCGGGCGCTTCGGCCGGAGCCGGCGCCGCTTCCGCGGTTTCGGCGGCTTCGGCCGGGGTTTGGGCTTCAGTGGTCTCGACCTCGGGCGCCGCCGCCTCGGCGGGCGCCTCGGTCAGCTTGGCGAGATCGGACAGCGATTGACGGTTGTCTGACATCAGGCACCCACCTTGTTCTTGCGGTTCATCGCCGCGACATCGAGAGTTTCAGGGCTCTGGCCGCCGTGCGGATGCTCGGTGCCGGCATAGAGATGAAGCGCGCGCATCTGGTCGCGGCCCAGCGGCCCGCGCGGGATCATGCGCTCGATCGCCTTTTCGAGCACGCGCTCGGGGAAGCGGCCGTCGAGGATCTTGGCGGGCGTCGTTTCCTTGATGCCGCCGGCATAGCCGGTGTGGCGGTAGTAGATCTTGTCGGTCAGCTTCTTGCCGGTGAAGCGCACCTTCTCCACGTTGACGATGACGACATGGTCGCCGCAGTCGACATGCGGGGTGTAGCTCGGCTTGTGCTTGCCGCGCAGGATGTTGGCGACGATCGAGGCGAGCCGCCCGACCACCAGCCCGTCGGCATCGATCAGATGCCATTTCTTCTCCACCTCGCGCGGCTTGGCCGACTTGGTGGTCTTCATCAGCGCCTTCATTGGCTGAGACCTCTTTGAAATGAGCAGCGCCGCCCAATCGACGACCGGCGCGATGGCGGCCAAATGGCGGGGGAGGGCGCGAAAGTCAAGTAAAAGCGGGCGTTTCACGTAAGGTATTATATTACCCGACGCTGTCGATCACCCATTGGCGATAGCCGGGAAGCGCGTCCGCGACGGGCCAGATCACCGCCGCCGGCACGTCATAGCTGTGCAGTCCGGCGAGGCGCGCGACGAGCAGCGGCGCGGTTTCGGCGCTCGTCTTGAAGATCGCCGCGACCTCGCCGGCCTCCTCGATCGCGCCCTGCCAACGGTAGATGGAGCGGCAGGGGAAGATGTTGGCGCAGGCGGCGAGGCGCTCCTCGACGAGGCTGCGGGCGATGCGGCGCGCTTCCTCTTCGTCGGCGAAGGTGGCGTAGACGCTGGCGATCGCGCCGGGATCGGTCATGCCTTGCTCTCCCCCAGATCGTGCGCGACCGAGACCATCGCGGCGAGCAGCAGGGCGGCCATGCCCTGGTGGGCGACGGCGATATCGATCTGCACGCCCGACAATATGGTCAGGATGCCGAGCAGGATCTGCGCGACGATCGCGCCGGCGAGCAAGGCAGCGTCGCCGCGATGGCCCCTGGCCCAGGCCCTGAACGCGAGCCAGAACGCGACGCCGGCGACGGCGAAGGCGAGCCAGCGGTGGACGAACTGGACGACGACCGGATTGTCGACGAAGTTGCGCAGGAAGACGTCGTACATCCCCGCTTCGGCCGGGAACCAGTCCTCGCCCATCTTCGGCCAGGTGTTGAAGGCGTAGCCGGCCTCCAATCCGGCGACATAGGCGCCGAACAGGAATTGCAGGAAGAGCAGGCTCAGCGCCCAGATGCCGAGCATGGGGATCCGCGCCGGCCGCGCGCCGGAATCGCGGGCGAGCGCCTGCAGGTCGAGCCCCACCCAGATCAGGCCGGCGAGGATGAGGAAGGCGGTGAGCAGGTGGACGGCGAGCCGGATGTGGCTGACCTCGGGCACGTCAATGAGGCCCGACGCGACCATCCACCAGCCGATCGCCCCCTGCAGCCCGCCCAAGGCGAGCAGGCCGCCCAGCTTCCAGCCATAACCAGGCGGGATCGCGCGCCGCCACCAGAAGAAGAGCAGGGGCAGAGCGAAAGCGAGCCCGATCAGCCGGCCGAGCAGGCGGTGGACATATTCCCAGAAGAAGATGGCCTTGAAGTCCGCCAGAGTCATGCCGCTGTTGACCTGGCTGTATTGCGGGCTCTGCCGGTAATGGTCGAACTCGGCCTGCCAGTCGGCCGCGTTGAGCGGCGGGATCGCGCCCGAGATCGGCTCCCACCGAACCATCGACAGGCCCGATTCGGTCAGCCGGGTGATGCCGCCGACGACGATCATCAGGAAGACGAGGATGGCGACCACGGTCAGCCAATTGGCGATGGCGGCGGGGCGTGGACGCGGCTCGGCGGGGCGGGCGAACATGGAGCGCCTATGGCGGAGCCGCCGCGCCTTGCCAACCGGCGGCCTTCCCCCGAACGAGGCTAGGGAACCATTCGGCAAATGTTATATTGTAACCTTGGAAGACTCGGCGTATAGGCGGCCGGCAAGAAAGGGAATCGAAGCGCGTGTTCCAAAGTGCAGTCAGGTCCGGCTCCATCGATCGGCTGGCCATCGGCCTTTCCGGCCTTTGCCTCGTCCATTGCGTCGCGAGCGCGGTGCTGGTGACCATGCTCGCCTCGGCCGGCGGGCTGCTGCTCGATCCCCACATCCACGAATTCGGCCTGATGTTCGCCATCGTCCTCGGCGTCGCCGGGCTCGGCCGCGGCGTCTTCGAGCACGGCTTCATGATGCCGGTCGCGGTCGGCAGCCTCGGCCTCGGCACGATGGCCGGCGCTCTGACCCTCGAGCACGGCATCGAGAGCAGCTTCTTCGCGATGCTCGGCGTGCTGATCCTCGCTCTCGGCCACGACCTCAACCGCCGCGCGGTGATCTGACCCCGTTCGCCGTGACGGCCGACGAGCGGCGGCTTGTCGCGACTGGCCCGAAGGCCTACATTCCGGCCATGGCCCAGCACCACCATCACAGCCATAGCGGCGCCGATCTCACCGAGGCCGCCAAGGCGACCATGGAGAAATCGGGCGAGCAGTGGACCCAGATGCGCGCCGCCGTGTTCGAGGCGCTGGCGAGCTTCGATCGGCCCGCCTCCGCCTACGACATCGCCGAGCGGGTGTCGGCCGGCCAGGGCCGCCGCGTCGCCGCCAACAGCGTCTATCGAATCCTCGATCTGTTCGTCGGCGCCAATCTGGTGCGCCGGGTGGAGAGCGCCAACGCCTATGTCGCCAACGACCATCCCGATTGCCTGCACGACTGCATCTTCCTGATCTGCGACAATTGCGGCCAGGCCAAGCATATCGACGACGACCGCATCACCGGCGGCGTCCGCGCCGCGGCCGAGGCGGCGGGCTTCAAGGCCGACCGCCCGGTGATCGAGGTGCGCGGCCGCTGCGGGGAATGCGAGGACGTTTGAGCCGCGCCGCCCGATGAGCGACTGCTGCGACGATAAGAGCCGCGAGCTCGAACGTCTCGCCCGCCAGGCCGACCAGCGCCGCGTCCTCGTCATCGTGCTGGCGCTCAACGCGATCATGTTCTTCGTCGAGTTCGGCGCCGGGCTGATCGCGGGCTCCGCGGCGCTGATGGCCGATTCGATCGACATGCTCGGCGACGCTCTGGTCTACGCGCTCAGCCTCTACGCGCTGGCGCGCAGCCCGCGCTGGAAGGCGGGCGCCGCTCTCGCCAAGGGCGCGTTCATCCTCGCTCTGGCCGGAATCGTCCTCGTCGAGATCGGCATCAAGCTGGCGAGCGGGGTGCCGCCGCTGGCGCCGTGGATGCTCGGAATCGGCACGCTGGCGCTGGCGGTCAACCTGGTCTGCTTCCGGCTGCTGTGGCGGTTCCGAGGCCAGGACCTCAACATGGCGAGCACGTTCGAATGCTCGCAGAACGACCTCCTCGCCAATGCCGGCGTGCTGGTCGCCGCCGGCGCGGTCTGGCTGACCGGCGCGGGCTGGCCCGACATCCTCGTCGCGGCTTTGCTCGCCGCGGTGCTGCTGCGCTCGGCGCTCCGAGTCCTCGCCCGCGCCTGGCCGGAATGGCGCCGCCCGGTTCAGCTTGGCGCCGAGCTTCCTGAATAATTGTCCTGAGCTCAATTCCCGCCGGCAGGCGGCTGCCGCCGGAAGAAGGTCCACGCCTCCTCCGGCCCGTCGATCGCGGTGGTGGCGCGGCCGAGGAGGCGGCGGGGGCGGTAGGCGGGCTGGGGGACGACGTGGCCGCCGCCGTGGACGGTGAGCAGCATCACTTCGCTCCGGCCCGGTCCGCGCCACTGGGCGCGCTCGACCCAGGTGCGGTCGCGGGTTGAGGCGGGGGCGACGCGGCTGATCGCCGGCGGGCCGGCCGCGCCGCCGGCCCGGGCGAAAGCGGCGGCGCTGGCGCGGGCCGAGAGAACGGTGCCGCGGTTGCCGAAGCCGAAGAGCGTCACAATGCCGCCTTCATAGGGGTTGAGCGGGTCGCTGGTGCCGTTGACGATCATGATCGGCGGCGGCGGTCCGTGCCGCGCGCAGACCATATTGTCCGGCGTCGGCAGATTGGCGGCGAACGCCGCCGCGCCGGCGATCCGGTCCGGCCGCTCCAGAGCGAGCCGGTAAACGAAATGGCCGCCGTTCGACGAGCCGGCGACAAAGATCCGGGCCGGATCGACGTTGCGCTCGCGCCGCAGCCGGGCGACGAGCGCGTCGAAGAAGGCGACGTCGTCGATGCCGAGCCGCCGCGCCGGATAATCGGCCGCCTTGCGGCAATCGTTCCAATGGCCTTCATGGCCCTGCGGATAGGCAAGGACGAAGCCGTCGCGGTCGGCGAGCCGGTCGAAGCCGTAGCCGGTCTCGACCCGGATCGTGCCCGGGCTGCCCATCGAGCCGTGGAAGACGACGAGCAGGGGAGGGGCCGCGAGCCGCCTTGCCGGCGCGTAGAGCAGATAGGATCGGTCGCGCCCCCCGACTCGGATCGTCCGCGGTTCGGTTCGCGCGCTCAACTGCGGCTCAAGCGGGGCCGGCGCGTAGAGCAGATAGAAGGCCAAAGCGAGCAGCAGCGCGACGCCGCCGACCAGCCACAGCAGGATTCGGGCCGCTGTCCTCATCCCGTCGCCGGCGCCTGCCGGCGGAGCTTTCGCGTCAGGCGGCCGAACAGCCTGGCGAGGCGCAGCCTGAGCAGCCAGAAGACCATCAGGCCCAATGTCGCGAACGGCGGCACGGCGAGCCAAGGCGAGCCCTGGACGAACTCCGGCATCACCCGCTGCTGGCCGAAGAAGAACGCGCCGAGGGCGATGAACAGAGCGAGGCACATCCGCCAGACATGGCGCGAGATGCGCGGCACGCCGGAGAGACCGCCGCGCAATATCATGTTGAGATCGAGCGCGGCGGCGAGCGCGAACAAAGCGGCGAAGACGTAATAGCCGCCCGCCCCGTAGCCGGCGAGCGAGCCGCTCGGGCGGCCCGCCGCGATCGCCCCGAACGCCGCCGCCGCGGCCGCGATCGACAAGACGAAGAGCAAGGCGGCGGTCTCGAACCGGCCGATCGTCCCCGCCTTGCGCCTTATTGTCGCCCAGCCGGTCGCCGCCAGGTAGAAAGCGAAGGCGCCGGCGAGCGAATCGAACCAGCGCGGATCGCCCTCGATCGGCGACAGCAAAGGCGAGACGATGGCGCCGATCGCCGCCATCACCAGCATCGAGACGAAGAACAAATGGCCGGCGAGGCGGTGCGGGCGCCCGCCCTTGCGCAAGGCGAGCGCCGCCGCGCCGGCGAGCATGGCGATTGTGCCGCCGGCAATGTGAAGGAACAGGATCAGGGCCGCGCCCGCATGAAGCCACCAGGGGCTTTCCGCGGCGATCTGGAGCGTGTTCATCGCGCCGATTCCGCCGGCGCGGCCGCCCGCCAGCGCTCGGCGGGCTGAGCCAAATAGCGGGAGAAGACATAGCGCCAGGGAATGGCGACGAGCAGGATCACGGCCGGCACGCAGTCGCGGACCGTCGCTATCGCCGCGGCGTCCAGCGCATCGGCCCGCCACAGCGGCAGCGCCACCAGGGCCAGCCAGATCGCCTTCCAGATCAGCTCGAAAAGGAGAATCGGCAGCATAAGCAGCGGATAACGAAGCCCGAGCAAGGCGAGCACCGAGACCGCGCCGAGCAGGCTGCAGACGACGCCGTTCATCAGCGGCCATTGCGGGGGCGGGCTGAGCAGCCTCGGCCAGATGGTGAGAGCGATGCCGACGACGACGAACAGATAGACGGCGCGCAGCACGTAAAGGCGGAACAGGGAGACTTCAGGCATTTGCGGGATCCCGTTCATGCGGCCGCCGCCCTGGCAGATCCGTCCTCCGCGCCGGCGGGCGCGGCGAATTCGAGCAGGTCGCCGGGCTGGCAATGCAGCGCGTCGCAAATCGCCTCGAGCGTCGAGAAGCGGATCGCGCGCGCCTTGCCGGTCTTCAGGATCGAGAGGTTGGCGAGGGTGAGGCCGATCCGCTCGGCGAGCTCGGTCAGGGTCATCCGCCGGTCGTGGAGCAGGTCGTCGAGCCTGACGATGATCATCAGATCGTCCCTTCGAGGTCTTCGCGCAGCCGCGCGCCGTGATCGAAGACCCGGGCGAGCACGAAGAGCAGGAGAACGGCGAGCCAGCCGGTGAACGAGAAGCTCCAGCCGATGTCGAGCGGATCGGCGGGCGAGGAGGCGAGCGCGGCGATCGCGCCGCCGGCGAGATGGAGCAGCTCCAGGCCGAGCAGCGCCCAGGCGATCGTCTGCAGCCGCGCCGCATTGTCCGCGACGAACGGATCGCCGGCGCCGACCGTGGCGACGATCGCCAGCAGCCGGGTCAGCACGAGGTGGGCGAGCGGCACGGCGGCGATTCCGACCAGCATGATCAGCCGCATCCCCCAAATCAGCGCCGGACCCGCGTCGGCGCGGGCGCCGAGCATGACCAGAACCTGAGCCTGGGCGGCCAGGAACGCCGCGAGCAGGGTGAGGATGAACAGGCCGAGCAAAAGGTTGAGCCCGACCAGCGCGCGCAATGCCAGCCGGGTCAGGCTCAGAAGGGCGGGATCGGATCTCGGCATGGACGGGCTCCTCATCGCGGGCAGCGATGTCTTATCGAATATCGATAATACATTTATCGACTATCGGCAAGCAGGATGTGCGTTTTGCGTCCACTTCGTCCACTTAGGTGCCTCCGGCCTGCACCCGGCCTGCATGGGATCAACATTCGACAGCCGCCCCCCGCGGCGCTAGAGCCGGCGCCATGAGCGACCGTCCCGAGACCCCCTTGCTCGACACCGTCCTGACGCCCGCCGATTTGCGCCGGCTCGACCGCGACCGATTGCCGCAGCTCGCCGAGGAGCTTCGCGCCGAGACGATCTCGGCGGTGTCGGTGACCGGCGGCCATCTCGGCGCCGGGCTCGGCGTCGTCGAGTTGACCGTCGCGCTCCATTATGTGTTCGATACGCCCGATGACCGGCTGGTCTGGGACGTCGGCCACCAATGTTATCCGCACAAGATCATCACCGGCCGGCGCGACCGGATCCGGACGCTGAGGATGGGCGGCGGCCTTTCCGGCTTCACCCGGCGCAGCGAGAGCGAATATGACCCGTTCGGGGCGGCGCACAGCTCGACCTCGATCTCGGCGGCATTGGGCTTCGCGGTGGCGAACAAGCTCGCCGACAAGCCCGGCCGCGCGATCGCGGTGATCGGCGACGGCGCGCTGTCGGCCGGCATGGCCTATGAGGCGATGAACAATGCCGGCGCCGCGGGCAACCGGCTGATCGTCATCCTCAACGACAACGACATGTCGATCGCGCCGCCGGTCGGCGGGCTCTCGCATTATCTGGCGCGGCTGGTCTCGTCGGGGAAGTATCTGACGCTGCGCCACCTCGCCCAGCGCTTCGCGCGCAAGCTGCCCAAGCGGCTGCATGTGATGGCCCGGCGCTGGGAGGAATATTCGCGCGGCTTCTGGACCGGCGGCACTTTGTTCGAGGAGCTCGGCTTCTATTATGTCGGCCCAGTCGACGGCCACGACATCAGGCGGCTGGTCAAGATCCTCGAGAACGTCCGCGACGCCGACGAAGGGCCGATGCTGGTCCATGTCGTCACCAAGAAGGGCAAGGGCTACGGCCCGGCCGAGGCGGCGGCCGACAAATATCACGGCGTCCAGAAGTTCGACGTCGTCTCCGGAGTCCAGGCCAAGGCCGAGCCCGGCCCCCCTTCCTATACCGGCGTGTTCGCCAAGGCGCTGATCGCCGAGGCGGCGCGCGACGACAAATTGGTGGCGATCACCGCGGCGATGCCGTCGGGGACCGGGCTCGACAAGTTCCAGGAGACCTATCCGGACCGATGCTTCGACGTCGGCATCGCCGAGCAGCATGCGGTGACCTTCGCGGCCGGGCTCGCGGCGCAGGGGATGCGGCCGTTCTGCGCGATCTATTCGACCTTCCTGCAGCGCGCCTACGACCAGGTCGTGCACGACGTCGCGATCCAGAATTTGCCGGTGCGCTTCGGGATCGACCGGGCGGGGCTGGTCGGCGCCGACGGCGCCACCCATGCGGGGAGCTTCGACGTCACCTATCTGTCGACTTTGCCGAATTTCGTCGTGATGGCGGCGGCCGACGAGGCCGAGCTGGTCCATATGGTCCATACCGCCGCGATGCACGATACGGGCCCGATCGCGGTCCGCTATCCGCGCGGCAACGGCACCGGCGTGGCTCTGCCCGAGACTCCGCAGCGGCTGGCGATTGGCAAGGGCCGGATCGTCCGCGAGGGCAAGAAGGTCGCGATCCTGTCGCTCGGCACCCGGCTCGAGGAGGCCTTGAAGGCCGCCGACATCCTCGACGGCAAGGGGTTGAGCGCGACCGTCGCCGACCTGCGCTTCGCCAAGCCGCTCGACGAGGAATTGATCCGCCGCCTGCTGACCACGCACGAGGTCGCGGTCACGGTCGAGGAGGCGTCGATCGGCGGCCTCGGCGCCCACGTCCTCACCCTCGCCAGCGACCTCGGCCTGATCGACGCCGGCCTGAAGCTGCGCACCATGCGCCTGCCCGACCTCTTCCAGGACCAGGACAAGCCCGAAAAGCAATATGCCGACGCCGGCCTCGACGCCGACGGCATCGTCGAGACGGTGCTGAAGGCGCTCCGCCACAACAGCGCCGGGGTCGTGGAGGGCGCGCGGGCCTAGCCCATCCGCCTAATTTCTTCGCGCCTTCGCGGCTTCACTGCTATTGTTTTCACGCAAAGGCGCGAAGGACGCGAAGGCGCAAAGGGGGCCGGCGATGCGGGATATCGAGGAGCTTGCCCGATTGGCGGTGGATGCCGGCTTCAAGATCCACAAGGATCTGGGCCCCGGTCTTCTGGAATCGGTTTACGAAGCGATCCTGGCTGCGAGCCTCCTGCAGAAAGGGGTAAAGGTGGATCGGCAGAAGCCGATCGCAATCGAATATGACGGCTTGATTCTGTCTGAGGGCTTCCGCGCTGATCTGTTGGTCGAAGACCAGCTCATCATTGAAATCAAGTCGCTGGAACGGCTCGCCCCCGTGCACGGCAAGCAGCTGCTGACCTATTTGCGGTTGGCCAAGCAGCCCCTTGGGCTGCTTATGAACTTTGGGGGCGAGACATTTCGGGAGGGCGTCAAGCGTGTCGTCAATGCCCACAAGAACTTCGCGCCTTCGCGCCTTTGCGTGAACCAACCTGACCTGATCCAGGCGACACGCGTAGACGAATGAAATCCCGCGCCGATCAACTCCTCGTCGATCGCGGGCTCGCCGAGAGCCGGGCGAAGGCGCAGGCTTTGATCCTGGCGGGGCTGGTCTTTTCGGGCGAGCGGAAGATCGACAAGGCCGGGTACGCGCTGGCCGCGGACGCGGCGCTGGAGGTGCGGGGGAAGGAGCATCCCTGGGTGTCTCGGGGCGGGGTGAAGCTCGCTCATGCGCTGGAGCATTTCGGATGGGACGTGGCGGGGGCGGTGGCGCTCGACGTGGGGAGCTCGACGGGCGGGTTCACCGACGTGCTGCTCCAGAAGGGGGCGGCGAAGGTGTTCGCGGTCGATGTCGGGACCAACCAGCTCGCCTGGAAGCTCCGGCAGGATCCGCGCGTCGTCGTTCATGAGCAGACCAATGCGCGCTACCTCACCGGAGATATCGTCACCGAGCCGGTCGATATCATCACCTGCGACGCGAGCTTCATTTCGCTCGCCAAGGTGCTCGATACGGCGCTGGGCTTCGCGAAACCCGGCGGGCGGATCGTCGCGCTGATCAAGCCGCAGTTCGAGGCCGAGCGGAGCGAGATCGGCAAGGGGGGCGTGGTGCGCGACCCCGCGGTGCGCGAACGCGTCTGCGCGGCGGCGGCGCAATGGCTGGAATCGCGCGGCTGGGCGGTCGAAGGGGTGACCGAAAGCCCGATCACCGGCCCCGAGGGCAATGTCGAGTATCTGGTCGCGGCCCGGAACGGCGCGGCGGCCGCGACAGTTTGATACAAGGCCTCTCTCGACAAAGGCGGAAATTTGGGCATTGAGCCGGTCATGCTGAGACGATTGCCCTTCCTCCTCGCTCTTGCCGCGGCGCTCGCGGCCTGCGGCGGCGGCGAGGGCAAGCAGCGCGAGAAGCAGGCGCCTTTGGTCAAGGCCGAGGCGGCGCGCCCGATGCGCTTCGTCGACCGGATCGACGCGGTCGGCACCGCGGTCGCCAACGAGCAGGTTACTCTCTCCGCGCCGGTCACCGAGCGGATCGTGCGGCTCAATTTCGACGACGGCAGCTTCGTCCGCCGCGGCCAGATCGTCGCCGTGCTCCAGCAGGCGCAGCAGACCGCCGAGCTGCGCGAGATCCAGGCGCGTTCGCGCGAGGCGCAGCAGCAGCTGGAGCGGGTCGAGCAGCTCAAGAATCGCGGCTTCGCGACCCGCTCCGATTATGACAGCCGGGTCGCCGCCGCCGCCGCCGCGCGGGCGCAGGCGCAGGGGACGCAGGCCCAGATCGGCGATCGGGTGATCAGGGCGCCCTTCTCGGGCTGGGTCAGCTTGCGCAACATCTCGGTCGGCGCGATCGCCAGCCAGGGGACGGAGATCGCCCAGATCAGCGACATCAGCACGATCAAGCTCGATTTCACCGTGCCCGAGACGATGCTCGCCTCGATCCGGTCCGGCCTGACCATCGAGGCGCGCTCCGCCGCTTATCCGGACCGGCCGTTCCACGGCACCATCCACACCATCGACACGGTGGTCGATCCGAACACGCGCGCGGTGACGATCCGCGCCCGGCTGCCCAATCCGGACCGGCTCTTGAGGCCCGGAATGATGCTCAACGTCGGCATCGAGAATGCGCCGCGCATCGGCCTGTCGGTGCCCGAGCTGGCGGTGATCGGCGAGGGCGACCAGCGCTTCGTCTACGTCGTCGACGGCGAGGGCAAAGCGCGCCGCCGGCCGGTCCGCACCGGCGTCCGGATGGGCGGGCGGATCGAGATATTGCAGGGGCTGCGGCCCGGCCAGCCGGTCGTCACCGAGGGCGTGGTCAAGGTCGCGGACGGCATGGCGGTGCGGCTCGCCGGGCAGCGGCCGGCGCAGCGGCGGGCGCAGGGGCAGCCGGCGCCGGCGCCGGCGCGCCGCCAGGGCGGCTAGGCGATGCAGCTCTCCGATCTGTCGGTCAAACGGCCGGTGTTCGCGGCGGTGGTCGCGATGCTGGTCGCGGTGGTCGGCGTGGTCGGCATCTTCGGCCTCTCGGTGCGCGAATATCCCGACGTCGACCCGCCGATCGTCTCGGTCGAGACCCGCTATATCGGCGCCGCCGCCAACGTCGTCGAGACCCGGGTCACCCAGGTGCTCGAGGAGCAGCTCGCCGGCCTCGAAGGGCTTCAGACGATCACCTCGCGCTCGCGCGACGGCTCGTCCGACGTCTCGATCGAGTTTACCGCCGGGCGCGACGTCGACAGCGCCGCCAACGACGTCCGCGACCGGGTCGGCGCGGCGGCGGGCAATCTGCCGACCGAGGTCGAGCCGCCGGTGGTCAGGAAGGTCGACGCCGATTCGGCGCCGATCATGTTCCTCGTCATCTCCAAGCCGGGCTGGTCTCGGCTGCAACTGTCCGACTGGGTCGACCGCAATCTGCTCGACCGCTTCTCGTCGATCGACGGCGTCGCGCGAGTCTTTATCGGCGGCGAGGCGCGGCCGGCGATGCGGGTCTGGATCCGCCCCGAGCGGCTCGCCGCCTTCGGCCTCACCCCGGCCGACATCGAAAATTCGCTCAGGAACCAGAATGTCGAGCTGCCGGCCGGCCGGCTCGAATCGGCGCAGCAGAACGTCACCCTCAGGGTCGACCGGCCGTTCACCACGCCCGAGCAGTTCCGCGCGCTGGTCGTCGGCCGCGGCAGCGACGGCTATCTGGTCCGCCTCGGTGACGTCGCCCGGATCGAATCGGGCCCGGAAAATCCCTATTCGATCTTCCGCCTCAACGGCGATCTGGCCGTCGGGCTCGGCATCGTCCGCCAGTCGGGCGCGAACACGCTCGCCGTCGCCGAAGCCGCCAAGGCGATGGTCGAGCAGGTCGAGACGACCCTGCCCGAAGGCATGACCATAGTCGTCGGCTCGGACGAGAGCCTGTTCATCGACCGAGCCATCGAGAAGGTCTGGGTGACTCTGGCCGAAGCGGCGGTGCTGGTCGTGCTGGTCATCTATCTGTTCCTCGGCAGCTGGCGGGCGACCCTGATCCCGGCTGTGACGGTGCCGCTCTGCCTGCTGGCGAGCTTCGGCGTGCTCTGGGCGTTCGGCTTCTCGATCAACCTTTTGACCCTGCTCGCCTTGGTGCTGTCGATCGGCATCGTCGTCGACGACGCCATCGTCGTGCTCGAGAACGTCTATCACCGCATCGAGGAAGGCGAGCCGCCGCTCGCCGCCGCCTATAATGGCGCGCGCCAGGTGGGCTTCGCGGTGCTCTCGACGACGATGGTGGTCTGCGCGGTGTTCGTGCCGATCATGTTCATCGCCGGCCAGACCGGCCTCCTGTTCCGCGAGCTCGCCGCCGCGATGATCGGCGCGGTCGCCTTTTCGGGCTTCTTCGCGCTCAGCCTGGCGCCGATGCT
>Ga0190265_10000140_pt1 | contig 70089 bp, 90 predicted proteins | sample Popmic124T_FD_133135 | JGI IMG/M metagenome (GOLD analysis project Ga0190265, IMG submission 133135) | Populus adjacent soil microbial communities from riparian zone of Indian Creek, Utah, USA - 124 T | ecosystem: Environmental > Terrestrial > Soil > Riparian zone | place: USA: Utah | collected... | reverse complement strand
TGAGGTACTGCCGCCCGCCGAGCAAACCGACGAAGATGCCGTACCGCCGGCGACCGTCGATCCGATCAGCAAGCCCGGCGATGTATGGATTCTCGGCCGCCACCGTTTGACGTGCGGAGATTCGACCGTTCTGACCGATGTCGAGCGCCTGATGAATGGCGGTCAGGCGGACATGCTGTTTACCGATCCGCCCTATAACGTCGATTACGATCCCGAAGAGCGCGCCTGCAGCTTCAGCGCGGACCGTCTCGGCGCGGGAAAGCTCGGGAAAATCAAAAACGACAAGAAAACACCGGAGCAATTCCGGCAGTTTCTCGATGACGTTTACACCTCCGCAAATATGGTCCTAAAAGCCGGGCGGCCGATCTATATCTGCCACGCCGATACCGAAGGCCACCATTTCCGCAATGCGTATATTGCGCAGCCCTGGAAGCTACAGAGCTGCCTGATCTGGAAAAAATCGACGCTCGTATTCGGCCGCGCCGATTATCACTGGATGCACGAGCCGATCCTCTACGGATGGAAAGAAGGCGAGGCGCATGTATGGGAAGGCGATCGCAAGCAAACGACCATCATTGAAATCGCAGCCGAATGCTACGAGAAGTCGGAATCGGACACCGGCGGCAAGTATGTTCACCCGACGCAGAAGCCCGTTAAGCTGATCGTTCGCGCGATCGAGAACAGCACCAAGCTGGGCGATACCGTGCTCGATCTATTCGGCGGCTCGGGCTCAACGATGATTGCGTGCGAGAAGACGGACCGCACCGCCCGGCTCATCGAGCTGGATGCAAAGTACGTCGACGTCATCGTCAAACGGTGGCAGAATTTCACCGGCCTCCACGCAACGCTCGAAGGGGACGGCCGGACGTATGGCGACATTGCGCTCGCCGGATAAGCGGCTTAGCCTGGCGCGCCTGGCGGAAGTGTCCGACCGCCTGCTCGTGATTGGCTTCCGGCTCGATACCAAGCAAGCTCCTCCTCCCCCGAAACAAAAAAAGGTTTGAAACGTGTGGATACATCTCCCTTCTCAGTTCTGTCCCTCTGCGCCGGCTACGGCGGAATCGATCTTGGCCTCCAGCTCGCTGGTATCGGCGCTCGCACGAAGCTGTACCTGGAAAACGAAATCACTGCCGCCGAAATCCTGGCATCGCGTATTGCGGACGGTGTGCTCGACGACGCGCCTATCTGGACTAATTTACGAACCTTCGACGCTCGACCGTGGCGCCGCAAAATACATTGCGTCGTTGCCGGATATCCCTGCACTCCATTTAGTCAGGCAGGCAAACAGCTCGGCGCAGCCGATCCCCGTCACCTCTGGCCGGAAGTTGCGCGGATCATCCGCGAGTGCGAACCGCAGCTCGTGTTCCTCGAAAACGTCGACGCCCATTTCCGGATCGGATTTGAACAAGTCCGGGCTGAGCTACGCGGACTTGGTTACGCGGTGGAGGTCGGCGGCTTCAGCGCGGAGGAAGTTGGGGCGGGCCACATTCGCAAACGGCTATTCGCACTGGCCGTCCGCGGAGAGCTGCGGCAATCATCCGGGAGCAACGGATTCTCTCACCGGCGCGGCGCGGACGTGGAATACGCCAACGGGCAGCGATCACAAAGTGGATCGGCACGGCATGGCGACGTACGGCAAACGAACGAGCGACCAGAGGCTACGCAATCAGGCGTCGACGTGGATAACGCCTCACGGCTTCGGCGGTGTGGATCGGAAGGGCAAGGTAGCGGGCGGAGCGGGCGAGTTCGCCAAGCAGGTACTGAATTGGCGCAAGCAGTGGGCGACACCCCAAGCTCACGATGTGGGACAAGGCAACGCGGCGCGAGCCCGGCGGGGAAGCTCGAAGGCCGGATGCCGCAACCTGACAGACGACGTGATGCTGTTCCCGGCGGCGGTCGGGACGTGGCCAACCCCGCGAGCGAACGATTACAAAAGCGGCGAGGTATCGGATGGCACCTTCACCGCGAACGCGCGGCCGTTGAGCGAATGGGCCTCCCGGTTTGCGCTCCCGGCCCCGACGATCTCGACGCCTGGCGCGATATCCTCAGCCGCCACCCGGAGCTTGAACCCGCGATTTGTGGAGCTGCTTATATTGGTTCCTCTCGGGTGGACCGATTGCGCGCCCTTGGCAACGGCGTGGTTCCGTTGGTGGCTGCGCTCGCAATCCTTACGCTTGCGCGCCGCCTTGGAATTGTTCTCGGACATGGAAACGCCCGATGAGTTGCCGGATTAAACACGCCTGACGTTGCGAACGATTGACGGGTAAGGAGATACGCCCGCAAGCCCCTAAAGCCCCGCCTGCAAACCCAGGACGAGGTATATCGTGCGAACCCCGCGAAATGTTTAGGCGTGGCTTTGGCGTGCGTGTTGGACCGCTGATGAAAACTTATTTGCTACCGAGGGCAAGTGCTCGGTGGAGCTGAGCACGCCCGGGATCGACAGCCCGGGGAGAGCGCCCGCGCCTATGAAGCCTTTACGGAATACTGCCTGCTCGGAGCTGCCCGTTCCCTCGCCGGAGTTGGTCAAAAGTTGGGCAAAAGTGCAACGCTCATGGGTCGTTGGTCTGCCGCCCACCGTTGGGTCGACCGAGCGGCCTCATACGATACCGACCTCGTCGAACGTGAGCGCGCCGAGCGCCGGCGGCTGATCGAGGCAAAGGCTGCGATCTGGGCCGAGCGCGAGGAAAAGCTTCGGGAGCGGCGGTTCGCGCTCGCCGAAAGCCTGCTCGGGAAAGCGGAGCTGATGCTCAAGACGCCCATCACCCGGCAGCGGATCAAAGGCGAGCTGGTGTGCGGCGGCTGCAATTGGGCGGGCGACGGCAAGAACCTCGAATTCCCGGAATGCCCGAGGTGCGGCTCGACCAACTTGAAAGGCGGCCGCGCTACTGAGCTGATCCCGGCCAAGTGGACGTTCGACACGGTCCGCAAGATCGCGCTGAGCGCAAGCGACTTGGCGCTCGCGGCAATCCGCGGCGACGAAGAAGACGACAAGGCCGAAATGGAAAACGGCGCAGTTTACGAATTCGAAGAAAAGGATTATCAACCCCCTAAATGAGTTATGAGTATGGATTCATCCAGCCCGCGCTGTCGCCGGAATGCGGCAAGCCGATCCAGGCTGACACGCTGACCGCCGGCACGCTGAATGTGAAGATAGACCGCCCGGCGCTCGATACCGCGCTTGGCGAGGCAACGCTCAGCATTGCCAAGGCGCTGCGTCAGGCGGCCCGCAATATGGCGGTAACCCTGAAGCTTAATGATCAGGTCGCCCACGACGGCTATACCGTCCTTGTGCCGGCAGGCCAGAAGGATGCGGGTGCGGCGCAGTTACGCACGCGCACGGCCTCGGCGGCGCTCAGTGAGTCCGAGGTCGAGCTATTCATCGCCAGCCCGGACGCGCGATCGCACAGCTTCCTGGCGCCTATGATTGCGACGTTTGTCGAGGCCATGCAATCGGCTGTAAACAAGAGCATCGGCTCGGGCGAACGGGTTCTCGTGTTTGCGCCTGGCCGTGAGTTGCGCGACGGTTTTCGCGGCGAGGACCCGTACGGTACCCTCTTTGGCTGGGTGTCGCCGTATTACCTCGCCAGCGCAAAGTTCATCGACATCGCTGCGGACGGCTGCGTCCGCTACGACCTCGCCAGCCGCAAGATGATTTTCCGCTTCGACGTGACCTTTGGCGTCGCCGTTGTGCCGAGCGCGAAATGAACCTGGACCGATTTTATTATTGGATCGCACTGCGGATGCCGCGCCGCCTTGCATCTTCGTGTATCAGCAGGATATTCACCAGGATATGCATCGAAGTCGGCCCGGATGCGCTTCGGGAGTTGGCAGCGGAGATTGAGAGAATCATTCAGGCGAAGGGCAAAAAATGAAACGGATTCGTGAGCTGCTTTCGCTGTTATCCACCGAGGACGGCGGCACGATGGTGGCGGCTCGTAAGCCCATCACGTTCCTCGTCTATGGCGGCGGCTTTCAGCGCTTCCGCTACCGCATGCAGTCAACGCTGCCTCTCGGCTCAAGCTGCTTGGGCATCACCTGCGTAACACCCGAGGCCGACGAGTACGTGTACGTGGACACGCTCGACAAGCTGCGCGGCCGCGACCGGCACTCGGTGATTCTGATCCCCATCGAGACCGCTCTCACGCGGGACGAGCACGAGTACATTTACGGGATCTTCGGCGACGTCCGCATGCTCGAACGCTAGAATTCAAAGGCGGAGGTTTCAGCGGTCCACGATTCCACCGCTGTCCAATAACCAGACGGGAGGGAAGTGGCGTGGCGTCTGGTCCTGCGCCCAATGTGTAGCTTATAAGCTACAACCCGCAAGATCCGGGATCTGAGGTGTCCTACCCGGTAGGACACCCCCCAACAAAACGAAAACGGCCGCCCCCTGGTCACAAGTTCAAGGAGGGCGGCCGTCTTCTATTCTTATCGAGCGAAGGAGCGCGCTGAACAGGGATCCCGCGCGTACGCGTCGGACCACCCACCCAACAGCTCCCCTTCAGCTTAGATCATCCGGCGGTGTACACCCGTGGGTGGCCACCCAACCGTCCACCCGGCGGTGGCCACCGACCTCGCGGGGGTTTTGTAGGTTTTGTAGGCTCCCCTTCGAGCGCATCTTCCGAGATTTCCCCTTTCCTCCCACCCGGTCCTCCCCTTTCCTCCGCCCGTTCATCCCCGGCATCTCTCCCCGGATCTCTCCCCGCATCTCTCCCCCCCTTATTTCGGATCAACATCCGGCGCGCTACCGCACCGTTTGCAGCGAACGGAATACTTCACAGCGCGATCCTGCTGTGAAATGTTTTCAAGCTTCAAAGCAAGTATCGGAATCGATCTCTCGTCGCTGTCCCTCAATGCCGCTATCACGGACGGGTTTACCCGAACAACTTCTTCTAGGGTGAACTCCTGAAACGAGTGTCCGAACAACCGCCCGATCCAACCCGCACAGCACGCTTTGTTCTCCCGGCTCACGTCGACCATCGGCGGCCACGGCATTTTCTCTCCCCCCTTATTTCGCTTATTTCGCAGAACATAAAACGCGCCGGCTGCACGAACAACCCGGCAGATGGAAGAAGAAGGCCTGCCCGTTCCCCCCGCGTGGTTTTAAGCCGCGCTCACCGAGGCAGATAGTCCTTCCGCGCGCGCTCCTCCCGAAACTCACGAAAGCTGTGTAGCATCCAGCTGGCTTTATCAGGATCGAGGCCCGTCTCCGTCGTCAGAAAGTGAAACAGAAAAGCGTCTGATTCAGCAGCGTCGGCAGCGCGGCGCAACCGCTCAGCGTGATCCCGCGCCTCGCCCGGGCTGAGCTGTCCCTGCTGATCCCCCCAACTCATTTGAATAACCGGCGAATTATCTCTTGCTGACACGATGGAGGCGATGTCGATAATCATCGGCTCCTGCGGCCCGCCCGGTTTTAGCCTGGCGAGCGCGACGGCGTTGCGGACCAACGACCGCAGCACCGAAGTCGGCGGCGCATGCTCCAGCCCGCACATCCGGCGGATATCCTTCACGAGATTATCGATTTGCTCGTGCGTCACTGATCCTCCTCAACTTTGTAAACCGTCGTCAGCAGATCGCGGATCGACTCCACCGCCTCGGGCGGCAGGATATTGTCCTTCACGTATTGCACGACGGTTTCATGCCCGGCCAGCGCATCCTCAAGCGTGTGCCAGCGGTGCTGCTCCCCGGCTAACTCATGCTTGGTGTCATCTGAAATCCACTCGCCTGTAACGGGATCGAGGAAGAAAACCATCGTCTCGAAAAGGATCGGGCGGCGATCCGCACCCGCCCCCGGCGGCAGAAACCGCGCAAAGCTGTGATCCATGCCGAGCCATACCGTCGACACCGCCAGCGGACCAAAGTTCGTTAGCGCGACCCGTTTGTAGTTTGGGTCCTCGATGCGGCGCGCCCATTCGCCCAGCGAGAGCGGCAGGCCGTTACGGTCGTAGTAATCCCCCGCGCGCTCATTATTGCCTGACCGCCGTTCCATCCAGTCGAGGCGTTCGAAACGGTCCGCAGGCGGCGGATCCTCTTGGGCCGTCCGGTCGAAATAGTCAGCCGCGGCGCGCGCCGCCTCGCGCACGGTCAGGCCCGGCGGATCTTCCTCCTGCCCTCCGAAGCACGAGCACTTTTGCTGCTGATGGCCGAGGCTTCCGGCCGTCATGCGGATCAGGCATTCTCGATGCACTGTTCCGTTGCTCACGTCGCCCAGCGGCTCACCTTCGACGATCGGCTCTGAGCAGTACAGGCAAAGCCCGGAGCTGATCACGCGATGTCCTCCCCCGTTTCCGCGTCCACGTACGTCACCAGCCCGAGGCGGCTCAGCACCTGAAGCGGCTGCGTCGGATGCAAATCAAAGAAGCCCCGGCATACCGCTGGCGTCTCCGTGTACGCATGATGGTGGCACGGAATGCAGCTCTCGTTTTTGACCGCGCCTCTCACCATCCCGGCGACGCGGCCCCTGTGAAGCTGCATGAGGTTACCCGGGCGGAATACACACGTGCTGCACATCTCGGCGCACACGTACAGGCGGCCGTTGCGCAGGACCGGAATGTAGCTCATAGGCCCCACTCCCGTTTGCGCTGTCGAAACTTCACGAGCGCATGGCAGAAAGTATAGATATTCCAACAAGCAGCACAGACCTACCACCCAGCCCGGATCGACCCAAAACACCACGCCTAACACGGCGGCCGCCACGAACGCGAGCACAATAGTCGTGAACCAAAGGCTCAGGGTCACCGCATGATTGCGGCGGATGCGGCGCCACTCCAGCATGAGGTACTCGTCGTCCACTTTCATAAGCTCAGGCCCGGCCCGGCAGTCTCCCAGGAGCACCAGTGCTCGCGGCAATAATCCCGGCCCGGGCCGACATGCCGGCGGCAGGCGAAACAGCACGGCGCGTCGCAGGTAGCAGGCCGGAACGTTTGCAATACAAACCCTTTTGGCTTCAGGTACTGGAAAACCCGGCTGCTCTGGTTCTCGCCGACGCAAGTGCGCGTTTCCTTGCTCAACTCGAGATCCGAGATTTTCCCGCGGCCCGGAAATTCCAGCCAGTACATCCAATAGCCGGTCGGGCGGTCGGTGCGGACAAACTCCTGCGGCGCGATCACGCGGCAGCGCCTGCGCGCCAGCTCGCTGAGCACATGATCGCCGTTCTGCAGCTCCTCAACTTTGACCGGGCGCGCTCTCTCGACCGGCCAATCGCAAAGCGCCTTGGCGTTTCGGCGCTGACAGAACCGGCAGGCCTTCCGGATCGCGCGGCGCTCCTCCAGCGCGGCGTGTAAATCGAGAGTGCTCCAAACAAACGCGGGCGAGGCGCTCATGGATTCCCCTCGACGAGGAGTTTCGTGACGGCCGCAATCAGCCACGCGTCCTCCTGCGCGTCCTTCAGCACGCAAGATTCACAGCGGACATAGTGGCCTGTGTCTTCATCCCGATGGCCAAAGAAACACGAGTGCAGGCCCGTTTCCTCCCTAAACCGCTTTACCAAATTACGCGCGAACGTGTCCGCGCTCATAACGGATCGATCCCAAGATCGAGGGCCTTGTGCAGCCAGCCGTCCAAATCCTCGCGCGTGCGAATGTCCTTGATTGAGTCGGTCAGCTCAGCGGGCGCGTCCCAAGTTCCGCGCGTCATCCACTGATATAAGTAACGCCGCATGATACTGATTTCCGCGTCGTTCATGACGCGGCCGTACAGATAGGCCTCGATGACGGGACGGAGCACGCCTGACGCTTCATGCATCCAATGTCCCGGCGGGTTGGCCTCCATCGCGGCGAACAGCTCAGCGGCCCGCGCGGCGCCGAAATGCGCGATCATTGCGCGCCTGACGTCTTCGTTGTTCATGCTGGTGGCCTCACGAAATCGTCCCCGGCGCGGCGGTTCCAGTCCTGAATCACCCAGGCCCGCGTCTTGCGGATCATGGCCACGCAGACCTGACTGCACATAATCGACCACCTTGCCCCGCGGCCTGACGACCCGATGTTCTCAGGCGGATTTGCGTCAGCGCCGCAAAAAGGGCACGGGCTCAAGACGACGGCAGCGGGGCGCCGGATCATAACGACTCGCTTCTTCACATGGGCCTCACGATGCGAATGCGCGGGCCTGACACAAATACAGCAAGGTCCGGCAGGCACGCCCATTTCACGAAATAACCGTAGTGACCGGAGGCGTCAGTACCGTCCGGTAAAATCGTCCCCGCCGGCAATGGACCAAGGCGCTCCACCACGGTGCCGCGCGCGCCGTCAGGATTGAGGTCGCCCGGATCGGAGTTCACCTTCTCGATAAGCGCGCCCGGCTCAATTGGTTCGACCGTCATCGCATCAGTACCAGATAAAGGTGATCTCGGCCCAATTAACGAGATTCGGCATGCTCGCCTGGAGGTAATAGTCCATCGCCTCTGCTCTGATTCGGGAGAAGTGAGCGTGATGGTGCGGCTCGTTCAACTTCGTCTCGTCTTCTTCGCGTTGGGCGCTGGTGTAGAAAAACCGCTTCGTCCACACAGGCAGGGGCTGCCCCGGTATGATTCCGGCGCGCACTTCCCAACTGGCTTTAAGCCTCGGCTCGTTGCCGCGCAAACGGTCACTGACATTGACCGGATTCCCCTCTGTACCGTAAGGGTTGCTATTAACTGCCATGTTTGCCTCCAGAAACAAAACGGGCGGAGCCGCTCCCGGCCCCGCCCAGCTCTTCACACAAGAAGACAATGTTCATCTGGCCACCTTTAGATCGCGAATGGCGCGGTCGATACTTTCCACGGCTTCCGCGCGGTGTTTCTCGGCGAGCTGACACAAGCCATCCAACCCAAAGCGGTCGATAAGGTACGCGCTCACGCGGAACGGATCATCGCCGCAGGCATTGTCCATTGCAAGGGCGCTTTCCTCCGTCATCGAAAAGACCGCCGCCGCTACAGTGTAGGGATCGAGAAGAATGCGGGCGTCGTGTTCATTGGACATGATCGCCCTCGTCCTTCGGATATGCGCCTTGTACGTCGGCCTCGGTGACGTCGCCAAACATCTTTATGCGCCCGCCGAAATCCGCCTGCGCCATAGCCTGCACTTCCGGCGGCCCGCATAGCTGAATGTCTCCGCTGCCCGGTTTGCGAATGAACGGTTGCGTTACCTGTACGACCTCCTCAACGTTTTGCGCAACGATCACAAGCGCCTCTGTCACGGTCGCCCATCCCATTTTCTGCAGCGTTTTGAAGCCGCTGTCCATGTGAGCGTCGTGCTCTTTTGGCGAGTGCTTCGCGCCTTCGGGCGTGCGCTTGGCAAGCCACACTTCCGATCCGAACACCCAAACCGCAACATCCCTCATCTCGCGAAACCCGGAGAACAACAGGACTTTTCCGTCGCCGCTATTCATCATCCACGCGGCATCCTTTGGCAGCCGGAATCGCGCCCCGTACTCAGCCGAATGGACCGCCAGAAAATAGGCGGTCGGCGACCGAGTCTTACGGGACTCGCGCCGGATCTCCTTCGCGGCGGCGTCGGCCAGCTTGCGCAAGTCCATCGTCCCCGGCCTCACGATTTCCGTATTAGGCACGAGCGGCCTCGACAAATACGTTCACGCACTGAGCGCATACCTGCGCGTCGCTTTGCGGCTCAGTGGCCAAGAAGGCCTCATGTCCGCAGCTCAGCGCGACGTGCCAGCCGCCGCCGTCTTCCGCTGTCACCAATTCAATTGTGCGTTCGAAGGCAACCACACCCCGCGCCGCACGGACTCGATCGAGCGCCCAACATCCGACGACCTGGCGCAGCCATATTACGGCCGTATGCCCGCTGAGCACCGAGGCCTCGGAGCGTGTGACCGCATCGACCTCGGTTCCGTCATCCTTGGTCAGCGTGACTCGCGTCCCCACGCGGTACGCCGAATTCCATCGGTCCACTTCTGCGCGGAGCGCTTGTAGCGAGCGCGGCCGCCGATTCTCTTCCCTTTTCATAAGTCCCCCTTTGTATACAAACGCAAATTACATCAAACTTCAGTCACGCCCCCACTTCGGACGCGATCGCCGCAGCGCGGTAACCAAGATCACGGCCAGCACCAGGAGCATAGTAAGCCAATAGGCGGGCTCCGGGATCGGCGCGCGGATGTCAGGCCGCCAGCCGCCAGCGTCGCCACCATAGCCAACGTTGAGCTGTACAGCGGCCTCTGTGCTCACGCCGCCCCACATGTGGTGATAGCTTTCAAACGGCAGGCTCGGATCGGACATGTCGTAACGGACCGCCCTCAGCACGAGGCCCGGCCCGAAGACGATCTCCGTCGCCGTTTCGTATGGATTGCCGGCGACCAGGATCAGGCTCGCCACGGACTTGCTGACTTGCGCAAGTTGCGCAAGTTTCGCTTTATGCGGATACACCTCGCCGCGTTTGTTGAGCCGGAACGTGTCGCCGCAAACCGGGCAGCGTCCGGTATAGCCGTTCTGGCATAGGCCCGGCTTCCCCGCCCCTTCGCAGGCAGGACGGCTCACAGCTCAGCAGCCTCGGCCGCCTGGATCGCCTCGCCTATATTGTGGTGCAGGCCGTAATGCGTCGCGGCTACGCGGATGCGATTGAGAGCTTCCCGGCTGACCGGCTGATTTTCCGAGCATAGATCCCGCGCGTATTCAAGCAGCCCGCGCGGGCCTGCAAACCGGGTCAGGATCGAGGCGTATGCCATCAGGTACGCGGCCTGCGTACGGTCCGGTCGCGCGCCCATGCCAAGGCCCGCGAGCAACTCGTTGACGTTGGCAATGTGAGACCGCGTAATGTGATTGTCAGGCGGCGGCTGACGCAGTGGCGGAGTAACCGCCGGATTCGCAACGCTCATGTGGATGGGCGCGCCCCCTTTGTTTTTTTACGTTTTCAGGCCGCCTTCCCAAGCGGCCGCAAGCCAAGTCTGACGCAATGATGAAATGCTGTCAACGCGTGGGCCGCGCTACCAAACTCCTTGCGCCGTATCGATCACGGCGACGCATTCCACGTACGGCTGACCGCCAAGCCCGGCTTCGTCGCGGCTGCGCCATTCGAGCACGCCGAAGAGCCGCTCGGCCGTACGACGAGCCGCTCCTGGATTCGGTTCTTTCGCCGATTGCATCAGCGGCCGTGTGCCCGCGAGCTTGTCGCGGAGCTGTACTTTGAACCCTCCGTCGCGGTCTTTGGTGACTGCAATGTAGGCCGTCAGACGGGCACCTCAACATCATCGAGATCGCGCAGCAGGATATCGTGCGCGGTCCACTTCTTTCCGGTTTCGCGATCGAGCACCGCGAACGGGCAAACCTCTCGCGTCAGCCGTCCGCTGCGCCAGCCGCCACGATCCCGGCCTCCCATTTCCCGCTGAATCCATTCCGCCGCCTTGGTCGCCGTGTACGCGTTCACCTCGACCGACGTGTACGGATTGCTCCAGCCGTTATCGATCCTGACCACGGCAAAGCGTGTTTCATTTGGCATTTACGCGCCACCCTTTCTATTTGCTTCGATCCGATCCAATTCTTCGCGTATCATCCTGTTCTCCCGCATAATGCGCTTGACTTCTTTATCGAACTTTTCGGACTGCGCGCTCGGCGACAACTCCTCCACGGCGCGCGCGAGGACGGTAAGCCCGTCCGCGATCGATTTCCCATGCCCCTCGATGGCGCGCGTGAATCTTTCGAGGCACTCCATGAGCAGTTGTATGTCGCCGGGATTCATACCGCCACTCCTTTTTCCCTGAGTAGCGTAACGTTCGCCTGCAAGGCGTAATAGACACTCGCGACGGAGCGGTATCCGACCAGCGACCGGATCTCGGTGAGCGATTTCCCCTGCTTGCGTAGCGCGATCGCCTTGAGCCGCCGGGCCCGCCAATCCCCATGTTGCGCACGCTGACCGCGCTCGGACGCGGCCAGTATGCGGGCGTGTGAGGATGGCAATTGCAGCCTCGCCGCCCGCGCCCATTTCGTCACCGTGGTGTGAGCGATACCGTACGCCTGCGCGACCGCCGCAACGCTCCACGGCGCTGCGGTCAGGGCGGCAATCACGTCGGCCTTTGTTTCCTCTGAGTACGGCATTTAGCTGCGCTCCTTGTGTTCCAAATGCTTCAGGCGGGCGTCGAGAACCTCCTCGACGCGCCGCAGCTCGGCACGCCAGAGATCCCGCATGTCGTCAAAGCGCTTATTGATTCCGTCGAATTGTGTTTTGACTCCATCGAATTGTCCCTTCACGCCGTCAAATTTGGCATTCACGCCGTCAAATTTGGCATTGATATAGGCGATCAGAATGGCGCAGAGCAAAGCATTGAAAAGCATCGGGACTCCGATGGCCAGATATAGCTGGACGTTGCTCATCGCTTTACTTCACCTCCGCTGCTACCGCTGCCGCAGGCTCAGCCTCGGCCTTCAGCGCGCGGCGGACCGCCCGCCGGACGCCACCGTCGGTGAGTACCTCGACGATCTTCTCCTGCGTACCGCACACCGTCAGCAATTCCGCCAGCGCCTGCTTCAGCTCATCGCCAAGCTCGCCGATCATCGCCACGGTCACGTCGCCCTTTTTCCCCTTCGCGAGTTTCTCGTACTCAGCGATCCGCGCCCGCGCCTCAGCGATCCGCTCGTCAGACACGGATAGCTGACCCTCAACCTTGGCCTTGGCGGCGGCCGCAAACTCCTCGGCGGTATTTCGCTTATGCATTGTTCCCTGCGACGTGGAGGCGGCGAGCGGAAAATGAAAGTAGTTGTAACCGCTCGGAGGATTGTTGTACATTGCGGTCGCGTCGGCCTCTGCGGTTTCGAGAGCCTTGGCGATCACGGCGCGCTTCTCGATCCGCGCCGCCAGCTTTGTTTCCCAGATCGTCACTTGCGCGGCGGCTACTTTCTTGATCCGGCGCTCCGGCTCAAGGTCGAGCAGCTCACGCGCCTCCTTGCGCAGAGACGAGGCCCATTCTTTTCCGTCGTAGCTGACGACGGACGCCCATTCCGCGTTGGGCATCAGGATATAGATCGTCACCTCGATCGAGGGATGTTTGCGGCTCCCGGTATTGCGCGCCACCGTGAGCACCTCGCCCGGCTCCAGGTCGATGAGCTGACCGGCCCGGAGGAAATCCCCGGTCCAGTCATAACCCGTCTTGGCGCGCGGCTCAACCTCTGTTACCGTCTTCGCCCATGCGCCGTCCGGTATGCGGCATTCAATTGTTGGTGTTGTTGTCATTTGTAAGTCCCCCCTGTCAAATCAAAAAGGTACGTCGGTCAGATCGTCGTCAGCGGCGATGTTCTCGTTGAAGCAAGTCCCGCAGAGGCCGCCATAATTCGGCTCGCCGTGAATCTCACAGCCGCAGCCCTTGCAAGGCGAATCGTACGGCATCGGCAGCCACTCACCGTCGTCGTCCGGATGAGATTGGCCGGGCGTGTAATGCGCCGGGCACTTGTGCCACGTATCAACTTCGCTCAGCGCCCAGCCGCCACCGTTGCAGCGGCAGGTAGCGGCATCTTCCGTCGCCCAGCGCCCGGTAGAAAAGCTTTCGTAGTACTGCGCGTATTCGCTCATTTACTTTTTCCCCTTGTATGCCAGCGCAAACCCTCTAGGAATCCACGTCGTTGGCATTACGTCATATCGTGCGTCCTCGGTGTCGTACCAAACGCTGAGGAGGAAATCGTACGCTTCCTGGATCGGTACCAGATGGCCGTGCGCGTCGAGCGAGGCCGCGCGGGCTTCTTCGCCTGCCGCCTGAATCGTTTCCGTCAGTATTTGCCAGCTCATCATTAGTAACCGCCTTCTGTTTCGCGGATTCCGTCGATGCTGACGTTCTCGCCGTTCTTCTCAAGCCAGCGGTCAAACGCGGCCTGCGATGCAAACGTTTTACGGAAGGGCGTGCTCTTCATCCCCTTGCGTCCGTGTATTTCGATCATCTTTTCAGTCCCCCTTGTTTCGCTCACAACGACATACTGACAGATTAACGTAAATCTGTCAAGACTAAAAGATCAGTCCCCCTCGCGCGAACGGCCACTGAATATGCAGCGTGTCGTTTTCACCTCCCACGTTCTCCCGTCGCAGCGCCGTTTCTACGATTCCCGGTCGCGATTTGTCGGCTTCTCCGGCCCCATCGGATCAGGCAAAACGTACGCCTTGGTCGGCAAGGCCCTCCGCATGGCGGCGATCAATCGCGGCCGGACCGGCCTGCTCGGCGCTCCTACCTTCCCGATGCTTCGCGACGTCACGCTCCGCACGCTGCTCGATGAGCTGGAGGACCGGCGCATACCGTATACCTTCCACAAGCAGGAAATGGCGATAACGCTGAAACGGCTCGGCTCCAGAATCCTCATGCGATCGCTGAAGGACTACGAGCGCCTGCGCGGTACGAACCTCGCGTGGTTTGGCGTCGATGAGCTGAGCTTCACGGACGAGGCCGCGTGGCTGCGATTGGAGGGCCGCCTCCGCGATCCGCTGGCCACCGAGCTGTGCGGCTTCGGAGTATGGACCCCCAACGGCTTCGATTTCGTTTACGAGCGGTTCATCGGTCCCGAGAAGAAACCCGGCTACGACGCCATCCTGGCCGCGCCTGGCGAAAACATCGCGGTGCTTTCGAAGAACCCCGATTTTTACGACCGGCTGAAGGCTTCCTACGACGAGCGGTTCTTCCGTCAGGAGGTGCTCGGCGAATACCTCGACATGCATTCCGGCGCGGTCTATTATTCGTGGGATGAGAAGCGCCACGAGCAGGACCTGAAATTTAATCCGGCGGTACCGCTCAGCCTATGCATGGATTTCAACATCGATCCCATGTGCTGGGTGCTCACGCAGCATTACGGCGGCAACGTGTTCGTGCTGGATGAACAGATCATCCGCGGGGCAACCACCATCGACGCCTGCCAGCGGTTCACGGCGACGCTCGAAGAGCCGGGCGGCTATCTCGATCAGTGGAGGAAAGTAAACGGGCGGCCGCTCGACATCCAAATGTATGGCGACGCTGCCGGCGAGCACGGCTCCACGTCAGGCCGCGCGGACTATGCGCTGATCAAGGATTATTTTAGGGCCAAGCCCGCCTATAAGCTGTACTGGAATATCCTCGCGGCCAACCCGCTCGTACGCGATCGCGTCACCAGCGTTAACGCCATGATGCAATCGGCGGCAGGCCTGCAGCGCATGTGGATCGACAAAAAATGTAAGCGCCTGCGAATCGATTTCCGGCGCTGTATTTGGGATAAGAAAGATCCCGGCCATACGATCGACAAGGACACGACCCACGACAACATGACCTTGTCGCACCCTAGTGACGCGCTTGGTTATTTGATTTGGAAAGAGTATCGCGTACAGGGCTTCCAGCGCGAGAATTCCTACAGATAAAAACAAAACGGCCCGCCTCGTGAGAAGCGGGCCGTCTTCCGATCCGAAACAGTCAAACTGATCGGCTAAACATTCTATTCGTTTCAATCCACGCCGCCTCCGTGAAAAGGGATGCGACGAGTCCCTATCTTATCTCACGCGGGCTGCGGCTCACCCGCGTCCGGACCGGCGGGCGTATTGGCTACGATGGCGGCCGCCAGAGCCGCGCTATTGGTATCGAGGCGCGCTGTGAGAGCGGCCAGCTTCGCCGGGTCCGTGCCCGCATCTTTGATCTGCTGCGATAGATGATGCAGCAGCGTAACGGCGGACCGCTGTACGTCCTCGTTCTGCTCCACCTCGCGTTCGAGATCGTCAAGTTTTGCCATAAGAGCCTCCCTGGTTTTTCTGACTTCTGACCGCAGCGCGCTCAGCGCGCCGACCGTTCGTCCCGTATCTCTCACGAGGAGGTCCTGCAGAACGACAATCGTCCTGCCTTGCGCCTCGATCGTGGCGTTCTGCAGCTCGATCAGCCGCAGAAATTGCGCTTCGGTCATTGCCGCCATTGTCTCGTGTCCCAACCATGCGCCGATAATCCGGGCTAAACGATCCCTGGATTCCGCGCGAATGCCTTTCCGTAATGGCACTCAACCCAAAGTTCTCCGAAGGCTCCGCCGACGCGCGCTGCGCCGCTCATACCGCCTTGCTCAACACCGGCAAGCTCCGAATCTATTCCGGCACGCAACCGGCCGATACCGACGCGGGCGTTGGCGGCGGGACGCTGCTGAGCGAGCATGACTTCTCGGCGACCGCTTTTGGCGCTCCTGCCAATGGCGTAGCTACTGCGAACGCGATTAGCAGCGAAGTTATCCTCGCGTCGGGAACGGCCGCATGGTATCGCTGCGTGGCATCGAACGGAACGACCGTGGTCGAGGATGGAACGGTCGGAACGGCTACCTCGAATCTGGTGCTCGATTCCGTCGCTCTTTCGAGCGGCGCAACGCTGAATATCACAGCCTTTACACACACAGAATCGCGCGGTTAAGTAGCGCCTGATGGCATTCCCGACGACCGCGCTTCTCGACAACTTTAACCGCGGGAACGGAACACTCTCGGGTGTCTGGACCGGCGGTCTGTTCGCGGGCGATAGCGGCCTGAACATAAACGGAAACGCAGTCACAGGATCAAACGCGTCCTGGTGCTCCGCGTATTACAACGCGGCAACCTACGGCCCCGATGCGGAGGCGTACGTCACCGTTCCCGTTTCAGCCGACCATTTCGAGGTCGCGCTCCGGATCACCAGCCCCGGCACCGGCTCGGTCAGCAACTACTTCCTGCACGTCCAAAAGTCAGGCGGCACGGATCAGCTCAGCCTTTACAAGACCGTCGCCGGATCGCAAACTCTAATTGCCAGCGCGGTCAACCAGGAAGTTTCCGCCGGCGATTCGGTCGGCATCGAGGCAATCGGCAATCAGATCAAGGGCTATTACAAGGCCGCAGCAGGCTCCTGGACGCAAGTTCTCAGCGCGACCGATTCCTCCGTCACAGCGGCCGGATACCTCGGCCTCGTCCAGCTCGCCCAAACCGGGCGGCTCGATGACTTCAGCGGCGGAACGATCAGCAGCGCCGTCTCGGGATCAGGCGCGTCGACCGGGACAGCGGCGGCGGCCGGAACCGGTTCTCTCGAATTTGCAGGAGCAGGCGCGGCGGCGGGAGCGGCCTCAGTCATCGGCTCCGGATCGCTGGCGTTTGCCGGGACGGGCGCAAACAGCGTTACGCCTGGCGCGGCGGCCGCGACCGGCTCACTGAGCTTCAGCTCAGCCGGGGACAGCGCCACCAGCGCGCCCACGGCGGCAGCAAACGGCGCTCTGGTGTTTGCGGGCGCAGGCGCGGCAACCGGGACGGCGCAGGCCGCCGGATCGGGAGCGCTGGTATTCTCTGGATCCGGACAAAGTACGGCGGCTGCGCTGACCGGCGGATCAGGCATTCAAGGCGCAACCGGCGCGGCTTCCTCGATCGCTACGGCGGAGGCCAGCAGCTCGGGAGCGCTGGTATTTGCAGGCTCGGGCGGCTCAGCCATCCCGGCGGCGCAAAGTACGGGCAGCGGGCAGCAGATCGTTATCGGCGGCGGATCAGCCACCAGCACGGCGACGGCGACGTCAGCGGGATCTGGCGGCCAAGTCTTCTCCGGCGCGCTCAGCATCACCGCAAGGGCCTCTACCGAGGGGACCGGCTGGCAGCTTTTCGGCGGCGCGGGCGCATCGACGGGCCTTGCTTCCTCGGCTGGTATCGGCGGGCGGATCTTCTCTGGCGTTGGCTCCAGCACGGCCCCGGCCGGATCGTCGGCGGCCACCGGGCTTCAGATTGAGGCGACGGCGTACACCCCGGCGGCGGCCCGCACGATCCAAACGGCGGCGGAGCTGCGCGAGGCGGGGACACCCCGAGACTTCCGTACGGTCATCAACGCGGACGAGAACAGGACGATACCACGATGAAAATTTTTCAATCGACAACTTTGGCGGAGCTTGATTACACGCGCGATTGGAGCGGCTGGCTACAAGAGGGCGAATCGATCGCCACCAGCACATGGACCGTTCCCTCGCCGCTCACAGAACCGTCCGTGAGCACCAAGACCTCTACGACCGCGACGGTATGGATCGGGACGGCGGCCGCTGAGCCGGGCGAGAAGTATTTGATCGGCAATAGCGTCGTCACGAGCGCCGGACGAAAGTCAGGCAAGCGGACGTTCGTTCTTGAGATTTTGGAGCCGATGGGCTGATGAGAAACCCTGTTACTGATTTGAGGCCGACCGAGGATGCGCTGGTAATCATCCGCCACGCGGAGGCCGAGGGCGGTCAGCCCCGGCTCGAAGCGTACCGTTGCCCGGCCGGGATTTTGACGATCGGCTTCGGCACGACCAAAGCGATGGTCTCACCCGGCCAGCGGATCACACCCGCGCAGGCCGAGGGGCTGCTACGCGTGGACGTCGCGGAGGCGGCTGCTTATGTCCGCCGGAAGGTGACGGTACCTTTGACGCAGAACGAATTCGACGCTCTTGTCTCATTTGTTCACAATATCCGAAAGTCACGGTGGAACACGATCGAGTGTACGCTGCTGCGCAAGCTCAACCACGCCGATTACGAGGGCGCGGCGGCTCAATTTAAGTTTTGGAACAAGGGGAAGCACCCGGATACTGGCGAGACAGCCGTCTTTGCGGGCCTCTCCAAACGCCGCTCGGCGGAGGCGGCTCTGTTCCGCGGATCGCCCGCAGCCGAGGCGCTGAAGTTCATTACCGAGGGTTAAGGTTTCTCATTCCCGCGCAGCCGGTCGCTGACATCCACCGGATTGCCCTCCGAGCCGTAGGGATTAAGAGGTGAGCGAGGCGTCGCTGTCTGTAGAGGCATGCGCGCGAGCTGAATCGTAACGAGCAGCTCGAATATATCCCGAAACTTCTGCTCTTCGCCTCCGGCAATGGCCCACATCTTAACGGCTTCGTCGGCGGTCAGGCTCGCCCGCCTATCGGCTCGTGTGGTTGTCATCTCCGGCGCCCACGCCATGCCTCTAAACCTAACACTCGCCACGCGCGACTTCCCCGGCAGAAGGAGAGGGCGGCCCCGAGCACGGTCCCTAGCCGCGCGCCCGGCCACCCCCTCCCGGCCGAAACAATGGATAACAAAGCGTTAGAGCAGAGGCACCCCGTATATACGAGCGGAAACGCGCTCTGGAAATTTTATCGGGATCACTACGACGGCGGGCCGCTCTATCCGAGCACCCGGAATCCTCTCCCGGCGGCGGCAGCCGGATCGTCGGCGATGCTCTCACCGAAGACCGATCCCGGCCTTTCGGGCGTGTACACCGGGACGCAGAACTACCTCTGGCAGTACCCGATGGAGCGCCACGACAAGTACTGCCACCGGCTGGCGCGGGCTGTGTATGTGAATCTGGTCGGCCCGATTGTGGACTTTTACGCAGCGACGGTCGGCAAGCCCGAGAACGCAATGATCACGCCCAACGGAGACGCCTTCGCGGCGTTCCTCGATGACGCGGATCTGCAGGGCCAATCGCTCGCGCAATTCCTCAGCTCCGTTCGAACATCGAAAACCGTCACCGGCTGCGACTTCGTCCTGATCGACATGCCGCAGGCGGATCCGCAGCGGCCCGTCATCACCCGGCGCGATCAGCACGAACAAAACCTGCGGCCGTACCTCGTGCATATTCCGCGTGAGGACATGCTCAACTGGCGGCTCGACGAGCGCGGCAGGCCCATCGAGATTCTGTTCCGGCGCGAGGCCCCGTCCCAGGGCAGTGTGCTCGATGAGAATTCGAGCGCCTGCACCGAGCAGCTCCGGTACTGGTCTCTCGAGAAATGGATCGTGTTTGAGAAGGTCGAAGGCCACTGGATCGGCGTAAGCACCGGGCGCAACAGCGTCGGCGCAATTCCGGTCGTGCCGATGTATCACGTACGCCTCGGCGCTTTCCGCGGCGACTCGCTTTTGCGCGACGCGGCCAAGTTTGCGCAGCTGCTGACCAATTGGGTTTCGAGCTTCGACGAGAACCTCGAAAGCTCAATGTTTCCGGTCCCCGTATTCAAAAGCCTCAAGTCACCGGGCGATGCGGGCGTCGGCGCGGCAACCATCATGCACCTCAACCCCGAGGAGCAGGAAGAGTTTTTCTACGTATCCCCCGACAGCGGCCCGTTTGAATCCGGCTGGAAAGCCTTCGGAACGATGTTCTCGCTGGCGCTGCGCCACATGGGCATCCAGGGCAAGGCGCTCCAAACCAGCGGCGGCGCGAACGACACGCAGTCCGGCGTATCGAAGGAATGGGACTTCAGCGAAGCCGAGAAGATCCTGGCAGGCATGGCCGGATGGGAGGAGGACGCAGTAAAGCAGATCCTCTATTTCGCCGGGCTATACCTCGGCTCGGAATGGAAGGGCAACGTCCAGTACGCGCGTAAGTACGATCTATCGACCGCCAAGGACCTCATCGACGCAATGATCCTGCTGCAATCCGCGGGAGCGCCGCTGAGCGCGCGGCAGGAGCTGATGGAGCGCGCCGTATTCAAGCTGCTCACCTCGCTGCCTGAAGATCGCAAAGCCATAATCACCGCCGACATTGCGGCGATGAAAGATCCGGCGCTTGAAATGCCAGCGCCCGGCGGCCCCGGCGCCGAAGAAGAAGAGTAAACCGCCATGGCTGCAGCGGGCGAGGTTATCTATGATGCCGCCGAGGCGGCTGCGATGTGCTCCTGGTATCAGGGCGTGCTGCGCCTGCGGGATTGGCGCGTCGAGGTCGTCATCTCCAGCAAGCGGGACATGCCGGCGAAAGTCCAGGCCAAGATCGATTGGAATCTGCTGCGCAAGACCGCGACGATCCGGCTGATGCGGCCGTGGGATTACCGGCGCTCCGGCTTCAAAGGCGCTCAGGACATGGAGCTGGATATCGTACACGAGCTTTGTCATTTGCACCTCGCGCCGCTGGGCGTCGACCCTGACTCAGCCGAGGATACGGCGCAGGAGCAGGCGATCGAGGCAATCAGTGAAGCCTGCGTAGCGCTCGTCCGCGCAAAGCGGGCCTCCTAAGAATGCCGCGCTATAACAATCAACCGGAGCGCCAGCTTGGCGCGGTTACCGAAATCTCCAACGCCTCGATTACCTCGCAGGCCAAGGCGCTCGCCGTGTTCGAAGCCGGGTTGAAGAAGACGGTCGCTGCCATGCGCTCGCGCGTCATCGAAATCCTTTCCGCCGGCGAGCTGACACCGAAGGTCGCGGCGCAGGCGCAATCGCTGCTGCAGCTCCAGGCTGAGCTACAAAAGCAGCTCAACAGCGAAGGCTATCCCGAGCTGGTAAAAGAGCTGACCGGCAGCTTCGATCAATCGGTCGAGAATGCGATCGCCACCGTGAAGGCGCTGAAGCTTCCCGACGAACGGCTCGCGCCGCTCGATCGCAACGCCCTAAAGCAGCTCAAGAATATCGATTACGATTACCTGTCCGGCCTCGGCACAGAGGCCGTGAAATCGGTCGGGCAGGCAGTCATCCAGAACGCGCTGCTCGGTACCGCGCGGGCGCCGCTCATCGACAAGATTGCGGCAACGCTCGACCTCAAGCTGAAGAACTACGCGGCTACGTACGCGGACACGGCGCTGGTTGTTTACGACCGGACCGTGTCGATGAAGATCTGGCAAACCGCCGGAATCAAAAACTTCACCTATCGCGGGCCGAAGGACATTAAGAACCGCCCGTTCTGCCTCGCGAAAATCGACAAGCTGTACACGCTCAAAGATATTCACGCGATGGATGCGGAGCTGAAGCAGCTTTCAAAAACGCCATTGCTCCCGGCGCTGCGCTACGGCGGCGGCTGGAATTGCCGTCACGTCTGGATGCCGTGGCCAGCGGACATGCCCGCGCCGAAGGCTGCCGATACCGGCGCCAGCGGGAAGATGCCGCAGGCGGTCGCTATGGCCGCCACGCGCGAAGCGTTGGGCTTTGAGAAGCGACCCGGCACTTACGTACCACCCGCGCCTCCGGAAGCGCCCAAGCCGCCTGCGCCGAAACCATGGGCGCTCAAGTCCGCTAACCCCGGCCTCGGCGGCGCTCACGCCAAGGAGATCTGGACCGATCCGGCGGGCAACGACTGGCTGTTCAAACCCGTCGATGCGTCAAAGAAAATCATTCCGTACGCGGAGGAGGCGGCGGCTAATGTAGCGCGCCTGGTCAACCCTCAAACCGCCGTCGAAGTTCACACGATGACGCTCGGCGGGAAGTTCGGATCCGCTCAGAAATTCGTTCCGGATCTTGCAAAGAAAATCGACTTCACGAACGGTGGGCAGAACAAGCCCGTACCGATGGAATCGTTGTCGGCGTTTGAGATTCAGCAGATCCAGCGCGAGCACGTTCTCGATTGGCTGATCAGCAATCATGACGGCCACCCCGGCCAGTTCCTGCGGACCAAATCGGGCGCAATCTACGGGATCGACAAAGCGCAGGCGTACAAGCACATCGGCAACGATCAGCTCAGCGTCGACTATCACCCGAATAAAAGCTTCGGTGAGCAGGAGCCGCTCTACAACACGCTTGGCAAGGCCATCAAGGCGGGCAAGGTCCAATTCAATCCGGCCGATTCCCTGCCCGCGATCGAGGCCGCTGAAAAGATCAGCGACGCGGATTACCTGAAGGCGGTCGAAGGCTACGCGGCGAATCATCCGGGCGGCCCGGCTGCCGCAGCCAAATTCAAGGCGGCGGCGATCGCGCGCAAGAACAGCCTGCGCTCGGATTTCGAAACGTACTATCGCAAGCTGACCAGCGACCCGCATTTCAGCTTCGATCCGGCCAAGATGGCGGCGGCGAAAAAGGCACATGCGGATGCGATTGCCGCCGCCAATCAGAAAGCGGCGGATGCGCTGGCGCTCCAAAAAGCTAACGAGGAAGCTGCGGCCAAAGTAAAGGCGGCAGCCGAAAAAGCGGAATACGAAGCCAAGCTCGCTGCCGCCGAAAAGCTGGCGGCCGAGGCAAAGGCCGCCGCCGAAGCCAACGCGGCTCCGGTACCGCCCGGAATGGCGGCCGTCTACAAGAACCAGTACAGCGAATGGTCGGCAAAGTGGGACGGCGGCAAAGGCGGTTACGTCTGGGTCAAGCCTGACGGCACGCTGGCGACCGATACCGTCACGTCTCCCGATCAGATGAAGAAGTCGGTCGTCGGCACGACCAAGGCCTCGCAGAACAAAGCCATGGTCGCGCAGACGCCAATCATGCCGGCGGCGCCGAAGCCTCCGAAGGCGGCGACGAAAAAGGCCGCCGATGAACCTCCGCCCGGCCTCGCGGCGAAGTATCAAAACAAGAATACGAATTGGACCGCGACATGGGACAGCGTCAAGGGCGGTTACGTCTGGAGCAAAGCGGACGGCACGCTGACGCACCTCGTTACCCCGGGCGCGGATTTCAAAAGCACATTCCTTAACGACGCGGATACGGTCGCGCTCACCCCGACGAGCGCTCAGAAGAAGCAGCCGCATCTCGCGCCGACCGAGCAGGAAAAACACGAGCAGAAAGAAATCGTTAAAAAGCATGAGGCGCTCGGCTACAACGGTTTGTCCGAATACGAGCAGGGCCTCCTCGATGGGCTGCCTTTATCGGAGCTGAAATCGCTGCAGAAGGAAATCGACGAGGACGAGAAATCGGATGTTACCGAGGCCGCCTCGTCAGCTCAGAAGGCGGCCGATGTAGCTGCCGCCGCCGCGCAAACGGCGGCCGCTACGGTATTGAACGTCGAGGATGAGGCGGAGGCCAAGCGGCTCGCCCGCAACGCTTACACGCGGGCACAGCGCGCCAAGAAAAAGGGCGTTGTGCTGGATGATCCGGCGCCCGAGGAAGAGGCGGAGACAGGCGATCTGGCTCACCTTGGCGAGCGCAACCTGGCGCATGTCGCGACGGCCAAAGCTAACGGCTGGCAAGGCAAAACGCTGGCTATCGATAAGGATCAGATCGAGGATCAGAACGTTCTCGTGTGGCAGGAAAAAACCAAAGCGGGCGACCGCACAATGCTGCGGATGAAGCTGCGGCTTGAAGCGCAGGACGATTTCCTGCGCGGCCTCGGCCTCGATCCGGGTGTGGCTAAAAATGATGACGATGACGACGACAGCAACAAGGCATCATCGAAGTCCGACGTGGAGCTGGTCCCAATCCCGCACGCGCCCGTGTCCAAGCAGATCTTCAGCAATCTTGTGAACGGAGTCGGTAACGTGTCGCTGAGCACGCCCGATGATTCCAAGGCGTGGGCCTTTGGATGGGGCGGGCAGATGTCGATCGAGCAGGTGAAACAGCTCAAAAAGGAATTCACAGACTGGACGAGCGCGGTCACGAAAGAGCGCGCCCGGCTGAAGAAGCTGGAGGATCAAGCCGCGAATAAAGGCGCCATACAAACGGGAGAAAAGCAGTTCACCGTCAAGCAAACCGGGGCTCGGGTTGATTCCAAGGAAATCAAAAACGGCAGCATAATCGTCGCTGAGGAGCAGGTGTCGCTCAGCTCGGTGTATACAGGCGCGGGCGCCGGGCTGCAGCAGTATAACGTCACCTGGAAGGATGGCGTTCGCGTTCGCTACATTCCGTACAGCGAGGGCAAGGGGGACACAAACACGAAGTCATTCACGTTCCACGGAACGCTGGAGGTAATGGTCCCCGGCGCGGTCGATCCCAAGCAGGTCGAGCACGCGCTCAAAAGGCTATCGGAGACCGGGCTGAACACGAAGGCGGCGACGAAGACGGACGAGGAGCTGCTGTATTTACAAAAGGCGACGTACGTCGCCAATGCGCACACGTCCGCCGAATGGAAGGAGCTGGTGGCTAAACACAAGACGGAGAACACGTCCGACGCGGCGCGCGTGGTTGAAATGCGCGCGTATTGGTCGCGCCGCCTCGGCGTTCCGGATGTGACCAAGCTGCCCGAATATAAGCCCGAGGGTCAGTACGAGCAGCGATGGGATAAACACGGCGAGCAGGCAGGCAACCGTCATCAGTACCGTTTTGATCTAACGGAGCAACAGCTCAACGAACAACTGGGCGAGTACCGTCTCGTTCATGACATCAAGTTCGGCAATGCGTCCGCCAAGCTAAACGAATTTTTCGACGTGGCTCTGCCCAACAATGCCTCGATGGTATCGACCACCGAAAAGCTCCGCACCGGAATCACACGCAAGGGCGCAGGCTCAGCGACCGCCGATATTAAAAGCGGCGGCGGCAGCTACGTCTTCACTCGTATTCAAAAAGCCGCTAACACGAAGTCGCAGATTTATTTCAAAGTACGCAACCTGCGCCGCATGGACGCGATCAGCTACGACGGCGATAAGTACGGCCGCGTGACCGGCGACACCGTGTCGACAGAGCGCGGTTCTACGATCTCTGAATTTAAGAAGTACTCGCTGCATTCCGGTAATGAGACCATTTTGAAAAACACGCTGTCTCTGCTGCACGAAATCGATCACGTCAAAACGCTGGACGAGCATGAGCGCCAAGAGGTCCTCGCCGTATTCCGCAAGCACGGAATCACGAAGTTCCCCGATGGCCGTCCGATTGAAAAAGTCATACAGGCCGGCTCAAGGTACTAAAAAGCTTTGGGCAAGCGAGGAACACTTTCGCGCCACCGCCTGCTTTACTGGATAGGTGGAAGCCACTGTTGAAGCCATTACGGCCGAGCTGTTTGAGAAGTTCAACCGCGAGGGTTCGCGGGCATTCGTGAACATGCCCAGCAGCGGCGACGCGCCCGACGACAAAGGCATGGATCTGTGGGTTGTGGACGCGTGGCGCGTCGTCCGCGTGCTGCCTCACGCGGGCACGGACGGCCTCGATTTTTGGGTCGCCTGGCGGGAGCTGGGCTGGCCGGAATCGACCGGCCAGCAGCATGTCCACTTGAAGCTCATCCGCACTTGGGAAAAGCGCGACGACGACTTGCGGCTGTATACCGATGACGGCCACCGGCTCACGGTCGAGTTCCTCGCTACGAATGAAGAGCTGGCGGCCTGGAAAGACGGCGCGGCGGTACGGGCGTCCAAACAGTGGAGCGAAGCCGACAAGCTGTTTATCGAGTACTTCCGCGAAATGGCGAACGAGTCATAAAACACCGGGTCTCCCTTGCGCGACGTTGCGGCGTGGGACGGCCCAGAAAACTAACCAACGAGTGCGCAAGCTGCAAAGGCCGCCCGGCCGTGGGTAAAGATCCGTATTGCAGGCAGTGTCACAACCGGAAGAAGCGGGAGCGGCGCGGCAAGACCGAATGGAGGCATGCGGCCAATGAGGCCGTCTTCCTCCGCAACCTGCAGGCGTACCTTTCTCCCCGGATAAAACACCCGGCCTCCTTGCACGAAGTACCCCGCGAGGAAACCCCAAACATTGCAACACCCTATCAATCGATCCAAACCCGCGAAGCCACCAGCTTTCGCGCCCGAGAATACGACCGCCGCTGCCTCCTCCCGGCATGAGCTGACCGAGGAGCAAATCAGGACGATCAAGCCCGTAATCGAGCAGATCAGTCAGGGGCAGGCCTTCCTGTCGTTCTTTTTGAATCACGTTGTCCGCGAACGGAAGCTCGACCAGATCCCCGGCGGCTATACGCTGACCGAGGACGGCTCGGCTCTCGTAGCGGCGCAGCCGCGGCAGTAAAAAAGGAGCCTGCACCAGATGGCTTACGGCACCTCCGTTTTCATGTATGCCGATAAGCTGCTCCGGTTCAAGGCCCCGGTTCTTGCGCCTTCCAACATCACCTATCTCGCGGGCGTGGCGGTGCATGAGATCACCGCCCGCGCGCGAGCCGGGCGAAACCTGCTCGATCAATCCGCCAAGCCGTACTCGGCCAGCCCGGTCTATATACCGCTGACCGGAAAGGGCCGCACCAAGACAAACCTGCGAGGCCGCGAGGTCCTGACCGCCTCAGACATCCTCAAAATCAAGCGCGCGGGACTGGCCACCTTTCATCACAAGGGCAAGGAGCAAAAGGCGGCGGGCGCGGTCGCCAAGCCTGACGCGGTGAAGGCGAAGATCACCAACTCCAAGAAGAGCGTACGTTATAACAATCGCTCGGAGTATAAGCGCGCCAAGGGCAAGCCCGGCTACCGGGATCTTGAGGAAAGCGGCCGGATGCTCAACAGTATCGGGATCGTCAGCCAAAACCCGTCGAGCGTCCATATCGGCTTCCGGCGCGAGGAAGAGCACAAGAAAGCAAAGGGGAATCAGCGGATCGACCCCTGGTACGGGCTCAGCCCGGCCAACCGCGCCGTCGTGCTCGCCAAGGTCAAAGAGATCGTCTCGAGTCTGGTCAAAGATCTGGCAAGCTAAACCGTCCCTCGGTGACGCGCGAAATACCCGGCGTGCAGACCCTTTCCCGGGCCGCAACGCTTGTGGCGCTGCTGACCCTCACGATTCTTCCGGCGAGCGCGCAGGCTGACATCCGCAACGCGCCGCCCAATCAAGCTCCCTTCAGCGGGCGCAACATCCAGGCTAAAGTTCTGATGCCTGTATCGCTCACGGCCCTCGCCGTGAAGACGATCCACGTCAAGACGTTTATCATTTCCAACCTGACCGCTTCGGCCGCCACGTTCACGATCCAGGACGGCGACGGCGCTTCCTACGGGCTGGCCAAGGACGTAACGATCGCGGCGAACAGCTTCTACGTTGTCCCGATGGCGGACGGCGGCGGGGAATTCAAAGACGGCCTCTATGTCAGCTCATCGAGCGGCACGCTGGTGGCGCGCGTGAAGGGCTGGACCGATGAATTCTAAACAGACCCTCTCTCTCTTTCTGCTCGCGCTCAGCGCGGCGGCTCAGTCCTTCCCTCCCCCGTCCACCGGCGGCGGCGAGGGCACGGACGTCTCAAACATCACGACCGTCTTCAGCGCCGCCAACTCTACCGCCTCGATTCCGTGGAAGGTCGTGCTCAGCTCAGCGCTCCCCGGCTCCTGCGCGACCGGAGAAGCGGTCCGTACCGAGGACATCCTCGACGGCACCGACGAATACCGCTGCATCGACGGCGCCTGGAAGCAGGTTAAATTTATCGGCGGCGACAACGGCGCGATCTCAGTCGTCTATGCAACCGGATCCACCCTTCCGAAAATTTCTCTCGTTGACGGATATGTAGGCTGGCTCGCCCAGCCGAACGCATGGTCCGCGCGCAACGATTACACAGGCGCATTCAAGCCGCCATCCGGCACTTCGGCCCCGGCCGCAGGCGCTTGCAATGAATCGAGCGAGTACGACGACGTGTATGTATACCGCAGCGGCTCAGCGGGACAAAAACTCTATATCTGCACGGCGGCAGGCTGGGAAGCGCAAGGACCGACGCCACCGGCCGAATTTGATCCGTTCGACGCGAGTATTCTTCGGCTGGTTGACGAATTCCCGGGCGGCTCGAATACGGCCGGCGTGAACGGCTTCGGTCAACTCGGATGGAAGACCTCGGTCAGCGGGACTGCCGGCGGATCGGACGGCACCACACCGACCGGCGCATGGGCCGAAGGCACAGGCGTATCGCTCGCCGCCTCGGGCATCAACGGACGCGCTTCGCTATCGCTCTCAGCCTCGCGGGTATCCATCAAAGATCTCAGCACGCATGCAGGCTGGCGGGCTCAGTTCATCTTTGGCACCGACGAATTCTTCACGGTGCAGTACGGCTTTCGCGTCGGATTTTCGGACGTGCTCACCACAACGCCCGCTAACTTTATCGGCCTGCGAGCGATCAGCAACAACGCCTGCACCGAGACCGCCTCCGACACCGCATGGCAGTGGGAAGTCCGCACGGCCGGTACTCCCGTGCTGACGGCAACCGCGACGGCCTTTGCTCTAAGCAACATCATGACGGTCGAATTTGAATCGTCGGTCGCGGGCACAATCAACGCGCGCTACCGCGTCAACGGCGGATCGTGGTCGACGCCTGTCCCGTTGTCCTCGCTCCCAACCGGCTCCATGTACTTCTTATGGCAGACCTATTCCTGCGATGCGGGCAGCCACACGATGAAGCTGCTGCGCTTTGCTTTTGAGGCTACGGGCATCTCGTATCGCTAACCAATCCATGAAACTCTTACTTCTCACGCTGCTGCTGGCGACGGTATCGTTCGCTCAGACGATCTCAAATCTTGTAGTCTCTGTCTCGCACGGAACGGTATATGCCAAGTGGGAGATCACCGCCACCGGCGGAGCCTCCTACTGCGCCTATGGCGCCACATCGGCGCTGGGAAGTTCGACCGCGACAATCACATCCGTCGCCTATAGCCAGTTGCGGCGCTGGTGCGCCTTCAGCGCCGTTCCTGGCTCGACCGTTTACTTCAAGCCAGTCTCGAATGCATCCACCTGGGAGTGCGACGCGCCAGGAACCGGGTATACGTGCTCGGATGACGTTGCCACCGTCACCTTGGAGGCTCAGCCGGAAGTGCACCCGGTACCGCCGACCGCGCCGGCGGAAGTCAACACGGCTTATCCCACCATCAACGGATCGGACTTCGCTGTTACCTCATGCGGCCAGCTACAGACGCAGCTCACGGCCTGCGGCGCGGCCGATACGGCGCTGAATCATACCGTCACCATTACAGCCGGGCTGTCCTGCGCGCAGCGGGTTACGCTCCCGGCCAAGAGCGGGGCGGGCACTTGCGTGGTGAGAACCAGCGCGCATGCTCTGCTGCCGCCCGAAGGCACGCGCGTGACCGAGGCCGATCTGCCGAATATGGCGCAGCTCATCCGGCCGCACAACTTCAATGACGGCAACGCGCACAGCGTTTTTATCAACACGAATACGACCGCAGGCTGGCGCTTCGTCGGGATCGATTTCACGTCGGAATCGGTCGCCAATCACACGCCGCGCCAGTTCACGATCACGGCGGTAACCGACGCGGGACGCATGACCACCAGCGCGCCGCACGGCTTCATTACGCACCAAATGGTGACCGTAAGCGGCGTGACCGGATTCCCCGGCCGAGGGCCGAATCTGACCGCGCCCATCGCTGTACACAATACGACGGAGTTCAGCTATCAGAATTCCTCAATCGCCTGCGCCACAAGCTCCTGCTATGCGGGCGGCGGCAAAGCGACACAGGCGCTCGCGCACCGGATCACCAGCGCGACCAACGCAACGCCCATCGTCATCACGACCGAGACTCCGCACGGCCTGCCCGTTGAACCGTGGATGGAGATCACATCGTTTACCGCGACCGTGACCTCACCGCGGGTGGAGGCGACCTTCACCTTCGCCGGCAGTTGGGGTGCGATCGCGGACGGATCGCGGCGCTCACAGATGGAGTTTCGGAATACGCCGATCACCGGCCTCGACGGCATCCTCGCCACCAGTACCTCGGGACTGCTGCTCACGAATCGCTGGATGCAGACCGGGCTCAACTACGCTCAGACGTGCGCGTCCGATTGCGGGGAGGCCCGATTCCGCGAGGCGATCTCAATCGATGGCGTGCTCGGGAACACGGCGGCCAACGGCGCGCATACCTTCACCGTCCTCGGACCGAATACGCTGCAGCTCGACGACGCGGCCGGAAATGGCGCATACGTCAGCGGCGGCGCGGTCACCTTCGATCCCGGCATGGAACCGCCCCTGCTGACCTTTGCGGCCAACACCAGCCGCATGATTCTCGACCGCTCCGTGGTCCGCTCCAGCGGATGGCCGACGCGGTTCCTTACGGGAATGGTAATCACCGGAACTAATACCAATAGCGCCATCGTCGATAGTCTCGTGAAGGACTTCAATGCATGGCTCGCGGTACGCAACGGCATTATTCAAGGCTCCCTCCACAACTATTACCATCACACGACGACGGGCATCGATTTCACGAATTCCTCTTACGTCAAGTTCCAGAACAACCGCTTTGAAAACCTTGTCGGAATTAGCATCTTCGCGCAGGAGGGCAGCAGCGCAACGCCCGTTACCGACATCACCATACGCGGCAACACCTTTTACTCCGACCCGGCCTACCGGACCGGATCGAGCACATCGAACGGCCGCTACTATCCCAAGCGGCACGCAACCGAGTTCAAGCAGATTCAGCGCGCCGTGATCGAAGGCAACCTATACGACGGCAATTGGGCGGACTGGACACCGTGTGGACCTTTCATCGCGGTCAGCCCGCGCGGAACGTCCACCAACACCGGCAACCAAGGCGTTGACGTGATGGTGCGGAATAACATCTTCCGCAACGGCGCCAGCGTCTTTCATGTCAACGGGCAGGACACGTATGCGGACGGTGTTGGCGCGGGCCCCACCAAACGGATTGTCTTCAGAAACAACCTGCTGTACGCGCTCGACAACCGGGTCTGGGACGCGAGTCCGACCGCTGACGTCGGCGGCGGGCTGTGCGGCTATACCGTTGCGCTCAACCTCACAACCGAGGATGTCGTGATCGATCACAATACGACGATTGATTTCCGGGGCAAGCAAGGCGAATGGCTGAGCTTCATCTATGGCACCGGGGAAGGCCTGAGCGTAACCAATAATTTCTTCACCGCCTCGACCGACAACGGCGGCGGCATCGTGGGCCAGAACGCTTGGCAGGCCTTTGGCTCAACGCCTTCGCTCACCGGGCAATACGTCAAGTTCGCCGGCGCAAACAAGAACGCGACCACGGCGGGAAACGTGGTAATCCCGACTGTCAAAAACACCGACAGCGACGCGCATTACGCGTCCACCAGCAGCACCTATACCTGGACTCAATCGGACTGCAATACGGCGATGACGGGCTTTCCGGCAGGGTCGTTTACCTGTCTGAGCGGCGGCACAACGGCCAACGCCCGGATCGCGGCGGCGCTGATGCAGTGCGGATCGGTCTGCCTCGGCTCTGCCGTTGACCCGGCCAACTTCCGGCTCGCTCCCGGCGCTCCGGCTCTCGCGGCGGCTACCGACAAGCGGAATGCGGGCGTCGATTTCCTCGCGCTCGATACCGCCTTTGCCGTGGCTTTCAATCACCGCATTTCGGCGCAGGCCCCAACGGCGGCGACCATTCGTTACGACATGCCTGGCGCGGCGGCCTGCCAAGTCTGGTATTCGACGTCGTCCGATCCGGGCAGCGGGACACGCATATCGGACGGCGGCGGCAGCCGCAACCGCTCGGTATCGATCGCGGATCTGATCGAGGACACGGCGTATTTCGTGACGGTCGCCTGCCCGGCCAACCGCGCGGCGCTGTACCTTCCGGCCCTCCGATAAAACTTTCTCTCGCCACGCGCGAAAGAGCAATCAGTAACGGGCGCCCGGCGCGGGTGGGTTTTCCTTGGACCCACCGGCCGGGCAGCTTCGTGCAAAACCTTTTCCGCATGAGCGACACAAACCAACCCGGTAACACGGGCACGGGAACGGGCATCCCGGCCAGCGATGGCAAGCCTGATACTTCAACCTTCGATCCGTCGAAGTTTGTTAGCGCAGATGTTTTTAACGGGACCGCAGCGCAGATCCGACGGTTGAACGATACCGTCACGCAGATCTCGCAGCGCAAAGCGTTGACCCTTGATGAGCTGGTCGAAGTAGGCCTGCTCGAAAAGGACGACGAAGGGAAGTTCCGGGCGCGTTCGGCCGCCCCGCCAGATACCAAAGGCGGGAAGAAGGACGATCAGCTCGGCGACGACCATCCCGCAATGAAGCGATTGAAGGCCCTCGAAAAGCAGCTCACCGATGAGCGCGCGGAGAAGCTGACGGCAATCGAGAACAACTCGAAAGCCGAGCGCAAATCCGCCGTCGTCGCGGCGCTGAGCAAAGAGCAAGCCCTCAACGCGGATCGAGACTACATCCATCTCGCGGACCGGGTTGTGAAAAACGATGCCGGCGCGTTTGTCGTGAAGAGCAAGGATCAGTACGGAGCCGAGGCGGAAATCCCGCTGGAGGCTTACGTAAAGACCGACTTCCTCAAGGCAAATCCGGAGCTTTTTAAAGCTACGGCGGCTCCCGGCTCAGGCACGCCTCGCGGCGGCGCAGGATCGGGCGGCGGCGCAGGCGCAGTAGGGAGAGAAATCCCCTACGAGCAGTGGCAGGACATGAATTTCGTGTCCGCCAATCACGCCAAGTTCACGAGCGGGGAGTACGTTCGCGGTCCGAAACCGGGCCAGTAACACAGGGCAGCGTACATCTCGGCGCGCGCACTTTGGCTCGCGTTTTCGGCCACCAGATTTTTATTCCTTCTGAGGCTCAAACGTGGCAGCACTTTTAGACGTATACAAACCCGAGCTATGGGCGCAAGAAACGCTCATGCAGCTCTTTCCGACTTTGAAGTTCGCAGGCCTGGTGCATCGTGATTTCGATGCGCAGGTTCAGTCCGTTGGCGATGTCGTCAACACGCGCATGCCGCACACCATGGTGGCGACAAACGTTGACCCCGACAGCTTCGTCAGCGTAAAGCCGACTGCCGACAACGTCGAGGTCCGCCTCGACCAGTGGAAGCAGGTCGTCTATGAGATCGGCGACAAAGAAGCGTCGATGACGATCCGCGACTTGCAGTCGGATTTCGCGAAACCGGCAGCGGAAGCTCTCGGCGGCGCGTATGAAGATGCAATCGTCGGCCTGTACTCCGACGTTGGCAATATCACCGGCATCGCCGGAACGACCCCGGCCACGATCAGCGCCCTCGGCACGGACATCCAGGAGAAATTCAACACCCTGAATGTTGCCGAGACGGATCGCTCCGTCGTGCTCGGACCGAAGGCCCACAACAAATACAACCAAGTGTTCTATCAGGACTACGTGTCCGGCTCGCCGGCGCAGCAGACCGAAGGTCAGCTCACACGCAAGTTCGGGATGAGCTACACAAACAGCAACCGCCTGGCGCGCCACGTAACGGGCATTGCCGGAACGGTAACCTGCTCCAGCAACCAAGCCGCGTCGGTGCTCAACGCGGGCTCGATCGTCGCCGGAACGCTGGCGGTTACCGGCATGACAGCGAACGCGAAAAAGGGCGATATCATCACCCTCGATCACGGCGCCGTCCTCGGCGTGTGCAGCTACAACGTCACCGCCGACACCGCTCACTCCGCCTCGGCCGCAACGCTGCCCATCTTCCCGGCGCTTCGCGCGGCTGTGGTCAGCACCCAGTCCGTGACGATCATCGCCAGCCACGACGTCAACATCGCGTTTGCCAAGAACGCCTTCGCGCTCGTCACCCGTCCGCTGAAGGTACCGAATGCGCCCGGCGCCAGCGTGTACACGGCAAGCATCGGCAACATCACCATTCGCGCAAGCGTCTGGTACGAGGCGAAAGACCTAAGAACCTATGTGAGAATTGATTCTTTATTTGGAGTCAAGACTCTCGACCCCAGAAAAGCAATCCGCGTCCTCGGATAACTCCGGTCTGCGCGGCGGATCAGCCGGGGGATAGGGGTTTGGGCAATGCCCTCGCCGCATAAAGGCGACGTTCTTTAGCGTCCCAACAACCCGCCCATTCGCGCACCCGCCGCGACGCTGAACGCCCGGCCCGCCCTTCTTTAACCGGAGGGGCGGCCGGGCTGTTCACGTTACGGACCCTTCACAACAAAATGAACAACGACTTCATCTGGATGCATCCGCCCCGCGATCTTTCCGCGCAGCTCGTTCCCGCGTGGGAAGCGCTGCAGCGCCAGCGGCTCGGCTGGCTGCACGCGGACGCTCCGGCGGAAGTTGTCGTACTCGAATCCCCCGCCCCGGCGGCGGCTCCTACGGACTCTCTCCCGCAGGATGACAGCCCCGGCTCGGAGGACCGCCCTCCCGGATCGGAGGACCGCCCGGATGCTGGCGGCGACGGCCTGAATACGGGCGTGAGAAACGCGCCTGATTCCGCGGCAGGTACCGTCGCCCCAGCCACGGCGGACAAACCGCAACACGGCCGCGTAATGCGCGGCAACGGGGCAACACGAAAATGAGCGCCTGGACTGACGCCACACTTTGTACCGATAGCGATTTGACCACGTATGAATCCCGCATGCCCGAGGCCGCCAAGAAGGTCGCCGGCGGCAGCGGTCAATCGGCATACGACGGAAAGCGGGCGGTCGCCAAGGATGAAATCGGCGCCCGGCTGGAGCGGCGCGGCACAGATCCGGATGGGCTCACGCGCCCGGCTCAGCTCCGGCGCTGCGCAATATTTCTCGAGTTGGCTTTGATCTTCCGCGACATGGCGCAGCGGAACGACAACATCGCCGCTGACAAGGCGGCTTATTACGATACGCGCGCCGACGATGAGCTGGACGGACTGGCGCTCGAATGGACCGACCCGGGCGAGGCGGCTGTGCCAACCCGGCGGGCGCACATTTGGATGCGCCGCTCATGACACCCGTCGCCGAGGTAATCGGCGCCGTGGTCGAGGCGCTGCGCTCGATCCCCGAGCTGGTCGAGCTGGTGGGCGGGGATGCCGAGACCGGCATCTATGCGCAAGCCGCCGATGAGCAGGCCCGCGATTTATCCGAGTCGATCAACATCATGCCAACCCCGGCCGTGATGGTCGTCTGGGACGGCATCGCGTCGGCTCAGCTCGGCCACGTCACCCGGCTCGGACATCAAGTTTCGATTCTGCTGCGCCTCGATATTCCGCAGCAGTATCACCTCGCCGTTGCGGCCATCCTCGACGGCGTACCCGAAAACCTCAGCGGTGGGCTGCCATTTCTCACTGCTGATATTCATCCCGACCTCGTTATGGCGGGCGTTCCGACGTTCGGCCGCCTGCTCGATGCCGAGGGGACCGAAATGTGGCAAATGACGCTGCCGCCGCTGATAGAAGCAGGCGCGTAAAAAAGGAAGGTTTTTTTCTCATGGCAATGCAAACATTCGAGCAGCGGGTAGCGATCGGCAGAGTTGCGCAGGCAGCGCTTCTGACGGCATCCGCGGCGGGCGATTTGATCAGCTTCAAGAAGTTGAACGCGTCCCTCGCCGACCCGGCGCTCTCCACCGAAGATGACACCGACGAGCTGGGCAAAGGCCACGAGTTCGCGGAGGATAGCTTTGTTACCTCCTGGGACGTAAGCGGTCAGCTCGATAAATATCTGACCTCGGAAGCGGCCGGAATTCTGCTGGCGTACGCGCTCGGCAAATCCGAGTCCGCCGCCGGAGCGGGTTCGGGCTCCTTCGTTCACACGATGGGCTTCAGCGACCCGATCACGGACGAGATCGATATGGTCCCGTTCACCGTGGTCGAGCAGATCAACCGCTCGGGCGGCTCCCCGGTCGACCGCTCGCTGATCGGCTGCGTAGTTGAGGATGTAACGATCAGCCTCACCAGCGGACCGACGCGCGCCGCGTCGAAGATCGTCGCTAATATCATCGGCACCGGCAAGTTCACGACACCCTCCGGAATCACGATGCCCGCCATCACGGCCGAGCACCGGCTGCCTTCGGCGGGTATGACTCTGACGGTAAACGGCGTGGATTACGTCGGGACCAAAACCATCGAGTCCGTTGAGATCAGCATCAAGAACAACGTCCGTACCGATTCGGGACACTATCCGGGCTCCGGATTCCAGACCACCGGCGACGGCGGATCGGGATCGATCCGAGGCCGCATGGAACACGGCAAGCGGGCGGTAACGCTTCGCTTTGTGGCGCGCATCAAAGCCGATTCGGCTGAGCTGACCAAGCTAAAGGCGCAGACCGAAGGCACGGCGGCGCTGACTGTGGTCGGACCGCTCATTGCGGGCTCGACCTATCACAAGCTCGAAATCAACTTCCCGCGCATCCGCTTCGCTTCGGTGCGTCAGGAAAACGCCGATAACGTCCAGACCGTAGCGGTCGATTGCACCGTACTCTACGACGCCACGGACGGCCCGATCGAGGTGCTGGTCACCAACGAGATCGAGACGCTCGCGGGAGAGGCTTAAACCTTTCGGTTCCATCGCGCGAATCCACACGCGATGGAACCCCAAATAATAAGTTCTTCTGACACGGCCGCCTTTCAATCCGAGGCGGCTTTTGAGATTCGCTTACCGGCGCGCGGCGGCGTTCGCAAGAGCGCAACCCTGCGCCTGCCCACCGATGTCGAGTGGGCGGGCCGCCAGCGGGCAATCAAAACGGTACAGCACCGGCTCGGACCGGGGCAGACCCAAACCGAAACCGAAGGCGTTGAGGCGGCGGACGCGGCGCTGCTCCGGCGGCTCCTGGTCGATGAGGACGGCGAATACCTCGACGCCAAAGGCCCGGCTGGAACGCGCGACCCCTTTGACGAGGACGAAGCGGCCGAGCTGATTCACCGTCTGACGAAGGCCGAGGTCGACGCAGATCCGGCTCACAGTGGGGACAGCATCACCGTGTCCTTGTCGGTGCTGGGCGGCGTGATCACGGCGCACGAGCTGCGCGTGCCAACGCTCAAGCAACTCCGCAAGCACCGCAAAGGATCGTTTAGCTTTGTCGACCTCCGGCGCGGCCGGATGCAGATGAAGGTAAACGTCGATGAGTTCTGCCGTTTTTACGACGAGCTGAGCGCCACAACGCAAGGCTACGAGGGCCGTGTTCCGGCGCCGCACAAGATGGCGGTCGTCAGCGAAGTACTCGCGGTACTCGATGAAATTGAAGGGGAAGACGACCCAAAACGGTAGAGCAGGAGGAGTGGCCAGCCGGGTTTCCAGAGAAGCCCGGCCCACGCTTCCTGCTCTATTGGCTGCACCGGAATGAAGAGCTGTGCGACCCGGGATTATGCGAGCAGCTTCCCGCCGGATGCGGGGCGGAAGAGCGGTGCGATATCTGCCCGGCCGTGATTTTAGAGGCGGCGATGCACTCAACCGCGGGACAGTTGATCCGCGCGGCGCAGGACGTTTCATTTGCCTGCGGACGGCGCATGTCCGTACCGTGGGACGAATTGCCGGCGGACGAATTCTCGGTCTTTAAGCACCTCGAATTTGAGCAGGCCCGGCGGGAAAAGGAAATTCGCGATCGCGAAGAAGCGGAGCGACGAAGAGGACAGGCATGATAAGCACCGAGAACATTACAGAACTGATCGCGCTGGCCGCGCTGATCGTAAACAGCGTCGTCAGCTTTGTGAAATACCGGCGCATCAACGCCAAGATCGACGAAAATACCGCCGTCAATAACAAGCAGATCGACGTGGCCAACCATGTAAACGATAAGCTCGTCCGCACGACCCGGCTGGCCGCGAGCGCAGGCGAAGTGGCGGCGGCGGCCAACACCGTCGCCGTTGCGGCCAATCAGGCCGCCGTTGCTTCGGCGGCGGACTCCGGGCGTCAGCTTGCAGAGATCCGGGGTGTCCTCAGCGCCCGCGAAGGCAGCGACATGCTGCGCGCGGTTGTCGATGAGTTACGCGCGGAGCTGAGAGCGATCCGCAACCAACCACCAGCCGTCGCAGCCGTCGCAGATACAGAAAACCACACAGCGGCCAAGGAGTAATCGATGGACCGCATGACCGTCGTTATCGATGTCGATTCCAAGCGCGGCGAAGCAGCCGTCGACTCGCTGAACAAAACTGTTCTCGGCCTCGGCACGGCGACCGCTCGCTCGACCGGGCAGGCTTCCGGCAGCTTCGACCGGATGACGCAGTCGATGACGCGGGCGGCGACTCGCGCGCGGACAACGGTAAGCGGTATCAGCTCATCGATTACCGATTTGGGGAAGCGGATCGGCGTGAGCTGGTCGAACGCTGTAAACAACATCGGCGCGGACACGTTCGCGCGCAACATGAAAAACCTGATCCAGAATCCGATGCAGGTCGCGGGCGAGGCGGCGGAAACGCTGCTGCTTCGCATGGGACCGCTCGGTGTGGCAATGGTCGGAGTTGGGCTGATGGCGGCTGGCGCGGCGGTCGGCGTTTTCAAGCTCGTCAGCAGCTTCGGTGACGCGGCCGAGAAGATCAGCAACCTTGCTGCGAGCACCGGGCTCAGCACCACGGAGGTGCAGGAGTTCAGCCTCGCCGCCGACTCGATGGGCAGCAGCTTCGGCGCGCTCGAAGCGGCGATGCGCCCGTTAACCCAAGCCTTGAGCGAAAACTCAGCCGAGGGCAAAAAGGCCAAGCAGGCGCTGCATGATATGGGCGTGTCGGCGGTGGATGACCTCGAACGCTTTATCGGCGTGTTGCCGTTCCTTGAAAGGTTTGGAAAGAGGCTGTCGGAGCTTCCGGCCGGGCCCATCCGATCCGAGGCGGCGTTCAAGGTAATGGGCAGGGGCGCTAAAGATTTAATCCCCACGCTGATGGGGCTCTCTGAGGCGCTGAAGATGGTTCGCGATTCCGGCGCGGTTATGAGTGAAGGCCTTGTCCAATCCGGCGTCAAAGTGGACAGCTATTTTGACCGGCTCAAGATACATTTGGTCGCGCTGCGCAACATGGTGTCCGCGCCGTTCGTGATCACCATTGAAACAATCGGCAGTATCACTGAGAACGCTGCCGGCGGCGCGCTGGCAGGAGCCAGAAGCAGGCTGGGCGGGCCGGATGACGTGTTCGGTAAGAAGAAGTCGGCGCGGGAATCCTTTGTCGGCCCGATTGATGAGTCGGACAAAGACAAGGCGATCCGGCGCGCGAATCAAGATCTGGTCGAATACAACAAAAACCTAACGGGCCAAGAGATCCTCGAAGAGCGTATTGCGGCCGCGAAGATCAAACGCGAAGAAGACTTTGGCCGCCTGCAGGCGACGCTTGGGAACGGCCCGGACGCATTCAAGAAGGCTAAGCAAGTGTTCGAGCAATCGCTGGCCGCCGAGCGGGCGTTGAAGGCGCAGAGCGAGGCCATGCGGGAGGCTGTGACTGATGGCAAGAAGGCGCAGAGCGACGCATTGGCAGCGCGCAAAAAGGCGGCCGAGGAAATCCAGCAGGTAGAGGAAGGCGCCCGGCGCGTGCGTGAGGCCGCCATGCTGTCCGAGCTGGAAGGTCTGAACAAGATCGATGAGAAGTACCGCCAGTTACGCGCCGAGGATGCTCGAAAGGTGGGCGTCGATGGCAGCCCGAAGGCTTTCAACGATCTAGAGTCCGCGCAGCGCACCGAGACCGAGGATTTCAATAAGGATCTGGCTAAGAAAGCGTACGCAGGGCTGGGCGCGATCCAGAAGGATTCCGAGAAGGCGCGAAAGACACGCACGTCGGATGCGCTCGGCGAGGCGGCCGAGATTCAGGAGCAGACGGCGCTCATGGAGCGGCAGCGTCTCGATGACGCGTCGGCTTACTCCATCCAGGCGATCGATACCGAGAAACAAGCGCGCCTGGCGGCGCTTGAGGAAATGCAGCAGACGACCGTGGCGCAGCAGATAGACGTGAGTCAACGGCGAGCCGCTATCGAAGAAGAGTACGCAACCAAGCGGGCGCTGGCTGAGATCGCGCGGATTGACGAGGAAACCCGGCGGCGCGTGGAAATGGAGCGCACCGTCCTTCAGGCCAAAGTCGCGGCAGGCGCCATCTCGCAGCATCAGGCGGACGCTAACCTCGATGCGATGCAGCAGCTCTCCGTCGAGAAGGCCCGGCAGATCAGCGTCGATCTTGAAACCGACAAGGCGGCCATTCAGCAGAGCGCGCGTGTGCGTGAGCTGACGGCGGTCCGCGCGCATTACAAGTCGATGTTCGACGATTTCAAACGCAGCTTTGAAGGCGTGTTCGATCAGCTCGTAACCGGCACATTGAATCTCGGCACGCTGATGAAAACCGTACTGCTGAGCGCGCTCAAATCCGTGCTCGCCTCACAGTTCGCGACGATGTTCGCGCGCCTGGTCACCGGGCAAAGCGGCGGCTCGATGGGCGGAGCTTCCGGCGGCGGATCGTCGGCAGGCGGCGGCATCATGGGCCAAGTGTTCGGAGGCCTCGGCATGGCGGGCAGCTTCGGCGGCGGCAACCCGGCGGGGATGCTGGGCCCGGGCGGCACGGCTCCGTTTGCCGGAGGCGGCGGCGCAGGCGGCGGCTCAAGTTTTGGCGGACTACTCAGCGGCCAAGCAGCGGGTGTGAAGGGGTTCCTCACGAAGCTTGGCGGTCTGGGACGCGGCGGTACCGATGTGCTGGGCAATAAGCTCGGCTCTGTTCCCGGTACCGCTGGCGCGAATGCAACGGGTGTTGGCGGAGTTGCCGGCGGAGCGATGCTCGCGGGCGGAGGCCTGCTGGCAATGGACGGCCTGCGGCGGGGCGGCCTGCTCGGGCTCGCCGAAACGACCGCAGGCGGAGCGCTGATCGGCGCCAAGTTCGGCGGACCGATGGGAGCTTTGATCGGCGGCGCAATCGGCGCGGTAGCCGGATCGATACGGCTCCTGTTCAAGAGCGCCACCGAAAAGGCGAAGCGAAAAGTCAAAGAGGTTTACGGGATCGATATCGACGCGGAGCGGTCTAAGCAGATCGCCGCGATTGCCAAGGAGTCCTTCGGCGGGAATCTCGACATGGCTGTGCGATCGCCGCAAGTTCGGGACCTCATCCAACTGTACGGCGAAGCGACCGGGCAGAACGGCGGCCTGCGGTCCGGCGCTCGCGGAGCAACGCTTGTCCAAACCGCCGGCGGGCTGTATCAGGGCGCAAGCTACGAAAACGGGAAAGCCATCGGCCTTCAGTCTTCCCTGCCCTCGCTCGGATCTTTCGTGGTGGCGCCTGGCGCGGGAGCTTCGAACGGCAGCGTATCGCTTACGCTCAACTACGATGCGACGGTCGATGTGCTGAGCGGCCATGCGGTGCAAGCGGTGAAAAACAACCCGGAGGTGGTGTCCGATTCGCTCAGCATCGCGACACGCTCCAACTATGGGCGGCGGGAGACGACCGCCGCGCAGCTTTCTCCGTCGACGCTGACCCGGTAAGTCACTCTTGACCGTTTCTTGACCGTTTCTTGACCGTTTCTTGACCGTTTTTTGACCGTTCTAAAAGAGCGGCAGGAAAGAAGGGCCGTAAGCTCGGGAAAGTCTCGGCCCCTCTTTAGACCTGATCGACCGAATCGCTTCACGCGCAGGGGCAAAGCGCCGGGGCATTGGCTCTTCACACCCTCCCCGGAATACCGCTGACCTAACGAAAGTATAACCTTGGCACGAAAAAGGCCATAGCCGGGACAGTCCTGGCCGTGTCCTTTTCATGCCTGGAAATCTATCTGCAGCCAGCCCGTCGACGGTCCTCCCGGAAGGCCTGTGTTTAGCCTTTGAGCAGCGCCGCCGATACGAGGCGAACGTCAATGAATACGCCAACGGCGAAAGCCAGCGCGAGGTAAAAGCCTCCTCGCCGCGGCGCGCTTGGTCTCAGACCAGAGCGCTCACGGCCGCTGCGCTCGCGACACTGCTGAGCTTCTACGCGGCCCGCAAGGGCGGCCTGGAGCCGTTCTATTTTTACGATCCATCGGAATCAACAACCTACGGCAACTATGACGGGACCGGCGCAAGTTCGAACGGACGCTTCATCGTAGCCTTTCGCGGACCGCTCGGCTTCACGCTGGCGGGCGGCCGGGCGCAAGTGAGCTTCCAGATCGAGGAAGTAGCTTAAATGGCCACACTCGGCAATGTATTAGTTCCCACTGTCAGTACGGTCGGGACGTATCCGCTCACGGCAGACTATCCGTATTCGGTCGAGATCTCACCGGCGATTGCGGCTCATCGGTTCGGCAACAAAACCGAGCAGCGGTTCTATCTCGGGGACGGCCTGAAGCGCTACCGCCTGACCCATAGCGTTCTGACCAACGCCAAGCGCAAGCTGCTGTCCGATTTCTTCAACTCCCGCCAAGGCGCATACGGTCAGTTTACCTTCGCGGCGCCGCAGCCGGACGGCACGACGGCGAACATCACGGCCCGGTTTTCGAACCAGGAGCTGACGTTTAACGGGCTCATTGCGAGCCTCGTCACGGCGGGCGTTGAGCTGGTCGAAGTTCCCACGACCGCCCCAACATACAGCCTCGCGGCAACCGTGACCCGATTCCCCGCCGGCGCATTCGCTTCGGCTCTGCTCGGAGCAACGCAGACGATCATTCCGCTACTCAAGATCCAGTCCGTCGAGGACGGCTATCCGGCGATCTACATCAGCGACCGGAACGTCACCGTGGGCGGGCAGGAGTATCAGGCGCGGCTGCTGAAGCTGCCCTCTGTTGCGCAGGCGCTCGGCGGCGCCAGCGACAAAGCCCGTATCGAGCTGGGCAACGCGGACCGCGTCATCAGCGCGGTATCAAATGAGACAGACCTCCAGTACGCCTCGGTCGAGCTATCGCTGTTCCATGTCGGGACCACCACCAAGCTCGATTTTTGGAAGGGCGAAGTCACCGGCTATCGCTGCAGGCCGGGCGACCCGGTATTTCACCTTGAAGCAAGCGATGGGTTGTTTGAGCTGACGCTGCCCTATCCGGAGCGGCGCGTCGCGCGCGATTGCTATAAGCCGTTCGATGACGGCATTTCCTGCCCGTATGCGGCCGAGGGAACCGGCGGCCACACGAGCTGCGACAAGAGCGATCTTGCCTGCGAGGCGCGGGGCATGCGGGACTATTTCGGCGGCATCGTCGCCACCCCGCAAACCGTCCGCACGAAAGATAACAGCAAAGGCGCGGGCCGGGCGCTGCTGACGACGTCGTCGCAGATTGCCGATTCGATTTACGACGCGCCGCTGCCGCAGATCTATTGCAACGTATCCGACGAGGACACGAGCAAGGGCTTCAAAGTTCCGGCGCTGCTCGCGTCCGGCCGCGATGAAGGCGACTTCTATCAGGCGATCGGCATCATCGGAGCCGGGCCTCTCGGCGAATTCGCGCAGCCGCAATCGGGCACACCGGACGGAGCGGCTAAACCTCCGCACCTGCTCGACGGGCAGCCGCATCACGGCTGGATACCGCACGGCTTCAATCCGCGCTCGCGCTTCGGCTTACGGTTGTCGCATGGGCACGACCCTGTCCAGAACAACGACCCGGATAACAACTCCGACAAGTTCTCGCTCGGGGACGGAGCCGGGCCGCAAAGCTACGGAGCGCCGAGGGCGGCGGGCGTTGCTTTCTGCGAGATCCGGCGCTCGGACACCAAAGGCCTGCAGTTATCGCGGCTCAGCGAGCACGCGATGGAGAGCACCATCCGCAAAGGTTTGTCGGGCTGGGTGTGGAGCGGCGCGGGATCACGGACGGAAGTTCCGGGCCTCACCAATCCGATCTGGATCCAGGTAAACGCCATCCTCCGCGCCAAGGGCCTCTACCTTGCGGCGGCCGCCACCCAGGAGCTGTACTTCGACGTCGCCGCCTGTATCGCGGCGGCCGACATTTGCGATATCGTCGCCGCGAAGCTGATCGGCGAGGGCGATGAAAAGCAGTTTGAATTTGTCGGCGTGATTGCCGAAGAGCGGCCGTTAAAAGAATGGCTGCAGGAAATCGCAAACAACTGCCTCGGCGATTACTGGTTTCAGTTCGGTAAGTTCTGCCCGATCCTCAGAATTAACAGTTCGGTCGCGCAGACGTTCACGACCGGAAACATGCTGTGGGAATCGCTCGATGCCGAGCCGTTCGGTCCGGAGTTCAATCACCTCACCGGCACGTTCGCGGATGAAGAATACGAGTACGTCGGGAATTCCGTCACCTATTACGATATCGAGCACGCCAAGCACCGGGGCGGGGGATCGCGCGTTCACTTTCTCAAGAAGACGATCAGCCTCCCGGGCGTATCGACCAAAAGCCGCGCGGCCCGGCTGACGACCACACGCACACGCGAAGAGCTGGGCGGCATCAGTCCGGCGCACTATCGCTATCACCGGCGCGTCAGCCTCGGCTCGACCATCCTTGCGCTCACCGCCGCGCCCGGCATGGTTTGCTCGGTGACGCACGATGAGCTGCCCACGTATCCGGCGGCCAATAGCGGGCAATCGGCGCAGGACGGATATGTAGAGTTTCGCGTGGAACGTATCCAGCTCCACGAGGACTATTCGGTCACGATCGAGGGCACAACAACCCACGACGATATGTACGACCTCACGGTCGGACCAAAGCCGGAGGATGTAGCCGCCGAAGCGGCGCCCGAAGAAAATCAGTTTGCTCCGGCCGACTGGCACTTCGATACCGATACGGATAAGGACGGCCATTTGACGCTGCGCAATTTCAGCGTCGGCTCTTATGGCGATTCGGTTCACCTCGGCTCGTTCGATGTCTTTTACGCCGATGAGCGCGAGGGGCACTTTACCTCGATCACCTCGGATGTCACCGACGTCGCGACCACGATCAATTTTTACGGCGTTCCTCCGGCAGCCGGGGATTACATCCAGGTCGATGCCGAAATCATGCTGTGCGAATCTGTGGCGGCCTCGGTGGCCACTGTGGCGCGGGCTCAGCTCGGGACCACGGCGGTGGCGCATCTTCGCGCGGTAACGACTGTCTCGGCCGTGTCCACATGGGAAGCGGAGCTGACCATCGGCGCGGGCCTCACCATGGAGCCGGGCCAGCAGCTCGTCGCTCCGACCACCGAGCAGGCGACCATCGCGCAGTACGATCCGTCGACGGGCCTCTGCCGTACCATCCGGCCGATTACCGGGATCGGGACCGGGCAGACCGTGTACGCCGATCCGCGCATTTATCTGCTGCGGCGGCTCACCTCTAATATTGCCTTCGCGCCGCGCTTCTTCCGCTCGCCGCACCGGGCCGCCTTCCGGCACACGATCGACCTCGCGTATGGCGGAATTGCCTGCGTCCGCGGATCGCTTGAAAATACGCGCGGCCTTCGCTCGGAGCCGATCACGAAGCTATTCACGGCTGACTATCCGCACCGCATGCAAACCGGCGGCACGATGGCGTTCGTGTTTCAGCATCCGGCTTTGCCGGCGGGACCGACCACGGAAACCTGCCTGCCGATCCGGGCCTCTGAGGCGCAGCCGTTTGATTACGCCTATGCGGAGATCCTGGACGGCGATAGCGGGCCGCTGGCGCCGCCACGCGCGCTAACGCGGGCTACTCCCGGCTCTTACGGCGAAGGCGGACGGGTGACCTTTGCGGGGACCGTTTCAGCGGGCCTCCAGATCGCCATCACGCTCGAAGGTACAAACCACATGCGCGTTCCCACCTTCATGGCGAACGAGCATGCCGTGACCGGCGCGACAACGCTCGCGCAGCTCGCCACCAAGTTTGCCGATTGGCTCAACGCGGACCCGGAATTCGCGGCTTTCTATCGCGCGACCACTTCCGGCGCGGCCGTTATTGTTTCCGATCAAGTCGGAGCGGGCGGCACGATCGCGTGTGAGATCGGCGGCACAAGCGGGCTGACCTCAACGGTCGACGGTCTCGAGTCGGCCCTTGAAATTCTGAGCGGCCGCCGCTACGCTTGCGCCTTCACCGGAAGCAGCCTGCGCTCGGACCTCGGCGCGCTCAGCTCAGCCACCGGCGCCACCGGCAGCGCAGCCGAAATTGACCTGGCGGACCTTCCCATGTCGGCCGATTCCCGCGTGACCGATGTCGAAATTTACGCCACACCGGACGGCATCGACTCACCATTGCGCCTTGTCGCGACCGTGAGCAACGGCACGGCCACGGCCACCGATACGGTCACTGAAACCGCGCTTGCCGGAGCGACCGTGTATCCGGGCCCAACGCAGGCCAGCACGGACGGAGCTGTTCTCGTGACGGTCAAACGCGACGGCTTTGCATGGCTGGAGTTAACGATCCCGGCCAACAACGGCAGAAGCAACATCATCGAAGGCCCGGCGCTCTCGCCCGTCGCGGCTGGCACCGTATTGACGATCGACGTCGAGAACAATGCGGCGGAAGGCGTGCAGCTCAAGGTGGTCCTCGAATAAATGGCAAAGCGTACCGTACAGTCCGGCCCGCGCGTGATGACCGGCGCTCCGGAGCTGATCCCCGGCAACCCGACCGATCTCAGCGCCACGGCTGAGCAAGTCGGCGGGAAGGCCCGCGTGCGCGTGAAATACAAGCCTCCTGTCACGCCCAACGGCTTCAAAGGCGCCCACGGCTATCTCGAAGCTCCGGCGCACCACGCGCCCTCCTACGGGCAGCGGATCGGCGAGCTGGTGGTCGGCGAAAGCAGCGTAAACAAGAAAGCCGTCGACATGGGCAAGTTCGATTACTCGGACCAGAATCTCGACGACAGCGGTTTCGTGATCGTCACCTTTCCCGATCAGCCTCTGCCTGGCGCGTCGCAGCAATGGCGGTGTTACCTTGCGCCCTATAGCGGCAGCTATGACGTACCGTTCGCGCCAGTGACCGTGCTGGTCGGCCCGTCGCCTGAAACCCCGACGCCCTCGGCGCTGGTCACTGTTGAGCCGCTGGAGCGGTTCGGCATTGGCGAAGAATACGCGCCGCGCGTTCGCGATCTGGTGGTAACGGTGCTCGGTCCGGATTGGGTCAGCGCGCAGTGGCAGTACAAACTGCAGGCGGCCTGGACCGATCCGGTTGAGGCGGACGCCCCGGATCGCTACAAGGACTTCAACTCGGTCGAGGTCGAAATCATCGACACGGACGGGAAGGGGACTCGCCACCGGGTGGGCAAGGGCGCGCAGCTCTTTGTTACCGATTACCGGCCCGTACCGCGGGAGCAGGCGAGCGGCTCGGTGCGCGTCCATTCGCAGAATCAGGCGGGCGATACAAACACGTATGCGCTCAACGTCACGCCCGAGAAGCCATACACCACACCGGAATACCCGGCGCTCAACGACGTCCAAAACTTCAGCGTGATCGCTGGCTTCGGTTATCATCCGCAGACCGGCGAACCGGTTCTCATCCTGGCGCCGTACTTTGATCTGCCGGCGGATGCAACTAACTTTAGTCACATCCAGCTCCGTGTGAAGCCGGACACGACGTGGGTGCATGTCAACAGCCCCGGCCGCAGCACGGCGGAAGATCCCGGCTCGAAGGCCTACATCGCGCAGGAGTTTTATCCCGAGGGAGCGGTCGATTGGGATTGCGTCGCGGTCAGCGTCGGCATCGACGGCGAAGTGAAGTGGCCGGATCCGCAGGTCCCCGGCACATCGCCCACGGCGGTCGCGGCCATCCCCGATTGGAAGGGCGCGAGCGGAGTAGACTACTGCGACAACCCGACGTCGGTTGAATGCGAGATCGTATACCCGACCGGCGATCCGGACGGAGACGGCATCGAGAATTACGGCTTCCGCTTCCGCTACACACCGCCCGATGATCCGCGCTTCTCGGGCTGCACACCCGTCGCGGTCGATGGCAGCGGGCGGCAGATTCCGCTCGGTCAGCCGGGCCGCAATCCGGACCCGGGCGTATGGCAATACACCGACTCCTGGTCGATCCATAACCCGACGACATTCACTGTCTGGTTTCCGGGCCGTGACTTCACGAACCGCGTGAACGGCAACGGCACGCTGGCCTCGCCGATCCCAAGCGTCGGTCCGCTGCCCGTCACATATCAAACAGCAGGCGGGCTCAACCCGACGCGATTCAATCCGGGTAAGATCGACGGCAACGTGTACTACAACTCAGCCGGGAAGTTCTCGCTGAGGGTCAACGACTCAACGGAGATCGGCATCGGCCCAGGCGGGATCACGCTCAATGGTGTGCCGATGGGCAAAGCGCTCGCGGGCTCGTACGACGCGGCCGTCTTCGGCAACTCGGGCGGCGTGTTTCAGCAGGTCGCCGTGCGGCTCGGCTCCCTCGTGTCAGGCTCCTACGATCCGCAGCTATTCACGACGCCCAGCGGCATCTTCAAGCTGAAGTACGGCGGCCAATTCACGCAGACCGCGTCGGGCCTTGAAGTCGATAACATCTCGGCGAATATCATCAACACCGGCATTCTCCGGGTGGGCAACGCGACCGCCGGATCGCCCTCTTACATGGGCGTCTATAACGGCGGATCGCTCGTCGGATGGGTCGGCACCAACGGCGTAATTATCGGCGGCTGGATGAAGGAATTCTACGTCGGAGGCACCAGCCCGGCCAACGCCAAGGTGTATGTCGACGGATCGGGAAACGCTTACTTCTCCGGCAACGTGGGCGCGACCTCGATGACGAGCGGAACGTTCAACGTCGGGACGTATAACAACAGCGGCGCGACGGGCGTGTATTGCTACAAGTGGAACGGCTCAGCAAATGTGCTGGTCGGATGGATGGGCGCAAACGGAGCCATCGTCGGCGGCTGGTGCAAGGAATTTTATATCGGCGGTACCAGCCCGGCGAACGCTCAAATCTACTGCGATTCGCTCGGCAATGCGATTTTCAGCGGCTCAATCCTGGCCACGCAAGTGACCTCGGGCGGCACGCTCATCGGCGTTGCGATGGTACTAACCGGCTCCGGCTACAACATTACGATCAACGGCACGGACCGGATGAAAGTGCAGGCGGGCGTCGGCACCGGGCAGTATTCGCAAATGACGGAGAACGGGCTGGCTTCCTATGCGACGTCGAGCACGTCGGGCCAGCGGTGCATTATTTCGTCGAGCGGGATCTCGATCGGGACTGGCTTCGCCGTGCCGCAAATACTGACCAGCATGGCGACCGGCTGGAGCCTTCCCTCGGGCACGCCAACGCGAACCAGCTTTAATACCGGCACGGTCACGCTGGCGCAGTTAGCCGAGCGAGTGTACGCGCTCATTAACGATCTGTACTCGCACCATCGGCTGATCGGATGATGAGCGGGCGGCTAGAAATCCGTCGTGGTGGGGAAAGCGGTGGCCTGAATGGACACGGCCGAGACAGTCTCGACGGCGCCTACTTTGAAGTAGAAGGTCTGCCACAAAAGAGCGCGGCGGGGCACGGATTGCGTGCGCGTCACGGAGCGGCCATCGCGCAGGCGGACGGATACGGTGACGTCGAATGTTTCGATATCCGGCAGCCATCGGGTTGTTCCGACGTAAACGAACAGGCCCGGCCCGCCAGTATATTCCGGGTTGGACAGCGGGAGCTGATCGACGGACACGGCCTTGATTTTGTAATCGCCGCGGACGACTTCCTGATTCAGCGGGACTTCGGCGGCCGCGATGGCGGCGGAAATTAGAGCGGTTAAAAGGAATTGTTTCATAAGGCTCGTCGAGCATAACTCGACAATGCAGGGAAAGCGAGCGATTTAGGATTTTTCTTATGGCAAATTGGATTGCACCATTAGCGGACGGCGACACATTAAGCGAGACGCATTATGCGGCGGTGACGAATCAGCACCACACCTATCCGATCGGCGGCGACGCGGTCAATGCGAATCTGGTCGGATTCACCAACGTCGGCGCGCTCGCGGGCGTGACGACGATAGCCGCCAGCGGGATTTTGAGCGTGGGCAGCAATTTGCGCTTCACCGGGGCCTCGCTTAAATATATTGAGAACGAATCGACGCACCTTGCGAGTTATGTCAAAGCCGGGATTCATGGTTTTTATTGGCGGCGGTCGGATAACGGCTTAGCCTCCGGTCCAAATGAAACCAACCTGATGACGCTCGACGCCACGTCCAGCGTGCTGACGTTGGGCGCTATGCCCGGCGGAGTGGCTCCGACAGGCTCGCTTCAGATCTATCAAGCGAATACGGGCGGCGTCGGGCCGTCGATTTTCTTGAACAACTCGGGTGCGACGTTCACCGAAGAGGCGGAGATTGCATTCTCTGGCGGCGGCTCAACACGCGCGGTGATCCGGCAGGGATTGGACGGCGGAAGCGCTCGCGGCGAGTTGTCGTTTTATGTGGGCCTCTATGATCGGACCACGTCAACGGGATCGCTCTCGCTGGCGATGCACATGCGCCACGACGGCTGTGTCGGAGTCGGCGTCTATCCTCAAACCAAGCTGCACATCCGGGGCGGCGTGGGAGGTCCGGCGTCCGGTATCCGCATCGACGCTGCGGGCGCGAACGAGGTCTATGACATCTACCGGGACTCGGTGGATGGCATCCTGAAGTTCACCGGGTATCAGCCGTTGTATTCCGGTTTCCATTTCAATCCGGGCGGCGCGCACGTTGTAAACATAACGCCTTCAGGCGTGGCCATCGCGGGCAGCGGGTCCTTTTTCAATCCAGCGCAAAAGCTACACTTAGCGGGCGGATCTCAAAGCGTCATTCGCTGCGACGACACTACCAATGGAGTTCTCTTCCAACTCGGCGCTTCGTCTGGCGGATCACTTATAGGGACGTACAGCAACCACTCTCTTGCGCTGCTGACAAACAGCATCGGTAGGATTATTTTCCATGCGACGGGCGCACATGAGTTCTTTAACGCCTCTTCCGTGCCGCCAACGCCCAACCCAGGCGGCGGCTATCTGTACGTTGAGGCGGGCGCGCTGAAATGGAAAGGCGCATCCGGCACAGTGACCGTGATGGGAGCGGCGTAATGATTTCAATTGCGGCGGCTCTAATACCTTTATTTTTAATAATGTTTTGGGTTGCGCGGCGCGCTGCTCTGGCGATTGCGGCCGAAGAGAATTCGTATCCGCGGCCGGAGCCGAATCTGTACGTGGCCGCCGCCGACGCGCCGGAACACCTTATAGTTTTGAAGTAATGGCAACTTTACTCGAACAATACGAATTACGGAACGATCCGACGCTCATCAAACGCGTTGAGGCGGCGATCGCCAAGACGGCTCAGTATGTCATCGGCGCGGAGTCTAGCGAGACGGCCAATCATCGCAACCGGACCAAGTGGGCGGGCCAAGCGATTCAGCAGCCGCAATCGTACAGCCCGTCCTTCTCCTGGGCGGTGGCGGGCAACGGTACGATCCAGGCGGCCTACACATCGACGACGCCAGTGAGTCAGGACAACGTGAGCGATAGCGATATTGAGTACGTCGTGAACGTCACGGTCGATATTTTCGCGGGCGGATAAACAATAAAAAAAAGGGCGGGAAAGCCTCACGGCCTCACCGCCCTTTTTGTATTTCGCTCGGGATCGCTCAGCGCCAAAGCCAAAGCCAGCGCCAAATCCTGAAGCCGCTGCTGCTGAGATCCGCGCCCGGGCGGCGCGGCGCAGCAGGATAGAAACGCATGCGCTTCGGATACGGATAACGGCCCTCCTCTTCATCAATCGCCCGCATCGTTCCGAGCACGAAGCCTCCGAAAATAAACAGCAGCAGAGCGGCGGCGGCGGCAATAATAACAATCAGCATTTAATCAGATCCCCTTACTTGGCAGGTATGCCCGCAGGCGGGCCGCCAAGGCGTCAGGTAGCGCCGGGATGGCCGAGGCGTCATAGCGGGGGGATGTCAGCCGCCCGGCGCCAAGCGAGCCGCGCACGCCCGGTTTGCTGACGACCGCCAGTCCGGCGCCTTCAAGCGCCGCGATCGCCTGCTTCTCGGTGAAGTTCTCACGGCCCATCCAGCGGCAGATCTGAGCGAAGCTGAATCCGTCGAGGCGCTGCTGACCGCCTGCGCTTTTGGTTACGCCCGCAGGCGCTGCGACAACTTTCGGATCGGCGGCGGTGTAATCGGAGACGCCCATGTCCTCGGCAAACGGCACGCTGAATACCTCGTCGTCGGGAGTCATATCCACACCGGACAAGTCCTCTGGCGCGACCGTGCCGCGCGCCTCAATCACCGCCAGCTTTTCGTCAATGATCGCTGCGGCCGTTTTCTTCTTCCCGGCTTTCTTCACGTCGGCCTTGCGGAAGTTCTTACCGGGATGCGCCTTCTCGCGCTTTTCGCGCAGCAGCTCGCTCGTCTTCTTCTTCCCGGCGGCGGCAGGGACCGCCTTCGTCTTCCCAACGATGGCGGCCTCCTTCGTCTTGGCAGCGCTCAGCGCCTTCTTCTTGGCGGCAGGCTTCGCCGCTGTGTTTTTCAGAAATCCCTTTTTCATTCCCTATACCTTCCCTTTGAATGTGACCTTGGCGCGTACGCCTGTTTCGTGGTCGAGCACTTCGATGGCGATCTTTCCGCCTGACCGCATGAGCAGGATCTTCACGCGCTCGCCGATGGCGTTGTGCGAATCGAAGGCGTGCTTTCCGCCGATGAAGATCGAGTACCGCTTGGCTGGCTTCTTCGGCTCGGGCGCGGCTACAAAGCCCGGCTGCACGCGGACGCTCCAGAAGGCGGTCAGCCTCGATGAGGCGGCCGGGCCGAATACCGTCTCTACCTTTCCTTCTTCGACGGCGATCAGCCCGCCCTTGTCATCGATTCGCAGTGTCATACTCATGGACTGAAGTGTGACAGATTAACGTGAATCTGTCAAGACGTTTTACTCGCCTTTTCCCTCCCAATCGACCCAAAGGCCGTTCGTGCGCTCAGCCGTGAGATACACCGCAATCCGCCCCGGATCGAGCGACCAGACGGCGGATACGACGGCATCCTCAAGCGTGCGATACCCGGCAGCGCCGTCGACGAACCAGGAAGCGGACCGGCGCTCGATGTGGCGCGTACCTCGGCCGCCCGGCCCGACGATCGTCATCCTCCCCCAGGCCACGGCCTTAATCATCGTGGTCGATATGGACTCGAGAAATGTCGTCGTCACCAGCGCCCGGCGGAGCGCGGTCAGCAGCTCCGGTTTCAGCCGGGCCGCGTGCTCACCGAGGAAGGCCCGGATGTCAGCGGCCCGCGCATCGGGCGCATGCCACGGCTCGGCTTCTTTCTTCTCCGATCGCAGCAGCCGGGCGCGCGCTCCGTCTGTCCACACTCCGACGTACCACGTGCGAGCGCCGTCAGGCGACGCCCACTTATCGCGTAGCATTTTTTGGAATCCCCCTTTTTAATCGGCCGGACGGCTTCCCAACCGTCTCGGTCAACGTGCGTAGTTACAGCGGTACTACTGATCTATTCCGGGCTGCCACCATTCCCCGTCGTCTATGTCTTCTTCGCCAAGCCCGGCAAAGTCAAGCTGAGGCGGCGGCGGCGGCGGCGGATTCTGCAGGCGGTACATCACGCGCCAGATCTCATGGAGCGCGTCGAGATACGCGGCATCCTGCGGACGAAAACGCTTGGCCTCGTTTTTGAAGTTGGACCACGTCTGCTCGCGGGCCAGCGCCGCCACGCAAAGCGCCCATTGCCTCTTATCGGCAATCAGGCGGTAGCGGTAGTCCTGGAGCGGGCGCGTCAGGATGCGGCCTCGCAGGGCAGGGAATCGATCCCTGAGCGCGATCAGATGCGCTTTGTCACGAGCGCGAATCATCACGCGCGTAGGATCGGGGCTGCCGTTGCTCCGGTTCGCGATCCCAATCGAGAAGAAGCCGAGGCGTGTAAAAAGCCACATACGATCAGGCGGCCTCCTCCCGGCGGATCTCATTCCCGAATACATGGGCGCGGCGGTCCGATCCGCGCTGCTTCCTGTGCCAGTCAGGCCGCGTCGCCTCATCGAGCAGGACCGTTACGCCGAGCCAGCCGTACTCGAAAAAATAGGTAAGGACAACTCCCGCGCCGAGGCTGTTCATCGGAACAGCGACGCGCGCGCCGATCAGCGGCGGCGGCTCTTTGCCGGACCAGCGAAGGTCGCATTCGCTGCAGCTCAGCCCCTGCTGGTCACGCAGCTCGAAGGTCGGGTAAGGGACCGGCTCGGCCCCCGATTGCATGTTGAAGCGCTGCACGCCCTTGTCGAGCAGCTCGCCGAGAATTCCGTACTCGCACTGTTTCAATTGGCGGCCTCCTTGTTGTAAATCAGCTTGTGAAGATCCGTGGCATGCTGCAGGCAGCGCGAATCGGTTTTGACGTACCAGCCCCCGGCGGCGGTCTGATACCCGGCCTCGGCTGGTACGCCCGCGCTCATGACCGTGTCGCGAAACTTGTAGGCCTGACGGATGCCGCCGAAGCGGAACAGCATAACGACGTGCTGCCTCTTGGCGGTCATGACTTGCGCTCCTTGGATTCAACCGTTGCGAAATAACGTTCGTCAGCCTGCACAAACAAGAGCACCGAGGCGAGGTACTCCTGCTCGACGTCCGCGTCAAAGCGCCGCTCATGCGCGCCGAAAGTGATCCCGCGCAACGTCGTTCGATCCACGACACTTGTGTAGTAAAACTTCTTCTCTGCCTCGTCGGACGGCGGGTCCTCCGTGTCCCGCGCGTTTAGATAGGTCACCCGCTCAACGGCATCCTTCTCGTAGGAAACCTTTGCTTGCGTCTCATACCTCGGGTATGGATAGCCGTCGTCACGTTTGCCGAGGTACAACGTTTGCTTGCGCGTGCGTGGCGCCGTGTCGACAATCAAAATGAATTTCTCGCTCACGAGCGGCCTCCGATCACGGTCACGGATACGGGCTTTGGCACTTCCGGCCCGGGGCGGAGCTTGAGCAAAGCGGCGGCGGCCGTTTCCGCCGAGATCTTCACCCGGCGGCCGTCACTGACTCGCTCGGCGCAGATCGGCATTTTGAAGCGGCGGGCATTCAGCCCGGTAATGCGGTACTGATGGCCAGCCATCGCGAACACAAGGCCGAGGTCTGAAGCATGGAGGCCGTAGAAGTGCGCGCCGTCCGCAAAGTCCTGTGCCTCGCGCGTCAGCACCGTGCCGCCCTCGTCGATGAGCGCAAACTCAAACTTGAGTACGGCGCTTTTGCTCGAATAGCTGCCTCCCGTCGCGCTGACGCGCACGCCGTATTTTTCGGCGACCGCCGCAAGGGCGCGCAGAGCATCCTCGCGGATGGCCGCGCTTTCGGTTCGATTTATCTCAGTCAGTTTCATTAAGTCCCCCTTTGTTGTTTCGGATCCGCTCAGCCTTTAATAAGGCTTCCTCGTACTCGTCGGCCGCAGCCTTGTACTTTGCCCGCGCCACGAGAAATGCGTCTTCGGTGATCTTGCCCGCGCGATAGGCGTCGCGGACGGGAATGAAAGCCTCAAAAGCCTTCAGGTCTTTCTCGCGGGCGCGGCTCCGGTTTACGGCGATCATGCAGGGATTGTCTTTCGTCCCCCCACACCGTGGCGTGCATTTGTACTCGTTGTTTTCCATGTCGATCACTTTTTCACCTCGGTCGGCACACCGCCGCGCATCCAGTATTTCCGCGCCGATCCATCCTCGAAGGTGACCGCGTAAATCATCACGGCGAGGTAGCAGCCTTTCTCGACGATGCGGCCTTCAGCGGGCTGTACGGATACGATCTCGCCATGATTGGCGCATGCGACGGTGGCGCGGGAAATGGCGGTAATGACGCGGGCGGTGGCTGTGACGAGCACGGACATTTATGCAACCTCCTTGACGGCGGCGCGGCGAAACCGGGCGGTGTGACCGCTGTTGTCATGCCATTGCTGGCAGGTCGCGCACCATGTTTCGGCGGCGGGCGCGTCGGTGATTTCCTCGCCGCGGCTGATTAGCTCGCCGTTCATTCCGGCGGTTTCGATTTGCTGTTTTGTATACCGTGCCATCTATACGAGTACTTTGACAGAATTACGTAAATCTGTCAAGGACAAAGAGACATTATCTGGACGCGGTCGGCGCACGCGTGCATAATGGCAAGCGAGGTCCGCTACAACCTAAATGACAAAACGTAATGTGGTCGACGTGTCTGAATGGCCGACCAAACCCGAGGCCGCGCAAATGCTCAGCCGCTCGGGAAAGACGATTAACCGCTGGGTCGCGGAGGGCAAGCTCCGCGTTGAGTACCGATCCGTCCCCCGGCGGAAACCAATTCCTGTTTACGATCCCCGGTTCATCCTGAAGATGAAAGAGGAAATGGAGGGCGGCTCGAAAACGCTCGAACGGGCCGAAGGGGCGGCTGAGGTCAACGAGCGCGACAAGCGGCTCGGCAGCCCGCTGGCGATCGGTCAGGCGATCGGCGCCGCTGTCGCGGACCGGATGGGCGGAGGCGGCGGTCCGGATCTGGCGCAGGCGCTGCAGGCCGTCGCGGCCGGGCAGCAGCAAATCGCCGAGGTCTTTGCGCGAGCGTTGGAGCACATCGCCTCCGGCATGCATCAGCAACAACAGAAGGCGCTGCCTCCTCCCGCCGAGCGGCTCACGCTCACGCTCGGCGAATCGATCGAGCGCAGCGGGCTCGATGCCAAGGGTTTGCGCAGGCTGATCAAAAGCGGTACGATCCGAAACTTCGGGAACTCCCGCGATCCGCGGATTCCGCGAGCTGACCTTGAGGCGGCGCTCGGACCCAAGGCGGCGCAATGAAACCGTCACGGCCCACGACGATGTATCTCGAAACCACGGAAGTTCCGGCCGAGCGTTCCATGGCTGAAATTGCGTCCGTGCTGGTCCAGGCGGGAGCGCTCGAAATTGCGACAACGTATGAGGGCGGCGTTCCGGCTGGCGTCCGCTGGCGCATGATGTTGTACGACCGCCCGGTATGGTTTATCCTTCCGGCGAAGGTGGATCCGGTCTATAACGCTCTGTACAAGCGCCGCGTATCCGGGCGGGGAAGACTGGGCGGCATCGATACCCGGAAGCTGCGCGATACGGCAAGGCGCGTGGCCTGGCGGCAGCTCCTGACGTGGGTAAAAGTGCAAATGGCAATGATCGAGCACGGCATGGCGGAATACGGGCAGGTGTTTCTGCCTTACGTCGATTCCGGCGGCGGCCGGACCGCGTGGGATCACTTTCGGGAAACTAATTTCAAAATGATCGAGGCTCCGAAAGATGCCGATTCCTAAGCATGTTCGCTGGATGTATGAGACCCAGGAATGGCGGACGGTGACGCGCCCGGCCGTCCTGACGCGGGCAGGGAACTGCTGTGAGCATTGCGGCGCTCCCGCCGGCGCTTTGTATTGGCGCTACCGGCCCGGCCCGCCGGATGAGGACGACGACTGGCATACGCCAGTTGTTCAGCTCGGGATTGCGCATCTGAATCACACGCCCGGCGACGACCGTCTCGATAATTTGAAGGCGCTCTGCCGTGGCTGTCACCTCGCCTATGATGCGGGGTTTCACAAGCGGACCCGCTCGATCCGGAAGGATAGCGCGCGGCCGCTGCTGGCTCAGCAGGAGGTGTCCTTCTGATGGGCAAGCCTGCCGTGAAGCCGCTTTGCTTCCGCATCGGGCAGACGCAGCTTACGATCTGCCGTTGTGACCGTTTGGCGCGGGTACGCCACATCGTCGGCCTGCTGGCGTATTGCCAAGCGTGCTGCCCGGTTTGCTCGGCCTCGCGGGAGAAGTTGACAATAACCACGGAGGCCGCCGGGAAGCGGTCGACCGTCGTAGCCAAAAAAGGGAGATGAAAACGAATGGAGTTTGTTATCCTGACCGCCTGCGCGATCGCGCTCTCATTCAGCGTGTTGACGGGAGTGCGGCAGCAGCGGCGTAAGAAGGATCAGCGGGAGCAGCTGCGGCGGTCCGCGAATCGCTGGGGGTAAGCGCCTCCTCGATCCCGAGCAGCTCCCGTACCTCAAAACAAGCCGCGCCGAGGCCGTACGTCAGGATCAGCCACGCGGACCCGTCGCGATCATCGAGATAGAAACAGCGGCCGCCGGCAATCACTTCGACCGCGGGAACGGCCTCCAGGCTCCCCTTGACGCGCACGAGCAGACGGCGGGCGGGGCACTCCTGACCGCGCCAATAGGTGGGCATCCGGCCTCCAGGTTTTTTTGAAAAGCAGTTTCTATTATCGGCTAAGCTTCGCCGGGAAAATGCCTTTGATAGAAGGCGTGAAAGGCGGGAAACGAATCAAAGCAGCCCGCCAAATATCCGCCGAGGCGGGCCATCTCCAGGTACAACTCCTGCTCACGGCTGGCGCGCTGTCCGGGCGCCTTGACCTCGACGTAAAGACACGATGGGCTCGTGCGCGGACGGTGAGCAAACCAATCGGCGGTTCCTTCCGGATGTAGCTGCAGCCAGCCGCCCGCAGGCCATTTGGCGCGGCCGACGTGCTGGCGGTCTACGCGCCAACCGTGGATTTTCAGGAAGCCGACGATCTGCGCCTCAACATCGTTCTCGCTGAGCTGCGCCTGGCCGGCGGTGAGGCGGAAAGGGCGCGGCCGTTTGGCTTTTGGAGGCGCGGCCCGGGCGGCTTCGAAGAGGGCGAATTGCTGGTCAGTAATTCGCAGTGGCACGGCGCGTAAACCCTTTTGAATTCATAAGGTTTTCATTCGCGCAAAGCGGGAAAACCTGTTATTCTTTCGCTGGAGTCCCCCGACTCTGGGCCTTCGGATTAGGCCTTCGCGGGTGGGCGCTGCGCTCCCTGTTTCTCGAGTCTGTAGCGGACCGATGGGAAACCGGCGCCTGCCTCGTGTCCTGATCGCGCGCCGATGCTTCCGCCGGGCAGGGCGGGAATAAAACCGGGTAATAGAATCCGCTCAGCGGCTTACGGGAAGAATTCCCGCGCGAGTTGACATAACACCCGTTATCGAAAACGATGATCCTAAGTCATTGATATTGCTCACTTTCGCCGAGAATATTGGACACCCGTAACGGCTCGCGATCAGGGCGCCCGTACCGTGTCCATTTCCCCCCAAAACAAAAAGGGCCGCCCGGTTTCCCCCGAGGCGGCCCTTTGTTTTTTAATCCCGGTAAAAGGATTAGTGATAGTTGGCCTGCGCGCGGCGCATCGAAGCGGCATAGCGGATATACCCGCCGATCGCCTCCTGCACGTTGCTGAGGATCCTGTTCTCGTACGTTTCGAGCAGCTCCTGCCCGTCCCACGGCGTGGCGCGGAAGAGGAATTCGGGCAGCCCGATCCCGAAGCTTTGCGCTTGGTTGTACCCAGCGTGCAGCGGCTCATGGACCGGCTCGGATGTCATCACGGCGCCGGGCCGCGTCCCCGTACCGGAGGGTCGGCCGCGCGGTTTCTTTTGCCCGCCGCTGGTCCGCTTCTTCGTTGTTGCGATAACCGTATCGGCCGCGCGGTTCGCGGTGCCCGCCACGACCGGCTCTCCGTCGCCGCTCACATGCGTACCGCCTGCGGCAATGAGGGCGGCGGCCGCTTTGGCTTCTCTTTGCCGTTTGCGCCTGGCGCGATCCCGTTCTAGTTTGGTCAAGTGGACTCCTTCCGGCGCGAGGATTTGCGCGGGGCTGTACCGGCGGCTACCGCAGAGGCCGGAGCCTTCTTCTTGCTTGTTTTAGAAATCGCAGCCGACGCGCGGTTCGCCGTTCCCTTCCCGGCTGGTTTGCTTTTCGCGGGCGGTTTTTTTGCTACTGCCATGTTTGAAATGGAGTCTCCTTTTTTCGGATTAAGAGCGCCGCGGCGCAATTCCCAAAAGCGTCACGGACTCACCCGATGCTAACCCGCATTCCCTCAAACATGTGAGTGTTTTTTTGTTTTTGGAGGATCATAGAGGGATGAGCAACAAAGACACGATCGACCCACAGCCCGGAAATGCGCCGACCGTGCGCGATCCGCAGCCGCTCGCGTCCCGTCAGCCGCCGGAAGATGAGGCCGACCGAAACCCGCCGGATACGCCTGCCGAGATCATTCCGTTCGATTTGAAACTGGCGGCCGCCGCGCGCGAGGAACATGGAAAATCGGTCGCGGGCCTGCTGCCTGACAAGCGCAAGCAGGCGGTCGAGTTTTTGTCGATCGAGCTGGGCGAGGCCGTCCTCGATATGCAGAACATGATCGCCGAAGATCCGCTGCACTGGTGGAGCAAACCGCGCGGCGGTAATCGCGACATCGGGTATCCGGGGATGTCGTTTCACTCCTCCGGCGGCCGGGCTTTGCGCAATGCGCTGCGCGGCGCGGGCATGGACGAAGCGTGGTTCGGCATCGGGAATCTCGACGATATTTATGTCGGCCTGGTCGAGCTGGCGGTTATGGGCGAGCAGTATTATTCCGACGTCGTCGAAATGCACTAAAAAAAATGATGCGCCATCTTGACCAATTCGCGGACGAGCTGATGCGCTTGTGCGGCTCAGCTCCGGACCGGGACCGGGCGCTGCAGTTCGTCGCTTCGATTTGGGCGGACGGCGCAATGTATACGAATTCGCCCGAGGACGTTTCTGGCCGCCAGATCCTGCTGCTGGAGGCCGCCGAATTCGTGCTCGATTTTTTGCACGGCGGTGAGGTCTCACGATCCGACGCGGGGATTCTTCTCGCCCGGGTTCGGGCGGCGCGTCCGGCCACCGTCAAAATGTAGAGTTGTTTTCAAACGCGGCGACGGTCCCTAATGATTCTGGCTCCTGTTCGTCCGATCGAACCGCCTCTGCTATTTCCGTTAACCCGCATCCGATGCTTGTTGACATTGCCTCGAATCCGTCTTTAACTTCTTTGCCTAGCGATTCGATAGCCCCCATCGGTGTCGCTGCATCGGCATTTCCAAGGGCGTGTAAAGCTTTCGCGATTCCGTCGAGGCTCGTAGAAATCGCGAATAAGTGCGTCTGCTACAGTTGCTGGCTCGTCCGTCAACCCACACCTCCTTCTAAAACCCTCGCCGAAATCGATACGGCGCTCCGGGGAACAGCGGAAGCTGCACTTCGAGGTCGATCTCCCGCGCCCATTCGCCCAGCTCGTCGGCGGGGATGCCGGCGGCGGTAATTTCCTCGGCCCGCACGTCGGCGGTCGGGTATCGATCGAGACGGCTCAGAATGCTTTTTCCGAGCGTATGCGCGTCGTTTACCATCGCTGGTCGTCCCACATCGCCTGATACTCCTGGCGCGCGCATTCTAAAGCTGGCGTGATATCCCTCCCCATTCCGCAGGAGCAGGCCGTCATCGTGAACGCGGCCTCCCACGCCCACCGGGCCCGGCGGACGGTCGCGCGCTCGATCAGCCCGGTATCAGAGCAGCGCGAGCACAGGATCGGTCGCTTCTTCGGCCGCCCGGCCTCCGGATCAAACGGCGGCGGCGGATCGTTGGAAAGCGGAAGCGCCATGGTTCAATCACCTCTTCACCGGACCGGAATGTTTGACGGCTGAAATAGTGCTTTGAGGCGTCGAGACCTTTCATGACCCCTTCAGCGTCTGCCGCTGTACGGGCCAAAATGTCACGCATCTCCTCGATAACCGTTGACGCGCCTCCCATAAACGCCAGCCTGCAAGTTGTCTCCGCTTCCGCGTCGGGAGTCGGTAACGATGACGGGAAACAAATGCACCTGTAACTGAGCCACGCTTCCTCCAACCAGGACTCCCTTATGCAATCGTGCGCCATTACCTCATCCTCCTGGCCGAAGTCAGCGCGCCCAAGGCGGCGCTGAAATCAACGGACTCATCATTGCTGCGTGAGGCGAAGGCCTGACCGGGCTGCTTGCGCCTCCAGCCTGTCTTGTCCCGCCGGAACCGCTGCCACGTGACGTCCGCGAAATAAGCGGGCGTGCTGACCTTCAGCGTGCCGCGCGCGGCTAACTCCTTAATCAGCGCCTGCGACGCCTCCCACGGCCCCGCACGCAGCACGGCAAGGGCAATGGCCGCGTCCACGTCATCAATCACGTAGGTCCGCGTCAGGCGGTCCTCGCCGCACTTGCTCATGGCGAGCATGATTTCGTAGCGCGCCGCTGCAATCAGCTCAGCCGAAAAACCTGCTGCGGGTACAGGAGCGGGCGCTGCCGGGCGGGCGTTTCCGTTTCCGTTCGTCGCCATCTTAGGGAAGGTTTTCCGTTCGTCGTCTGTCGACGATTTGTCGTCTCTGAAAAGTTCTTTCGACGACAGGCGCGGCACATTTGCCGGGGTTGGGCTAAGTTGCTGATTCGGCAAAACCGACCACGGCAAATCAACCGCGGCACTTTTGCCGGGGTACTGGCAGGACCCTAGTAAATCTGCCGGGCTTTGACCGGACCCCGGCACATTTGCCGGGGTTGAGCGCGGCACATTTGCCGGGGTTTGCGTGTCGGCGCACAAAGCGGCCTCTACGGCCTCGGCGTGGAATGTCAGCCGTGACGGATGACCGTTTCGCGCGGTCACCGACAGGAAGCCCCAACGCGCCAGCAAGTGCAGCTTGGTGCGAATGGTCCGTTCCCCCACGGTATGGAACATGGCCTCATCCAGATCAGCGATCGTGATCTGGACGTCGGTGAGCTTCCCTTTTTCGGTGAGTTGCCGGACGGCGGTCAGCAGGAAAGCGGCGTGGAGATCATGGCGGCATAAAACCGCCACATCCCGCGTGATGCAGAGTCTTGCATCTTCGCCGCCGGAACGGCGGGCCGCTAACATTGCGGCCCCGCCAACATGCGATTCTGTACGCGCGAGGGCGCGCACCTTTCGCCGGAAAACATATCGTGGAGTCTCCCCATTTTTGGTGGGCCACGATTCCCCTAGCAGCGGGCTCGGGTGATCTCCCTCCCCAGGAGGATCGTCCCTAACCGCTGCCGCTACACCTGCGCAGATCGCGGCCGACCAGTTCAACGAATGTCCCCGAGCAGAATTTCAAAAAAAAACTGCTAGGTGCGGATTCTCATAGTCACCGGAAATATGGCATACTACAAAAGTCGCTCGGGAGCGGGAAGCCGCCCGGAGACATCCGTACATCGTGAAAAGAAGCTCTGCCGCCGAAGTGTTCGATGCACTTCGGCGGTTTCGTTTTTATGACGGTAAAGAACCGCATGGTTATTACCCGCCTCATCTTACACTTTTTTTAATCCATCCCCTCCGCGCCTTCTTCAATCAGCAAGCGGTCTTCCTCGTTGAGCTTGCGCACATGGACTTTGCTTACCACTTTCCGGCGCGCGATCGCTCCTAATTCGTCCCGCATTCCGGCGCGCATTTTCGTGTCCGACAAATTATGTAATTTACTGGCGCTGATCAGCAGCGATTGAATCGGCACGTCCCATCGCGGCGTGATGGCCTGCCCGCGCTTGATCCCTTTCTGCGCCTTGGGCAGAGCGTCCTCATCGATCACGATCCCGAGCAGCGCGAGCGTATCGGGCAGCGGATATTCGGCCCGCGCCGTGGTCCGCAGCTCCAGCTCATAATCCTCGGCGAGCTTGAGCTTCGGCCCCCATTGTTCGAGGTACGGCCGCAGCGCCTGCCGCGCCATCGCGGCAATCATGCTCGACGCATAGAGCAGCTTGGCAACCTGCTCGGCATCCACACGATTTTGAATCGGCGGCAGGATCAGCCGCTCATTCGTTGCGGTCTGCCGCAGCGGACACTGAAGCTGACAGAACACGCACAGCCCCGCGTACGGATCGACGCGCATCTGGTCCCCGGCCGCATGCTTGGCGCGCAGCCCGGCCTCGCGCGTGTTCTCGCCCCGGATAAACGATTGAATCCAGGGTAAGTCCTCGCGCGTGTAACGGCCGCCGTCCTTTTCCGCATTGACGCGCGGAAACTCCCACCGATAATTAACCGTGTCGACCTGCTTAAAATGCGCCATTACGAGCGCGGCGTAAATATACGGCTCGTGATCCGCCACGCCCGCCGTCGCCCACCCGGATTTCCAGTCGGTAATCGTCGCTTCCCTGCCCTTCATTTGGAGCAAATCAATCGTCCCCGAGCAGAGGCAGCGCGGATCGGCGCTGAGCTGACCGGGCGGACGCCCCTGCAGCATTTCGAGCGGGCGGAAGTTCTCGTCGGCGGAGAGAAAAAGCTCGCAGCCGACGACGTACTTCGGATCGATGGAGTAATGGCGGTCGCCGAGAATCAGCTCGCGCGTTTCCGGCATTACGGCATTGGTGTCCAGCCAGTGGCCGATGAAGGCGTGATCCTGAATCTCGCCCGCCTCCACCAAGTGGTCGATGTACTCCTGGCGGTAGCGATGGAATTCGGTTCCGGCGCGCGCCATCGGCGACTCGATCAGCTTCACCACGGCGCCGGGCGTGAGGTAATACCCGACGTAGTATTTCGGGCATTTCATCGCCTTAATGATCGATTTAGTTACCATCACCCTGCTCCGCTTCAAACCGCATGGCGTCGGCCCGGTCCATCGCTTTCTTCGCGTCGGTTTGCGTGCCGAGCCATTGCAGGATAGCGGGCCGATTCTTTCCGGCGGCGCGCAAGTTGGCCTGCAGCACCGACCAGTCATGGCCGTCGAAATCGTCTTCGGTCAGGCCGCGCGCGTTCTCATCCTCCTCGGGCTCTTCCGCAGGAGGAGGAGGAGGCGGCGGCTTAGGCGGTTGCTTGGGCTGTGCGGGCTGCGTGGGCGCGCTGGTGGAGGCCTCGGGCGCTGGCGCCGCAGCCTTCCCGTTGGGCGCGCCAGTGGTAGCGGTCGGCTCACTGTCGGGCAGGTATACATAGCCGCGCTCGCTGCCCGTGGGCACGAGGTCGAGCGCTTCAGCAAGCGACTGGCTGAGTCCGTTCTCGGCGGCTTCATCCAGGCCGACCGCCTTCTGTACATCCGGGCTCAGCGGCGCCCACTTGCTGACCGCGCGAATCCCGGTCTTGCGCGCCATCACCGGAAAATGGTCGAGCCAGATTCCCTTTCCGTCCGGATTATTGGCATCGGCTCCGCCTGACTTCGAGAAGTTGTCGCGAATCTCCTCCAGCGAATCGATGGTGAGGAAATCAACATTCGGATCGCCGCCGACCTGCTGCACGTATCCGTACACGCCGACGATAGGACCGCGCTGCTCAGCCGTAACCGGAATCAGCAGATCGCCTTGCGATTTCACAAACAGCGGCTCGTGGCGCATGATCGGCTCCGGATCATAGTGCAGCGAGAAGGTATCGTACGCGTGCACGAGATTGGCGCCGAATTTCTTGCAGCGCCCCGAGCGCCAGCCCAACTCCAGGTAGCCCTTGTATCCGACGATGAGCTGCGCCTCCATGATGTAGCCGTTGTCGCGGCCGCCCCGGATGAGCGGATTCCCGGCTTCTTTCTTCGCCCGCGAGTAATTGCGGAACGGCACGAGGTACGCGTGGCCGAGGATATTGATTCCCGGCTCCAGGCCGAGCTGCGCGGACTGAATCCCCGCCGCGATGATCGTCAGCGGATCGCACTCGCGCAGCATCGGCGTCTGGTTGTACGCGGTCAGAGCGACGCGCATCATGCGGTCGGCGCTCATCTGCCGTGGTAGCGCCACGGCAATTTGTTTCTGGTATTGCCCGAGCAGCTTTTGAAACGTCAGCGGCTCCTTGGTTTGCGGCGCCGTGGGCGGGTTGAGCGAGGGCCGATTCGGCGGCCCGGTTCGCGGCGGCACACTTCGCCCGCCGCCTTGTGTTGCATTTGCCATTTAGTCCCCTTTTGTTTTCGGATCGGTTGATAATTGCGCCCGGCCAGTACTTTCCCGTTACTGTCCGCGCGCGGCTCGTTCTGCGTCCTTGATGGCCGGAGTCAATTCCCCCGGCCGCTTGGCGCATCTCGGAATATGCGAGCGCATTTCCGTGATTCCGTACACCGTGCCGCAATGCGGACACGGCCGCAAGCTGCGCGGTCTCGCCCGCGAGGTTTTCCGCGAGCGAAACATCAGGCGAGATCCGGTCCGTATCCACCGCTTGCGCGGGATCTCCCGCTCGCAATGCGGGCAGGTAGTGTCTACCGCGCTGAGCGTTTCCGTCTGTTTTTTGGTGGCGGGCATCATGACAAGTTTACGAGAATCCGTCACGACGCAACAACAGGAGGCGGCGCTCATGCGCGCGTCGCCCCCATATCCGGCCCCGCCAGCAACGCTAACTGATCCGGCATAATGTACTCTTCGCCGGGCGTCAGAGCGCGGGCCGTCAGCGGCATTCCCTCGACCGCCGTCGCGAAAATAAACTGCAGGCCCTTCCGGGCGGCGGCCTCGATCAGCGCCTTGCGGTTCTGTTTCGTCAGGCGCTCCATCCCATCGGCGACGATCAGCGGCAGCTTCCCGCTGACCAGCTCGGCGACATCGAGCACGATCTCAATCTGCTGCGCCGTGTTGAGCCGATCAAACGGAACACCGTGCCGCAGCAGCCGACCGCCGTCGATTTCAAGTCCTGAGATCGGGAGCCGCTGAATCATCCGCGCCTTGGTCGCGCGAACCTTGTCGACCAGATCGTTCATGTGCTGCCAGTACTGCTCGGCTCCTACCGCCTCGGCTCCGTATTTCTTCAGCAGCGAGAATTGACCCTGCGTCCGCTCAGCCGTGAGCACCTTCTCCCGCGCCTCGGCCAGCCCGGGCGTGATGTCCGCCATCGCGGCGGTATGCTCGGCCTCGGCTTCGGCCAGCGATTCGCGCGAGGCCTGATCGGCAGCGGTCAGGACCCGGTTCATCTCCTTGCGGACTTCTTCCACTTTGCGCCGCGCCTCGGCCATGATGTCCCGCTCCTGCTCGGCGAAGATTTGCTTGGCCTTGGTAATCGCCTCCGAGGCCTCGCTATGGATTTGACCGCGCAGCGCCGCGATCCGGCCCCGCTCGGTATCCTGCCGCGCCGTCAGCTCACGCACGCGCTGCTGCCAGTGAACGGGCGTCTCCTGCTCGGATAGACCGTGCAGGGTTTCGGCCAGCTCATTGCGCGAGTGCTCTTTCGAGCGCTTGTCCTGCCCGGCCTTCAGCCTGCGCTCCTCGGCAATCTCAAGCACCTTGTCGATCGCGAGCACGGCGTGCTGCCGGAGAACGTCCGGCGGAAGATTCAGCTCGTCGGTGATCCACTTGGTGAAGTCCCGCGGCAGCGCGATCGGCACCGCCCGCAGCAAGGTATCGATCCGCTCCCGGTCGGTCGAGAGCAAAAACTCAGCCGGGCGGACCGCCCGCAGCGAGGCGATCTGGCGAATGAACTCCCCCGCCCCGCTGAGCAGCTTCCCGGCTTGGTCGCGGCGGGTAAGAGTTGTTCCGCCGTTCTTTCCCCACGTCCGCTCGATGGTCGTATTGTCATCGAGCCGCATCCACACGCGGCCCTTATCGGCCCCGGAGCGAAGCATGTTCCGTGTGTCCCCGCCGAGCAGAGCTATGATCGCGTCGCAGGCGCTGCTCTTCCCGGTTCCGTTATCGCCGAGGATCTCGGTCACCTCTTCCCCTAACGGCCATTCGACATATTCGATGCCGAGTACGTTCTCGATCTGAACACTAAGAGCTTTCATTTCGCCCGCTCCCTGGCATATACGACGTCTTCCTCTAGCGCGGGCGGCGCTGGCATCGGATCGTATAAATACACCTCTTCCTCAGCCGATCCCTGATAGTGCTGGCTGATGCCGTACGCGGACACCAGCCCCTGCCCGACCAGCCAAATCCATGCAATCAGCAGCCATATATCGACGCGCCGTAGCGTGCGCTCGATGGGTGCGTTCCTACTTTTCAGCATTTCAAATTTCCCCTTTGTTCGTGTCGCCCGGCGGCCCGCGCCTTCCCAAACAACGGACCGCCAAGCAAGGTTAGTATGACATATTTACGTAATACTGTATAGACACGATTGGCGCACCGTGGCGAGTAAGAAAAACCGTTTAGTTTCAGTTAGCGCAAAGGCGGGTATGGACACGGTCGAGACATTGCGCGATGATGAGTAACCGAATTTATAGCAATCGGTGATCCGCTCTAGGGCGCGGCTTACCGAGTTTTCATAGGTCCTCTCCTGACGCGCCACGGGACGAACATCTCCCGGCCCTAGTTACCGCCCACGCCTTTCCTGGCCCGGCGCGCGAATTGACGCGCCTAAAAACAACAGGAAACGGCGTGCGGCGGTTTTTTTTTGCTTCGAGCTGAGAATATTCGCCGTGCATACACACCATAAAGAAACAACGGACAAGAAGAATCGTTACCGCGTGCTCGATCAGAGCGGCCGGCATTACCGCTGGACGACTGCGGCCGGGCTCACGCAACTGGTGCGTGACGGAGCCGCGAAAACGTATGGCACGCGAAAGTGCGTGCATGGCGTACAGCTCACGTGCAGCCGGACCGAAGCGTCCGGAAAATCTGAGCGCTCAACCACGATCCTGACCAAACCCAAGGCCGCCACCGGGCCTGGAGTCTACCGCGAGCACGTTGCCCAGAGCTGGTACGTGTTTCAGCATTGCGGCGTTCGCCTCTAAGGCGGACCGCTTTTAAGCGCAAGCGTAGAAAAGAAACCCGACCGCCCGAGCAAGTTTCCCCCGACTATCTGATCTGGATCCGCACGCTGCCTTGCGCTGGCTGCGGCCGTCAACCCACCACTGAAATTCTGAATGAGGCTCACCACAGCGGCCCGCGCGCCGCGTCACGCATTGCGAGCGACTTCGCCGCGATCCCGCTCTGTCACCTCTGCCACGACAAGGGCCACTATCACCTCGGCATGCGGGCCATGTCGGCCGCGCTCGACTTCCCGGCGCTCGTCGACCGGCTCAATCACACCTGGAACAACTACATTGCCGTACGACGACCGTAACCCCGCCGCCGACAAGGCAGCCCTTTGTTCGCGCTTCAAACGGGACATCGAATCGACCGCCGTCCGCCTCCGCCGCCGCAATGATGACGTGCGCGAGGACATGATTCAATGCGCCTTTCGAAAGCTGATTGAGGTCGCCGAGCGCTATCGTTACGATTCGGAAAAGCCGGTCCAGTTTTATTCGTTCGCCAAGTTCCGGGTATCGGGCGCGATGCTCGATTATTTACGGCTGCGCTCGCAGCGCGGGCTGAATCGGCCCAAGCGGTCGACGTACCGCATCGAAGGCGAAAATACGCTGGTCTGTCTCGCCTGCCAAACCAAGACGCCTGGCGGATCGGAATCTCTGCTGTGCGGCGGATGCGGCGCGGAGCACGAACCGGCCGAGGCGGCCGTCAAAGTTATTTTGTATAGCGAGCTGATGACGGAGCCGTATGTCGCCGTCGACGAGTACATCCGGGGCCGCCGTGGCTCAGAACCGACGCAGGAAGAAGGCGTGCAACGCCAGCAACTGGCGCGGCAGATCGAGCAGGCCGCGCGCGCCGTCAATCTGGCGCCGCGCGACGCTTTGATTTTACGTTTGCGCTATGTCGAAGAGCTGACGCTGGCGCAAATCGGAGCGCAAATTGGCGTGCTTGCGCCGCGCGTCGCGCAGCTTCATAAGGCGGCGCTGGAGCTGCTCAAAGAAGGATTCCGTTTGTGCGGTACAAAACAGATTAACGAATTACTGTAATTAATTGCTGGCACGCATCCAAGTGGTATCTTTAGATGCTTGTTTGTATGGGCCGCCTGTCACTCCTGAAAGGGGACGCGGGCCGTTTTTTAGCTCGTGTGATAGCCGGGTACAACCGGACGGTTCGGGTTTCCCTTTTGTCCCGATTCCGCCCGGCCTTCCCAACCCGGTCTATGGCGCGCGTGAATGAAAATGGCCGCTGCCGTGATCTAAGCGGGAGGCGGCCCGCCATATAGTCAGCGACGATTCTATCCTGAGTTCTTTTCGCCCCGTTTAATTTTTTCGTTCTGATTTCAGAACAAGAAGTCTACCTATATACGGCGCTTGTTGTACTGCCGTTTTCGACCGTTTCAAATCCCCAACCCAAAACAATCCATGCAAGTAATCAATCACGCCTATGAGGCGGAGTGCCCCGTCGCGTCGCTGCGCCCGCATCCGCGCAACGTAAATCAGGGCGACACCGGCGCCATTATTTCGTCCATCGAAGAAAACGGCTTTTACGGATCGCTGATTGTGCAGCAATCGACCAAGCATGTGCTGGTCGGCAATTACCGATTGCAGGCGGCGCTGCATGCCGGAGCCGTAACGATCCCGGTCACATGGGTCGATGTTGACGACGCCAAAGCGCTCGACATCATGCTGGCCGATAACGGCACGCGCGACAAGGCGAGCTATGACGATCACGGCCTGCTGGAGCTGCTCAAAGAAATTCGCATCGATCGCGGCACGCTCGAAGGCACCAGCTTTGACGATGAGCGCCTGCAGGAGCTGATCGAGGATGCGGCGCGCGAGCCTGAAGTTGAGGTACTGCCGCCCGCCGAGCAAACCGATGGAGATGCCGTACCGCCGGCGACCGTCGATCCGATC
>Ga0190265_10000139_pt1 | contig 70110 bp, 63 predicted proteins | sample Popmic124T_FD_133135 | JGI IMG/M metagenome (GOLD analysis project Ga0190265, IMG submission 133135) | Populus adjacent soil microbial communities from riparian zone of Indian Creek, Utah, USA - 124 T | ecosystem: Environmental > Terrestrial > Soil > Riparian zone | place: USA: Utah | collected... | reverse complement strand
TCGACGATCACGATGCAGCTGATGCGCAACCTCTGCATCACCGACCCCAAGCGCAACCTCGAGCGCAAGATCCAGGAGGCGCAGCTGGCGCTCGAGTACGAGGAGAAGTTCTCCAAGCGCGACATCCTCGGCAAGTACCTCAACGGCGCCTCCTACGGGACCGTCAACGGGACCACCGCGGTCGGCGTCCAGGCCGCTTCGCGGATCTACTTCTCGAAACCGGTCTGGGAGCTGACCCTGGAGCAGTCGGCGCTGCTGGCCGGCCTGCCGCAGGCGCCCACCGACTACAACCCGATCCTCAACCCCGAGGGTGCCCGCCAGCGCCGCAACGACGTGCTGGGGCGGATGGCGAAGCTCGGCTACATCTCGCGCGAACGGGCGCTGGAGGGCCAGCAGCGCGGGCTCGGGCTGAAGCTCTCCGACACCTACTTCGTCCAGCGCCAGCCCTACTTCTTCGACTACGTCGAGGACAAGCTGATCGAGGAGTACGGCGTCAACACGGTGCGCAAAGGCGGCCTCAAGGTCTTCACGACGGTCGACCCGAAGCTGCAGGAAGTCGGCCTGGAAGCGATGCGCTCCGCCCTCCCCTACTCCGAAGACCCGGCCGCCGCCCTGGTCGCGATCGAGCCCGAAACGGGCCAGATCAAGGCGATGGTCTCCAGCTCGAGCTATGAACAGAGCCAGTTCAACCTCGCCGCGCAGGGCCACCGCCAGCCCGGCTCCACCTTCAAGACCTTCGTCCTGACCACCGCGATCAAGCAAGGGATCGATCCCTACTCGACCTACTACACCTCGAAACCGCTCAACCTCGACCTGCCCGAATGGGGCCACTGGGAGGTGGCGACCGCCGACGAGGGCTACCAGGGGACGATCAACCTGCAGCAGGCGACGGTCGCCTCCGACAACACGGTCTTCGCCCAGCTCGACCTCGACGTCGGCCCGGATAACGTCGCTGAGACGGCGAAGTCGATGGGGATCGAAACCGAACTCGACGGCATCCCGGCGGAGGGGATCGGCGGCCTGCGGATCGGCGTCTCGCCACTGGAGCTCTCCAACGCCTACGCCACCCTGGCCTCCGGGGGCATCCACCGCAACCCGATCGCGATCCGCCGCGTGATCTTCCCCGACGAGCGCGTCGACCACCCGGAGGAAGCCGACCCGAAGCGGGTCCTGCCGGAAGCGGTCGCCTACGAGGTGACGCAGCTGCTGCGCGACAACATCACCGGCGGCACCGGCACCTCCGCCTACACCGGCTGCGGCGGGCAGGCGGGCAAGACGGGCACGACCGACAACTACACCGACGCCTGGTTCGCCGGCTACCAGCCGAACCTCGCCACCTCGGTCTGGGTCGGCTACCCCGAATCGAACGACATCGAAATGACCAGTGTCCACGGGACCACCGTCTTCGGCGGCACCTTCCCCGCCCAGATCTGGAACTCGCTCTACGTCGGCGGCGAAATCCCCTGCGAGGAATTCGAAGCGCCAGAGAGCTCGGTCAGCTGGGCGCCCTACTACGGCAAATACACCCAGTCCGGCGGCAGCAGCAGTGAATACGAATCGTTCTCGGAAGACTCCGAGGACGACGAAAGTGAAGCGGAGCGCAAAGGCAAAGAGGCAACCGGGGGCTACGACCCAGACGCCTACGCGCCCGGCGCCGGGCAAGAACCGGTGCCGGTGCCGGAGCCCAGTCCGTCACCGGCACCCTCGGGCGGCGGTGGTGGCGGGGCCGCGACCGGCGGCGTCGGCGCCGGCTAGCGGCGCTTGAGCGGCGCGGCGACTTACGTCCTCCTCTGGGCCGGCTTCCTCGCCTACCTGGGCGCGCTGGCGAAGGCACCGGTCCTCGACCGCCGCCTGGTTTGGGGCGCGATCCTGCTGGTGCTGGCCGTCTTCGCCGCCGTGCCGCCGCTGCTCTCCCAGGACGTCTACAGCTACGTCGACTACGCCCGGCTCGGGGTCGTTCACGACCTCAATCCCTACGTCCATCCGCCGTCGGCGGTTGCGGCTGATCCGGTCTACGAGGAGGTCGGCTGGACCGAGGCGACCAGCGCCTACGGTCCTCTGTTCACGCTGATGACCTACCCGCTGGCCTGGCTGCCGGTGGACGCGGCCGTGTACCTCCTGAAGGCGCTCACGGCTGCCTCGGTGCTGGGGCTGGCAGTTCTGGTCGCGCGGCTCGCACCGATGCGCGGCGTCGACCCACTCCGCGCCGCAGCGTTCGTCGCCCTCAACCCGCTGGTCCTCGTCCACGTCGTCGGCGGCGGGCACAACGACGCGATGGCGATGCTGGTCGCAGTCGCGGGCTGCGCGGCGGTGCTGGCTCTGCGCCCGGCCAGCAGCGGCTTCGCGATCGCCTCGGCAATCGGCCTGAAGCTGAGCGCCGCCTTCGTCGCCCCCTTCGCCCTGCTCGGTGCAGCGCGGCGAGCGGCGGGCGTCGGTGGTGGAGGAGGAGGGCGCTTCCTGCTCGGGGCCGCAATCGCAGTGCTGGCGATCGGCGCGGTGGGCTACACCGCCTTCGGCTGGCACTGGCTCGACTCGCTCGGCCTCGCCGGTGAGAACCAAGGCCGGGTCAGCAACTACAGCGTCCCCAACCTCATCTCCGAGTTGCTCAACCTCGACATCGACTTGATCCGAGCCGCGGCGAGCGCCGCCTACCTAAGCCTCCTCGCCGCCCTCCTGCTCTGGACCTGGCGCGGCGCCGACTGGCTCCGCGCCGCCGGCTGGGCCGCCCTAGGCCTCCTCCTAGCCACCGCCTGGCTCCTCCCCTGGTACCTGATCTGGGCCCTACCCCTAGCCGCCCTCTCAAGAGACAGGCCCCTCCAGCTACTGGTCCTAGCACTGACGGCGCTGCAACTGGCGGCCCGCGTCCCTCTCTGAGCGACCGCGTTCGCTGTTTGTAGGCCTATAGGCAGATAAACAGCGAACGCACTGGGGCGGCGCGTCGAGAGGAGGGGGCATATCCCCCGAACGGGCGGATACTCAAAGTGCCGGGCTGATTAGCCCGGCACTTGTCCGGGCGGGGGATATGCCCCCTCCTCCGCAGGCTCGTCATTTTCGTGCTCCTCTGCCGCCGCCTCCTCAGGCGACGCATGCACGATGCCGGTCGGGATCGACCATCCCTCGCGACGCCCCAGCGCCGTCACCGCGAGCACGTAGAGCACCTCGACCACGGTCATCACCCCGCGCACCGCGATCGCGATCAGCGAGCCGATCGCGAAGCTGTTCCCCGGCGCTGCCACCTTGACCGCCCAGGCGAAGGCGGCGTCGCGGACGCCGAGCCCGGCCGGCGCGATCAGGGTGGCGAGCGCCGCCACGTAGCCGATCGCCTGCGCCGCGCCGACGACGAGGATGTCACCGGCCGAGATCACGCTGACCGAGCGGGCGACGCAGTAGAGCCCGACCGCGACCACGCCCCAGTTGAGCGCGTAGAAGAGGAGCACGACGATCACGCCGCGCAGCGACATCACCTCCGGCAGCGGCTCGCGGCCGAAGGCGTTCAGCGCGCGGTTGGCGAGCGGCCCGAAGACGCGCGGGTGCAGCAGCCCGATCAGCAGTGGGATCAGCAGCAGCACCGCCCAGCGCAGCGGCTGGTCCTGCAGGTCCGGGTGGCTGATCACGAAGTAGGCGGCGACGCAGACCGCCGAGGTCGCCTGCAGCGCCTGTTCGTAGACGATGCTGGCGACGGTGATCCGGCGCGGCACCCCAGCCCGCTCGGAGAGCAGCACCCGGCCCAGCACGTAGAGGACGCTGCCCGGCACATAGCGAGCCAGCAGCGGCTGGCCCCAGGCGACCTGCGCGCGTCCCAGCCCGAGCCGGTAGCCGAGGAAGCGCAGGATCAGGTCCCAGCCGAGCGCGTTCAGCACGTAGAAGAGGGGCAGGACGACGAAGGCCGGGATCAGCCAGACGACATGGAAGTGCACCCCCTGGTCCTGGATCTCCGCCCACTGGTTGACGACGGTGAGGACGAGGAACCCGAAGACGAGGATCGCGATCCCAAGCTGCAGCGCCAGGCGCACACGCTTGCTGCGCGGTGGCTTGGTGCCGACCCGCGCGCCGGCCTCGCCGATCCGGTGTAGGAGTGGTTGCTGCCCGTTCCCCACGTCCGTCGCACCATAGTGGGGACAATTGACTGATGGGTGAGTTCGAGCTACTGGCGAAGCTGAGGAAGCGACTGCCGTCGCCTGGCCCACGCCTGCGCGTCGGGATGGGCGACGACGCCGCGGTCAGCGTGCCCGGTGGGGCGACCGCCACCTCAGTCGACGCGATCGTCGACGGCATCCACTTCCGCCGCAGCCAGGCGACGCTTCCCCAGGTCGGGCACAAGGCGCTCGCCACCGCGCTCTCCGACCTGGCGGCGATGGGAGCGGAGCCGGGCGAGGCCTACGTCACGCTCGGCGTTCCCTCCGATCTGGGAGAGGAAGGCTGCATGGAACTACTCGACGGGCTGCTCGAGCTCGCCGTCGCAACCGGGACCAGCCTGGCCGGCGGCGACGTCACCAGGTCAGGGCAGCTGTTCCTGGCGATGACCGTGGTCGGCCACGCCGGCGCGGCGGAGGAGCTCGTGACCCGGTCCGGCGCCCATCCCGGCGACGCGCTGGTCCTGACCGGCGAGATCGGCGGGGCGGCGGCGGGCCTGCTGGCGCTGGAATACCCCGAAGCCGCGGTCGTGGCCCCGGTCGAAGCAGCGGAGCGGCTGCGTGCCCGCCAGCTCGAACCGCAGCCGCGCCTGGCGTCGGGCCGGGCGCTGGCGCTGGCCGGCGCGACGGCGATGATCGACCTCAGCGACGGGCTTGGCGGGGACGCGGCCCACCTGGCCGAAGCGAGCGGAGTGAGGCTGAGGATCGACCCCGACGCCGCGCCGCTCGCCGACGGCGTCGCCCAGATCGCCGCCGTGACGGGCAACAGCCTCTGGAGCCTCGCCCTCTCCGGCGGCGAGGACTACGAGCTGCTGGCGGCCCTGCCCGCCGAGCGGGTCGAGGAGGCGATGGCCGCGGTCGAGAAGGCAGAAGGAATCGGCCTGACGCGGATCGGCGAAGTCGAGCCCGGAGAGGGCGTCGAGATCAAGCCGCGTGGCGGGGGGCCTGTTGAGCCGAGGGGCTATGACCAGCTGGGCTAGCCGGCGTCGGCATCAGCAGGGACCGCACACCGCGCCTTTCCAGCATCGCCTCGGCAATCAGGGAAGGGTCCAACCGGTAGTGGCCGGACTCGATCAGGCTCTTTAGCTGTCGTCGTTGCATCCTGCGCCTCATATCGGCTTCTTTTTACAACCCCTTAGTTCTTGGTACTAGCACATGCGTCCATACCGGCCCGCCTTGTGCCGCGCGACTACCCTTTGATCATGCCCAACGGGTCCGCACGGATTCTCCTCGTCGATGACGAGCAGTCGATTCAGACCCTGCTCAGCTACCCGCTGCGCAAGGACGGCTACCACGTCACCTCGGTCCTCGACGGAATGGAAGCACTGGAACGCTTCGGCGAGGCCCGCTACGACCTCGTCATCCTCGATCTGATGCTGCCCAAGGTCGACGGGGTCGAGGTCTGCCGGACCCTGCGAGCCCGCAGCCAGGTGCCGATCATCATGCTGACCGCACGGGGCAGCGAGTCGGACAAGGTCGCGGGGCTGGAGGTCGGCGCCGACGACTACATCACCAAGCCCTTCTCCATGCGGGAGTTCCGCAGCCGCGTCAAGGCGGTGCTGCGACGCTCGCGGATGGCCGGCGAGCTCCCCGCCCAGGGCTCGATCGACCGCGGTGACCTGAGCATCGACTTCGGGCAGCGCATGGTGACCCTGCGCGGCGAAGAGGTGAAGCTCACCTACGTCGAGTTCGAGATCCTCGGCGCCCTCGCCCACAGCCCCGGCCGCGTCTTCAGCCGGGAGACCCTGCTCGAGCACGTGTGGGGGGACTCCGAGTACCGCGACCCGCGCACGGTCGACGTCCATATCCGTCACCTGCGCGAGAAGCTGGAGCAGGATCCCAAGGAGCCCGAGTTCCTCTTCACGGTGCGGGGCGTCGGCTACCAGTTCCGGGAGTAGCGCACCAACTTGCGGCGACTCGGCCTCACCGACCTCGGCAACAGGATCACCGGCGTAGCGGTGGCCATCGCCGGGGGAACGGCTCTCCTCATCTACGTCTACACGGTCGCGATCGGCGGCTCGGCCAGCGGGCTCGACGGGGTCAAGGGCCAGATCCTGATCGGCGGCTTGATCGCGGTCGTCATCGCCGTCGGCGTGGGCGCCTACTACGCGCGGGCCGCCGCGAAGGACATCTCCCGCCTGCAGGAGGCGGCCCGCAAGGTCGCCGACGGCAACTTCGAAACCTCGATCCCGATCTCGTCGGTCGGGCAGCTCGGGCAGCTCGCCCGCACCTTCAACGAGATGCAGCGGCGGCTCGCCGAGCTCGACTCCGCCCGCAAGCAGTTCATCGCCAACGCCTCGCACGAGCTGCGCACGCCGATCTTCAGCCTCGGCGGTTTCGTCGAGCTGCTCGAAGAGGAGGACCCGAGCCCCGAGGACCGGGACGAGTTCGTGCGCACGATGCGCCAGCAGATCGCCCGGCTGACCAAGCTCACCACCGACCTGCTCGACCTCTCCCAGCTCGACGCCGGGGCGGTCGCGATGGCGACCCAGCGGGTCGACCTCAGCTCGCTGGCCCGCGAAGTCGCCCGCGAGCTCGGCCCGCGCGCCGACGCCCACGGCTCGCGGCTCGAGCTCCGCACCCCCGACCAGCCGGTCCTCGCCAGCGCCGACCCCGATCGGGTGCGCCAGATCATTCGTATCCTGCTGGACAACTCCCTCGCGCACACGCCCGAGGGGACCAACGTCACCGTGACCGCCTACTCCGTCGAGCGCCGCGCCGAGCTGACCGTCTCCGACGACGGCCCGGGAATACCCCAACGGATCCAGGGCCGCGTCTTCGAGCGCTTCTACACGGCCGACTCCGCGGGCGGCTCCGGGCTCGGCCTGGCGATCGCCCGCGAGCTCGCCCAGCGGATGCAGGGCCGGATCGCGATTGCCTCCAGCAAGCGCTTCACCGCCTTCACCCTCGACCTGCCCCCAGCTCCCCCACTCAGCGCACCGGCCGGAATCGCAGAGCACCCGTCCGGGGCGATCGCGTGAGAGCCGCGGGCGGCGGCGCGACAGCGCTGGCGGTACTGCTCGCGCTGGCGGCGCTCGGCGGCTGTGGGGGCACAGACGGCGGCGAGGACTCGGCTGCGCAGGCGCCGCGGCCGCCGACGTCCACCCCACAGGTGATCGTCGAGACGGCCGCGAGCGGGTTCAACGCCGCCCGCGTTTACCGCGAGGCAGCGCCGGGGGTGGTGACGGTCCGCTCCATCTTCGACGCCGGCGCCGGCGAGGGCTCCGGGTTCGTGCTCGACGAGGCCGGCAGGATCGTCACCAACGCGCACGTGGTGACCGACGAATCGAGCGGCGAGCGCGAGCCGGCCAAAGCCGTCTTCGTCGAGTTCCCCGACCACAACATCGTCCCCGCCGAGATCGTCGGCTTCGATCCCTTCTACGACGTCGGCCTGCTGCAGGTGGAGCCGAACGGCTTCGACCTGCACCCGCTGGAGCTCGGCGACGACCGCGACCTGGTTGTCGGGCAGCCGGTGGCGGCGATCGGCAACCCCTTCGGCGAGCAGCAGTCGCTCTCGCTCGGGATCGTCTCGGCGATGGATCGCTCCGTGAGATCGCTCACGCAGTTCCTGATCGAGGGAGCGATCCAGACCGACGCCTCGATCAACCCCGGCAACTCGGGCGGCCCGCTGCTCGACGCCGCGGCGCGGGTGATCGGCATCAACCAGCAGATCGAGACCGAATCCGGCGCCAGCGACGGTGTCGGCTTCGCGGTGCCGGTCTCGGCCGTGCGGCGCTCGGTCGCGCAGCTGCGCGAGGACGGCGAGGCGGAGTACGCCTACATCGGCGTCAGCAGCCAGGCGCTCTATCCCCAGCTCGCCGACAAGTTGGGGATAGAGGCCGATTTCGGCGGCCTGCTCTCCGAAATCGTGCCCGGCGGGCCGGCTGACCGGGCGGGGCTGGAGGGAGGCGACGAGGAGCTGCGCTTCCAGGCCGGTGCCTACACCGCCGGCGGCGACGTGATCCTCGCGGTCGACGGCCGCAGGCTCGTCACCCCCGACGACCTGGCCAGCTACATCTCCTCGTTCCAACCGGGAGAGCGGGTGACGCTCGACGTGCTGCGCGACGGCGGAGAGCGTGAGCAGGTCGAGGTGACGTTGGGCAGGCGGCCCGAAGACGTCCAGCGCGGCTAGCGCGACGAGCGCCGCCCGACCGCCCGTGCCTGTAGAACTCCGCAGGTGCTCCAGGAAATCGCCCTCGGCCAGAAGTCCCTCGCCGACTACACCCACATCGCCGGCAAAGAGCTGATCGGCCGCATCCGCGAGCTCGCCGAGCCGCTCGAGGGGCACCGGGTCCTCCACGTCAGCGCCACCGCCTTCGGCGGCGGCGTCTCCGAGATCCTCTACACGATCGTGCCGCTGATGCGCGACATCGGCCTCGACGCGCACTGGCACGTGATCTTCGGCAAAGAGGAGTTCTACAACGCGACCAAGCTCCTCCACAACTCGCTGCAGGGGGCGGAGGAGACCCTGACCGACGAGCAGTGGTCGCTGTTCGACGAGGTCAACGAGCTCAACGCGAAGGGCCTGCAGGGCGAGTGGGACACGGTGATCGTCCACGACCCGCAGCCGATCGGCCTGCGGCGGGGGGCGGCTAACAGGGCCGGCAAATGGATCTGGCGCTGCCACATCGACCTCTCCGAGCCGAACCCGGAGCCGATCGCCCGCCTGCTGCCGATGATCGAGGAATACGACGCGACGGTCTGGCACATGCCCACCTACGTGCCCAGCGGGATAAACGGCCACAACGGCGTTCGCATCATCCCGCCGGCGATCGACCCGCTCTCGCCGAAGAACATGGCGTTCTCCCCAGACGACGCCGCCTTCGTCTGCAGCCAGTTCGGGATCGACGTCGACCGGCCGCTGGTCACCCAGGTGTCCCGCTTCGACCCCTGGAAGGACCCGATCGGGGTGATCGATGCCTATCGCGACATCACTGCGGAGATCCCCGAGGCCCAGCTCGCCCTGGTCGGATCGATGGCGACCGACGATCCCGAGGGCTGGGAGTTCTTCCAGCGCACCTTCGAGTACGCCGACGGCGATCCCGACATCAAGATCCTCAACAACCTCAACAACGTCGGCGCGATCGAGGTCAACGCCTTCCAGTCGCAATCCGACGTGATCGTCCAGAAGTCGATCCGCGAGGGCTTCGGCCTGACCGTCACCGAGTCGCTCTGGAAGGGCCGGCCGACCGTGGCCGGAAGGGTCGGCGGCATTCCCCTGCAGATCGAGGACGGCGTGGGCGGCTTCCTAGTCGACTCCCCCGCCGAGTGCGCTCAGCGCTGCCTGGAGATCCTCGGCGACCCGGAGCTGGGGATGAGGCTCGGGCGGGCGGGCAAGGAACACGCCCGTCGTGAGTTCCTCTCGCCGCGTCTCCTGCGCGACTGGGTCGAGCTGCTGACCGAGCTGAACGGCTGATCCAGGCCGGCCAAAAACGCTCGGCCGAATTCGAGCGCCAGATAGTCTGATCCGGATGCCTGAGGCCGCCGATCCGCTCATCATCGTCTCCAATCGCGGCCCGGCCCAGTTCGAACGCGACGAGGCCGGGGAGCGGATGGTGCGGCGCGGCGGCGGAGGGTTGGTCACGGCGCTCTCGGGCCTGGTCTCCCACCGCGACGCGCTCTGGGTCGCCTCGGCGATGACCGACGAGGATGTCGCCGTTTCGGAGGAACGCGGCGGGCCGGTCGAGCTCTCGATTGACGGGATCGATTACCGGGTGCTCCTGGTCGGCAGCGACGCCGTCGCCTACGAGCGCTTCTACAACGTGATCGCCAACCCGATTCTCTGGTTCATCCAGCACTACCTCTGGGACCTCTCTAACGCCCCGGACATCCGCCAGGAGGAGCTCGACGCCTGGGACTTCGGCTATCAGGCCGTCAACCGCGACATCGCCGAGGCGGTGCTGAGGCAGATCGAGGGGCGCGAACGACCGCTGGTGATGCTGCACGACTACCACCTCTACACGGCGCCGGCGATGATCCGCGCCGAGCGCCCCGACGCCTTCCTCCACCACTTCGTCCACATCCCCTGGTCGCAGCCGGACAGCTGGCGGATCCTTCCCGGCCGCATCCGCGAGGCGCTCTACCGGGGCATGCTCTCCAACGACATCATCGGCTTCCATACCCGCGCCTACTGCATCAACTTCCTGCGCTGCTGCGACGAACTGCTCGAGGCGGAAGTCGACTACGAGCGCTGCATCGTGCGCCACGGCGGCGGTCAGACCCTGTGCCGGGCTTACCCGCTCTCGATTGACGCCGACCGGCTGCTGCGCGCGGCCGAGTCGCCAGAGGTGGCAACAGCCGAGCGCGAGGTGCTGGAGCGGCGGCGCAAGCACCTGATCATCAGGGTCGACCGCGCCGATCTCTCGAAGAACGTGCTGCGTGGCTTCACCGCCTTCGACATCTTCCTCACCCAGCACCCTGAGTTCCGCGAGCAGGTCACCTTCATCGCCCATCTGCAGCCCTCGCGGCAGGACGTTCCCGAGTACGCCGAGTACCTGGAACGGATCGAGGCTCTGGTCGCAGTCGTGAACCACCGCCACGGGACGACCGACTGGATGCCGATCGACCTGAAGATCTACGAGAACTTCTACGACGCGGTCGCCCGCTATAAGCACTTCGACCTGCTGATGGTCAACTCGCTCTTCGACGGGATGAACCTGGTCGCCAAGGAGGCGCCGGCGGTCAATACCCGCGACGGCGTCCTGATGCTCTCCGAGAACACCGGCTCGCACGAGGAGCTGGCCGATTGCGCCCTCTCGGTCAACCCCTTCGACATCCAGGAGCAGGCCGACGCGATCTACCGGGCGCTGACCATGGACCCCGAGGAGCGGCGGCTACGGGCGCGGCACCTCAAAGAGCTGGTGTTCGCGCGGAATCCGGGGGACTGGGTCGACGATCAGCTGAGGGACATCGCGGAGTTGCGCGAAGCGGTTGCGTAGGGAAGCCAGGGGTAGCTGCGCCGGATGCCCAGCCCCACCTTCGGTGGGGCAATTTGGAGCCCTTCGGGCAAGAAGCACTCCGCGGTGCCGTAGGGAGGCACCGTCACAGCTACCCCTGGCTTCCCTTCCCTGCCGCAGCGAGCTTCCGAACAGCTGAGCCCCAGAGAACTTCGCTGGCTGACGACTTAGCTATGCATGGGACTCCGGGTTCGCTGGGGCGCAGCTGGCAAGGCACTGGTGGTGGTTGTTGCTGGGCTCATTGCGTTGCAGGCGCTGCCCGAGCTGCTGAAGCCGCCGGAGCCGGTGCCCTTGCCGGCTGATGTGGGGTTGCCGCAAATTACGCCGGCTTCCGTGATCGAGCCGGTGCCGCGAGTCCGGCGCAGAAGCTCGTCTGGTGGTGATCGTGGCTCGGGTGGGTGGCGTCGCGGGGAGGGGGACTCGCCAGCTCGGAGGCTGCTGAGGGCGAGACCCCATGCCCCGCGCCGTGCGGTCCCTTTGCCCGAAGCAGCGCGTAGAGCTGCCGAGGGCGCCTCCCGGCGGCGACAGGACCCGCCCGTCGCTGCGCCCCGGTCCGTACCGGCTCCTATGCCAGCGCCAGCGCCTCCCCCACCCGCCGTCCTCGCCCCAGAACCGGCACCGCCGCCCGCTCCGCCCGACGACGGGTCGATGGAGTTCGCTCCGCACTAGCCGGGCGCCGCCTCCTCCGCTCCCGCATGGGCGCGCTAATCGCACCCGGAGATCACGCGCCCATGCTCCCGCGTCCGGGGGCGGCTATAGTCAGCCGCCGTTTTGGCAGTCGCCGCACGCGAATACGAGTTGGTCCTGATGCTCGACCCCGGTGGGGACGAGGTCGCTCGCGACGCCCTGGCCCAAGAGGCGAAGGCGCAGATCGAGGCGAGCGGCACGCTCAAGCACGAGAACAAATGGGGCCTGCGCAAGATGGCCTACGAAATCGGCCAGCGCAACGAGGCCGACTATCGATGGTTCCGCTTCGAGGCGCCAACCGAGCTGCTCGACAGCCTCAACCACAACTTGCGAATCGCCGACGGCGTCATGCGCTTCCGCATCTTCAAGGTCGACGCCGACACCCCGGTGGTGGTCCCGCCGGCCACCGGCTCGGCCGGTCCCGGCGCCTCGCGCGAGCGTCCGGCACCGGACACCCCCCAGGCGGAGCCCGAAGCGGCCGAGCCGGCCGCCGAGGCAGAGCCCGCGCCTGTCGCGACAGAGCCGCCGCCTGAGGCTGCAGCTGAGCCTGCGGAGCCCGCTCCCGAGCCGGCGCCCGTCGCTGCCGAGGAGCCCAGCTCCGAGGCTGCCGGCTCGGGCGACGAGTAGCTCTCGGCCGCCCAGAGCCGGTCAAAGCCGCAACGCGAGTCGCGTTTTGCGGATATTTCGGTGCCGCGGGGGAGAGACGCGCCGCCGCGGCTCTTAGAGTGAGTGTTCAGAGAAAGCGATACCGAGGAGTTGAGAGCTGTGGCAGCTTCGAACGTCAACGTGGTCGTCATCACCGGGAACCTGACCCGCGATCCCGAGCTGCGTCATACGGGTGGTGGAACGGCGGTCTGCGAGCTTCGCGTCGCCGTCAACAGCCGTCGCAAGGAAGGGAACGACTGGGTCGACAAGCCCAACTTCTTCGACGTGACCGTCTGGGGAGCGCAGGGAGAGAACTGCGCCACGTACCTCTCGAAGGGACGCCCGGTGGCAGTCGAAGGACGGCTGGACTGGCGCGAGTGGGAGGCCAAAGACGGCAGCGGCAAGCGGCAGGCGGTCAGCATCGTCGCCAACTCGGTGCAGTTCCTGGGCTCGCGCGACGGCTCCGGGGGCGGGAACGGGAATGGCAACGGCTTCAGCCCGAGCAGCGACGTGCCGGCGGATACCTCCGACTTCGAGGGTTCCGCGGCGCCGAGCGGCGGCGCCGACGACGACATCCCGTTCTAGCCTCGCGAGCCGGCGACGGCCGGAGAATCGGTAGCATCTCGCCTTCTTATGGCTAGGTCTAGAGACGCAGGAGCATCGGCAGCGCCGCGCCGCGGTAGGCGGGGCGCCGAGCGGATGCGCGCGCGCAAGTACACCCGGATCAACTCCGAGCAGGTCGACTACAAGGACCTGAACCTGCTGCGGCGCTTCCTCTCCGACAAGGGGAAGACACGCGGCCGGCGGGTCACTGGCCTCTCGCGCAAGCACCAGCGCCAGCTCTCCGTCGCGGTCAAGCGCGCTCGCGAGATCGCGCTGCTGCCCTACGTCGGCGAGCGCTGATGGCGCAGGCAGTCCTTCTCCAGGACGTCGCGGATCTCGGCGAACGCGGCGACCCGATCGACGTCTCGCCTGGCTACCTGCGCAACTACCTGATCCCGCGCAAGCTGGCCGCCCCGGCGACGCCCGGAGCGCTGGAGGAAGCGCAGCGGCGCCGCGAGGCCGCCGAGAAGGCGGCAAAGGTGCGGGCCGAGCGCGAAGAGCAGGCGGCGGGGCTGCTCTCCAAGACGGTGCTGACGATCTACCAGCGGGCGGGTGAGGACGGCAAGCTCTTCGGCTCGGTCGGGGCGAAGGAGATCGTCGACGCGATCCGCGACGCGCGCGACCTTCCCGTCGACCGCCACAAAGTGAAGCTCGAGCAGCCGATCCGCGAGATCGGCACCCACATGGTCGAGATCGAGCTCGCCGACGGCGCCGTGGCCACGGTGAAGACGATCGTCGCCGAGGAGAAGTAAGCCCAAGTCGCCGCTAGGCTGAGGCCCATGGCCTCGCCTCGCCTGCAGACCAAGAGGTTGACCCGCCGCGCCAGGGCGAGGACCCGGTTCGGGTGGGCGCGCTCGGAGCGGGCCACCCTGGGTCTCGCCGCATTCTCGCTCGGCGGTGCCGGCTTCGTCCTCGCCGGCCAGTTCGGCCGCCTGCTGCGCCGGCGCTCCCACGAGCGCGACGACGGCCTGGTCGAAGCGGCGCCGGCCGCCGCGCTGGACACGGTCAACGTGGCGGTGAGCGGCTACGAAGCGGCGCCGCGCAGCGAAACCGTGCTTTTCAACCTGCTCGCCGGCTTCCTCGCATCCTTCGCGTTGGTGCGGTTCTCCACCTGGGGGATCCGCGACGGCTGGGGGCCCTTCCGCAACGTCAGCGTCGGCGGGCGCCACATCCACCATTTCGTGCCCGGGATCCTGATCGCCTTCGCCTCCGGCACCACGGCGCTGCTGACCGACAACGACGCGTTCGAGGACCGCCTCGCGGTGCCGATGGGCGTCGGCATGGGCCTCACCTTCGACGAGGCGGCACTCCTGCTGGACCTGCGCGACGTCTACTGGACCCGCGAGGGTCTGCTCAGCATCCAGCTCAGCCTCGGCGCCACCGCGATCCTCAGCATCGCGATCCTCACCCAGCGCATCCTGCGCCGCGGCGAGCGCCGCCAAGAGGCCGAGGGCCTGATCCCGGCGCCTTAAAAGCACGGGAACAGCGGGGTCCTCCCGCGCGGACGACCAGTCCGTGTGGTTTCTTAGACGAATGCCGCAGACGGCTCCCACAACCCACGTCCCGCCGCAGAACATCGAAGCGGAGGAGTCGGTGCTGGGGGCGATGCTGGTCGCCGAGCCGACCCTGACCCGGGTGATCGATGAGGTGAAGCTGAACGCCGAGGACTTCTACCTCGACAAGCACCGGGTGATCTTCGCCTGCGTCCACGATCTCTACGCGGCCTCGAAGCCGGTCGACGAGCTCAGCGTCGCCGAGGCGCTGGTCCAGCACAACAAGATCGAGGAGGCCGGCGGCAAGCACTACGTCTCCGAGCTCGCCGCCAAGGTCCCGGCCGCCGGCAACGCCAAGCACTACGCGGAGATCGTCCAGCAGAACTCGCTGCTGCGGCGCCTGCTCGGCGCCGGCCAGCAGATCCAGGGCTGGGTGCACGAGCGCGACGGCGAGCCGCGCGAGCTCTCCGAGCGGGCCGAGAAGCTGCTCTTCGACGTCGCCCACAAAGAGCAGGCGAGCGACTTCCGCCTGCTCTCCGAGATCCTCCACGACGAGGTCGACCGGCTGGAGAAGCTCTCCACCGGGGAGACCGAGCTGACCGGCACCCCCTCGGGATTCCGTGACATCGACGCGATCACCGGCGGCTTCCAGCCCGGCAACCTGATCATCGTCGCGGCGCGGCCGGCGATGGGGAAGAGCGCCCTGGTCGCCAACATCGCCGAGAACGTGGCGGTGAAGCGCAACCTCCCGGTTGCCTTCTTCTCGCTCGAGATGTCAGAGGTGGAGCTGGCACAGCGCTTCATCGCCTGCCGGGCGCGAATCTCCGGCGACAAGCTGCGCAAGGGGCAGGTCGCCCAGAAAGACTGGCCGAAGGTTGTGCGCGCTTGCAACGAGCTGGAGCAGGCGCCGCTCTGGTTCGACGACTCCTCCGACCTCGGCATCCTCGACCTGCGGGCGAAGGCACGCCGCCTCCACGCCCAAGAGCAGGACAAGGGCGGCCTGGGCCTGGTGATCGTCGACTACCTGCAGCTGATGCGCTCCGACGACCACCGCGCCAACCGGGTCGAGCAGGTCGGCCAGATGAGCCGCGGGCTGAAGATCCTCGCCCGCGAGCTGGAGGTGCCGGTGCTGGCGATCTCCCAGCTCTCGCGCGCACCCGAGCAGCGCCACCCACCGAAGCCGCAGCTCTCCGACCTGCGTGAGTCCGGGCAGCTGGAGCAGGACGCGGACCTGGTCGGCTTCCTCTTCCGCGAGGACTACTACCGCGACCCCGAGGACGAGCCCGACGGTCTCGCCGACCTGATCATCGCCAAGCACCGCAACGGCCCGATCGGCACCCGCAAGCTGGTCTTTCTCGACCGCTTCCCCAAGTTCGCCGACTTCTCCGGCCAGGATCGGCCGAACGAGCAGCCCGCGGGCGAGGGGCCGCCGCTCGAGGAAGCCGCGGCGGCGGGGCCTGAGCTCTAGTGGCGGCGATCGCCCGCAGCGAGCCGTTTCGCGAGCAGGCCTGTCCGCGCGGCGTCTGCGACGGCTCCGGCTGGATCCTCGGCCCCGAGGACGTGGCACGGCCCTGTGAGTGTCGTGAGCAGCGGCTCAAGCGCGGCCGCAGCCGCGGCGTCGCCTCGGTGATCCCGCCGCGCTACCGCGGCGTCTCCTTCGAGCGTCCGCCGGTCAGCGACATGACGCGGGACATGGCCAGCCGTCACGCGGTCGCCGCAAGCCGGGCGTTCATAGACGGGCTGGAGGAGAACCTCGGCGAGGGGCGCGGCCTCTGGCTGATGGGCAACACCGGCACCGGCAAGACGACGCTGGGGATGCTGGTCGCGAAGGCGACGGCGGACGCCGGGTACTCGGTCGGCGTCTACTTCACCCCGAAGCTGCTGACCCGGATCCGCCAGACCTACCAGGCCGCGGACGGCGAGGACTCCTACGCCGCCTTCTTCGAGCGGCTCGCCTCCGTCGACCTGCTCTACATCGACGACCTCGGCTCCGAGCGCCACACCGACTGGGTGGTCGAGCAGCTCTACGCGCTCGTCAACGAGCGCTACGAGCGCAAGCGCTCGATGCTCGTCACCAGCAACGCCAGCGACGACATCGCCCAGGGCCAGGCGGAGCTGGAGGAGCAGATCGGCCCGCGAACCGTCTCCCGCCTGATCGAGATCTGCGGAGATCCGCTCCCCCTCTTCGGTACGGACAACCGGGTCCACCCCACCAAGCTCGCGAGCTAGCCCGAGGGGCAGCCCACGCGCGGCGGTCAACAGGGAGAATTCCCCTGAAATGCCAGGACTCGCAATAGTCGGCGCCCAGTGGGGCGACGAGGGCAAGGGCAAGGTCACCGACCTGCTTGCCGAGCGCGCGGACGCGATCGTGCGCTTCCAGGGGGGGAACAACGCCGGCCACACGATCGTGCGCGACGGTGAGGAGTTCAAGTTCCACCTGATTCCGTCCGGGATCCTCTACGCCGACAAGGCCTGCGTGATCGGCAACGGCGTCGTCCTCGACCCGAAGATCCTGCTGGGCGAGATCGACGGCCTGCGGCGGCGCGGCATCGACGTCGGCAACCTGCGGATCTCCGCCAACGCCCACCTGATCATGCCCTACCACGTGCTGCTCGACACGGCCGGGGAGACGAAGCTGGGAAAGCTCTCGATCGGGACCACGCGGCGCGGCATCGGCCCCTGCTACGCGGACAAGGCGCTGCGCCTCGGCATCCGCGTCCAGGACCTGCTGGACGAGAAGATCCTGCGGACCAAGATCCGCGCCGCCCTCGAGCCCAAGCAGCAGGCGCTGCGGGAGCTCTCGGTGCAGAGGCGAAAGCTGCGCAAGGAGGCGGGCGAGGGCAGTGACAAGGAGGCGGCGGAGCAAGCGGCCGGCGAGGCACCCGACCCCCGCCTCGACCTGCACACGATGACCGAGGAGCACGTCAGCTTCGGCCACCGGCTCGAGCCCCACATCGCCGATACCTCGCGGCTCTGCTGCGAGACGCTGGACGGCGGCGGCACGGTGATCTTCGAGGGCGCCCAGGCGACGCTGCTCGACCTCGACCACGGCACCTATCCCTTCGTCACCTCCTCCAACCCGATCGCCGGTGCCGCCTGCGTCGGCGCCGGCGTGGCTCCCTCCGACATCGACGAGGTCTGGGGCGTCGCCAAGGCCTACGCCACCCGGGTCGGAGCGGGACCCTTCCCCACCGAGCTCGAAGACGAGGTTGGGCGGCACATGCTCGAGCGTGGCCACGAGTACGGCACGACGACCGGCCGCGAGCGGCGCTGCGGCTGGATCGACCTGGTGGCGCTGCGCTACGCGGTGCGGATCAACGGGATGAGCGCGCTGGCGATCACCAAGCTCGACGTGCTGAGCGGGCTGGCGACGCTGCGACTCGCTGTCCGCTACCGCTCGCGCGAGGGCGCCGTCCTCGACAGCTTCCCGTACCACCAATCGATCCTGCACTCGGCGGAGCCCGAATACGAGGACCTGCCCGGCTTCGACGCCGATATCACTGGCTGCCGCAACTTGGAGGATCTGCCTCCCCAGGCCCGCGAGTACCTCGACTACATCGCCGACTTCACCGGGGTCCCGATCCGCCTCATCGGCGTCGGCCCCAGCCGCGAGCAGGTCATCAGCCTCTGAAGTCGCCTCAGCCCAGAGAGGTGGCCGCGAGCGATTCCACCTTCCACTCGCCGTCTTCTTCGTGCAGGGGTATCGAGTAAGTCTCGCCGCCGGCACCCTGGTAGACGAGGGAGGCCTGCTTGCCATCGACGCGCAGGCTTTCGGCATCCATCACGGTGGCCTCCCGCCATTCCTCATTCGACATCGGGGTCGAGAACGATTCGAGGAGATCCGTGCAGCCTTTCCGTTCGGACTGCGCTGCGAGCGATTCCAGTTTTTCGAGCTGGGCCTGGGCGACCCGCGAGCAAGTGGCGCTCCATTCGTCCCTGGCCCGGGCGACATAGAACGCGTGCACCGCTTCCGCCGCCTCGCGCAGCTCCGCGCCATCCCCGGAGACGCGCAGCGGAGCCGGCTCGAAGTCGGCTCCAGGCTCGCCGCCTCCCGTCTGCGATCCGCCTTCCTTCGAGCTGGAGGCGGTTTCGCCGTCTGATGAGCCCCCGTCGTCGTCGTCGCAGGCGGGGAGACCCAGCGCGAGCAGAGCCGCGAGCGCTGCCGCGACGAGGACCTTGAAGATTCCACCCCTCATGCGATTCAGCCTAGGGCCGTCGGCGAGATGAGGGTCAGCTTCCAGGTGCCGTCTTCCTCCACCAGCGGCATCGCGAAGACGGTCCCGCCGGCGCCACGGTAGATCAAGAACGAGTTGCCCTCACCGATCCGCAGGCTGCCGGCGTCGACGATGGTCGATTCGCGCCGCACCGACGCCGGCAGGGGATGCCGGGTGAGCGTCTTCAGCAACACCGCGCAGTCGGGGGCTTCCTGGCCCGGTTGCTCGGCGAACCGCCTGAGCTGCTCGAGGAGCGGCGACCCAATGTAGGTGCAGGCCTTGGCCCATTCTTCGTTGGCGCGAGCGACGTAGTAGGCGTGTACCGCTTCCGCTGCGGCTTGGAGCTGCGATTCGTCGCTCTCCTCGCCCCAGCTCTGAACGCTGTTGTCGCCGCCTTTGACCCGGAACTGGTCCGAGCCACCCCCGGAGACCTCGAGCGGAGTCGGGTCGATCACGGCGCCGGTGGGAGTGTCCTTACCGGTCCCCGATCCGCCCTCACCGGTTCCCGATCCGCCGCCGGCGGCTTTCTTCCCCGCGCTTTCGCCGGCCTGCCCCGAATCGCCTTTCTGCGCGGAGCCCTGGCCGTCCGGCAACGCGGCAGCGGCACCCTCGCTCGACGATGTCGTCGCGGTGTCGTCGTCCCCGCCGCAGGCAGCGAGGCCCGACGCGAGCAGCGCCACGAGAGCCGCCGCGATGAAGATCCTGGCAATTCCCCCCCTCACACCAGAGATTCTATTCAGGCTCGCCGGCCAAGGAGACTCGGGAGTACACAACTCGCGGTTTTCCGCTTCCTGCTCTACATTTTGTCGGTGGCTACGGGTAGACGCACGGCTAAAGTGAGCGAGCGCCTGCCGAGGGGCCGGCACGGGCTGACGCGGGAGGCTGTGACGGCATCTCAGCGGCAGCGCATCCTGCAGGCGATGATCGAAGTGGTCTCCGAGCGCGGCTATCCGGAGACCCGGGTCGTCGACGTGATCGAGGTCGCGGGAGTATCGAGAAAGACGTTCTATGAGCTGTTCGTCAGCAAGGAGGATTGCTTCCTGGCCGCCTACGACGTGCTCCTTGGCAACCTCCTGGGAGACACCGCGCGGGGATTCGAGTCGAAACCCGGCTCGCCCTGGGCGGAGCGGGTCGCCGGAGGCCTGGGCGAACTGCTCAAACACCTGGCCGAGCATCCCGACGAGGCCCGCTTCGCGATCGTCGAGGTGCTCGCGGCGGGACCGAAAGCGCTGGCGCGACGGGACGCAGCGCTGCGCCAGTTCACTGGGTTTCTCGATGCCGGACGGGCAGAGACTTCGGTGGAGTTGCCAGGGATCACCGCGCTCTCGCTTGCCGGCGGCATCAACGAGTTGCTCTACAGCGAGATCCTCCACGGCGCCACGGCGCGACTGCCGAGCCGCCTGCCCGACCTGATGTTCTGGATCACGCTTCCCTTCCTGGGGCCGGAGGGCGCGGCGGAAGAGCGCGAGCGAACGCGGCTCTCGATGCTCCAAAGCTGAGGTGCCCCTTGCACGAGGCCGCTCCTTATGTGAATGAGAGGGTTTCCCTAAAGACGGATGTTGGTAACTTGGACTGAGGAAGCACTACCAAGTTTTCGAGAGGCCGGGGCTCAAAGGGGCAGGCCACAAAGGAGAGACATAGGGACATGCGCAAGCGTTTGACATGGACAGTCGTCCTAGCTGCGTTCGCCGCCGTGGCGTTCGCCGCCGTGGCGATTGCGGCCAAACCCACGATCATCCGGATGGGGAACCTGATCCTCACCGTCAACGGCGACTTCGCACCGAAGAAGCTGTTCAAAACCAAACTGAGCCCGGTCAAGCTCAACGTCAGCGGCAATCTCAAAACGGCCGACGGCACCCATCCGGCCGCACTGAGGGAAGTGGTGGTCGACTTCGACAAGAACGCGGCCAATGACGTCTCGGGCCTGCCGGTCTGCACGCAGGCGAAACTCGTCGCCACCGACACCAAGACCGCGAAGAAACAATGCGGCCCGTCGATCGTCGGCGAAGGCAGCACCGAAGTCAAAGTCGAATTCCCCGAACAGAAACCGTTCAGCGCGCGGGGCCCGTTGGTCTTCTTCAACGGCGGTAAAAAAGGCGGGAAGATCACCCTCTTCATCCACGCCTACGTGGCCGTGCCGGCACCGACCGCACTGATCACCACCACCACGATCAGCAAACAGCGCAGCGGCCGCTACGGTCTCCACACCGTCTCGAAGATCCCGGTGATCGCCGGCGGCAGCGGTTCGGTGATCTCATTCGATTTCACCGTCAACAAAAAACTGGACGACTACGCGCAGGCGAAGTGCCCGGACGGGCACCTCAACGCCCGCGTGACCAAAGCCCTGTTCGACGACGGGACCAACGGCAGCGGCACCTTCGTTCGGTCCTGCACCCCGAAGGGCTAGCGCCAGCTTCCACTCAGGACGAAGCAGGGGTAGAGAAAGGGCGGCCGCAAGGCCGCCCTTTCTCTACGCCGTGCCCGGTTGCCCACGACCACCTCTTCCGCCTCCGCCTCCCGTCTTCCCTCGAGCGCCAGACCCGAAGCGACCAGCGCTGCAAGCGCGAACCCCAGGGAGGGAACGAAGAGAAGGAGGACCCGCAACGCGCTCACTGGGACAAGAGGCCCCAGTTCGAGCTCATAACCCCCGAAGGTCACGGGCTTGAATCCGTCAGCTACTCGCCCTGCTGTGCGTACGTCTGCTGATAGGCGGTGGGTGGGCCTTCTTTGCCCAGCGGGCTGAAGGGCGGCTGCTGGGCGCAGGCCGGCGCCGGGATCGAGGCCGAGCTGCCCTGTTCGGCGAAGGCGTACTTTTTCAGCCGGTCGAAGAATTCGGCCGATCTTTTTTCGTTTTCCGCGGCCGTCCTGTTGTTTTCGGCGACGCGGCCCGCGAAGGCGGGATCTTTGGCGCTTTCCGGGTTGAGCGAGGCGACGACGCCCGAGCTGCACTGGCTCGTGTCGAAGCTGAGCAGGCCTTCGGCCAGCCGCTGGGTGGCCAGCGGCTGGCTGTAAGCGCTGTTGCGGTTGCTGGTGAGGCGCCGGGGGTAAGTCGAGAGCGATTCGGGCCCGAGAACCGGCAGCACCCTCAGGTAGCGGACCTGGATGCCTTTCGCGTTGTTCGGCAGCCGCGCGTTCGTGAGAGCCGCGACGTTCGCCATCGCCGCGCTCAGCTCGCGCCTGTAGAGGCTGGCGCCGCTGACGATCGGGTTGAGGTTGCGCAGGAACGGATCCAGGGCCCGCAGGAAGGGTGGGAACTCGTCGCGGAAGAACCTGCGCAGGGCGGAGAAGCCCGATGGGGCGCGGTCGATCACCGGCCCGAGGCCTTCGAAGAATCCCTTCGCGTGGGGGGCGAACCGGGAGAAGGCGATCAGGGTCGGCGAGAGCTCTTCCGCTGCCGGCACCAGCTGGCGGATCACCGGACCGGCGTTGCGGGCGAAGCTTTCGAGGCGCTCGAGGGTCAGTTTCGACTCGTCGAGGAAGGTCGGGAAGGCACGGAACAGCGCTTCGATCTCACGGTCGCGCGCGGCGGTCGTCTGGAAGACCGCGTCGGAGCTGTCGATCAGGCTCGCCAGCTCGCCTTCCCGCCCGCGCAGCGCCTGCAGGCTGGTCGCGCCGTTGCTGAAGAGCTGGCTGACCGCACGGCGCTGGGTGTCGAGGACGCGGAAGAGTTTGTCGAACTCAGTGAAGAACGGTTCGAGCTGGCTGAACGCGTAGGAGAGGTCGGCGCCGCGGCCCTCGATCGAGAGTGCCCCGTCCCGCATCCAGGTCTGGAAGGCCGCCCGCGTCTGCGGATTGAAGGTGCGGAAGATCTCGTCGAGCTGGACCGAGTCGGCGACGTTGGCGGCGGGCAGGGTGCCGCCGTCGGCGAGCATCTCCGACTCGCCGTCGGAGGGGGTCAGCTCGACGTAGGTCTCGCCGAGCAGCGTCTTGGTGCGCAGTACGGCGCGGGAACCCTCCGGGATCGGCGCGTAGCGGTTCTCGAGCGCGATCGTCGCCAACGCCTGTTTGCCATCGGGGGTGAGCCCGATCGACTGCACCTTGCCGACCGAGACGCCGGAGATCCGCACGTCGGACTGCTGGGCCAGCTGGGTGGCCTCGCGGAAGGGGATCTTCAGCTCGTAGGACTTCGCCTTGAAGGGGGTCGGGCCGCCGAAGGTGATCCAGAGGAAGAGCAGGATCCCGAAGCAGGACAGCGCGAAGCCGACGATGGCGAGGAGCTGGGCTGTGCTGGGTGCTTGCTTGCTCATGGTCCCGCCAGTTCAGGGCCGCATCTCGAGGCGCCGTCGCCGGATTCCCTTAGCGCCCTTGGGTCGGGGGGGATCACCGGCAGCTGGTCCGCCCGGGGTACGTTCGCACCCTGGATGATGGTCTTCAGCAACGGCTTGATATTGCCGACGCCCTCGGCGAGGAAGGCACCGTTGCAGGAGATCATCACCAGCCCGCGGGAGATCGGCCCGGCCGGATCGTCGAGGTTGTAGGTGGCGTTGATGTTGTGGTTGACCCATGGCAGGTAGAAGAGGTAGCTCTCACGCGAGCCTTTCGGGTTGAAGGCGAGCGTGTTGAGGAAGCTGTTGAAGGCGCCGAGCGAGCTGCCGAAGCCGCGCAGCGACTTTTCGAACGGCGTCGCGCTCTGCTGAGTGAGGTTGAGGAAGGGCCGGATCTGCCGGGTGAAGGGCCGGATCTGGTCGCGGATCGGCGTCGTGGTCTCTTCGAAGAGGCGCCTGGTCGCGTCGAAGGCCGGACCCAGCGCCTGCGCCTGGGGGATGAGCGAGAGCAGGGCCGGCCTGGCGATGGTCGAGAAGCGGTCCGAGCTGGCGAAGCCGGTCTGGGCCGCGGCCAGGGTGGCCGGCAGCTCGATCAGCGATTCCTGGACCTTCTGCTGCTCGTTGGCGAAGTTGGCCAGCCCCGCCCGCGAGCCGCGGACGAAGCGTTCGATTTGGGCGTCGCGGCGGCCCAGCTCCGTGGTCAGCAGGCTGAAGTAATGGATCGCCCGTGCCAGCGCGACGCGCCGCTGCGACACCGCCCGGTTGAGATCGGCGACGTAGTGGACGAAGGGCTGGAAGCGGCGGAGGGCGCCGGAGAGCTGGCGGCCACGGCCGCCGATTCCCTCCGCGCCGCCGGCGACGAGCAGCTGGATGTACTGGCGCGTGTCGGCGTCGAGGGTGGCGAAGAAGGCATCGAGGTTGACGTTGGGTTCGGTGCGGGAGAGCGGGAAGTTGTGCCCGTCCTCGATGTGGCCCTTGCCGGCGCCGGGGTCGATCTCGACGACCATGTCGTTGAGGTTGGTTTTCGGCCGCAGCAGCAGGGTCGCGTTGGGGTGGATCAGCTCCAGGTACTCGGGCTCGACGTCCATCCCGACCACGGCCCTGCCTTCCCTGAGGTCGACCGAGGTCACCTTGCCGATCTGGATCCCGGCGATGTCGACCCCCTGGCCCTGGCCAGGCGTGACCGCCTGGGCGACGCTGAATTCACCGGTGAGGTGAGCGAAGTCTTCCCCGACGAGGGGCGCCCACGAGGGCAGCGAGGCTTTCTGCTGGGTGAAGATCCAGAGCGTCATCACGATCCCGGCGATCGTGAGCAGGACGATCGCGATCGTGTCCTTGCTGCGGCCACGCGACTGGCGGGACAGCGAGGCGCGGAAGTGTTGCCAGCGGCTTCTGCGGGGCTCGGGGCTCATGGACTCGCCGCCGGGGTCGGGGGGCCCACCTGGCCGAGGGGGCCGTTGACGTCGGGGACCGGGTTTCCGTCGCAGCGCACGCCTGGCTTCTTCGGCGGCCGCCCGCCGAGCTGGGGCTGGGTGCCGCTCGGAGCGACGACCGTGTGGGCGAAGTCGACCCTGTCCGTGGTCAGGTTGCCGAAGGGATTTTCGGCGCTGACCAGGGTGTCGCCACCGCCGGGCTGGACGCGAAGGAAGGAGCCGTTGCCGTCGATGCCCTGGCCCCAGCCGGAGAAGTTGGCGAGCATGTAGAAGAACTCGCGGTAGTTGGGGCCGCCGGTGCTGAACTGGTCGTTGATCGTCTGGTTGCCGGTGGGCACGATCACCTGGCTCGTGCAGAGGCTGATCCGGTTGATCTGCGGCAGGACGAGCGCCTTGCCGAGCTGAGCGGCCCCGGCCAGCCCCGGCGTCGCTTCCTCGAGCAGGCGGGCCGTCCCGCCCAGCTCGCGACCCGAGAGCAACGGGTAGGCCTGTTCGGTCCAGGGCTCGGCGGCGCTGATCAGCCCCGGCAGCTCGGCGATGGCCGGACGCATCTCGATCGCGTATGCGCGCAGCGGCGGCAGCGCCCGGTTGAGGCTGGCAAAGGAGGCGCGGGCCTCGCTCAGGGTCGGCGCCAGGCGGTGAACCGTGGTGCTCAGGTTGGAGGACTGGGCGGCGAGGGCGCCGGTGAAGACGTCGAAGTTGACGATCAGGCCTTCGAGCTCCTCCTCGCTGGCGGCAAGGGCGCCGAAGGTGCGGCCGGCGCCGGAGACCAGCCGGGATAGGTCGCCTGGGCGGGTGCCGAGCAGGGCGTTGGTCACCTGGGCGCTGTAGCGGCCGGCGTCGCCGCCGTAGAGGAGGGCGCCGTTGAGCGCCTCGCCGCCGGTCTTGCCCTGCACCTCGGGCAGCTGGGTGGCGTCTTCGGCGGCGGTCGGCTCATGGTTGAGGGCGATGCCGATGCCCTCCAGGATGCGGCTGAAGTCGGCCCGCACCGGCGCCTGCAGCGCGGTCAGGATCTCGTCGAGCTGCACGGGCGTCGAGGTGTGGCTGATCGGGATCGTGCCGCCGCTGTCCAGCTCCGCGGCGCTGGGGCTGCCCGGATAGAGGTCGACGAAGAAGTTGCCCTCGAGGAAGATCCGCGGGCGGATCTGGGCGAAGGCGTCGTCGTGGATCGGACGTCCCTTGTCGGTAACGGTGAAGGTGACCGTGGCGGCCTCGCCGTCGCGCTCGGTCGAGATCACTTTGCCGACGTCGACGCCGGCGATCCGCACGGGCGAGTTTTTGGCGATGTTGACGCCGTTGGCGAAGGTCGCCTTGAGCTCGTAGCCGTAGCTGGTGAAGGGGATGTGTTTGGTGAACGCGAGGTAGGGACCGACGGTGAAGATGAGCAGGAAGACCACCGCGATCATCGCGTTGCTGGGCCGCCACCTGATGCCGCCCTTCGTGGCGCCCGCCCTGGTGTCTCGCTCCGGCAGCCGGCCCATCAGTTGCCCCCCTGTCCTTTGATCTGGCCGGCGGTGATCGTCCCCTGGTTGCCGGGCACGTTGCCGATCCTCGTCGTGCCGGCGACGTAGTTCTCGTTGCCGGCCTCGCACTCCCTGGTCTGACCGGGCGCGGCCACGTTCGGGTAGGGGTTGGTGTGGAGATGGTTGATCGGGAGCGGCCCGTTGGCGGGAGCGGAGGAGGGGGTCCCCTCGGAGTTCGGCCCTTCGGGCGGCTCGACAGCGAGCGCGGCGAGCCAGTTGCCGAGCCCATTGCCCTCGCTGGTGGCGCTGGCCAGGTTCCGGAAGGCGAGCGTCAGGTAGTTGCAGACCGTCTGCGCGGGCGCGATCTGGCGGATCGCCGGCCTCAGCTGGTTGTTGAGGTCAGTCAGCAGGTCGAGGCCGTTGAAGACGCCCGGCGCGCCCTGGAAGGCGAGCAGGGCTTCCGCCGTCGGCGCCAGCTGGGCGTTCAGGGTCGGCGAGGCGTTCAGCGCGGGGACGCCGGCCCGCAGCGCCGCGGCGATCGTCGGCGAGGTGTCGGCCAGGGCACGAGCGCCAGGCTGGAGCGCGGTGAAGAAGCGGGCGGAGTCGTCGAAAAAGGGACGCAGCACCGGCAGCGCGGTGTTCGCGGCGTCGAGGGTGTCGTCGCCCTTCGAGATCGATTCCTGGATATATGGGCGCGAGACCCGGGCGAAGGCGCCGAAGGTGCGGTCGAGCGCGACGAAGAGGCTCGCCTGCGTTTCGGCGACCGGGGCGACGGTGGCGGAGAGCGCCTCGAGGGCACGCCAGAAGCCGCCGAAGTTGGTCCCGGGCGCGACCAGCGTGCGCAGCACCGGCGTGCCGTTTTCGGCCAGCCGACGCAGCGCCGCGAAGGCGGCGTTGATTTGGGGGCCGCGACCGGCAAAGGCGTTGCCGAAGCCGGCCTGGTTGCGCTGGATCGACTTCCGGGTGGGCTCGTCGAACATGTCGAAGAACTCGTCGATGTCGACCGGTTCGGGCCGCGCGGAGGACTCGGGGATCGTGTCGCCGGCGGCGAAGTTGCGCGAGGAGTCGCCGGGGACGATCTGCAGGTACTTGAGGCCCAGTGGCGACTTCGGCCGGATCATCATCGTCGAGTCGACCGGCAGCGGTTCGGCGGTCTTGTCGAGGCGGAGCTCGAGTTCCGCGGCCACCCCGCCGTCCTCGAGCTGCACCGGGGTCACCGTCCGGACGATGCCGACCCGGGCGCCGCCGATCCTCACCTCGTTGCCCTTGACCAGGGCGTCGGCGTTGGGCACGCGGGCCGTGAGGTTGTACGTGGAGACGAAAGGCAGCCCGTTGTTGGCGTTGTAGGCGAGGAAGACGGCGACGATCACGACCAGCACGGTGACCGCGCCGACGATCGCCGGGCTGCTCGCCACTCCCTGTATGCCGCTGCGGTTCCTCATGGCCCGAGGAGGTAGTCGAGGAGGGCACGTTGCGGCACCGACGGCAATTCCTCGGCGCCGAGCTGCTGGCTCTCACCGAGGCCGGGGGCGGCCGGAGCGGCTGGGACGGCGGGTGAGATCGGCGGCGGGCGGCGCTGCTGCGACTGGCCGGCGGCCGTGCCACCCGAGGCGCCGCTGTCGCCACCCTGGCTTTCCAGCTTCTCCTGCAGGAGGCGGTAGTGGTCGGCGAAGCTGGCCGAGCTCGAGGCTTCGCCGCCGAAATTGAAGTTCGAGGTGCACTGGCTTTCCGGCGTCACCGTGTATTCGAAGCAGGCGGTCAGGGTGACGAGGCTGCGGACGAAGTGGCCGTACTGGTCGAAGCCGTTGTTGGCGGCGGCACCGTTGTAGATCAGGTCGACCAGCCCGTCGAAGCCCTTCGTCCGCTGCGTGCTGACCAGGAACCGCGACAGTTCGTTGGTCGGGACGACGCCGGAGCGAGCGAGGTCGCGCGTCTTGCGGAGGACAGGGGTGGTGGCGCGCAGCAGCGGGCCCGCGACTTCGCCGCTGGCGCCGAGCGACTTCAGTGCCACGGTCGAAGCGGCCGAGAAGGGGGTCAACAGCCGGGTCGCTTCGGCGAAGGCGGGGCTGGCCCGGTCGAAGTCGGCGAAAACCGGCGAGGCGGCGTCCGAGAACGCGCCGAGGCTGCGCATCGTGGCCCGGAACTGACGCAGGAACTCGGGGAACTTGCGCAGCGACTCTTCCAGTTCGTCGCCCCGTTCGGAGCTGGCCTCGCCGGCGGCGCCGGCGTTGGCGAAGAACCCGGCGACGTGCTCGCGCTCACGTGAGAACGGTCCCAGGATCTCCTCGGAGTCCGCCGCCAGCTGGGTCAGCTGCTCGCGCTGCTCATCGAGGATCCCGATCAGGCGCCCGGCGTCGCGCAGGGCCGGGTTGGCCCGCTTGACCGCCTCCTGAATGTCCTCGCCGCGGCCTGCGAGGCTGGCGCCGAGTTCGTTGAGGATGAGGCGGAAGCGCTGCGCGTAGGGCAGGCTCTGGATGTCGTTGATCAGGTCGGGGTCGACGCTGGTGCTGTTGTTCTCCAGCGGCAGCAGGTATTGCCCCTCCCCCGGCTGGCCCTCGGGGATCTCACGCAGCGGCGGGGGCGGGGGCGAGCCGGGAGCGCGGGGCAGGGTCGGGCGGCAGTCGACGAACTTCTCGCCGATCAGCGACTGGGGGCGAATGTGGCAGCTGGCGTCGCGGCGGAAGCCCTGGAAGCTGGGGTCGTTGATCCGCATCACGATCACGGCCTTGCCCGAGATCGCCTGCGGGCGGCCGTTCTCGTAGCTGCTGATCTCGCCGGGGAGGGTCACGTCGACCGACTCGATCTCGCCGACGTCGGCGCCCGCGACCCGCACCAGCTCTCCCTTGACCATGAAGCCGCCGCTGTCGAAGACCGCGCGGACGACGTAGGCATCGTCGTCGCCGTCCCTGCTGGCGAGGACGACAACCAGCACGGCGACCGCCGCCAGGACCAGCCCGATGACCAGCCGCCTGCTCATGGCATTGCCTCGCGCTTCGCTCCCGGCGCGAAGAACCAGAGATGCACGCTTGGTCGCTCCGCGCTCATGGCCCGAGAGGCGCGTCGGCCGGGTTGCAGTCGGACGGGGTCACGCCGGAGCCGGCGAAGGGCGGTTCAGTGAAGGGGTTGGAGCCATCGGGGGCGGACTGGGTGGCGCCGCCGGGACAGAGCCGCTTGACCGGAGCCGAGTCGCCGAAGACGTCGTACTGCTCGCTCGGCGAGATCGGTTTCAGCTCGCCGTTTTCATCGTTGAAGTCGAAGATGTTGAGGTTGGCGAACTGGACCCGTGCGTAGTGGCCGTTGGCGTCGTATCCGGCGCCGATCTGGCCCAGCTTGCCGAACCCGTTGAAGATGTCCGGGGTGTAGGCGCGGGCGAAGTTGAGGTTGGGCTGGAAGGCGGAGATCCCTTCTTCGGCGTGGGGGAAGGTCCTCGAGGCCCGCTGTTCCACCGCGGGGAGGGTGGCCAGCAGTTCCGCGGTGTCGTTGGCGAACCCTTTCCGCCGCACCGTGAGGCTGAGGTTCTTGAAGACCGGCACGGCCCGCGAGAGCACCGGCCGCAGGTCGCGCAGGAAGGGGGCGAAATCGTCGGTCACCGGCTTGAACTCGTCGATCAGCGGTTCGACGTCGTCGAGCGCGGCACGCAGGTTGACGAAGGTGGTGCTGCCCTGGCGGAAGACCTGCGGCACCAGGTCGAGGCTGCGGCTGAGGGCGACGTTCTCGCTGGCGATCGCGCCGAAGGCCGTGCTGGCGTTGGAAATCGCGCTGGAGAGCTCGTTGCTGCGGTGGGCGACGGCGGTGGCCAGCCTGCTGGAGCTGACGACGAAGCGCTCGAGCAGGCGCTGGTCGGCGTTCAGCGCTTGAGCGAAGGTGGCTGCGCGGTTCAGGCCCGGGCCGAAGAACTTGTAAGCCCGGTTGCCCTCCTCGCCCCTGCCGGCGTACCACTGCGCGTTGCCCTTGATGAACTGGGAGAGGCCGCGGCGCACCGAGGGCGGGAAGGTGTTGAAGAACTGGTCGAGGTCGACCGCCGTGGTGGTGGAGCCGAGACCGAGGACGTCGCCGTCCTCGAGCTCCGGGCTGCTATTGGGGCCGGGACTGATCGAGACGTAGTGGTTGGCGACGCCGGAGAGCGAGGTGGCGCGGATCACCGCGGTCGATCCCTCGTGCAGCTGCTGCTCCAGCGAGATGCGGATGCTGGCCAGGTTGTCGTCGGTCAGCTCGATGCTCTCGACCGAGCCGACCGGCTGACCTCCGATCAGAACCTGGTTGTCGGTGACGAGCTGGGCGGCGTTCTGGAAAAGCAGCTCGTACTCGTAGCTGTCGTCGCTGCCGAAGATGACGACCCCCAGCGCGATCACCGCGGCCGCGAGAGCAGCGATGACCGCGACGCGGACAGGGGTGATACCCCGGCCTTGCGCCGCGCTTTTCTCCTCGCCTAGGGGTTTAGCAGCAGCCACTTATCGTCGCTTGCGGCCCCCGGCCTCCGACCCGGCGTAACCGCGCGAGAATCGTATCCGAGCGATCCCCCGGCAAGCCCGTCCGAGCAGGGACTTAACTGGAATTCAACGCGCTTCGCGAAGGGGAAATTCGCGGTTCAGACGTTGAGACGTGGGATTACCCGCTCTAGCGAGCGCGGCAGCCACCAGACCCGCTCGCCAATTAGCAGCATCAGCGCCGGCAAGAGGACGATGCGAACAACCGTGGCGTCGAGGATGACGGCGACCGTCAGCCCGATGCCGAGCTGGCTCACGGTCGCGATCGAGGCACCGGCGAAGGCGATGAAGACCGCCATCATGATCGCCGCCGCGCCGGTGATCACCCTGGCGGTCTTCTCAAGGCCGAAGGCGATCGCGTCGGCGTGGTCGCCGGTGGCGTCGTAGCGCTCCCGCATCCGCACCAGGAGGAAGACCGCGTAGTCGATCGAGAGGCCGAAGACGACGCCGAAGATCAGCATCGTCCCGACCGCGTCGACGTACTCGCGGCCGCCCAGAGGCCAGCTGGCGGGAACCTCGGTGAGGATCATCAGGATGCCGAAGGCGACAGCGACGGTCGCCAGGTTGAGCCCAACCGCGATCGCCGCCAGCGGCACCGCCCGCAGGACGAAGACGAGGACGAGGAAGGTGGCGAGGGTGATCACGGCGACGAGGAGCGGGATTCGCTCCCTGGTTACCTTGCTGTAGACGTTCAGCGTCGTCGGCCCGCCGGCGACGGCGGTGGTCGAGTCCGTGTCGCGGGCGATCGCCGCGGCGTCGTCTTTGAGGCGGCGGTCGAGGTCGATCGAGCCGTCCGAGTTGAAGGGGTAGCGGGAGATCACGAACAGCGTCGCCGCCTGTCCTCCGCGATCGACGTCGATCGCGCCAGCGGCGAGCTCGCGCAGGTCCGGACGCGCCCCGTCGAGGGCGGAGAGCACGAAGTAGCCGGAGTCGAAGATCCCCGGCGAGGTACGGCGCAGGTCGTCGACCTGACCCTGCAGGCGCTCGCTGCCGTCGGTTATCTGGACCGCGGCACGGCTCAGGTTCGTCTGCAGCGGCAGAGATTGGCTGTAGCCCTCAGCCAGGCCGCGCTCCAGCGCGGTCGTCCCGCCGGTGAGCCGTCCCAAGGCCCCGGCGAGCCTGGTGGCTCCCTCGGCGAGCTGACCCAGACCGCCGCCCAAGGCCTTCGCTTCTTTCGAGAGCAGAGCGGTGCCCCTGGCGAGCGTCTTGCCGCCCTTCTCGATCTGCCTGAGGCCGTCGGAGAGCTGCTCCGCGCCCCTCGACGCCTGTTTGATCTGGACGATCCCGGTCACCAGCCAAGAAGTGACCTGCCTGGCTTCCGCGACGTCTTCGAGCAGCCGGGTTTCCAGTGACGCCAGCTCCGCCGAGAGGCCGCCGGTCGTGGCGGCAGCCTGTCGAGCCGCTTCCAGCGCCGGTCCGTAGTTGGGGTCCGATTTCCCCACTGTCATGCCTTCGAGCAGGCCGACGACGGCTTTCAGCTGATCGCCGGCCGCCTGGGAGGCGCCCCGCAACTCGGGCAGCTTGACCTGGGCGTCTTGGTTGAGCGATTTCTGCAGGATCCGCGATCGTCGCAGCCCGTTTCTGTTGAGGTTGCCGGCGATTTCGGGCAGCCCGAGCTTGAGGCCGAGCGCGCCAAGCGACGCACGTTCCTGGGCTTTCGCAAGCTGGGCGGTGCCGGCGGCGATCCGGTCGATCGCGGTCACCGCTCGGCCGCTGCCGGCCGCTGCTTGACCAAGGCCTCCGGCAAGGATCCGCGCGCCCTCCTCGGCAGCCCCAGATCCTTTCGCGAGCAGAGCGGCGCCGTAGGAAGCCTGAGAGATGCCCTCGCGGATGGCGGCGACGCCGTTGGAAGCGCGCCCGAGGCTCGGGCCGAGCCGTTTCAGGGTCGCCAGCGGCCCCCTGTCGTCGCCGGAGACGAAGATCTGCTCGACCTGACGCAGCGGTTTGACAGCGCGCGAGACCTGGCCCGGGCCGATCACCGCCTCCACGCCGGGCTGGGTGGAGAGGCGGCGTTGCCAGCGGGTCAGGGCGGCGAGGCGGTCGGGTTCGGTGATCGTCCCCCGGTCGGCTGCGACGACGATCGTGAACGGCGCTTCGAACCCGGGGGCCCCGGCTGCCTGGATCTGTTCGGCGTCCTGGCGGGCCTGGTTGTCCTCGGGCAGCTGGCCGATGTCGAAGGGACCGGTCTTCAGCGCCAGCGCCGGCGCGGCGAGGATGAGGACGACGACCCCAATCGCGGCGGCAACCGGGGCAGGTCGGCGCAGCGCGGCGCCGACCAGCGCCATCAGTCGCGAGCTCCCCTCCCCCGGCGCCCGGCCGATCTGCCAGCGGTTCACGTGGCTGCCGAGCAGGACGAGGATCGGCGGGCCGAAGACGTTCGCGACGAGGACGGTGAGCACGACGACGAGGGCCAGCGTCGCCGCTAGCGCAGCGAGCAGGGGGCCAGGGACGATGAAGAAGGCGACGGCCATCGAGAGCACCAGCGTGCTGCCGGCGAAGATCACCGTCCGCCCGGCGGTGCGTCGCGTCGTCCAGGCAGCGTCGATCGGCGCAGCTCCCTTTGCCAGCTCCTCGCGGAAGCGGGAGACCAGCAGCAGCGCGTAGTCCACCCCCAGCGCCAGGCCCATCATCGTGCAGACGACGAGCGCCAGGGCGCTGACGTCGAACCAGCCGGTGAGGAGGGAGAGCAGGCCCTGCGAGGCGAACACCGAGATCGCCCCGAAGACGAGGGGCACCGCCGCCGCGACCGGCGAGCGGAAGACGAGCAGGAGGACGACCAGCAGGATCGGCAGCGCGATCAGCTCAGCCCGCTCCGTGGCATGGATCGATTCGTCCTCGATCTCACGGCTGAGAGTGGCGAAGCTCGTCTGGGTGGCGCGGACCGGAGGCCGGATCTCCTCTTCGAGGGTGCGATCGAGCAGGTCGACCTTCTCGTCCACCGCCTCGTTGATCTCGACGTGGAAATCGACCAGGAGCAGGGCGCTGTTCGGGCTCGGCCGCAGCGTCTCGACCCTGCCGCGGTCCCAGGGAGAGACGGTGGTCACGAGCGGGTCGCGGCGCAGGGCGCGGATCAGCTCCGGTCCCTGACGGTCGAGGGCGGCCTGGGGACCGCGCAGCAGGACGGCGAAGGGCGAGGCGGGGCCGAAGTGCTCCTCCAGCAGGTCGTTCGCCCGCGAGGCCGAGGTGCCGGGGATGTCGATCGAGCTGGGGCTGAGCTTCTCCTCGAGGTTGAAGCCGAAGCCGATCAGGATCGCGACCAGGACCGACGCGATGCCGAGCGCGCGGCGAGGATGCCGCAGCGACAACGGGGGACGGGCTGCGCCCTCGCGATCACCGCGCGAAGAATCCCTCCGTCCCCTGCTCCCTCTCCTCAAGGACACGGACGACAGTTTGGCGGTACGGGCAGGCGAAGCGGGTGGATGTTGCAGAAGACTGTGTTAAGAAATCCACTTCGCGCTACCTTTGAAGCGGGTGAAGAAGACTCTGGCAATCGGAGCGGCGATTGCCTCTCTGCTGCTCGCGGGTGGGGCTGGCGCCGCGCTGGTCAAGGTGAATGGCTTGGTGCTGCGCGCGGACGGTGGATTCACGCCACGTGAGCTGCCGCGGCTGGCCTTCGCCCCGATCGACTTCGAGGGCTGGGCTGACGTGAGGGCAGTGGGAGGCGGTGCCCCGCCGCCGCTACAGCAGGTCGTGCTCAACTTCGACCGCGACGGCCGGCTGAACACCACCGGGCTGGCCACGTGCGCTTCCTCCCAGGTCGAGACGGCGAGCCCGCGCCAGGCCAGGAGAGTCTGCGCCGAGGCGGTGGTCGGCACCGGCAGCGTTGAGGCGCTGATCGCGCTCGAGGGGCAAGCGCCGATCCGCGTCCGCTCGCCCCTGACGCTGCTCAACGGGCCTCGCCAGGAAGGCAAGCTGACCGTGATCTTCCACGCGCAGACGACCGTTCCAGCACTGCAGACCTTTGCCGTCGTGATCCCGCTCGAACGGCGAGCGGGCTACTCCTACCGCGCCACGACCGACATCCCACCGATCGCTGGGGGCCGGGGGTCGCTCACCCGCGTCGAGGTCGAGATCGGCAAGCGCTTCCACTTCCGCGGCGCCGAGCGCAGCTACGTCTCGGCGCGCTGCAGCGACGGCGTCCTCGAAACTCGCGGTCGCTTCACCTTTGCCGACGGCACGATCATCGACGGCAGCGTCGAAAAGCCCTGCCGGGCCCTGTAGAGCGCGCCCGATTCCTATACTTGCCCGTCGCGGGCCGCTAGCTCAACTGGTTAGAGCAGGAGCCTCTTAAGCTCAAGGTTGAAGGTTCGAGTCCTTCGCGGCCCACTCTCGCCCAGGCGCGCCGCACGGTTGAATTCACTCCGAGTCAGCCGTAGCGACGGAAAGTTCGGCGATCCAGTTCCAGAAGGAACTCTCCGCCACGCTGTAGATGTCAGGAGAGCCGATGGTTGGGTCGGGAACTAGATCCACCACCCCTAGCCTTACCAGCCGAGACAAGCACTTTCTTATCGAGGAGTGGCTGGGCGGAGCAATTTCGTGTCCCGCAGCATGCTCGCGAGCCTCGGTGATCACCTGTTCGGCTTGAAACGGCTCTCGAAAATCAGCTACGACCAAAGCGACCTCAAGTTGGTGGGGACGTCCAAAAACCTCTTTAGAGATGTCGCGAAATGTCGAAAGCTCGTTCATGTCCGACGTAAATTGTAGATTGCGTTTCGCAAAATGCAATACAAGTATCCGCATCTCGAATTGGTAAATCGCCCATCCGCAGAAAAAGCGCCTCGCAAGTACCGGGGTTCTGGTGCGCCGACACAAGCCTTCCCTCGACAATCGGTAATCGGTCAGGAAGAGTCCGGCCAATGCTGGCGAAGCGCGAGATGAGACTTTCCGCGGCCACCCGTGACGAACTTGTACGAGCCGCTCACCGGCGGCTCCTCGACCGCGCCGCCCAGGGAACGATCGACACCGCTGACCCGCTGCGACAGTTGGCCGAACTCGACCCCGCCTGGCGAGACCCTGACGCCTCTTGGTCACTGGCGAGTTCGTTGTTGCGGGTCAGCGAACGTTGCCAGGTACAGGCCAGTGGCTCGAAGCGAGATCGATCCCGCATCAATCTCGTCTACAGCGTCACCCTCACAGTTTACGACGAGGCTCGCCTGCGTAGGCTCAAGCGTTCAGCGGCCATCAGGCTGCATGCCTCTGACTAACCTTCAAGCGAACTTCTCATAGAGGACCCCTTCTAGGGACTTTCGTCCCTGAACAAGCTCATCTCCCAGATCCTCAAATAGTTGCGGATGAACGAAGATGCGGCACTTCTTGACATGCTGGTCAAACTCCTCCCCGTGGCTTTTAATAAGGGGAGATACCTCGTCAACCTCTCGTCCTCTCGACGGATCACGGTGGGGATAGACAAGCACCTCAGACCCGGAAAGCTCACGTTCCTTAACCGGGATGTCGAGGAGTACCTCGCCTTCCCTGATATCACGACCGGCCGCCTCCCGCAAAGCCTCTCGGGCTAGATTGGTTATCTCGCCTGTCTCCTCGGATCGCTTGTACGCGAGTGCTCCGAAAAGATGTTTGCTCTCCTCGTCCGCATCTCCCTTGGCGAACGTCAGAATGCGCTTGTAGAGCCAGCGATCTCCGTTCTGCAAGCCGATCAGAGGATTAGTCTGCTCCGGGAAGGTTTCGTCGAAACGTTTTGAGAGGAGCGCTAGGGCTTCTTGAATGGTGGAGAAAAGAGTCTCCTCGATGTACTGCGACATATCGAGCGCTTTCTTACGTCGTAGTTCCGCGATCACATACTTGACCATCGTGATCGCTGCTCGATTGGTATGGTGCCAATAGACTCGCTTCAGCATCCAGTAACGGCTAAGGATCACACTCTCAGCAGCCGGCAGCCCCTTGTCGCTCAGAGCAACGATGGGCTTCTCTGAGGCGGCAAGGCGCTCAAGATCAAATGGACTCGGGGTGCGCAGCGAAGAAAGGAAGGCGTCAACGTCGATCCCCAGTCCATAACGAACCCCGGTCATCGCACTGTCGTCGCTGAGATACGCCAGCTTGTCGGCGTCTACCGGTGAGCTGATCAGCCCACGGAGAATCTTCGCGCTCGATGACTTACACGATTCGACCGTATGGAGTGCCTCCTGCACTTTGTCTGAAAACCCTCCGGGCGCGAAAACTCGTTCATGGAAGATCGCCCTATCAGTCGGATGGCCCGCAGACGCCGCAGAGATAACCTCGGCGAAGTGGGCGAACGGTCCCCCGCTTAGCGATTCAGGGTGCAAGAACGCATAGAAAAGGTCATCGTCAGAGGGAGTACGCCTGTCATCGGGAACATTGCCTTCTCGTCTCTCTTCTTGGGCGAAGTCCTCAAACATATGCGAGAGCGGATAGTGGCCGATGTCGTGACACAGGGCCGTCAGCAGGGCCGCTTCAATCTCTTCAGAGTTCGCCATCAGCCGGAATGCTGGGTCGCGCAAGAGGTGCAGAACGCAGCGCCGCGTCATGTCGAAGGTGGAAAGTGAGTGAAGGAGGCGTGTGTGCGTAGCACCGGGATAAACGAGGGAGACCAACTCAAGCTGAGGGACCAAGCGCAGACGCTGCATCGCAGGGTGATTAACCACTGCCAAGGTCCTGTCGGTGAGGCTTACCCGACCCTGGGGCGTCGCGATCGAGGTCTTCGCCTGCGCGCCGATCGCCAGCTCGGGGATGCCAACTGGCGCCAGGTGACGAGGATGTAGCTTGCGCCAATCCTCGCGAAGCTGAGAAACGGATTTGTAGTGAGGCTCCTCGGCTGAGGACTTGAGGAGGTGGGCGACCAACTGCTCCAGAGCTCGCAGCCCAGTCTCGCCCAGTTCCTCGCCAAGGCGCTTCTTCAGCGAATCGATCTCGAGTGCCTTGTCTACTAGGACACCGAGCCCGTAGAGGTCATGGTAAGGAAAGAGTTCATTCTCAAGCGTCGTGCGCAAGATCCTCGTATTCAGGTATGGCCGCCACTCTTCGCGGGTGATCGACTCGCTGGAAACGAAGTAAGTCTTCTCCTCGTACTCCTTATCTTCGGCGTGCTCGTCCCCACTATCCGGATTGACTTCAGAATTCTTCAGTCCATCTTCAGCTGGATCGTTACGGTCACCCTCCTGCTTCTTCACTACCTTTGCCACTCCGAGGTCGACGATCGTTGCCTGCGCTTGCCCATCGAAGGGACTATTAACGAGGATGTTGGCTCCCTTGAGATCGCAGTGCATGATCCAACGGACGTGCAGGTATTCAACCCCCTCCAGAACTTGATCAATGAGAGCGAGGAAGTCCCGGCCTGACAGCTTCTCTCTTTCTAGAAAATCTTGAAAGGGCGTACCGTCGACGAAGTCCATGACGTAGTAAGGGACCTCACGATCGTCGTCGTCACTGACGATGCCGACATCGATGATCTTTGCCAAGCGGGTGTGGGTGATTCGTGCGAGGAGCTTGATCTCGCGCTGAAACGTCTCGTGGAAGACACCGGAGTCGTCAGCAATCAGCCCCTCAGCCGGGTTGAGAACCTTGATCGCAAAACTCAGTCCCAGCTTGTTGGTGGCTCGAAAGACCTGGCCGGCGCCGCCGTCGATCGACTCCGCCGGCTCCCCTCTTCGCTCGACGTTTCCGTCCATGCGGACCAGTTCATAGGTTTCGGCATCGAGTTCCTGGCCCGTCACCAGCGTCAGCTTGTGATGCCGCTTGCCGCCTGCCGCTCTATCAGTTGTCTTCGCCCTCGTCGGCTTGACGCGCTGAGCCGGTGGCCGGACCACAAAACGAAGGGAGAATTTCTTTAGCCATTGCCACATCGTGCCCAGCTAAAGAAGTCGCTGGTAAATCCATATTATTAAAGCAAGACCTTGACGATGGCGGCTACGGGCCGCCCAGGCCGCCGCCGGCGAGGCCGCCGAGGGCGTTTTCGAAGCTTTCTTTGCTCTGGCCCTGCTGGGTTTTTTCGAATTCGCGCCCCTGTTTGTCGAAGCGTTTCGCGTTTTGGCGGTAGGGGACCAACTGGCGTGCCACCGCTTTCTTTTCCGCTTTGCTGCGAACCAGGTTCTGCGCTTGCTTGCTCGCCTGGTCGCCAGCGGGGAAGTCTCCGTTGAAGTACTCGTAGATGGCGAGGGTGCTGAGGGATCCGACGTTTGGACGCGCTTTTGCCGCCAGAGCCTGGGTTTCGGCGGCACCTTCGACGAATTCCTCGATTTCCTGGAAGCTCGCCGAGTTTTCCGCCAGGCTGAAGTAGGTCCCGGCGATGAGCGTGGCGGCAGCGGGATTCGGCTCTTTTGCCTGTTCGAGGTAGCGGCGCCAGGAGGTGATCCCCGCTTCGAACTGGGTTCGCGCCTCCGGAGTGACGATCGGCGCCCCGGTCTGCGGGTCGGTTTCGATCAGCCCGTTGCCGGCGCCAATCCGGGCACGGCTGAGGGAGAGCAACAGGTCTTCGTCTTGCGGGCTTGCTTTGAGCCGCCCTTCGATCCTCTCCGCCCGGTCTTCGAGGGCATCGCTGGCGCTTGTGGACCCGCCGCTTCCGACAAGTTCGCCGAGGTTGAAGGGGCCTACGACGAGGAAGAGGCTGGCCCCCATCAGCAGAGCGAGGACCGCGTAGACGACCCGAACGACGTGCCGGCGGCGCCCTCGAATGTCGAAGAGCATCCGTCGCTCGTCTTCTGCCATCTCTAGCTCACCGCTCCTGGGTCGAGGGTCTGGGTACGCCTCCCGATGCCCTCGGCCTGCCGAGGGCCCTGGCGAGCAAGATACTCAACTCATACAGAGCGAGGAGTGGAACCATCTCGAGCAGCATCGAGATCGGGTCCACGCCGGGAAGCGCCGCGGCGATCACGGCGATCGCCAGGTACGCGTAGCGGCGGTTGGTGCGCAACTGGTCGATCTCGACGATGCCGAGGCGGGTCGCAGCGATCACCGCCAGTGGCAGCTGAAAGACGACCCCGCCGGCGAGCATCGTCGTTCCGAAGAAGCCGTAGTAGTCGCGGGCACGGACCTGGACGGTGAACTCCGAGTCGTTGAAGTTGAGCAGGAAGTCGACCGCGGCCGGCATCACGACGAAGTAGGCGAAGGCGACGCCGGCGAGGAAGAGGAGCGGCGCCAGCAGCAGGATCGGCAGCATGGTGCGGCGCTCGACGTCGCTGAAGGCGGGCAGGACGTAGGCGTAAGCCTGGTAGACGATCACCGGCATCGAGAGCAGAAGGGCGCCGTAGACGGCGACGGTCACGGTCGTCATCAGGGGCTCGGTGACGCCGAGGGTGAGGAGCTTCTCGTGGCCGCTCGGCAGTGGGCCGGAGGCGAACTCGAGCAGCAGGTGGTTCTGCCAGAAGCAGAGCGCCAGGGCGACGATCAGCGTCGCGACGCAGACGATTATCCGGGCGCGCAGCTCGTCGAGGTGCTCGACGAGGGTGAGGCGATCCTCGTGGGAGACCGCCCTGACGCGACGCGCCATGGGCGAGCCTCAGCCGCGCTTCGAGCCGACCGGGCTCCCTTTGCCGGACTCGATCTCCCGCTGTGGGGCGGGGTCGTCCTCGTCGTCGTCGTCGTTGCCGCCGAGCGATCCGCGGAACTCGCGGATTCCCCTGCCCAGCGAGCGCCCCAGCTCGGGCAGGCGCTTGGGCCCAAAGACGATCAGGGCGATGATCAGGACGACGACGATCTCCAGCGGGCCGATGTTTCCGAGCATGGGCTCATGGTACAGCCGCACGCTTTTGTGGATGCTTGCCTACCCGGTAATGGAACTTTCTCGGTAACTCACCGAAAACTGCGGATGGAATTGCTCGCTCGCGGGTTCGATAGTTGAGTCATGCGAAACGCAGCCGCCAGCAAGACGAAATCGGACCTCGAGCTCCACGTCTGCCCCGAGTGCGGATCGCAGCTGGTGCAGCCGACCTGCTGGGAGCAGGCAGGCGACCGCGGTCACTGGCGACTGTGGCGGCGCTGCCCCGAGTGCGAGTGGCGCTTCGACTCGGTTCACGGCGAGACCGAGATCGACGCCTTCGACGAGGAGCTCGACCACGGCACGCGAGCGCTCAGCAGCGTGCTGAAGGAACTCGAGCACAAGAACATGCAGCACTTCGGCGCCACCTTCTCCGCCGCGCTCGAGGCGGACCTGATCAGCGCCGACGACTTCTCCTAGGCCTCAGCTTCAGCTGTAGCGCTGGACGACGCCGTCGGCGACGAGGCCGAGCAGGTGTCGCTGCTCGGAGTCGAAGGCGGCGACCTCGAGGCGTCGCTTTGCCGCGGCGACCATCTCCAGGGCCCGCGAGCGGACCTGCTCTAGCGCACCGGTCGCGGCGATGCGGTTACAGAGCGCCTCGGCGCCGGCGGCGTCGAGGACGCGCAGGTCAGCCTCGCGGAGCGTCGGGTCGGACTCGGCGGCGAGGATGAGCGGCAGCGTGACCGTTCCGTCGAGGAGGTCCGTGCCGCGGGCCTTCCCCGTGCGCTCGGGCGGACCGCTGACGTCGAGCACATCGTCGAGCAGCTGGAAGGCGAGCCCGATCGCACCGCCGAACTCAGCCATCTCCTCCGTGTCGCGTCCGAGCAGGCAGGCGCACTCGAAGAGCTTCGCCGTCTTCAGCCGGCAACGCTCCAGGTAGCGCCGTTCGTCGATCGTCGTGTCGAAAGCGTCCTCGCGCTGGGCCAGCTCGCCGCGGGCCAGCGCCGCCGAGGCCTCGGCCAACAGACCCACGGCGCGCTCGTCGCCGGCCTCCGCCAGCAGCGCGAAAGCGCGCGAGAAGAGCAGGTCGCCGGCGGCGACCGCGCGCTCGCGGCCGGCGCTGGCGACGACGGTCGGGTGACCCCGTCGCAGCGGCGCGGCGTCGAGAACGTCGTCGTGGACGAGACTCGCCATGTGGACGAGCTCCACCGCCGCCGCGGCCCTCACCGCCTCCTCTCCCCCGTCCGCTCCGGCGCAGAGCAGGACCAGCATCGGCCGCAGCCGCTTCCCTCCGGCGGCAAGGGTCGCGGCGGCATCTTCACCGAGGACGCCGCCGCGGGCGGCGCTCTCCTCGCCCAGCCGCCGCTCGACCTCGCCCAGGCGCGCCGGCAGCCAGCGACTAGAGGCGTCGAGAACCGCCGTCACCGGCGGCGGGACGGCCGAGTCTCGCGTCACCCGTGCCGCCTCTCGTAAATACGGTCCGGCTCTGACGAGTGGCTGGGCGTGGCTGGCAAGCTCGGTGGGCGAAGGCGATGCAGCGCATCGCCGAGTCCGCTGGGCGCTGCCAGACGCGTCCAGACGCCGTAAGAGTGGGGCGTATTTGCGTGAGTCGGCACTAGGCTGCGACGCCGCTGTGAATCGTGACGATCCCCCCCGCCAGGATCGTGTACCTGATCCGCGCGAGCCCGGCGGCGTTCATCTTCTCGGCCAGGCCGCGCGGGCCGGGGAAGCTGTGGACCGATTCCGCCAGGTACGAGTAGGCCTCCGGGTCGTCGGAGAGCTTCCCCAGGATCGGAGCGATGCGGTCGAACCAGAGCGCGTAGAAGGTCGAGAAGGGCGGCCGGCGTGGCTCGGTGAACTCGAGCACGACGAGGCGGCCGCCGGGACGGAGAACCCGGGTCATCTCGCCCAGGCCTCTATCTCTGTCGGCGAAGTTGCGGACGCCGAACCCCACGGTCACGGCGTCGAAGCGGCCGGCGTCGTAGGGGAGGTTGAGCGCGTCGGCCCACTCGTAGCGGACACCCTCGATGCCGCGCCGGGCGGTCTTCTCCCGCGCCAGGTCGAGCATCGGCTCGGAGAAGTCGCAGCCGACGACCCGGCCCGCGGGCGTCACGCGCCCCGCCAGCTCCAGCGCCAGGTCGCCGGTGCCGCAGCAGACGTCGAGGACCGAGTCCCCCGGGGCCAGCTCGGCTCGGTCGGCGGCCCGCTCGCGCCAGCGGTGGTGGAGGCCGGCGCTCATCAACGAGTTGAGCAGGTCGTAGCGACCCGCCACCCGGTCGAACATGCGGTTGACCTGCTCCGCGAACTGCGCGGAGTCGCGCGAGGGCTTAATTGAGGGACGCGAGGAAGTCAGCGAGCTCGTTCAGCTTTTTCGGGGGCAGGTCCCGGAAGGACGGCATGATGCCTGGCCCGATTTCGACCGAGCGGATGATCGCCGCACGGGGGATGCGCGAGGCGATGTGGGTCAGGTCCGGCCCCGGGCCGTGATTGCCGTTCTCGCCGAGCTTGTGGCAGGCGAGGCAGCCGGCTCCCGCGACGACCTCCTTGCCGAGCTCGTAACGCGGCGCGACCTCCATCTCGATCTCGGTCGGCGAGCCGCCGATCGCGCCGAGGTAGGTGAGGTAGGCCATCGCGGCGATCGTCAGGCAGCCGACAGTGGTCGCGATCGGACGGCGTCCGGGATGGCGCTCTGGCCCGCGGTCGTAGAAGGGCAGCAGGAGCAAGAGCACCATGCAGATAGTGGGAACGCCGATCGTCGCCAGCGGTACCAGCTGCCAAGGTTTGATCACGCGCAGGACCTCGAAGAGGAAGAAGAAGTACCACTCGGGGCGCGGCACGTAGCTGGTCGTGGTCGGGTCGGCCTTGGGGCCCTGCTCGGCACCGAGGATGATCGACATCGCGATGATCACGCCCGCGACGATCAGCATCATCGCCGAGTCCTTCATCACTGCATATGGGAAGAAGGGCTTGCCCTTCTTCTTCAGCAGCTCGTACTCCTGGAGGTATGCCTGCTTGTCCTGCGGCTTCATCGCGCGGGTGTCGCTCCGTTGCCGTCGGCGCCGGCGTCAAGCCGGGAGACCGGCGCCGCGACCTTGGGCTTCTCGGCGCGGACCCAGGGCGGCGCGGTCGTGCCGAGCTTGACGACGAGGTAGAGGTGGGCGCCGATCAGGGCGATGATCGCGCCCGGAAGCAGCAGCATGTGGATCGCGTAGAAGCGCGAGAGCGTGGTTGCCCCCAGCTCAGGCCCGGCTCGCAGGAAGTCGCTCAGGTAGGGGCCGATGATGGGCCCGGTGCCGTTGATGTTGATGCCGACGACCGAGGCCCAGAAGGAGCGCTGGTCGAAGGGCAGCAGGTACCCGGTGAAGGCCATCGTCATGGTCAGGATCAGCAGCACGACCCCGATCACCCAGTTGAGCTCGCGCGGGTACTTGTAGGCGCCGAAGAAGAAGGTGCGGCCCATGTGGAGGAAGATCAGGATCACCATCACGCTCGAGCCCCACTTGTGCATGCCGTGCACGAAAGCGCCGAGGAAGACCTCGTTGTTGATGTGGGAGATCGAGGCGTAGGCCTGGGTCGTCGAGGGCGTGTAGAACATCGCCAGGAAGACGCCGGTGACGGCCTGGACGATGAAGGCGAAGAGGGTGGCGGATCCGAGCGTGTAGAACCAGTTGGTCCCCTTCGGCACCTTGCGGAAGAGCATCCCGGTGAGGAAGCCGGAGGCGGCGGTGCGCTGGTCGACCCAGGCGAGGACGTCGACCGGAGCCTCCTTGGCGCGGTCGGCGAGCTTCTGCGCGTCGGAGGGGCGCTCGGGTGGCGCCGTCTTGAGGTCGGCCGGGGCCTGACCCTTGGCGCCGTTGCCCGTACCCGGCTTGGCCGGTTTGCGGAGCGGGGCGGGAATGAGCGAACCGAGCTTCATCGCGGGCTAGCCCTCAGCCACCCGGGGGCGGGAAGGTAGATGGACGAGGCGGATACAGATACTCCCAGATGCCGCCGGTGAACTCGCCGGGATCGCGGGCACGCACCGGCTCCAGCTGGGAGGTGACACTGTAGCGGGGGCCCACTTCCACCCGGCCGTTGCGGATTCGGGTCTGGAACTGGTCGAGCGGGCGCACCGGCGGGCCTCCGAGCCGTTTGCCCTGGAAGTCGTAGACGCCGCCGTGACAGGGGCAGATGAAGTTGCCTGCAGCCTCGATGTAGCTGACCGGGCAGCCGAGGTGGGCGCAGCGGTTGGAGACGGCGACGATCTCGTTCGGGCTCTCGCCGAACTGCTTGGAGCCCTTGCGCACGTAGGCGGTGGTCTTGCCGGCGTCGCCGATCCCCTCGGTCTCGGTGAAGACGACCTGGCGGTAGGTGTCGGCGACGAAGTCGTCGACCGGCCCAACCTCCTCCCAGCGCTCCTTGCCGCGGTGGAAGATCGGCGCGACGGCGAAGCCGACCGCGGGCAGGATGATCGCGGCGCCGGCGATGCCGCCGATGCCCTGGGCGGCCACCGTGAAGGCACGGCGGCGGGTCATCGACTCGCCCTCGAAGTAGCCGGGAGGGTCGGGCTTCGCCCGCTCCGGCCGCGAGGACGTCTCGGCCCCGTTCTGCTTGTCCGCTTCGTCAGCCACAGCTAGTCGTAGGAAGATCGAAGTCTATTTGACTCCGCCGATCGCCCGCGCGGCGGCCTGCCAGCGGTCTGGCGCCGCGGCCTCGCGACCCTCTGTATGGAGCTGCGCGCAGTCGGCGATCAGCTCGCCCAGCTCGCGCACCGCGGCGGGGTCGCCAAGCCTGGCGAGGCGCTCGATCCCGAGCGCGTAGAGGTAGTCGCCGGCGAGCAGGGCGAGGTCGTCGTCGTGGCCGGCGAGCAGGCGTGGCTCGCCGTAGTGGAGCAGGTAGCCCTCGCGCACCGACTCGACCACGAGCGCGTACTCGCCCGGCGCGGCGGCGGCGCGAGGCCCGCTTGCGGCGAGCGGGCCGAAGACCGCCTCCTCCTTCGGCTCGACCACGTGCGCCGCGATCGGGGTGTCCCCCTCGCGCAGGAGGTCCGCCAGAGCCTGCAGGACGTCGCTCACGCAAGCGCCTCGTCGAGCGAATCGAGTGCGGCCTCGAGCGTGCGGTCGACCGTCGACTCGTCGTGGGCGAGCGAGACGAACCAGGCCTCGAACTGGGAGGGCGGCGGGTAGACCCCGCGGTCGAGCATGGCGCGGCAGAAGCGGGCGTGTGCCTCGAGGTCGCAGCCGACGGCAGCGACGAAGTCCGCGACCGGGGTCGCGCTGAAGAAGAGCGTGACGAGCCCCGGCGCGGCGGCGACCTGCAGCGGCCGGTCCTGCACCAGCTCGGCGAAGCCATGGGCGAGGCGGTCGGTGAGCGCGGCGAGGCGGTCGTAGGCGGGTGCGTCGAGCTGGCGCAGCGTCGCCAGGCCGGCGGCGACGGCGAGCGGATTGCCGGAGAGGGTGCCCGCCTGGTAGACGTCGCCGGCCGGGGCGACCCGCTCCATCAGCTCGCGCGGGCCGGCGAAGGCCGCCGCCGGCAGGCCGCCGCCGAGAACCTTGCCGAGAACGGTGAGGTCGGGCTCGACGCCGTAGAGCTCCTGCGCCCCCCCGCGGGCGAGGCGGAAGCCGGTGATCACCTCGTCGAAGACGAGCAGGGCGCCGCTGTCACGGGTGACGGTGCGGAGGAACTCGAGGAACCCCTCCTCGGGCGGGACGACGCCCATGTTGGCGGCAACCGGCTCGGCGAGCAGGGCCGCGACAGGGTGCTTTGCAAGCGCCCGGGTCACAGCATCCCTGTCGTTCCAAGGCACCACGACCGTGGCAGCGGTCTGGGCGACGATCACGCCGGGGCTGGCCGGGATCGCCAAAGTCGCCAGGCCCGAGCCGGCGTCGGCGAGCAGGCCGTCGGAGTGGCCGTGGTAGGCGCCGGCGAACTTGACCACGACCTCGCGGCCGGTGACCGCGCGGGCGAGGCGCACGGCGCTCATCGCCGCCTCGGTGCCGGAACTGGTCATCCTCACCATCTCCGCCGAGGGCACTCGCGCGGCGACCTCCTCGGCCAGCTCGACCTCGCCGGGGGTGGCGACGCCGTAGCTGGTCCCGCGCCCGGCCGCCTCGGCAACCGCGGCGACGACCGCCGGGTTCGCGTGGCCGAGGATCAGCGGCCCCCACGAGCCGACCCAGTCGAGGTAGCGGTTGCCGTCCACGTCGATCAGCTCACAGCCCTCGCCGCGGTCGACGAAGATCGGCTCGCGGTCGATCTGCCGCATCGCGCGCACGGGTGAATTCACTCCCCCGGGAAGCACCTTCAGCGCCCGCTGGTAAAGCTCGGAGGATCGGGACACCTAAGTGCCTATCTCGGTAGGGGTGGAACGTCTTGTACTTTTCCCGCGACCCGGCCGAGGGGCGCTGGCAACTGCCGTCGGGAAAAGTTAAGTGGAACCCCTGCCGAGATAGGCACTAAGAGTGCTCCGCTTCCCACCTGGCGTAGTCGTCGGTGAAGTAGTGCAAGCGGATCTTCTTGTACTCGGTCGAGGAGTAGAGGGTGGCCCGGTCCTCGGGACCCATCCCGCACTCGGCGGCGATCGAGTCGAGGATCGCGTCGCACTCCTCCTTCGAGCGGCCGTGGGCCATGGTGAAGACGCTGTACGGCCAGTCGGCGTAGGTCGGCCGCTGGTAGCAGTGGGAGATGCCGCGGAAGGCGGCCATGCGCCGTCCGGTTTCGAGGATGTCCTCCTCCGGGACCTTCCAGACGCCCATCCCGTTGGCGGAGAAGCCGGCGCGGCGGTGGAAGAGAATCGCGGCGACGCGGCGCAGCAGCTTGCGGTCAACCATCTCCCGCAGGTGCTCGAGCAGTTCCTCGGTGTCGATGCCGAGCTCGCTCGCGGCGGCGTCGTAGGGGCGCTCGACCGCGTCCATCGGCCCCTGCAGGGCACGGATCGTGGCGATGTCGCGCTCGTCGTAGGGCTGCGCCTCCAGCTCGCGCGGCGGTGCCGCCTCGATCGCGGCGGAGAGAGCGTCGGTGTCGCCCTCCATCTCCAGGTTCATGTTGATCTTGAACAGGGTCAGGGTCGGCAGCTCGCGCATCGACTCGGCGCCGGTCTCCCGCATCAGTGCCTCGAGGGTGCCGGAGAGGCCGAGCTCGGAGTCGGGCGGCGTCGCGATCGTGAACCAGAGGTTGAAATCGTGGGTGCGCAGGTAATTGTGCGAGACGCCGGGATGGGAGTTGACAACCGCCGCTGCGCGCTGGGGGTTGTCGGAATCGACCTTCGCGGCCACCAGCATCGACTCGTAGCCGAGCGCCCGGGTGTCGAAGATCGGCGTGATCTCGCGGATGATCCGCTCGTCGAGCAGGCGGCGCGTGCGGGCAAGGACGTCGTCCAGCTCCATCTCCGCCTCGGAGGCGAGGAGCGCGAACGGCTCCGGGTCCAGCGGGAAGCTCGACTGGAGCAGGTTCATCAGCCGCTTGTCGGCCTCGTCGAGCGGAATCGCGGCGCCGTCCTTGCGGGTGCGGGCCTTCGACTGGGGAACCTTCGACGCGCCTACCGAAGCCACCCTGCGGCCTCCTTCGCGTAGTAGGTGACGATCGCGTCGGCGCCGGCGCGGCGGATCGAGGTGAGGGTCTCGCGCACTGCGGCGGGCTCGTCGATCCAACCGTTCGCCGCCGCCGCCTTCAGCATCGAGTACTCGCCGGAGACGTGGTAGGCGGCGACCGGTGCCTCGGTCTCCGCCTTGACCCTGCGCACCACGTCGAGATACGGAGTAGCCGGCTTCACCATCAGCATGTCGGCGCCCTCCTCGAGGTCGAGCTGAGCCTCGCGCACCGCCTCGGCCGCGTTGGCAGGATCCATCTGGTAGCCGCGGCGGTCGCCGAACTCGGGCGTCGACTCGGCCGCGTCGCGGAAGGGGCCGTAGAAGGCCGAGGCGTACTTGGCGCTGTAGGCGACGATCGGGGTGTTGGGATGCCCCTCCTCGTCGAGCTGGTGGCGGATCGTCCCGATCCGCCCATCCATCATGTCGCTGGGCGCGACGGCGTCGGCGCCCGCCTCGGCGTGGGAGATGGCGGTCTTGGCCAGCAGCTCGACCGTGATGTCGTTGTCGACCTCGCCGTCACGGACGAAGCCGCAGTGCCCGTGCGACGTGTACTCGCACAAACAGACGTCGGTGATCACCGTCAGGTCCGGGTGCGCCTCCTTGAGGGCATGCACCGCCATCTGCACCACACCCTCGTCGTCATAGGCTCCCGTCCCCGACTCGTCCTTTTCCGCGGGGATACCGAAGAGCAGAACCGCTTTGACGCCCACCGCCGCAATCTCGGTCGCCTCTGCCACCAGCTCGGAGATCGAGAAGCGTTCAATCCCAGGCATGGACTCCACCTCTTCACGGACTCCCTCCCCGGCAACGACGAACAGCGGCTGGATCAAGTGCTCTGGTCCCAGATTCGTCTCGCGGACGAGACCGCGCAGAGTCTCGGTGCGGCGCAGGCGCCGCATGCGTGTGGCGGGGAACGGCATCAGGGGCGAGTTTAGGGGAGGGGTTGGGGTGGCCGGGATGTCCCCCGCCCGGACAAGTGCCGGTCTAATGAGACCGGCACTTTGAGTATCCGCCCGTTCGGGGGACATCCCGGCCACCCCTCAAGCCGCTCCTAACAATCCGCCGGATGGCAGCGCAGTAGCGTTCGAGCGCAGATGGAGGGGACTGCCACGGCGGCGATCGAGGCTCGGGGGCTGGTGAAGCGCTACGGCGAGCGCGAAGCACTGCGCGGAGTCGACTTCGGGGTGAACCCCGGAGAGGTTCTGGCTGTGATCGGGCCCAATGGGGCCGGGAAGACGACGTTGCTCTCGATCTTGGCTGGGATCTCGAAGGCGGACGAGGGGGATGTGCATCTGCCGAGCGGCGATGTGGGCTGGGTGCCGCAGCAGGCGGCGCTCTACAGGCGGCTGACCGTGGAGGAGAACCTGTTGCTGTTCGCGCGGCTGGAGCGCCATGAGGATCCGCATGCATCGGTCGAGGAGATGCTGGTGCTGACCGGGCTGGGTGAGCGACGTGGGGAGATCGTGGCGCGGCTCTCGGGTGGCAACCAGCAGCGGGTCAACATCGCGATCGGGCTGCTCTCGCGGCCGGTGGTGCTGCTGCTCGATGAGCCCAGCGTTGGCCTCGACCCGCGGCAGCGGGCGCGCCTTTGGGAGTTCATCTCCGGGCTGGCGGGAGGCGGCGCCACGGTGATCTTCTCCACCCACGACATCCAGGAGGCGGAGCGCTACGGGGAGCGCCTGCTGGTGCTCGCCGATGGCGAGGCGCTCTTCGACGGGGCCCCGGCCGGCCTGCGCGAGGCGGTGCGGCGAGAGGCGCCCGAGGCTGCCGACCAAGACTTCGAGACCGCCTTCGTCGCCTTCCTCCACCACCGGGGCCACTGATGCGCTGGCTGCTGCTGAAGGACCTGCAAATCCTTCGCCGGTCCCCCCTGCAGGCGGTGCTGCTGGTCGCCTACCCGGTCCTGATCGCCCTCCTCGTCGGCTTTGCGATCTCCCGCGACTCCGACAAGCCGCGCGTCGCCTTCCTCAACGAGATCCCGGCTGGCTCCAGGGTCAGCGTCGGGCAGACCGAGCTGCCCGCGGTCGAAGTCGACCAGCGCATCTGCCGGCGGGTCGATTGCGTGGACGTGGCGAGCCGTGAGGAGGCGATCGAGGAGGTCCGCTCGGGCGACGTGCTCGCCGCACTGATCCTGCCGGCCGACCTCGTCGACCAGATCAACTCGCTCTCGACTCCGCGGCCCGGCGCGCCGCAGGTCGAGGTGATCGTCAACGAGGAGGACCCGGTCAAGGCGCAGCTGGTCGACGATCGCATCACCTCGCTCCTCGCCCAGGCGAACCTGCTTATCGCCAGGCGGATCGCCAACGAAGGGGGAAAATTCCTCGACCTCGTCATCAACGGCGGCGACTTCGAAGTGATCGGCCAGACGGTCGAGATCCTCGGCCTGCGCGCCTCCGCGCAGATCCTCCAGGCGCTGCGACCCGCCGTGGCCCGAGGCGGCCTGCGCAAATCGCTGGACCAGGTGGTCGAGTTCACGAACCTCTCCCGCAGCAACCTCGACGTCGGCGCCGTGCTGCTCTCCCGCCTCACCCAGCCGATCGCCGTCGACAAGCAGGTGGTCAGCGGTGGGGCGCCGCCGCTCGACCTCTTCGCCATCGCGGTGGCGGCGACGCTCACCCTGACCTTCGTCGTCGTCCTCCTGGTCGCCGGATCGCTCGCTCTGGAGCGCGAGGAGAACGCCTTCGCGCGCCTGACCCGCGGCCTTGTCTCGCGCTCCGGGCTGCTCGCCGAGAAGGTAGGCCTGGGGGTCGCGGTGGGCGTGGTGGTGACACTGCTGATGCTGGCCGGCCTGGAGCTCTTCGTCTCACTGGCCTGGGAGCGCTTCGCCCTATGGCTGGCGGCGATCGTCGGCGGCGGCGCGGCGCTTGGGGCGGCAGGGGCGGCGCTCGGGGCAGGGGCCCGTGACGTTCGCGCTGTCTCCCTGCTCGCCTTCATGGTTTCGCTGCCGATCGCCTTCCTCTCGCTGATCCCCTCTGGCGCGGTCGGCGGCGCCCTCTACGACGCGATCCAGGCGCTGACCGCTCTCTTCCCCTTCAAGCCGACCCTGCGGGCGATGACCGCCGCGCTCGACTCCGGCGGCGACAGCATCCGTGGGCCGTTCCTCCACCTCGCTGCCCTCGCCGTCGCCTATGGCCTCCTGGCCCGCTTCGCCCTGCGCCGCTTCGCCGTGACCTGAGCGCTACCCGCGCTCGGCGAGCTGCTGGCGCGTGCTGAGCGACCGTCTAGTGTGCACTGGCCATGCGGGTGCTCTTCATCGGGGACGTGGTGGGCGGGCCCGGGAGGCGGGGGTTGGCAGCGACGATGCCCGAGCTGCGCGAGCGCTACGCGCCGGACTTCGTCGTCGTCAACGGTGAGAACTCCGCGGGCGGGATGGGGATCACCGAGAAGACCGCGGAGTCCCTTTTCGAGGCGGGAGCTGACGCGATCACCACCGGCAACCACGTCTATCGCCACCGCGAGGTCTACGACTACCTGACCCGCAACGACCGCATCGTCCGTCCCGCCAACTACCCCTACGCCAACCCGGGGCGCGGCTACACCGTGATCGAGGCGGGCGGGCGGCGGGTGGGCGTGATCAACCTCAGCGGCGCGATCGGGCTGACCGTTGCGCGATCGCCCTTCCACGAGGTCGACAGCATCCTCGAGAAGATCGAGGCCGACTTCTCGATCGTCGACTTCCACGCCGAAGTCTCGAGCGAGAAGGTGGCGATGGGCTGGCACCTGGACGGTCGGGTCGCCGCGGTGCTCGGCACCCACACCCACGTGCCCACCGCAGACGCCAGGGTCCTCCCCCAGGGAACCGCGTTCATCTCCGACGTCGGCATGACCGGCTCGCGCACGGGCGTGCTCGGCGTCAAGCCGGAGCTGATCCTGGAGAGGTTCATCACTCAGATGCCGGTCAAGTTCGAGACGGCCGAGGAGGACATCTGGGTGATGGGTGCGGTGGTCGACGTCAACAAGGACGGGTTGGCTGATTCCATCGAGCAGGTGATGGTGCCTGCCAGTGGTGGTTAGAGGGTGGGGATGCCCCGCCCGGACAAGTCGCGCGCTAATTAGCGCGCGACTTTGAGTATCCGCCCGTTCGGAGCATCCCCACCCTCTTTTCCAACCGCTGCCAGGGCCACCAGAAGCAGGGGGTAGAACCAGACTATGTAGAGGTAGAACCAGTGCTCCGCAGTCAGCTGGACTGCTATGAGCAGGGCAGCGCCTAGGGCAGCTACCTGCACCAGTGACTTCTCTCGCGGGCGGAAGGCGAAGAGCATGGCCATGGCCCCGACCGCGATCAGGATCCCGATGCGTAGCGGCTCGAGTGCGGCTACCTGTCCCCAGATGCTGAACGGCGAGTTGCGATCGGCTTGGTAGGCAATCGTGCGGTCGTAGAACGTGCTTAGGCCTGGGTCGATCGAAGGCCACAGCATCATCAGCGCGACTGTGATCAGGAAGGCAATTGCGAACGTGGCTCCCGCGGGTGGCGCCGTAGGGGGGCCCACCCCTGAGGAAGCTTTAGCTACCGGAAGGGGTGGGGGGTCCCCTGCGGCGACAGGACCCGTGGGCCGGTACGTCGCGAGCATCGGAGCCAACAACGCTGGGGCGAACTTCGTGAGCGACGCGAGGGCCAGCAGGACTCCGCGTGCGGCGGGTCTGGCGAGGACGAGCAGCGTGGCGACGAGGAGCAGGGCCACCAAAGTGTCATTCGAATTCGACTCCAGGACGAAGGCGGTGTATGGGTAGGCGGCCCAGGCAAAGGTCAGCGTGGCGGCCAACTTGTTGCCAGCGGGGCCCGGCCGGAGGCGGCGGCCGAGCAGGATCAGCAGGGCGACGGTGGCGAGGTCGAAGCCGACGGCGGCCCCGTGTGCGGCGGGCAGGTCGTCCCAGCTCCCCGACCACGGCCAGATCAGCTCGAAGGGCGTGTAGGCCAGGTAGTTAACGGAACCGTAGGTGTCGCCCTGCAATACGTCGCCGGAGAAGTTGTCGTAGATCGGTTCGCCGTGGGTTATCCGGTCAGCGCCGACCACGCTCGCGTAGCCGACATCGATCGCGCCCGAGTCAGCAACGTTGAGCCCGACTCGAAAGCCGATCAGGAAAAGCGCTGCGACGAGCAGCCAGCCCGCCGACCAGACCGGGCGTATGCCCTCGCCGCGACCTCGGAAGCCAATCCACAGCCCTCGGCCGAGGAAGTAGAGGAGCGGCGGGTACTGGAGTGGCACCGAGGCGTCGATCTCGCCGCGGTTGAAGAAGAAGTGCGAGATGCCGAAGGCGAGCAGGACGAGGAGGTCGAGGTTGGCGACGCGCCAGAGCCGGCGCCAGTCGACCAGGCCGATCAGGAAGAGGGCACAGAGGGGCAGGAAGACGTAGGGGGCGTTGAGCTTGTGGCCGAAGGCGCCCGAGTACCCGCGCGCCATCTTCCAGGCAACCTGATGCCCCGTCCAGGACTCGCGCACCGCTCCGGTCGCGGGGTCGACGATGACAAGCGCCACCCGCTCGTCATCTGCGAAGTAGGAGACCTCCCAGTTGCCGTCGACCATGGCAGCGCTGTGAGTCAGCCCTGAGTTCTTCTCTCGCTGGTCGAGGACCTTGCCGTCGCGCCCGGCGATGCGGATCGCCCCGGCTTCGCCGATCTGCTCGGCCATCGCCGCCGCCGGCCATGCCAGGAAGGCCGCGACCACGAGTGCGCGCAGGGCGCAGCGCATCAGCTCAAGCCGAAGTGCTCGAGGACGACGGGCGCCACGTCGCGCAGCGCCCACTGGGATCGAGAGTGCGGGTCGTCCGGCCCGCAGCCCACGAAGAGCAGGGGGCCCAGCGAATCGCCGGCTCGCAGCGAGCCGTGGCTGCCGCCGCCGGCGTGGCTGACACCACCCCAGTCGACCGCCTCGTAACCCGGAGACAGGGAGACGATGAAGTCGCCGGCGTGCGGCGCGGCGAGCGCCGACCAGACCCGGGCCAGGGGGTCTGGGTACTCCTCGCTGCGCAGGCGGCCGTCCTCGACGGTCGCTTCCAGCGTTCCGAGCTCCCCGTCGAGGTCCCAGTCCTCACCGCGGAGGTCGGCGACGGCGCTGCCGGGACGAAAGCGGAGCTGGGAGCCGGCGCGCTCCACCACAGCGCTGGCGCCCGGCGGCGGCGCCCCGGGCTCGCTTCGCTCCAGCGGCTCGCCATCGGCGCCCTCGAGCCAACAGACCAGATCGATCCCCTCGGTCACCGCCAGGCGTTGCCCGACGTCGCCATGCTGTGCTCGCTCCCCCTCCGAAGGCAGCAGGTAGACGTGGGCCGCGCGGCCGGTCGGGCTGACCGCCAGCTGCGCCTGCTCGGCCCGGTCGTCGGAGGGGCGCAGCACCTCCCACTCGCGGCCCAGCAGGTCGGCAAGCGGAAGGCCGCGGGTCACCGGCGTCTGCGCGTGGTCGGCGAGCAGGATCACCGCGTGCTGGTCGAGGAAGGAGTCGAGGTCGCCCGCCGACGCGACCAGCTCGGCGAAGCAGCTGTCGGCCTTGGCGATCGACTCGACGCTGGCCTCGGGGCCGTGCCGGTGCGAGTAGTTGTCGTTGTCAGGTAGGGAGAGCAGGAGGAAGTCGAAGCCATCGCTGCCGACCAGCTCGGCCGCGCAGCAGGCGGAGTAGCGGTCGCGGCTGCCGGGGATCGAGGTGGGGCGACAGGGAACCTCGCGACTGGCGTAGAGGTCGCCGTAGAAGAGCTCGCGCGGGCCCCATGTGTGATGGCGGAACTTGAGCCGGGTGGCGTCGACGGCGCGGCGCAGCAGCCCGTCGAGGGATACCTGGTGGCGGTGGCGGCCGCGGAAGATCAAAAACGGCGTGCACGCGGTCCGCTGCCCTGCGTCGTCGAGGCGCTCGAACAGCGTCTCCACCTCGGGGCTGAGATGGGCCAGGTTCATGTTGTAGACGAGGTCATAGAGGGCGCGGAAGATGCCGAAGGCGCGGCTCGCCTCGAGCGAGGTGCCGTACTCCACGTAGCGCCGCTCGAGCCGGTGGTACCAGTTCATGCCGCTGATCCAGTGGCCGTCGGCGGCGTGGCCGGTGGCGAGCTCCGCGCAGGCGACCGGGGTAACCGAGGGGAAGCTCGAGACGCAATCGGGGACGAGGGCCCCCCGCTCGAGCAGGGCGCCGAAGGTCGGCGCGCGGCCCTCCTCGACGGCGCGCTCCAGCATGTCCGTGCGCAGGGAGTCGACGTAGGTGAGGATCAGCTTCTTCGCGGCCATCGGTCGCGAATGATCCTTGAACGGGCGGCGCGGCTAGCGGAGCACGCGCAGGCCGGCGTGCTTGCGCTGGCTACGGCGGTGGCGCGAGATCCCGACCCAGATCAGCGCAGCGAGGACGAGCAGGACCAGCGGCGAGAAGACGATCGCGATCGCGAGGACGATCAGCGCCGCAAGCGAGACGAGGAAGGCGAGCGCGCCCGTGCCGCTGCCCTCGCGGCGGCCGGCCGCGCCGACGACTTCGCTGACGACGACGCAGGCAGCGACGCCGCCGATCAGGCAGAAGATCGCGCTGACCGGCAGGTCGAGGTCGGCGGTGCCGGCGAGCAGGGCGCCGACCGCGAAGCCGATCACGGCGGTGAGCAGGGTCATCCGTCCACGCGCCGATCCGTGCGTCCCCGTGGTCCCGGCGAGCATCCCGATCGCGAGACCGATGCCGAGCACGAAGCAGATGTCAGAGAGAGATCCCATGCGGAAAACCTAGCCGTCCCGGCGCCAGGGCGTGGATTCGCCACACTATCCCCCATGCCCGAGCCGCCCCACCGGCGTCGCGCCCATACCCGTACCCGTGACCTGGAGCGCTACGCGGGCCTGTTCGCCCAGCGGACGCGGGTGATGCGCTCCTCCGCGATGCGGGACCTGATGGCGGTGACCGCTCGGCCCGATGTGATCTCGCTGGCGGGGGGCCTACCCGACACCTCGACTTTTCCGCCCCAGACCTTCGCCGCCCAGATGACCCGCATTGCCCAGGAGTCCGCTGCGGAGGCGCTCCAGTACGGGCCGACCGAGGGCTTCGAGGAGACGGTCGACTGCATCGCCCAGGTGATGGCCGCCGAGGGAATGCTTCCCGACCCCGAGGACGTGATCGTCACCACCGGCGGCCAGCAGGCGATCGACCTGATCTCCAAGACGCTGATAGATCCGGGCGACGTGGTGATCTGCGAGGCCCCCACCTATCCCGGAGCCGTGCCGGTCTTCTGCAGCTACCAGGCAGACACGGTCCAGATCGAGTGCGACGAAGACGGGATGCGGATCGACGAGCTGGAAGCGACCCTGGAGCGTCTCGATGGCGAAGGCCGCCGGCCGAAGTTCGTCTACTCGGTGCCGAGCTTCCAGAACCCCGCCGGAGTGACGATGTCGCTGGAGCGCCGCCGGCGCCTGGTGGAGCTGGCCCAGCGGCGCGAGCTGCTGGTCGTCGAGGACAACCCCTACGGCCTGCTGCGCTTCGGCGGCGAGCCGTTGCCGCCGCTCTACCAGCTCGACGGCGGCGACTTCGTGATCTACGTCGGAACCTTCTCGAAGATCCTCTCGCCCGGAATCCGGCTGGGCTGGATGGTGGCGCCGCCGCCGGTGATGGAGAAGGTCGTGCTCGGCAAGCAGGCTGCCGATCTCTGCACCTCGACCTTGACCCAGTACTTCGTCCGCGAGTACTTCGCCGACGGCAACTGGCGCGAGTACATAGCGAGCCTGGTCGAGATCTACCGTGCCCGGCGCGACGCGATGGTCGAGGCGCTGCGTCAGCACTTTCCCGCCGAGGCGACCTGGACCGAACCCGAAGGCGGGCTCTTCATCTGGGCGACCCTTCCCGATTACATCGACACCGAGGACCTGCTGGCCAAGGCGCTGCGCGAGGATGTCGCCTTCGTCCCCGGGCGTGCCGCCTACGTCGACGGGCGCGGGCGCAGCTCGATGCGCCTCAACTTCTCCGGCGCGAGCGAGGATGAGATCCGTGAGGGGATCCGGCGCATCGGCAAGGTCGTCAATGAGCAGCTGGAGCTGTACGGGACGCTGACCGGGGAACGGGCGGCGGTTCCAGCGCGCGCGGACGAGACCGCCGAGGAGAACGTCGTGCCCTTCCGCAAGACCGTGGAGGGCGGCGGGTGAAGGTCGCCGTGCTGAAGGGCGGTCGCTCGCTGGAGCGAGGCGTCTCGCTGCGCTCCGGCGCCAGGGTCGAAGACGCGCTGGAGCGGCTGGGCCACGAGGTGGTGGCGCTCGAGGCGGAGGGCGCCCTGGTGAAACGGCTGGACGAGTCGCGGCCCGACGTCGTCTTCGTCGCCATGCACGGCCGCGGCGGTGAGGACGGCACCGCGCAGGAGCTGCTCGAGATCCTCGGCATCCCCTTCACCGGACCCGGGGTGGCGGCCTGCATCCGCTGCATCGATAAGGTCCTGGCCAAGCACGAGATGCGCGCCGCGGGCGTGCCGACTCCCGACTGGTTCGCATTCAACGAGACCGCCTTCCGCGAGCTGGGAGCGGCCGACGCGCTCGGCGCGCTGGAGGAACGGCTCGGCTTCCCGCTGGTGGTCAAGCCGAGCCGCGGGGGCTCCTCCCTCGGGGTGAAGTTCGCCGCCAGCTGGTTCGAGGTGCCGGAGGCGCTCGTCTCCGCCTTCAGCTACGACGATCGTGTGCTGCTCGAGCGTTTCGTCGAGGGACGGGAGCTGGCGGTCAGCGTGCTGGGCGGTGAGGCGCTGCCGGTGGTGGAGGCGATTCCCGCCGACGGCGACCGCTACGACTTCGAGGCCCGCTACGAGATCGGCCGCACCACGTTCGCCTGCCCCGCCGATCTGGGCGGCGACGAGGCGGCCGTCACCGCGGCGGCGCTGAGTGCCTACGAGGCGCTGGGATGCTCGGGCTTCGCCCGCGTCGACCTGATCCTTGGAGGCGACGGTCCCCAGGTGCTCGAGGTGAACGCGATTCCCGGCCTCACCGACACCAGCCTCCTCCCCCAGGCTGCCGAGGCCGGGGGAATGAGCTTCGAGCAGCTGGTCGAGCGCATCCTCGACCTCGCGCTGAAGCCGGCTGCCGCCTAGGCGTCCTCGCCTTTGGCGAAGTCCTCTGGCGTGACCTCGTCGAGGAACTCCTTGAACTTGTCGACGACCTCCTCGGTGTCCTCGACGTCCTGCTCGAACTCGATCGCCGACTCCTCGATCACGTCCTCCGCCGCGAAGATCGGCGCCGAGACGCGGACGGCGAGGGCGAGGGCGTCGGAGGGGCGGGAGTCGATCTCCAGCTCGGAGCCGTTGATCGAGACGGTGATCGAGGCGTAGAAGGTGTTGTCGCGCAGCTCGGTGACCGAGACCCGCTCGCATTTTGCGTCGAGCTGCTCGAGCAGGTCGGAAAGGAGGTCGTGGGTCATCGGGCGCGGCGTCGAGGCGCCCTGCAGCTTCATCAGGATCGCCGCCGCCTCCGGGTGACCGATCCAGATCGGCAGGAAGCGATTGCCGTCGACCGTCTTCAGCAAGACGATCGGCTGCTTGCCGACCATGTCGAAGCTGACGCCATAAATTTGCATTTGCTGCACAAGAATCGCTCCGGACCGCGGTGGGATGGCCATTATAGGCGCGGTCCCGAGCCAGATTTACGGCGTTGGGCCTGAGTCGCGCAAGCGAGCAGTGGGCGATCCTGGATTCGAACCAGGGACCTCGTCCTTATCAGAGACGCGCTCTAACCAACTGAGCTAATCGCCCGCGGTGGGTTGGCGATGATAGCGGCCGGACTCAGCCCCGCAGCCGCTTCAACCGGCCGGCCAGGGCGAGGGCCTCCTCGAGGTCGTCGAAGCGGATCTCGACCGCGATCTCGCCGTGGCGGGGACGGACGCTGACCTCGTGACCGAGCGCCGACTCGAAGCGGTCCGCCGCCTCCTTCATCGCCGCCGCCTCTTCTGGTGCGACCGCCTGTCGCGATCCTTTGGTCTTTGGCTGGCCAGCCAGCTTAACCCTGTTTTCGGTCTCGCGCACCGACCAACCGGCTTTAGCAGCGTCGCGGGCCAGGCGCCGGCGGACGTCGTTGCCGTCGGCGGCAAGGAGAGCCCGACCGTGGCCCTCACTGAGGCTTCTCGTCTCGAGCAGCTCGAGCACCTCGTCGGGAAGCTCGAGCAGGCGGATCAGGTTGGAGACGGCCGGGCGGCTGCGCCCGAGGCGCTGAGCCAGCTCCTCCTTGGTGAGGCCGAGCTCCTCGACCAGCGCCGCGCAGGCGCGAGCCTCGTCGATCGGGTTGAGGTTCTCGCGCACCATGTTCTCGATCAGAGCCACCTGCAGCCGCTCCGCCTGCTCTGAGTCGCGGGCGATCGCGGGCACCTTGTCCAGCCCGGCTTGCTGCGCAGCGCGCCAGCGGCGCTCGCCGGCGATCAGCTCGTAGCTGCCATCGTGCAGGGGACGGACCAGCAGCGGCTGGACGACGCCAGACGTTTCGATCGAAGCCGCCAGCCCCGCCAGGGCCTCGGGCTCGAAGCGGGTGCGCGGCTGGTTCGGGTTGGGCTTGATCAGCTCGACCGGAAGCTCGAGCAGCTCGCCGAGGCCTCCCGCCTCGGACTCGGGCAGGATCGCCGCGATGCCTCGCCCCATGCCGCGCTTGGCGACGCTAGCCACGAGCGGCGAGCTCCTGGGCGAGCGCCCGGTAGGCGGTCGACCCGCGCGAGGAGGGAGCGTGCTCGGTCACGGGCAGACCATAGCTGGGAGCCTCGGCGACTCTGACGCTGCGGGGAATGACCGTCTCGAAGACCATCTCGGGAAAATGCTCGCGCAGTTCCCGCTCCACGTCCTGGGCAAGGCGGGTGCGCTCATCGTGCATGGTGATCAACAGCCCCGACACCTTCAGGGCCGGGTTCAGCTCGCGGCGGATCATTCCCAGCGTGTCGAGGAACTGGACCAGCCCCTCTAGGGCGAGGTACTCCGCCTGGACCGGCACGATCGCGCGATCGGCGGCGGCGAGGGCGTTGACGCTCACGGGGCCGAGCGAGGGCGGGCAGTCGAGCAGGGTGAAGGCGAAGCGCTCCCGCACGGGGCCGAGCCGTTCGCGCAGGCGCACCTCCGACTGCTCGAGCCGGGGCAGCTCGACGGCGGCGCCGGCGAGGTCGCGGCTGGCCGGCACCAGCCAGAGGTTGTCGGGTCCGGCGGGGCGGGCCGCCTCCGCCACGGAGACCTCGCCGATCAGGCAGTCGTAGGAGGAGGGATGGCCCTCACGGTCGCCACCCAGGGAGACGGTGGCGTTGCATTGCGGATCGAGGTCGACCAGGAGCGTCTGCGAGCCGGCGGCGGCAACGCAGGCCGCCAGATTCACCGCGGACGTCGTCTTGCCGACTCCGCCCTTCTGATTCGCGACCGCGTAGACGAGCCCCATCCGCGCCAGCCTAGTTAACCGCGGGGGCGCTTCTTGGCCACCCCGGGGCGGCGGGGAAGATCCGGCGGAGTCTGGTCTGCCTTGCGTATTACATGGAGGTGGCGATGCCTGGAGCCGGCCCGGTCGCCGACGTCGACGATCCGCTCGGGACGCATGGCGAGCGCCTCGGCGGCGCGGTCCAGCTGCGACTCCTCGCCCTCGTCGCGCCTGCCCTTCCAGGCGACCAGGACGCCCTCCTCGCGCAGCAGCGGGGAGGCCAGCTCGGCCAGGGTCGAGAGGCGGCCCACCGCGCGCGCCGTGACCACCTGGTAGGCCTCCCGGCCCGCACCGCCGGCGATCTCCTCCGAGCGAGCGTTGAGGACGTTGGCGTTGGCGAGCCCGACCGACTCGATCGCCCGCTCGATGAAGTCGCACTTGCGGCCGACCGACTCGATCAGGTCGACCCGCGCCCGAGGCAGGGCCACAGCCAGAGGAAGGCCGGGAAACCCAGCCCCAGAGCCGATATCGGCGATTGTCATCGCCGATCGCAAAGCCGGCACCTCGAGGCCGGTGAGGCTGTCGACGACGTGGACCGTCCAGGCCCGCTCGTCGACGATCGAGCTGACCGAGGCACGCTCTTCCGCGAGCAGCCCGAGGACGGTTTGCAGCGCTTTGCGAGCGTCCGGATCGAGGTGCGCCGTGGGGTCGCCGCTCACTCTGCGACGAGCGGCGCGACGACCACGCAGCGACTGGGCTCGTCGCCCTCGCTGTAGGTCTCGACGCCGGCCCTCTCCTTCAGGTGCTCGTGGACCACACGGCGCTCCTGAGCGCTCATCGGGTCCATGGTCACCCGGCGCTCGCCGCCCAGCGCCTGCTCGGCGGCGCGGTCGGCGCGGGCTGTCAGCGTCTCGCGGCGGCGCTCCCGGTAACCGGCGGCGTCGACGACCACCCGCTTGCGATCCCGCATCCCGCGAAAAGCAGCCTGGTAGCAGAGCAGCTGAAGCGCGTCGATCGTCTGGCCCCGTTTGCCGATCAAGAGGCCGTAGTCGTCGTCACCTTCGACAGTGGCGACGATTCGCTCGTCGCCCTCCGAGACCTCGACGTCGCCGTCGAGCTCGAGTTCGTCGAGGACACCCTCGACTACCTCCCGGACCCGCTCCGCGGGCTCTGCTGGCCAATCCACCCCATCAGTCACAGCGGGCACCATATTCCAGCCAGGGGGTGTCGTGGGAGGCGATTGGAGATGCCTCGACTCCGCCCACCCCCACCTGCGGTGGGGGAATTTGGTGCCCCTTCGGGGCAAGAAACACTCCGCGGTGCCGTAGGAGGCTGCGCCGAGGCATCTCCAATCGCCCATTCACACGCTCTGGCAAGCCAAATGCAGCCCGCGGCGGCGGGCACGTGGGCTGGCGAGCCTCGCTTCCGAAAGCATGCGAAGGACGGGAGCTTGTCGTAGGGCGAGGGCGGGGGTCTTCTCGATGGTGCCTCCCCCGGCACCGCGGAGTGATTCTGGGCCTCCCGCAGGGAGGCTCGTCGTTGCCCCAGCCGAAAGGCTGGGGCTGGGCATCCAGCGAGGAGGCCCCCGCCCCTGCCCTTACCGCCGCTTCTTCCGTTTTTTCGGCGGTTTAGGTGGCGGCTTCGTCGCCGCGACCTCTTCAGGCGTCGACAGCGCGGGCGCCGGGATCAGCTTGGCTGCCGCGTAGGACTGGAGCACAGTCCAGAAGTTGGTCGTGATCCAGTAGAGGCTGAGGCCGGCCGGGAAGGAAGGGACGAAGAAGACGCCAACGAGCGCGAAGGCTCCGAGCAGGAAGTACTGCTGATTGCCGACCGTGCTCGGCGAGGAACGCATGGTGACGTACATCGAGAGCGCCATCGAGGCGGCGAAGAGGACCATCAGGATGATCGTCTCGGTGCCCTGGGGATTTTCGACTACGGAGTCGACGAAGAACCAGCCTGCTCCACCGCTCGATTCGACGTCCTGCTCAAAGCTGTTGCCGCGGAGAAGTTGAAAGAGGGCGAAGAAGATCGGCAACTGCAGGATCAGGGGCAGGCACGAGGCCAGCGGGTTGACTTTGTTCTCCTGGTAGAAGCGCATCATCTCCTGCTGCATGCGCTGCCGGTCGTTTTTGTACTTCTCCTGGATCAGTTTGATCTGCGGCTGCAGCGCCTGCAGGCCGCGCATCCCCTTGATCTGTTTGTAGGTGAGCGGGATCAGTACCACCCGGACCACGATCGTCAAAGCGATGATCGACGTCCCCCAGCTCAGGCCCACGTCGTCGTGGAAGAACTGCAGCACCGCCTCGGCGACGTCCTCGATCGGCTGCAGGATGTTCGCCAGGAAGATCATGTGCTCGCCTCGCCGTGGTACTCAGCCGGGTCGACCGGGCCCACCCGCAGCGTGAAGCGGTCGGGGATCGGGTCGAAGCCACCGTGGCTGAACGGGTTGCAGCGCAGCAGACGCCAGCAGGCGAGCAGCAGGCCGCGGGGCGCGCCGAATCGCTTGACCGCGTCAGCCGCATAGGAAGAGCAACTCGGCTCATAGCGACAACGAGGGCCGAGCACCGGAGAGAACCAGCGCTGGTAAGCCGCGATCGCGGCCAGCACGGCGCGTTTCACGTGGAACGCCCCCCGGCTGATGTGCTCGCCAGCGCCTCCTCGATGCTCGCTTTCACGCCCGGCTCACCTTCCCGCTCGATCAGGTCGGCGATTTCCGGCCTCGCAACGAGGACGAAGTCGTGGTCGTCGGGGAGCCGGTCCGAGAGATCCCAGAAAGCCTCGCGCAGCACCCTCTTGACACGGTTTCGCTCCACCGAGGATCCGATCTTGCGGCTCGCTGAGACGCCCAGCCTTACGCCGGCCTCCTCGTCCTGCTGGCGAGGGAAGCTGTAGAGGACCAAATGGCGGGTCGCGCTCGACGATCCGTCACGGTAGACGCGGTCGAACTCCCCACTCCGCGAGAGGCGGCGTCGCTTCGCCGCCATCTACGGAGTCAGGCGCTTCCGACCCTTGCGGCGTCGGCGCTTCAGGATCGCGCGGCCGCCGCGGGTGCTCATCCGTGCCCGAAAACCATGCGTCTTCGCGCGCTTGCGCTTCTTCGGCTGGTAGGTGCGCTTCATCGGGCGTCGCAGTATACGGACGCGATCCGGGCATCAACGGGCCGGTCCAGAATCTTTTTGACGGGATTTGCGGCGCGCCCGCTTTCCGGGCACCAGGCCGCCGCTATGGTCGCTCGCTTGTGGAAGACGGCGCCTCCCGACACGATCTCGAAGCTCTCTGGCAAGACGCCCAGGGGCGACTGAGGTCCTCGGTACCGGAGTCCACCTTCTCGCTTTGGCTGGCGCCGCTCCAGCCGTCGGCGGTGCGCAGCGGGACGCTCTACCTCACCGCTCCGGAAAAAGTCCGTGCCTGGGCCGAGCGACGCTACTCCTCGCTGATCCGCGAGGCCGTGATCGCTGCCGGGGGCCCGGCCGCGATCAGCTTCGGACCCGCTGAGACAGCGGCGGACGGTGAAGGCACAAGTCTCGACCTCAACAGCAGCCTCACCTTCGAGCGGTTCGTAATCGGCGACGGCAACCGGCTTGCCCACGCCTCGGCACTGGCGGTCGCCGAGGCGCCGTCGGAGGCCTACAACCCCCTCTTCCTGCACGGCCCACCCGGGCTGGGCAAGACGCACCTCCTGGTTGCGATCGCCAACTACCTGCGCACCCATGCACCCGAGCTCGACGTCCGCTACACGACGGCGGAGGGCTTCACCAACGAGTTCGTGACGGCGCTGCGGGCAAGCGGCGCCGATGAGTTCAAGCGGCGCTACCGGGACATAGACGTCCTCCTCGTCGACGACATCCAGTTCCTGCAGGGGAAGAAACAGACCGAAGAGGAGTTCTTCCACACCTTCAACGCCCTCCACGAAGGCGGCAGCCAGCTCGTCCTCTCCGCCGACCGGCTTCCGCGCGAGCTCTCCACCCTTGCCGCGCGGCTGCGGGACCGCTTCGAGTGGGGCCTTACGATCGCGGTCGAGCCGCCCAACCTGGCGACTCGCGTCACCGTCCTGCGCCGCCTCACCCGCGAGGCGGGCGTCGAGACCGACGGCAGCGTGATCGACGAGCTGGCGCGACGGATCGACGCCAACGTCCGGCTCCTGCACGGGGGGCTCACGCGGCTGCTCGCCCACGCCTCCCTGACCTCCAAGCCGCTCAGCTCGGACTTGGTCGCCGAGGTAGTGCCGAAAGCAGCTCGGCCGGCCAACCTCCCGGTGGAGGAGATTCAGCAGCGTGTGGCTGCTTCCTTCGGCATCTCGCGGGCTGAGCTGGTGGGCACGAGCCGCGCCGCCACCCCCCTGCGCGCCCGGCAGGTCGCGATCTTCCTCACCCGGGAGATGACCGACCTCTCGCTACCGCAGATCGGGCGCGTCTACGGCGGGCGAGACCACTCCACCGTGCTCAACGCCCTGCGCAGGATCGAGGTCGGGCTGGCCCAGGACGACGCTCTCAGCGCCAGGGTCAGCGAGCTGCGCACAGCAATCCACAACCCAACCCCCGGCGACGCCTAGACGGCCGGGCGCGCTGTAAGAATCAACGCCTTCCACAACCCCGTTCCACAGCCCCAATCCGCACACGTGCTCGATTCGACCTCAGATTCACCGCTTTCCACAGCCCCTAACTCAACTCAAGAAGGTAATCGGTCTTTGAAGCTGAAAATTCCAAGAGAGGAATTCGTCACCAAGCTCTCCACCGTTTCCCGGGCGCTCTCGACCCGTACCGCGACCCAAGCGCTCTCGGGAATTCACGTCGAGGCGACGGACCAGAGCGTGACCTTGGGCGCCACCGACGGCGAGATGGGGTTGCGAACAGAGCTCGCCGCGGAGGTCGAGGCGTCAGGATCGGTGCTGTTGCCGGGCCGCCTTCTCGCCGACATCGCCCGTTCGCTCGGCGGCACGACGGTCGAGGTCGAGGTGCGCGAGGCCGAGCGGGACGTGGAGATCCGCAGCGCCGCCTCGAGCTTCCACCTGCGCGTCCTGCCCGCCGCCGACTTCCCCAAGCTTCCCGAGGAGGGAGACGCGCCGCTGAAGATTCCCGCCGAGGCGCTCGCCTCGACCGTCGAGCTGGTAGCTCGCGCCGCCTCTCGCGACGACATGCGCCCTGTCCTCACCGGCGTCCTGGTCAACGTCGCCGGCGAGGAGATGACGATGGTGGCGACGGACTCCTACCGGCTGGCGGTGAAGCGGACCGAGCTGAAAGGCGGCATCGGTGGCGAGCTGGAGGCGAACATCCCCGCCCGCGCCCTGCGCGAGCTCGGCCGGATCCTCTCGAGCGAGGGGGTCGAGGAGGTCGCGGTCAGCCTGCTTCGCAACCAGGCCGTGTTCAGCGCAGGCGGGGTCATCCTCAGCACGACGCTGATCGATGGCCAGTTCCCCAACTTTCGACAGCTGCTGCCCGAGTCCTACGACCACGACGTGCGGTTGCCGCGTGGCGAGTTCCTCGAGGTGGCGCGGCGGGTCAGTCAGCTCGCCCAGCGCAACGCGCCTCTCCGCCTCGCCTTCGCTCCCGGCGAGCTGACGGTGGCGGCGTCCACTCCCGACGTGGGGGACGCGGAGGAGACGATGCCCGCCGCCTTCGAGGGGGAGGCGCTGGAGATCGGCTTCAACCCGGAGTTCCTCAAGGAGGGGATCGAAAGCGTCGAGGGCGACGAGGTGCTGCTGCGGCTGATCTCGCCGCTGCGCCCGGGTCTGCTGCAGCCCGTCGACAACGAAGACTTCCGCTACCTGGTGATGCCCATTCGCCTCAACGTCTAGCGATGCTCGTCGCGGCTGTCGAAGCGAAGCCGCTGCGCAGCCTGAGTGAGGCGCGGGTCGAGCTCGGCCCCGGCATCGTCAGCCTGGTGGGCCCCAACGGCGCCGGCAAGACCAACCTGCTGGAGGCGCTCTACTTCGCCCTCACGGGACGCTCCTTCCGCACCTCCGATCGCCGGGACCTGATCCCGTTCGGGGGAGCCTTCGCTCGCGCGGAGGTCGCGATTCGAGGGGGTGACGCCGGCGAGCGCCGGCTGCTCGCCTCGGTCAGTCGCTCCGAGGGCCGCCGCCACCTCCTCGACGGTAACCCGGCCGATCCGGCGACGGTGTCGAGGTGTCGCCCGCCGGTTGCGGTCTTCTCACCGGACCGGCTGACGCTGGTCAAGGGCCCCCCGGCCGAGCGGCGTGCGCACCTGGACCGTTTCGTCGCCGCTCGCTGGCCTTCCCGCACCGAGCTGCGCCAGCGCTTCGGACAGGCACTCGCCCAGCGCAACGCTCTGCTCGGAAGGATCGCCGCGGGCCGCAGCGGCACCGGCGAGCTCGAAACCTGGGACGCCGCCTTCGCCGAGGCCGCGTCGGAGCTGGGTCAGGCCCGCGCTGAGGCCGCGGCAGAGCTGGGCGAGCCCTTCGCCACAGCCGCCGAGGAGCTGGGCCTGGAGGGCGGCGCTGCGATCGAGTACGCGCCCCGCGCACCGGGCAGCGCGGAGGATGTCCGCGCAGGGCTCGCCGAGCGGCGCGACGCCGACCTCGCTCTCGGCAGGAGCTCCTGGGGACCGCACCTCGACGAGCTGAAGATCTTGGCGGGCGGGAAGCAGCTGCGCCGTTACGGCTCCCAGGGCCAGCAACGGGCGGCGCTGCTGGCTCTGCTCTTCGCCGAGCGCGACGCCCTCCTCGCCGCGCGCGGCGTTCCGCCACTGCTTCTCCTCGACGATGTGATGAGCGAGCTCGACCCTGGCCGCCGCGAACGCCTGGTCGATCGACTCCAGGGGGCGGGCCAGACTTTGATCACCGCCGCCGCGGCGGAGTCGGTCCCGCCCGCGGCGCTGACCCAGACGGTGCGTATGCCGCTCCCCGCCGAGTCGGGAGCGGTGGCGGCATGACGCGGCGCCGCGCACCCCGCCCGGCCGACGCCGCGCTTCAGGCGGCGCTCGTCGAGGCTGCGCCGAAGACCAGGCTCGCGGCGGTGCAGGCCGCCTGGGCGGCGACCGTGGGAGAGAGGGTGGCGGGGGTCGCCCAGCCGGTCGCGGAGCGGGCCGGCACGGTGACCGTCGGCTGCGCCGATCCGGTCTGGGCGCAGGAGCTCGACCTGATGCAGGACCGGCTTCTGAGCCTTCTGCGGGAGAGGCTCGGCGAGCAGGCTCCGCAGAATTTGCGCTTTCGTGTGGAAGACCAGGCCATCCAGTGACGTTTATCCATGATTTGCAGGGATTTTCTTCTGCTCAAGAAGGTTTTCGAGGGGGCCGAGCTGGTATTCTTATGTCAAGTCGCATTTCACCCCGACCCGCGCGACACAACCAAGGTGGGCCGGGGTTTTCTATGAGATCGGGAAGGGACTAATTGCCTGAGAAGACGAAGAGCGCTGGCAAGGGGAAAGCTGCTGCCTCCTCCTATGGCGCCAAGGACATCACGGTCCTCGAGGGGCTGGAGGCCGTCCGCAAGCGCCCTGGCATGTACATCGGCTCGACCGGCCCGCGCGGTCTGCACCACCTCGTCTATGAGGTGGTCGACAACTCGGTCGACGAGGCCCTCGCCGGTCACTGCGACACCGTCGAGGTCGTCCTCCACCCGGACAACAGCTGCACCGTCACCGACGACGGCCGGGGGATCCCGGTCGACATGCACGCGAAGGAGAAGCGCCCCGCCGCGGAGGTCGTGCTGACCACACTCCACGCCGGCGGCAAGTTCGGCGATGGTGGCGGCTACAAGGTCTCCGGCGGCCTGCATGGCGTCGGCGTCTCCGTCGTCAACGCCCTCTCCGAGCGGCTGCACTTGGAGATCCAGCGCGACGGCCATGGTTGGAGCCAGGACTACGAGCGCGGCAAGCCGCTCGGCGAGCTGGCGCGGGGAGCGACGACGACGTCGAGCGGCACCACGATCACTTTCTTCCCCGACGCCGAGATCTTCGACGAGCTCGAGTTCGACTATGCGACCTTGGCCGAGCGCCTGCGCGAGACGGCGTTCCTCACCCGTGGCCTGAAGATCGACCTGATCGACGAGCGAGCCGCCGGCCAGCGCGACACCTTCCACTACGAGGGCGGCATCGTCGACTTCGTCGCCCACCTCAACGAGAACAAGGACGCGCTGCACCGCAAGACGATCTACTTCGAGGGCGAGACCGACGACGGCCAGGTCGAGGTGGCGATGCAGTGGAACTCCTCCTACCAGGAATCGGTCTTCAGCTTTGCCAACAACATCAACACCCACGAGGGCGGCTCTCACCTCTCGGGCTTCCGCTCGGCTCTGACCCGCACCCTGAATGCCTATGCGCGCGGCAAGGGGCTGCTCAAAGAGAAAGACGAGAACCTGACCGGCGACGACGTCCGCGAGGGCCTGACCGCGGTGATCTCGGTCAAGCTCGCGGACCCCCAGTTCGAGGGCCAGACGAAGACCAAGCTCGGCAACCCGCCGGTCGAGGGTCTGGTCAAGGAGACCGTCAACCGCAAGCTTGCCGAGTTCTTCGAGGAGAATCCCGGGGAAGGGAAGCGAATTGTCAGCAAGGCCGTCGACGCCGCGCGCGCCCGGCAGGCAGCCCGCAAGGCACGCGACCTCACCCGCCGCAAGTCGGCACTGGAGAACTCGACCCTGCCGGGCAAGCTCGCCGATTGCACGGTGCGCGACCCCGCCCTGGCGGAGCTGTTCATCGTCGAGGGAGACTCCGCCGGCGGCTCGGCCAAGCAGGGACGCGACCGCAACACCCAGGCGGTGCTGCCTCTGCGCGGCAAGATCATCAACGTCGAGAAGGCGCGCATCGACAAGGTCCTCTCCAACCAGGAGATCCAGGCGCTGATCACCGCCGTCGGTACTGGCATCCGGGAGGAGTTCGACGTCAAGGAGGCGCGCTACCACAAGGTCGTGTTGATGACCGACGCCGACGTCGACGGCGCCCACATCCGCACCTTGGTCCTTACTTTCCTCTATCGCGAGATGCCGGAGCTGATCGAGGCCGGCTACGTGTACATCGCCAAGCCGCCGCTCTACAAGCTGAAAAACGGCAAGCAGGAAACCTACGTCGAGAAGGAGTCGGAGCTGGAGGAGCTGCTGCTGCGCGACAAGCTCGAGCAGATGGAGGTCACCGACGCCGAGGGCAACTCGCACAACCTGACCGCGACCCGCTGGCAGCGTTTCAACCGCCGTCTCAAGGAGCATGAGGGCTGGGCCGACTCGCTGCAGGCGGATTTCGGCCACGAGCTGGTGCGCTTCCTCGGCGAGTCGGAAGTGCTCGACCGCGGTGTCACCTCGCTTGCCGAGGTGAAGGAAGTCCTCAACGGCGACGCCGGCGAGGCCGAGCCGTTCGACACCGAGATCGTCTCCGAATCCGGCGACGAGATCCTGGTCCGCGCGGTGCACCGCCGCGACGGACTCGCCAAGGCCTTCGAGCTCTCCGCCGGCCTGGTCGAGTCGCACGACTACCGGCGCCTGGTCGAGTCGCACCGCGAGCTGTTGAGCCAGGTCGGTCGCCCCCCCTTCAGGGTCTCGCTCGATCAGAAAGAAAAGACGGCGGAGTCCTTCGCCGAGCTGCGGCGGACTGTGCTGGAGCTGGCTCGCCAGGGCGTCACCATGCAGCGCTTCAAGGGATTGGGCGAGATGAATGCCGAACAGCTGCGTGAGACGACGATGGACCCTGCCAGCCGCACCCTCGAGCGAGTCCAGATCGACGACGCGGCGATGGCGGAGAAGATCTTCACCGACCTGATGGGCGACAAGGTCGAGCCGCGCAAGGCGTTCATTGAACGCCACGCGAAAGAGGTCAGGTTCCTCGATGTCTAGCCAGAGTCCTGTCCTGGGGAGCGTGATCTAGATGGAGGGCGCCGAAGCTCTGACCGGGGGGCGGATCGAGGAGCGCGAGCTGACCACCGAGATGCGCTCGTCGTATCTCGACTACGCGATGAGCGTGATCGTCGGCCGGGCGCTGCCCGACGTGCGCGACGGTCTCAAGCCGGTTCACCGCCGGGTGCTCTACGCGATGCACGACCTCGCCCTGCAGCCGAACCGGCCATACCGAAAGTCGGCCTTCATCGTCGGCGAGGTGATGGGTAAGTACCACCCCCACGGCGATAGCGCGATCTACGACACGCTGGCCCGAATGGCGCAGGACTTTTCCCTGCGCTACATGCTCGTCGACGGTCAGGGCAACTTCGGCTCGATCGACGACGACCCGCCGGCCGCCATGCGGTACACCGAGGCGCG